>Ga0210394_10000031_pt1 | contig 338945 bp, 294 predicted proteins | sample IncBWC12MmetaG_FD_160121 | JGI IMG/M metagenome (GOLD analysis project Ga0210394, IMG submission 160121) | Forest soil microbial communities from Barre Woods Harvard Forest LTER site, Petersham, Massachusetts, United States - Inc-BW-C-12-M | ecosystem: Environmental > Terrestrial > Soil >...
TCTGCGCTGCTGCTCTGGTGCTAACCTTTTTCATTGCCGGTCTCCTTTTATCTGTGCTTCGAGCACGTCGATAACTTGGGAGCGTACACCGCATCCCGTCCGGAGACCGGCCTTCTCATCCCATCTGTTTGTTGCGAAGAGATGACCTGTTGCAAAAACAAAAATGGCTAAAGCTTTTGAGCTGGACGGGCTTCGCCGCACTCTTAGCGGCTGGTCACTACTTCTACAGCGTGATGCTGGTGTTCCCAGGGTATGTTGCACTTGTGCCTGTTGCCGGCACCCTGGCGATGTTGCTTGAAGGCGCGACGGGGACTCCTTCGATCTTACAAAACATGCTGGGGTTGCCGGTGATGCAGTGGCTGGGAAGGCTTTCCTACTCATGGTATCTATGGCACTGGCCCTTTCTGATTTATGCCAAGGCGTGCCTTCCCGGGCTGAGTTGGCGTGGCCGCCTGCTCGTGGCGTTCGGCGCTCTGCTGATGGCGCAGCTCACTTACTGGCTTCTGGAGAATCCTGTCCGCTTCAATCCGTTCTTGATGGCGAGGCCTGCGCTGTCTATCGGCCTGGCAGTTCTGGTTCCAGCGGTGGGGGTGAGCGTGGCTCTGGGCGCAAGCCATGCCGCCTCCGTTAGCCTCGCCACTGGACAACAACGGCAGATAGAGGCAGCCAGCGCTGTCGGCAGTTGGCACGACTGCCTTGTGCCTGTCGGAGTATTTGGCGTCAAGGAGTGCATCTTCGGCGACCGGGGATCGCAGACCAAGGTAGTCCTCTTTGGCGACTCTCATGCGGGGCAATGGTTTCCGGCGGCGAATTTAATGGCTGAAGAACGACACTGGCAGTTGGTGACGCTGCTAAAGGCCAACTGCCAGGTGGCGGCCCGGGAGGTCAATTCCGAAGGCCATGCCAGGGACGCCTCGTGCGAGGCGTGGCAGGGGAAAGCAATAGAACGTATTGCGGTGCTTCGGCCTTCCCTAGTGATGCTGGGAGAATCCGCGGCAGGGGTTGGCAACCCGCGCCTGAATGAGCGGCCAGTCACGCCACGGGAATGGCAAGTCGGATTGCGGACCGTGCTGAACAAACTGGACGCGATTGGTACCAAGACCCTGGTCATGGCCGACATTCCCTATTCTTCGTTCGACGTCCCGGTGTGCTTATCGCGCGCGGCGTCGGCAAAGTGGGGTTCCAAATCGTGCGTGATCACCAGGGAAGCCGGGCTGAATCAGCAAGTCCGCGATCTGGAGAGGGCTGCCGTGAGCGGCGATTCCAGTGTGCGGTGGGTGGACTTTTCCGGCCTCTTCTGCCCTGGGTCAAGCTGTCAGACGATCATAGACCACCTGGTCGCATATCGCGATGACAGTCATATCAGTGAGATCCTGGCGCTCCATCTTGCGCCGCAGTTGCTGCACGAAGTCGATCTGCTGATGATTCCCCCGGGTTCTCAGACTTCGGGACCACCGCCCGGTCGCTCTCGAATAATTCCACTCCAACGTTCGCCAGCTCCCGGAACACGCTCATAAAACCGCGCTTCATTTGTGAAGTGATCTGCTGACACCCCTGATCAGCCTGACTGCGACGAAAATAAGAGCGCACGCCATAAGGAAGGGGAGCAGCGCCGCCGCAGTTCCCAATACCCGGCCCAAAATTCCGTCGACCGCATTCGAAACTTGGTCCCGTAGCATAACGCCGCCGGCACATAAGCCAACGGATGTGATGAGCAAGAGCGCAACAAAGATACTCGCTCCGACTCGTTGCACCACGCCTCTCGCCGCCCAGTCCTTCGAGAAAAGCCTGTCCTTCGGGCCGGTAGTGCGCAGTCTTGGAATATCCGAAAGGTTACCGCTAAACCGCATTTGGCGGTGATGCTTCATTTGCCGGCCGCGGAGCGGTTTGTCCGTTCTTGCAACGCGAGCAGGACCACGCGCAGCATCTCGTCCCAGGGGGCAGGTTTGCCGGTCCAAATTTCGAACTGCCGGGCCGCCTGGTGAGCGAACATCTCGATTCCCGGGATGATCTGGGCGCCCCGCTCCTTGGCCAGCTTCAGAAAGCGGGTTTCGGGCGGATCATAAACCATATCAAAGGCGTAGCGGGCGTTGATCTCGTTCTCCTGTAGCGGGGTTTCGCGCGTGTTCCCCATGCCAATCGGAGTGGCGTTGATGATGACGTCGAAGGCCAGCTTCTTCAGGTCAGGGCGCTTGATGATGCGGGCGTGGGCCTGGTGGGCCAGTTTCTTGGCCGGGCCGGCGGTGCGGTTCAGAATGTAGACTTCCGACCCACGTTCTTTGAGTCCAAAGACAGCGGCGCGGGCTGCTCCGCCGGCTCCAATCACTAGAATCCGGGCGCCTTCCAGAGTATTCAGACGGCGTTCCAGCGGGCGGACGATTCCGGAGGCGTCGGTATTAAAGCCATACAGCTTGCCGTCCTGCGCTCGCACCACTGTATTGCAGGCGCCGATTTTAGTGGTGTGGGAATCGGTGTTGTCGAGATGCGGCAGGATCGCTTCTTTGTACGGCATCGTCACGCTGATCCCGTGGATGGGAATCTCGCGCACGCATGTGAGCAGATCTTTGAGCGTTTTGGCATGGAGAGCCAGATAAACCGCATTGACGTTCTCGCGGCGGAAGGCAGCGTTCATGATGGCAGGGGAAAGCGAGTGCGCGACGGGATCGCCGACGACTCCGTAGACTCGCGTGGCCACGTCCACCCGGTCAATGCGATAAACATTGCGCAATTCCTGCGCGGCCACCTGGCCGGGGGCGGTCTCTTCTCCGGCACTCGCGGCGGCAAAGGTGAACACGCTTCCGGCGCGCACGCCCAGAACGCGGCTGATGATGCCCTGTTCGCCCATGCACATGCCGACCAGGGAGTGCCGGTCGCCCTCCCGCGCCAGGAATTTGATCATGGTCACGTTGTCGGCGAGCGTGGTGGCCGTGCTGACGACTTTGTAGAAGTCCGCCGGGTAGGCCAGCATTTTTTCCAGCGTTTCGTCCAGCTTCTTCGTGGCCCGGAAATCGTGGAACGACAGAATCAAGGCGGCGCGCGTGCGAAGCTTCTGAAGTTGTTCGGGCTTGCACTTCGCGGCGGTTTGCAGCTCAACATCGACCAACTGGCAGCCTGCCGAGGAAGCCTTGCTCAGAACGTCCAACTGCGAGGCAATGGATCCCCGAAACTTGCCTCCGCTGGCGACCCGGCGGCAGGTGGCGATGACTACGGTCCCGGGATGGGACTCCATAAACCGCTTGATTCTGGGAAGCGCAAGGCCGGGCTTGGAGAGGTAGTCCAACCTGAACTCCAGAAAGGAGTTATCCCGAACGAGCGCTTCGGCTTTCTCGGCCATCTCGTTGGGATCGGAACCGGTGACCGCCACGCAGACTCGCGGCAATCGCAGGGGCAGAAGACGGGGCGCGTAAGCAGGAGCAGAATTCATCGTTCGGAATTCAGAGAAGTCCGTCGTTCAGAAGCCCGGTTCGGGACACATACTGTTCGGGACACATACTGAATGACGGCGAATTATTACAGGGCCTTAATTACTTATGCAACAACGGATTACTAGTCGGCGCGAGAAAAAACGAGAAAAACGAGAAAACCCTGCTCCAAGGGTGCGCAACACCCTCGTAACCTTGACCCACCCTTACCTACTTGTTACCTTCCGGCTGAAGCCTTTTCGTTTCTGGCATTTGGCTTCTTCTCGCACTTAACTAGGGAGGGGGACGCATTACGGTGCTCCCCGGAGGTAACATGAAGAAAACAGGACTGTTCGTGTTGTTGCTCGCGACCGCGGCTTGGGCGCAGAGCGGCGCTGAGGGGAATCCATTCGAAGCTCCTCAGGGAACTTCGCCGACTACCAACAGCTTTCCCACCCAGCGGGTTCAGACGCCTACCTACGCCGATTTATATTGTGCTGGATTTATCAGCAAACAGACCCTGCCTGACGCCAACTTCGTGGCCGGTGGACTGCAAACCCCTACCACGACGAAGTTCAAGACTGGCGACATGATCTATCTCGAGGGACGCGGCTATAGCGCGGGAGCGGAGTATGAGGTCGTGCGCGCTCTGCGCGACGTCAACGAGTATGAGACCTTCCCTGGACAAGCCAAGATGCTGAAACAGGCCGGCCAGCCCTACGAGGAAGTTGGGCGCGTGAAGATCATTGACACACGCAACAAAGTCGCCATTGGGCAGGTCGAATACTCGTGTGACGGCATCAATCCCGGCGACACGGCGATTCCATTTGCGGAGAAGCAGGCCGTGACTTTCCACACGCCGATTCATTTCGATCGCTTCCTGCCAGCCAGCGGCAAGCTTTCCGGCCGCATCGTGATGGGAAAAGATTTCGATTCCGTGCTGGGCACCGGGCACAAAGTTTATCTCAACATCGGCGCTAACCAGGGTGTGAAGATCGGCGACTTCTTCCGGGCGGTGCGCTCCTATGAGGTCGATCTGAAAGACCCGGTCGATTCCTTGTCGTTCAAGGCCGCGGTTTCCGAAGACACCCAGAAAAAGACGCCTTCGGTCGATCCCACCATGTTCACCAAGGGGAACGGCCCCGTGATTCACGTCCGGGACTTGCCGCGGAGAGCGGTGGGCGAAATCGTAATACTCAGTGTGACCAACACCACGGCGACCGGCATGATCGTGTTCGCTTTGGAAGATGTGCATGCCGGCGACGGCGTGGAAGCGGATCAGGTGCAGTAGCGTCACGGAAGCGTTACCGAACAGTCTGGAACCGGGGACGGGAAACCGTCCCCGGTTTTATTTTGCTGGAAGCGATGGATGTCAGTGAGTGCTATGGCGATTTTTCGCTAACGATTCCCACAATCTCCTTGGTCGAACCAAATCCCGTGGCGGTTTGTTGCAGTAATGTTGGCCGGGACAATCAACAAGGGTGCCTCCTGACTGTCACTTCTGCCAGTAGTTGACGAAACAGATCAGAACTAATCTGCCGATAGTAGTTCCTGCCGTACACGCATAAGTCTGGCGTTCACGCCCCAGTTCCTGGGAACAACAGGAGAGCAACTATCATGAGTGACCCAAAGCGAAAGATCATCGATTTCCGCAATCGGCCGCCGCTCAAGCCGTACAAGGGCTTGTTCGACCTCAAGAACAACGTACTGATGAAGAGCCACTTAATAGTTAAGAATCGCGGGGCAAACACGACTTCACCCACCATAGAAATGGGTGTGGACAAACCAGGAGGAATGGAACAGTGGTGGAAAGAGATCGACGAGGCGGGAATCGACGCGGTGGTAGTGAACGGCCGTTATGTCGGCGGCTTGCCTGACTTCTGCATGGACAACGACACGCTGGCCGGCCTGCAGAACAAATACAAGGGCAGATTCTTCGGACTGTCCCAACTGAACCTTGATCAGGATGCGGATAAGACTGCTCGGGAGCTTGAGAGGGCGATCAAGAAGCTGGGCATGGTTGGCGCCAACCTTGAACCGGGCTACCAGACAGTCGGGCTAGGAAAGATGGGAACGTTCACCGACAACCCGTCCTTTTGGCCGATCCTGGAGGTGCTCAATGAAACGGGAGCCTTCCTGCTGATCCAGACTGGACTCTTTGCCGGAACAGACATCTCGTTCAACAATCCTCAAGCCCTTGACCGGCTGCTGTTCTCATTCCCGAAGGTGAACGTGGTCCTCGCCCATGGGGGTTATCCCTATGTTCAGGAAGTGCTGGGCCTTTGCGCCAAGTGGCCGCAACTCCACATCTCTGCCGATGTCTACATGTTCTGGCCGAACGGATTTCTCTATGCCATGAACCTGGAGCGCATCCCTGATCAGCTTGTCTTTGGTAGCGCCTTCCCGTTCGCGAATATGAAGGTGATGGTTGAGGACACCTTGAAGCTCCAAGAGCAATTCCAGGTCAGCGACGAGACGATGGAGAAGTACCTCTACTCCAACGCAGCCCGGTTGCTCAAAACCAAGAAAGCGGAAGCAGAGAAGTTACCGGTTCGAGCCGCGGCGTAAAGGTGTTTCGACTACGACCGATCCGACAATTTAGAAGGCAAGGAGATCAAGATGGCTACAGCAGAAGTGGTTACGCCCATTGCGGCGGGACTTAGAGGCAAATTGACGAAGGAGAACTTCGGGGCTTCCATGCCTTCTTACGCGCCCACCTATCCGGCATTCGGGCCGGAAGGTTGGGACTGGCTCGACATAGACGCGATCCTGATCGACTATATGACGGATGCGGAGTCGGCCGCGGAGTGGCTGCCGGCTCAATGCGAACTCATCAGTATCCCGCTGGCGCCGAGCCAGACGGCGGTGAAGATGGTCTTCGCAGACTATCGCGCAGGCACGCTTCCCCCCTACAAGGAAGCCATCCAGACGATTCCATGCCTTTATAAGGGACAGATTTACCTCTATGTGGCGCAGATCTGGGTGGACACTGACTCCGCTATGACCTCGGGCCGTGAAGCCGGGGGCTACCCGAAGAAACTTGCTGACATCCGGCTCGACTGGCACGGTGAAATGGGAACCGGCTACCTCGAGCGATCTCATCAGCGCCCACTAGGAAGCGGAAACCGAATCGCTTCCTACACGTTCCGGAAAACAGGCAAGATGATCTCGACGCCGCTGCCGGCAAACAGAAAGCCGACTTTCCCGTTCCCCTACAACTTGACGCTCCCGCTGCCCGAGCCCACTGGCAAGCCGCAGGGACTACCGTACAAGACGATCTGCACACGCTTCATACCATACGCAGCTGGTCTTAAGAACAAGTGGGCACTGTCGCAATTAACCGGTATGACCTGGTCGCTCGAGAAAGGCGAACTCTGGGCCGGTGACGCAACCCTGCAGTTCCGCCCGTCGGACGATGATCCGTTGTACAGGCTGCCAGTGAACCAGATCCTCGATGCGATGGTCTTCTACGGCGACATGAATGCAAAGATGAATTTTATCGAGGATTTATAGACGGTACCCGGAGAGTGTGCTCCTCCGGAAGCTAACGTGAATCCTTGAGCTGAGTGTGAGTCTCGTGAAATACAGGTTTTCGATCTTTCGCTAACTCACCACCAACGCAAAACTAATCACAATCACACATAGGAGAAAATCATGTCAGTACAAACCCCAAAGGAAGTCTTCGTCCGATTGCTGAGCGGCCTCCGTCAGGGGACCGCGTGGAGTGCGAAGATTTATCAGGAACTTAGCGAGCAGGCGCAGGATCCGGACATAAGAGAGGCATTGGAAGCGCGTGCTTTCGTCACAGAGAAAGTCCTCGCTACCCAAGACCAATGCTTCAAACTGATCGGAGAACAGCCGGTTAAAGTTAACTCGCGACTCCAGGAAATCTTCATTGAGGATTTTCGCAAGGAACTCGCTGAGATACAAAATCCAACCGCAAGGCACCTTTTCATACTGGCAAAAGTCACACACCTGGCTCACCTTCGTATTGCCGAGTATGTGGCTTTGGTGGCGGCCGCTGATGTAACTGGCCACTATGGCGTTGGCGTCCTGCTTGAAAGCTGCCTGGCGGACAAACTCGCGTTTGTGGAGCGAACGCGGCGCTTGATTCGGAAGGTCATCGAGGCGAAGGTGGCCAGGAGATTGGCGGAGAACTTAGCCGCCTAATGTATTCGCTGGTTTACGGATGAGCGGTCGATTGAAGGGAATTGGGTCGCGCCGATCCGTCGAGCAATTTAGGCGGATCGGCGCGCTGTTCCTTCGTTGACGCTGTAGAGGAGAGATATGTCAACACAGACCGCGCATCGCTGGTCATCACCTTCAGGGAGTCAACCATGGGTAAGCGGAAAAATAAACGGATTATCGACTTCCGCGTAAGGCCGCCTCTTGTCCCCTTCAAAATCCTGTTCGACCTCAAGCTGAGGCGGCTTACGTGGGAAAACAAGTTCAACATCACGCCGCGCGGTCGAAGGAGCAGTTGTGGAAGCAGGGTTAGCTCATCAGTCTGAAGATAGAGTTATTCGCGTAGTCGAGCGATCAGACGTCAGTTTCCGGAGCGGCGGCGTTACTTGCCGCGCCTGGTTGTACATGCCGGCGACGGTGAGGACAGATAACAGCACCAGCGCTCCCTGCGTTGTGATGGCCCATGGTTTCGCTGGCACGCGCGATGCGCGCCTGCCAGCGTACGCGGAGCGCTTCGCTCTCGCGGACTTTGCTGTATTGCTGTTTGACTACCGGCATTTCGGCGCCAGCGATGGAGAGCCGCGCCAACTGATCTCCGTGCGCCACCAACTTGAGGACTACGCGAGCGCCGTCGCATTTGCACGGTCGCTTCCTGGGATCGACGAAGCGCGGATTGCGCTGTGGGGCACGTCGTTCTCGGGAGGCCACGTGGTGACGACTGCTGCCCGGGATTCACGAATCGCGGCGATCGTGGCGCAATGCCCGATGATGGACGGGCGGGCCTCCGTCCTCCAAATTTGGAGATATGCGGGGCTCCGTCAGATCCTGAGGCTCACCGCCCACGGGACGTTCGACCTGCTGATGGCCCTGTTCGGCGCCACTCACTGCATAAAGGCAGTCGGGCCTCCGGGTAGTCTCGCTGTGATCACATCGAACGGCGCCGTTGACGGCTTCCGCGCGATCGCGCCCAAGGACTTTCGCTGGGAGGTCGCGGCCCGCATCGCAGTCTTTGCAGGTTTCTATCGGCCAGTGCGCAGTGCCCAGCAGGTGCGATGTCCGGCGCTGATTCAAATCTGCGAGCATGATTCAGTCGTGCCCCCCGAAGCTGCGGAGGCGGTCGCGCGAATGATGGGGGACCGCGCCGAGGTGTGCCGTTACCCGCTCGAACATTTCGACCCGTACATCGGCGAGAATTTCGAGCGTAGCGTGACCGACGAGGTCGATTTCCTGTGCCGCCACCTGAAAAGGCTGAACCGTGATTAAACGATGCGATTCGCCGTTGGGGGGAGCGGGGCTTAGTCCGGCGAGCAAGGTAATTCTGTCACCCAAACTCAAAAGGAGAGATGTATGTCAACACAGACTGCGCTACGCGAGTCGACTGAACCGCATAGCACTGAAGCAGCGCCATGGATCAAGGGGATAGACGAGCGGCTGGAGGTTATGTCTCAAGTCCCTCTCGTGCTATCAACCCCGGTCGGCTTACTCGCCGAACAACGTATCACGGACAAGAAGTACCTCTTCGTTCGCAATATCCAGGACTTGCCCAAGGGGATGACCCTCGAACCGTTGCCGTTAGAAGGCTGGGAGACCGAACTGGTCGGACTGATCAGACCATTTCGCGTCGTCATTCGTGGCGAAGAGTTGCTCGGGATGGAGCAGGTTGAGTACGAGATGATCCTGCAGTGCTCTGGGAACGGACGATCGCAATACAAAGGTATCCCCGGGACGCCATGGAATCAGGGTGGAGTGGGCAACGTTCGCTTCGCGGGTGTCCCGCTGAAGGCAATCCTCGAACGGCACAACGTCAGTGTGGATCCCCAGGTCAAGTTCGTGACGGCCGAGGGCCACGACTTGCCCCAGGGACTTGAGAGGCCGGACTTCGAGCACAGTCTGCCGATCGCACCCGTGCTGGAAAGAAGCATCTTTGCTCTGAAGCTCAACGGCGAGCCGATACCGGGCATCCACGGTGGACCGGTGCGTCTGGTAACACCGGGATTGTTCGGTACCATGCAAGTGAAGTGGCTCCGCCGATTGCGGTTCGAGACGGCTGAGTCTCCAAACTTTTACCATGCGACGGAGTATCGTGTTCCGTTGTCGCTCCTCAAGCCCGGAGAAAATTTCAGATTCACCTTGGCGAACAGCCGGCCGACCTGGGACATTCGCTTGATGAGTTACATCCTCGCTCCTGAGTCGGGGGCCAAACTGAAGGCGGGCGAGGTCACCGTCAGCGGCGTTGCGTACAACGATGGCTCAGCACGGGTGGAGTCGGTGCTGGTGTCGTTCGACCGCGGCCAAAGCTGGCAGCCGGCGAAGTTCGACGTACCTGACAGCCCGTACGCTTGGTATCGGTGGACAACGAAGGCGAATCTCAAGCCGGGCGTTCATGAGATCTGGTCGCGAGCTATCGATGCTCTAGGCCGCAGCCAGCCGCTCGACGGCTCGATCTTTTGGAATCCAAACGGCTACGAGTGGACTGGTGTGTTCAAGATCGAAGTGACCGTCAGGTAAAGAACGGGCCGGTGTCTCCTGCGAGCGATGGCGTGGAAGCGGATCAGGTACAGTAGCGTCACGGAAGCGTTACCGAAGAACAGTCTGGAACCGGGGACGGGAAACCGTCCCCGGTTTTATTTGTTTTTTGGGATTCTAATTTTTGTCGTTGACGCCTCTCAATGTGTAATGACTACGGTGACCTCACCGCTGAGTTAGTTGGCTGACCCGGGTTTTCCGATGGCACTGGCATTATTACCGGTATGCAGTGACGTGGGCCTGCCCTAGCATCGAGTGTGGCTCAAGCCCATCCTGCTACCGGGCAGACCATCTCGCGCTACTGTGTCCTGGAGGAACTGGGGAGCGGTGGCATGGGTGTAGTCTACAAAGCCCAGGACAATGAGCTCGGCCGGTTTGTCGCGCTAAAGTTCCTGCCCGAGGCCGCAGCCCAGAACCCGCTTGCGTTGGAGCGTTTTCGCCGGGAAGCTCGAGGTGCATCCGCGCTCAATCACCCCAATATCTGTACGATCTACGAAATTGGCAGCCACGAAGGCCATGCGTTCATCGCCATGGAGTATCTGGATGGCGTAACGCTGAAATACCTCATAGCCGCCGGCACTCTGGATCTGGAGCGTATCGTCGCGATTGCCATCGAGATTGCCGATGCGCTCGATGCTGCTCACAGCGAAGGCATCATTCATCGCGACATTAAACCCGCCAACATTTTCGTCACCAAGCGGGGGCATGCCAAGATTCTCGACTTCGGCCTCGCTAAGAATATTGTTGCCGAGAGTCTCGCGAGCCAGATCGCAGCGCAGCCGACGCAAGCTCTGTCCTATATCGCCGAAGATCATCTCACCAGTCCGGGGACGGCTCTAGGAACCGTGGCCTACATGTCTCCCGAACAAATACGGGCCAGGGAATTGGACGGTCGCACCGATCTCTTTTCGTTCGGTATCGTTCTCTACGAGATGGCCACTGGGAGCGTGCCTTTTCGAGGGAGCAGTTCGGGCCTGATCACGGAAGCCATCCTCAACCGCAATCCAGTCGCTCCCATCCGCGTGAATCCCGATATTCCCCCAGCGCTCCAGGAGGTGATCCACCGGGCGCTGGAGAAGGATAGCAACCTTCGTTATCAGCATGCGGCCGACATGCGTGCTGACCTCCAACGGCTGAAGCGGGACACCGAGTCGGGCCGCAGAGTTGCGGAAGAAGAAGCAGGATCGGTCCCCACACCTACCACCACCCGTTTATCCGCCGCCGGCCAGCCGCGAGCACAGACTTCCTCTGCGCAAACAGGTGGCCTCCGCCCACAGCGAGTCTCCAAGATCATTGACTCGCTCGCAGTTTTGCCTTTCGAAAACGCGAGTGGCGACCCCGAACACGAATACCTCAGCGACGGGATCACGGGGAGCCTCATCAATATTCTGGCCACGGTACCCAAACTGCGAGTGATGGCGCAGAGCACGGTGTTTCGGTATAAGGGCCGGGAAATTGATCCTCAGGCCATCGGTCGCGAGCTCAACGTACGCGCCGTGCTCACAGGAAAAATGAGGCAGAGCGGTGGTTCGTTGCGGATAGGGGCCGAATTAGTCGACGTAGCCACGGGCTCTCAACTATGGGGCGCGCAATATGACCGCAAGCCTGGCGATATCTTTGCGGTGCAAGACGAAATTTCCAGCGAGATCTCGGGAAAATTGCGGCTACAGCTGACCCGGGCGGAAAAGAAGCGGCTCACAAGACACGACACGGAGAATGCAGAGGCCTATCGGCTGTACCTGAAAGGTCGTCATCACTGGAACAGGTGGACCGAGGAAGGTTTCAACAAAGCGATCGAGTACTTTCAGCAGGCGGTCGAGAAAGATCCCAGCTATGCGCTCGCCTACACTGGTTTGGCCGATTCTTATGTCCTGCTGGGATGGAACAGCTATCTGCCGCCGAAAGAAGTGTTCCCCAAGGGCAAGGTCGCGGCGTTGACCGCCCTGCAACTCAACCCGGATCTCGCCGAACCCCACACGTCCCTGGCGGCCCTGTTGTGGCTTTACGATTGGCGGTGGGAAGAAGCTGGGCGAGAGTTCAAGCGCAGCCTCGAACTGGGTCCTACCTACCCAACTGCCAACCACTGGTACGCCGAGTTTGTGATGACCATGGGGCGTCACGGAGAAGGTTTAGATAGGATGAAGAACGGCCAGGATCTCGATCCGCTGTCCCTCATTATCAACGTCGCAGTGGGATGGGCCCTGTACCACGCCCGCCGGTACGACGAAGCCATCGAACAACTGCGGCGAACTGTCGAATTGGACACAAACTATCCCGTCACGTACTGGATTCTCGGCCTGTTGCTCAGGAAAACGGGTTGCTACGAGCTGGCCATCGCCGAGGGTGAGAAGGCAGTGAAGCTGTCAGGCAGCAGTCCCCTGATGCACGCAGCACTGGCGCAAACTCTTGGCACGGCTGGCAGGACAAAGGAAGCGCTTCAGGTGCTCGATGATCTGACAAAACTAGCAAAGCAAAGATACGTTGCCCCCTACTTCTTCGCCGGAATCCACGTCGGCTTGGGAGACAACGACCGCGCGATTGAATACTTACAGAAATCCTACGAAGAGCACTCCCACTGGCTTATCTATCTTCATATAGATCCGAGCATGGACGGAGTGCGGGACAACTCACGCTTCCAAGATCTGTTGCGGCGTGTCGGCCTCCCCGCACGGCCGGCCGCGATCTGCGCCTGAGCGAGCTCAGGCCCGCGCGAATGATGTCGACGCTGGCGCACGGCTGAACCCGTTCCAGACCTTAATGCAATTCAGTTCTGGGCCGATCCCTTTTCCCCGAAGACTTCCGCGGTGAAGGCCTCGATGGTCGCACCGTTCTTCCACGCATCCAGGGGCAGGCCGGCTTTGCGGCAGGTTTGTTCGAGGAAAGTGGTGCGGTCCCAGTGATGTTCGGTGGGCACTTGCGGCAGGAGCAAGCCGCGATGTCCGGCCATGGTGATCAGCAGGCCGTGGCGGCCGATCTCGATGGCTTCGGCCGAAATCGGTTGCGGCGGCGACAGGATGCTGAGTTCGATTTCGAGATCGCGCGCTTCCGGCAGGGTCACAGGATGGAAGCGTGTGTCTTCAAAAGCGGCGGCCCGCGCGGTGTCTGCGACGGCGCGATATACCGGACTTACGGGGAAGACATAGCCCACGCACCCTCGCAACTCTCCGCGCAGGTAGAGCGTGGTGAAGGCGCCGCGCGGTTCGGCGAGATGATCGGTGGGCGGGTCGAGCGGAATCTTGCGATCTTCGAGCGCGGAGAGAATGGACTCGTGGGCCAGGCGAAGCAGCAGGTCACGCTCGTCTTTATTAAAATTAAATTCAAAGCGATTCAATTCAAGGCGCTCATCCCGCGAGCTTTCATCCCGCGAGCTTTCATCCCGCGAGCTTTCACTCTGCGAGGACTCGCCAGACTCCACGGCAACGGGACTAGGTCGAGGCAGCGACATCGCGGTCCGCTTGCGGCGGCGGCACTGGTTTCCTACGTCGGCTGAGGATGAAGGCGCGGCGACGGCGCTTCACCACGCGCCGGTCGATCTTCGACCAGAAGGCCACAAAATAGTCGACCGCCGACACCAGCGAAACACACACCATGAACCAGATCGCTACCAGCGCGATCCAGTGGATGGGGAACACGTAATTGCCGAAGACGACCCACTCTTTCCAGCGGTGGTCGAGGATCACAGCGACCACCGAAACGATCTGCACCACCATTTTGAACTTGCCCAGTTCGCTGGCCTCGATGGTGAATCCCTCGGAGGCAGCGATGGAACGCAGCCCGCTCACCAGGAATTCGCGTCCAACCACGATCACTGCGATCCATGCCGGAACCAGGCTGGGGTTCAACTGCACGAGCGTGACGAAGGCTGCCGCGATGAGAAGCTTGTCGGCCAACGGGTCGAGCAGGATTCCCATGGTGGTGACCTGCCCGCGTTTGCGGGCCAGGTAGCCGTCAATCCCGTCGGTCATGGAAGCGGCGATGAAGATCGCCGAAGCCAGCAGTTCCCGTTCGCCAGCGACCCCATTGAACCGGGGGCTCAACAGAATCCACATCAGCAGAGGAATGCTGAAGATACGGATCAGCGTGATGGAGTTGGGCAGGTTCACACTACGGGGTGGTTCCGGAGGCTGGACCGGGATCCAGCTTGATTATGCTCCACGGGAAGAGGGAACGCAATGGAAGGAATGTGGGGCGGACACTCCTGTCCGCCGATGTTGATGTTGCCTTTGCTGGAGGTTCCAGTTTGGGACGAAAGGAGCGCAAGAAAGACAAAAGAGCGACGGCAAGAGCCAAAGGCAAAGAGCAAAGGCAAGTGCGGCGGACAGGAGTGTCCGCCCCACACGGCCACCTATTTCTTTTGTTTGGCGATGATCATGTCCTTGATCTTGTCGTAGGTGGCTTGCGGGATAATTTTTTTCTGCGTCAGTTCATTCTTGGCGCGATACGGACGGCCGTCGATGATCTTCTGCGAATAGGCGTCGCCGATTCCGGGCAGGGCCTTCAGCTGATCCTTCGTCGCCGTATTGATGTCGAGCTTGTCGGCCGCCGCTGGCTTCGCCGCGGATGCTGGCGCAGCCGTGGCTGCCGGTTTTGCAGCCGGTGCCGTTCCCTGCGCTGCTGCAAAGCCATTGACCAGAGAAAGCGCGAAGACCAGGACCGCAATTTGTGCCATCAATTTTCTTTCAACGGTTTTCATGAGCTCTCCTTGGTGAAAATTCCCCGGGTGCCCCATTTCTCGCGCGTCTTTTGCGCGAGAAATGGGGTCGTTGACTCTTACGCGTAAATGCCGCGCTGGCGAATGGTGTAGGCCACGCGGTCAATCGCCAGCATGTAGGCCGCGATGCGGTTGTTGACCTGGTGCGTTTCGGCGTAGCGGACTACGTCTCCGAACGACGACTTCATGATTTCGTCCAGTTGCTCGTTGACCACCGACTCTTTCCAGAAGTAGCCCTGGCGGTCCTGCACCCACTCGAAATAGGAAGTGGTGACGCCACCGGCGTTGGCCAGAATGTCGGGGATCACGAAGACACCTTTGTCGGTGAGAATATCGTCGGCGGCAGATGTGGTCGGCCCGTTCGCTCCCTCTGCCAGGATGCGGCACTTCACGCGGTCGGCGTTGCGGCTGGTGATGACGTTCTCGGTGGCGGCGGGAATCAGAATCTCACAGTCTTCGACGAGAAGATCGGCGGTCTCCGCCTTCTCGGCGCCGGGGAAGCCATGGACAGTGCCGTTTTTCTGGCGGAAGTCGACCAGAGCTTTCAGATCGATGCCATTCTCGTTGTGCAGTCCGCCGCCGACCTCGGCAATGCCAATCACCTTGTAGCCCGCCTGATGCATCAGCAGCGCGGCATTGGATCCCACGTTGCCGAAGCCCTGCACGATGACGCGGGTGCTTTCGCGGGCGAGGCCGAGCTTGGCGCAGGCTTCGTCGCACACGATCATCACGCCGCGGCCGGTGGCCTCGCGGCGTCCGCGGGAGCCGCCGATGTTGATCGGCTTCCCGGTAACGACTGCGGTGACCGTCTGGCGCATGTGCATGGAGTATGTGTCCATCATCCACGCCATGATTTGTTCGTTGGTGTTGACGTCGGGGGCAGGGACGTCTTTTTCGGGGCCGATGAATTCGATGAGTTCGGAAGTGTAACGCCGAGTCATGCGCTCGACTTCGCCCATCGACATTTTGTGGGGATCGCAGATCACTCCGCCCTTGGCTCCGCCGAAGGGGATGTTGACCACGGCGCACTTCCAGGTCATCCAACTGGCCAGGGCGCGCACTTCGTCGAGCGTGACGTCGGGCGCGTAGCGGATGCCGCCCTTGGCCGGGCCGCGTGCGATGGAATGCTGTACCCGGAAGCCGGTGAAAACTTCGAGGTGCCCGTCATCCATCTGCACCGGGATGTAGACCGTGAGCTCCCGGTTGGGATAGCGCAGAACGCGCCACAGGCCCTCGTCAAGATTGAGCTTCTGGGCAGCCAGATCAAACCGTGCCCGCTGCGACTCCCATGGATTGCTTTCTTTATCCACGTGCGGGGGCGTCATCGTTGTCGTCATAGAAGTGGTCTCCGGAATGAATGCAGGTCGGGTTTTGGCCGCTGCCGGGAGGGTCCCCAGACGGAGCGGGCAAACGTTCCGAGTATATGAGCGGGGGTGGTTGGGAAGCAAGCTGGAGGCGGTTAGTCGAAAAGGTTCCGCGTTTAGTTTCGCATCGCGGCCCGCCCTTGCAAAAAACGCAAGGACGGGGCACCCACAGTTCCGGAGCAGGAAGAGCTTGGCGACGCTGATCCCTAGCGCAGTTCGGTCAGTTTCTTTTTCACCTCGGCCTGAAGCTTCGCAGGCAGCGCGGCGTAGCCTTCTTGTTCAGCGAGGGTCTGGCCGTCGGAATAGGTCCAATTCAGCAAGTCGCGCAGCGCCGCGGCCCGCGCCGAATCCGATGTTTTGGCGCGCAGATAAATCCAGGTAAAGCTGGTGATGGGGTAGGAATCGGCTCCGCGCGCGTTGACCAGCGATGCGGAGAAACTCCGCCAGTTCGGCGCCTCCACCTCTTCGCAGGCGGCCGTAAGTCCGCGCTGAGAAGCCTTCACGAAGTTGCCGGCGGCATTTTGCACGGCCGCCTGCTGGATGCTGTCCTTGACCGCGTACTGATACTCCACATACCCAATGGATCCGGGCTCGTGTTTTACTTTGTCGGCCATGTCGGAGCTGCGTTCGGCGGGCTCGCCCACCGGCCACTTGGGAGACGCGCTGACTCCGATCTGGGCGCGAAATTTCGCGCTCGACTTGGAAAGAAAATCGCTGAAGACGTAGTTCGATCCCTTGCCCGCTGGGCGGTGAATCACGTGGATCGTCATGTTGGGCAGGCTGAGATCGGGATTGATCTTGGCAATCTGCGGCGCATTCCAGGTTTTGACCACGCCGAGAAAAATGTCGGCCAACACTTCGCCCGAAAGCCGAAGCTCCTGATGCACGTCGGGAAGGTTGTAAACCGGCACGATGGCGATAATCACCGCCGGCAGTTCCATTAAGCCATCGTCCTTGCGCTGGCTCTCGGTGAGCGGCGCTTCGCCCGCGCCGAAGTCGCCCGATTCATGAGAGATTTGCTTGATCCCTTCCTCGGTCCCAACCGGGAGATATTTCATCTGAATCTTCGGATTGCGCTTCCCGAACTCTTGTCCCCACCGGTTATAGAGCGGCGCCGGCACGGTCGAGCCCGACCCGACAAGAACCATGGCCTGCTGGGCGCGAGCCGGAGAAACGAGCAGCGCGCAAGCGAAAGAAAACAGCAACAGCGACGTTGTCGCCAGGGCAACCCGCCGCGAGCGTACATTGGATTTACCACGTGCTCCAGATACTGCAGCCATCGAGTAGGTCTCCGTTATCGTGAAATATTTTTTTCTTAGAACGTCAGTTCTCAAAACTTCAGGTCTTAAAACTTTAAGTCCAATCCGGCCGAAACTCCCATCAGGTTGCCTCCGGTCCAGCAGTGCGGATTGGAGGGAGCGAAGCCTCCGGTCGCGTCCGAAGCGTCGTGGCAATCGGTGGTCACGCCTCGTCCGCCCGCGCCCAGGTCGTAGTGCGCCGCCGGTCCATTGGCCGTGAGGGCCCAATCCACATACGCGGTCAGATTTTTGCTGAGCTGATTCTTCACTGCGAACGTGAACAGGTTTGCGGTGTTGTCAGCATGTGCGCCGGCGGTGAAGTCGGTGGCGGGATTTCCGCCAGGAGCGACCACCGTCGAATCGTTGTGCTGTCCGGGATCGCCTGGCGTGCGGAAGGCGTGGGCCCAGCCAAAGTGCACGCTGTAGGTGTGACCCAGTTTCTGGCTGGCCACAAGCCAGGTGCCCAGACGCTGCCGCTCATTCTGGAATTGCAAGTCGACAGGCACGTAGCGGTCCAACTTTTCAAAAATTGCGCCCACCGTGGTCTTCGTCGGGAACGTATAGATCATTCCGATCTTGGCGGCATCTTCGTCGGCGACGTCCTGCGCGACCAGCAGCTGCGAGTAGGCATTGCCGGAGGCGTAGATCGCCGTGATGTCGCTCGAGCGGTTCACCTTCTCGTGGCGCTCATACGCGGTGGTGATGTAAAGAGGGCCTTTCGAATACGAGAGGCTGGCGCTGGTGGCCGTGCCGAACGAACCGTCGCTACAGGTAACGGGCGTGATGCCGCCGCTGCCGGGGATATTGCCGCCGGTGCAATCGGATTCTCCCGCGGCGATGTTGTCGCTGTTGTCGGCGCGATTCTGCCCAGGCGAGACCAGCGCGTCGATGACGAAGCCGCGCCAGTTGGGCGATTGGTACCAGATGGAATGATCGAGACGTGTGCCGAACTCAACCCGGTTGTCGCCACCAGTGTTGGCCATGACGACCTGATAGTCGCCGATCATGGCGAAAAAGGGATTGAACTTCGCCGTCGAGTTCTTGTACGGCGGGTCGGTCTTGCCCAGCATGAGCGATCCCCAGCTCGCCGAGGAGAGTCCCAGAAAACTGTTGCGCGAGGTGAGGCCGCCCTTCACGACATTGCTTTGATTAGAGTTAGTTTCCCCTGTGCCGGAGGTGGACGCGATATCGATCTGCGTCTCGAGCTGGTAGATAAAGTCGAAGGGCAGTCTCCCCAGCGACTGGAATCCGCGCACGCCGATATAAGAGAGGTTGGTGGAGAGGGCGGGCATCCATCCCATGTTGCCGACCGGGGGATTGCCATCCGGGCCAATTTCGTTGGCGATGCCCTTGGTCGTGGCGTCGACCGAGACGTCAAGATTGCCATAGGTGGTGAATTCGCCGCCGGGGACGTAAAACGTCATGCGGTCGCCGGGCTTGCGCTCGAAGAAGCCGTGTTTGGCGTTGGAGGGCGCAACGAATTGCGAGCCGCCGGTGGCGGATGCCGCGTTCGGACCCGCTGTGGGCAGAGCCGTGGTCGCTGGAGTCGAGGTTACCGAACTCGAGGTTGTAGAACTCGAAGTTAGTTGGGCCGGATCGGCCTTCTGATCGATCTTCTGCTGCAAGATCTGAATCTGTTGCGTCAGAGCAGCCGCCTGCTGCTGTAAGGCCTGAACCTGCGCCTTCAGATCGGCGTCGTCATCGTTGTGGGCCCAGCAGGTAGGTGTGGCCAGAGTTGCGCTGAGCAGTGCCATTGCCAGCGCGATCGAATTGTATGTCCGCATGCACCTTTCTCGGGGGAACAGGATTTCTTTAACAGCGTCAAACTATTGAAAATATCACCCCGGGCGCGAATCGATTCCCAATTTCGATCACGCGGGCGTTACGTCGGTAACTGAGGCAGTTTTGCGATGCCGGTGAATTCTTCAGGAAATGTGCAGAGCTACGGCGGAATGTTAGCCGCAGGAGTTCCGGGGACAGAACGCGCCAGCGTGCTTCGCTGCGACATCCGCTAGACTGGTGTCGGATGGAGGCGAAATAGATTGCCACCCTCCTGCTTGGATGAAAGAGCCAAAGAATGACCCCTGTGCACGAAGAACTTCTCCGGGAATTTCAGAACTTTGCTAAGACTGCTTCCACCGCGCAGTCGCTCATGGATCGTATGGCGCAACGTCTGCATGAAAAGATGACGCGTTACAACTGGGTCGGCTTCTATCTGGTCGATCCGGCGGATCCCGGCATTCTGTTGGTGGGCCCGTTCGTCGGCAGCTTTACGCCCAACGCTCGCATTCCTCTCGACACCGGGCTCTGCGGCGCCGCAGCCACGACCGGGCAGACCGTGGTGGTGCAAGATGTCAGCAAAGATCCGCGCTACCTTGCGGGTTCGTCGATGGTGAACAGCGAGATCGTTGTGCCAATTTCTGTGAAGGGCAAACTCGCGGCGGAACTCGATATCGAGAGCTATTTTGCCAACACGTTCGACCGTTCGGAACAGGAGTTTGTCGAAGCCTGCGCCACCGTGGTCGCGAGATATTTGGGGAAGGGATAGTCCGGCGAGCGAGGGTCAATTGCCGTTCAGTGGTACCTTGCGTTGCAGTTCGTCGACAAAGTTTTCGAGGAAGATCACATGACCCGAGTCTTGCTGGGTTGAGCCACCGGTGTAGGTGCCTACGGCGATGCGCTTTCCATCAGGAGCAATGTCGTACTGGGCTCCCACGGCGCCGCCCATCGTCAGAGCCACGCTCAGGCTCGACCACTCACGCGGCTTTTCCGCCACGAACGAGTCGCCTTTGGCCGAATAGCTGGCCGCCATAATCCGATCTTGCGGGACATCAAAGAAAAGCAGATCCTTACCGTTTCGAGAGAAGATGGGCGAGGTTCCGCCGTCGCTGGAGACTTGCCAGTGGCCGCCTTTGTCGGGAAACGCGCGCACATAAACCTGGGAACTTCCCGACTCGTTGGAGCTGTATGCCAGCCAGCGTCCGTCGGGGGAGAAGCTCGCACCCCGCTCGCCAGAAGCGGTTTGCTGGAACGGTTCCGGTTTCCCGGCCTTCAACCCGTCTCCGTCGCGCTCAACGGGCAGGGTCCAAAGATACAACCCCTGTGGTCCCGCTTGATAGAACGCCAGCCGTTTGCCATCGGGCGAGAAGGCAGAGGGGTATTGAAACTCCTTGCTCTCGGTCAGAAGCTGGGGCCGGCTGCCGCCGTCGGCGCGCGCGTACGAGATCCCATTAGGCGCTTGATACACAATGTACCGGCCGTCGGGTGTCCACACTGGGTGAGTTCCCTGCCGTTCGCCGGTCAACGGTGACAACGTGTCGCGCCGAATGTCGTAGATCCAAATCCCGGAATGTACGTCGTCGTTCGCCACCGCCAGCCGCTCGCCGTCAGGAGAGAAGTGGGGATTCACGAAGAGGCCAGGCTTGTCGAGCAGCGGTTGCGACTTACCTGCCGCATCCAACCATTGGATGATCACACGCGAGGTGTCGATTTCGCGGCTCCGGTACACCAGAGTCCCGGTCCGCGAAAAGCTTATCTTCGCCGAGCCAAACATCGCGGAATAAGAAACCTGCTGCAACACCGGCTTGGGCGAGCCAGAGGTCTCCAGCTTCTCCGGGTCGAAAGGAACGGCGAACAGCGTTCCCCGGTTCACATAAGTGAGGTAGCCTTTGCCGCCGGACGCAGCCACATAACGCCCGTAAGTACCTCCGCGCTGCAGGGTTTTCCTGCGGTGGTCCGTCAGCGAAACGACTTCAACATTGGCATCATCAAAGCCTACCGTGAAATTTTCCACGGTGAAGAGGATCGCTTTGCCGCCGGGCAGGATCTGCGGCCAGCGATGCGTCCGTTCCTCTCCCACCAGCTCGGTGACCGGGGTGGGAGTGCCGCCAGCGGAGGGAACTCGTGACAGTCCGCCGGTGATGCGCAAACTCGCGACAATATTGCCGTCCTCGCCCCAATCGGCGCCGGTGTAAGAAGAGGAGGCGTCGCACAGCACGACCTCGCCGCCGCCTTCCACGGAGATTTTTCTCAGCTTTCCTCCCGCGATAAAGCCAATCCACTGACCATCAGGGGAAAAGAATGGGCTGGTCGCGCCAGCCGTGATCAGTAGTTCGGTGGCAACGGGTTGGTCGAGCTTGCGCGTGAACAGGTGGCTGTGGGATAGGTAGGCAATCCGCGTGCCGTCCGACGAAAGAATGATGTCGGACCCGCCCAACGCGTTCAGATAGACGTCGCGACCCAGGTCCACGTCGAGGCGCACCAGCGGTTTCAATTCCGCAGGCCGTGTGGAGCGATACGCAATCCCGGATGCAATTGCTGCGATGAGGGCGAGCGTACCTACCGCAATCCAGGGCAGCAGCGGCCGCCGTCCGCTAGAACTTGGTGGGGTGCTGACTTCGGTGGGTGCTTGTGCGATCCACTCCAGCTCGGCTTTCAGATCGCGAGCATTTTGCCAGCGGTTCTCGGGATCCTTTTCGAGACAACGTTTCAGCAGCCGGTCTAATGCTGGCGGTGCTACGTCGCCAACCGACGGGGCCGGACGCTCCATGATGGCTGCAATCACCGTGGCTGGAGAAGATCCATCAAACGCGCGCTTGCCGGTCAACATCTCGTAGAGCACCAACCCGAAGGAGAAGATGTCGCTGCGCGCATCGATCTCCTGCCCGGTAGCCTGTGACTGCAACTGTTCGGGCGACATGTAGTAGAGCGTGCCGACGATTTCGTTCTTGCCGGTGAGCGCCATGGTGAGGGTGGCGTCGCTCGGCGGGTTCGGGCCCGGTCCGATTTTGGCGAGCCCGAAGTCGAGCAGCTTGATGCCGGTCTTGGTGACCAGAATATTTGCGGGCTTCAGGTCGCGGTGAGTGATGCCCTTGCGGTGTGCCGCGTCGAGCGCATCGCAAATCTGCGCGGCATACTTCAGCGCCTGCTGCAGGGGCAGCGGTCCCTTCAGAGGCACGCCATCGATGTACTCCATTACCAGGTAGTTCGGCCCGACATCATGCAGGGTGCAGACGTTGGAATGGTTCAGGGAGGCGACCGCATGCGCTTCGCGTTCGAAGCGCTCGGAGAACTGTTCGTTGGAAACCTTGATGGCGACGATGCGATTCAGCCGCGTGTCGCGGGCCTTGTAGACTTCTCCCATCCCGCCCGCGCCCAGGGGCGCGGTGATCTCGTAGGGGCCCAGCCGGGTTCCGGGAGGCAGGGGCATAAGGTCGAACGATTGTACCGCGCGGAATGAGCCAGCGTTTTTGCTCGGGATACTTTAACGGCTGCACGCCGTTTTAAGCTGACGGTAAACAGGCATCCTTGTGTAGCCACCGGGGGCCTGGTGACGATTCGCCGGCGATTTTGCGCCGCATTTGCCCGCCACTGATCTAATCTTTTGTAGTCCTTCGAGGTGCGACGTGCAATTGAAACCTTTCCTGCTGGACATGTGGCTGGCGGCCTATGAGCACGACATCGAATTCAACCTGGCCGCCAGCGAAGGACCGCGCTGGACCCTGAATGAGATCCTGAGTCTCGCCAGTGAGCAGCAGCGGGAGCGGTTTCTGAATCACAAATTGGCCTACAGCCGCCCGGCAGGAGCCGATGGATTACGTGCGGCGATCGCCGACATGCAGGATGTGAGTGTCGACACGGTTCAGGTCGTGACCGGCGCCTCGGAGGCGCTTCTCGTTCTGTTTTGGCTGGCCGCGGAAGCTGGAGCCAACGTTGTGCTGCCGCAGCCGGGCTATCCGCCGTTTTCCGCGCTGCCCGAATCGCTGGGGATCGAGACTCGCTACTACAGTCTTCGGAAGGAGAACGAGTTTCGTTTCGATCTCGACGAGATCAAGCGACTGGCGGATCGAAATACAAAGTTGATTCTGGTGAACAGTCCCCACAATCCGACGGGTGCCACGATTAGCGATGCGGAACTGGACAGCTTGCACGAGTTCACCGCGTCCCGTGAAATTCAACTGGTCAGCGATGAGGTGTACCACCCTATCTATCATTCCCAATACCATGTCCAATATCACGGCCAGGCGACGCGATCGGCTTCGCGGCTGCCGCATGCGACCGTCATCCATGACTTCTCGAAGGCGTTTCCTTTATCCGGAGTGCGGACCGGTTGGATGATCGAGCACGACCCTAAGCGCCGCGAACTCTACTGGAATGCGCGCACTTATTTTTCCATTTCCAACAATACTGCCGGAGAAATGCTGGCGGAGATTGCCATGCGGCGCCGGGATATTGTTCTGGGGAAAACGCAGGAAACCGCAACTCGGAATCTTCGGCAGCTTGCGTCGTTCATGTCGGAACATGGTGAGACGCTGGGCTGGATTCCACCTCGTGGCGGGTTGACCGCGTTCCCATGGCTGGTCAGCGGAGAGAACAGCCGCGCCTTTTGCCAGGCGGCTGCGGAACAGGGCGTTCTGCTTGCACCCGGGGATTGTTGGGATGCGCCCTCGCATTTTCGTCTGGGGTTCGCGGCGATGACCGACAAATTTCCCGCCGCCCTGGCAAGGCTGGGAGAATTTGTTAAGAGTTGGTCAGCCGCGAACGTGACCAAGGCATAGCGAAATCTGTTTCGGTGCAGGAACGTTGTACGTACAAACGCTACAGCAGAATTTCCATCCCCTCGGCGGCGGCGCGAACTCTGGGATAGTAGTTGCGGGCGTCCTGTACAACTTTGTCGACAATGGCGTCGGTGTGGTCCGGGTCGTGGTGGTAGAGGATCAGTTCTTCCGCGCCGCTTTCCATCACCACGTTGACGGCTTCGCGCCAGTGGCTGTGTCCCCAGCCGCGGCGGCGGGCTTCGTACTCTTCGGGCAGATATTGCGCGTCGTAGATCAGGATGTCGGCACCTTCGGCCAGCTTCCGCACGGCCTTGTCGAAGTCTGGATCGCCGGGCTCGTTGTCGGTGGCGTAAACCAGCACGCCTTCTTTGGTTTCCAGACGAAATCCCATGCAACCCTGGGGATGGTTCAGCCACGCAGTTTTGATCTGGGTGCCGTTGGCCATGGGCAGGCAGCCATTGTCGATGTTGTAGAAGTCGCGCTTCCCGGCCATCTGGTCAACGTTGACAGGAAAGTAGGGCGAGGCCATCTGCTCGGCCATCACCTGCTCGAGACCGCGAGTGCGGCTGGAGGAATGGAAGAAGAGCTGGCTGTTGGGATTTTCGTACAGCGGGCGGAAAAAAGGCATGCCCTGAATGTGGTCCCAGTGGAAATGCGAAACGAAAACGTGTGCAGCGAAGGGACGGTCGCCGAATTCGCGTTTCAGTTCGTGCCCCAGCACGCGGAACCCGGTGCCGCAGTCGAAGATGTAAATCTCATCTCCCACGCGCACCTCGACGCAGGAGGTGTTGCCTCCGTAGCGCAGGTTCTCGGCCTGTGGAGTGGGCGTGGAACCGCGGACGCCCCAAAACTTAATTCGCATAAATCGGTGCTGCGTGAGCCGTAATCTTCGACCGCAAGAATCGTGCCGTCAATCCGAGTGCCCGTCTTTCCAGTTCGTTCTCTGGTGCGGAGAAGCGCTCAAGACTAGCGGAAGCCCAAAACGTTCATAATACTCGGGATATCCTTGAGTTTAACGTTTGCACAGGGGGTAACAAGTGACCAAAGTTTCGCGGGCTGGGCCGGAGATGGTACGGGCTGCCGGGTGGTTCAGGTTTGTTTGACTTGCAAATGCATCCCGCCTAACATGACGCGACGCTCTCGGCCTCATCATCGGGAATACTGATCGTTGGGAACACGTCGAGAACACGTCGAGAACATCGTCGCGAACTATGATCGGCCAGATCATCTCTCACTACCGCATCCTCGAGAAGCTTGGCGGCGGCGGCATGGGCGTGGTTTACAAGGCCGAGGATTTGCGCCTCCATCGCTTTATCGCCCTCAAGTTCCTGCCCGATGACGTTGCCCGCGACCCTCAGTCGCTTGCCCGCCTCCAGCGCGAGGCCCAGGCGGCATCCGCTCTGAACCACCCCAACATCTGCACCATTCACGATATCGGCGAGCAGGACGGCCAGGCGTTTATCGCTATGGAGTTTCTGGATGGCGTGACGCTGAAGCACCGCATCGCCGGTCGTCCCATGGAAACCGAGGAGATTCTGTCGCTGGCCATCGAGATTGCGGACGCCCTCGATGCGGCGCACGCCAAAGGCATCGTGCACCGCGACATCAAGCCGGCGAACATCTTCGTCACCGAGCGTGGACACGCCAAGATTCTCGACTTCGGGCTGGCGAAGGTGGCGTTCGCCGCCGGTTCCGCCGACCAGATTGCGTCGGCCAACACGATGACGGGGACGGTGGATGAACCGCACCTGACCAGTCCCGGCTCGACCTTGGGCACCGTCGCGTATATGTCGCCCGAGCAGGCCAAGGGCAAGGAACTGGACGGCCGAACCGATTTATTCTCATTTGGCGCCGTGCTGTATGAGATGTCGACCGGGACCCTGCCATTTCGAGGCGAAACGTCGGCCCTGATCTTCAATGCAATTCTGGAGCGCGCCCCAACTCCTGCCATCCGCCTCAACCCGAATCTTCCCGCGAAGCTGGATGACATCATTAACCGCGCGCTGGAGAAGGACCGCGAGCTGCGTTACCAGAGCGCGAAGGAGATGCGTTCGGAGTTGCTACGCCTGAAGCGCGATACGGATTCCAGCCGGCAAATGCCGGCAGCGAGTTCGGAGGGGCCGAGTTCTGCTCCGGCGGCGGGCCCGGCTGCGCATGCGGGCAGCAGTTCCGCCGTGGTCACGGCGGCCAAGCAGCACAAACTGGGACTCGGCGTCGGCAGTGCGGTCGTGATGCTGCTGGTTGCGGCCGCGGCTTATGGAATTTATGCATTGCTCTCCCGCACCCGGCCTGCGCCCTTTCAGAATTTTTCTGTAAGCAAGGTGACCGAAACTGGCAAGGCCACTCGCGTGGCCATCTCGCCCGACGGCAAATATCTGCTCCACGTCGTGGACGAAAGCGGGCAGCAGAGCCTGTGGCTGCGCAACGTTCCGACCAACAGCAATACGCAGGTGGTGGCTCCGGGACCGTTCAACTACGCGGGCATACGTTTTTCCCCGGACGGTAACTACCTGTATTTCGTTCGTCTGGAGCCAGGCAGCCAGTCACTGAAATATTTGTATCGTGCTCCGGTGCTGGGCGGCACTCCGCAAAAGCTGGTGACCGACATCGATTCGAACATCAGCTTCTCGCCCGACGGCAAGAAATTCGCCTACCTGCTGGCGAATAATCCGAAGCCGGGCGAGTACCGACTGATCACCCGATCCGTGGAGGGGGGTGAAGAAAAGACGCTCATGACAGCACCCGTGAACGAAGCGGTGCTCGATGTGGCTTGGTCGCCCGATGGCAAGACCATCGTGATCCCGGTCTCACAGCCGGGAGATCAACTCGGCGGCCTGGCGGCCATCGACGTGGAGAGCGGCAAGCGCAACCTGTTCGTGATTTCGAATGACCTGTTCTTCACCCGTCCGGTTTGGCTTGCGGATGGCCGCGGACTGCTGGCTTTGGCTGTGCACGCCTTCTCCACGCAGGCCCAGATCGTTTTTGTTTCTTATCCAGCAGGTAAGGTGTCGCCCGTCACTCGCGACACCAACTCGTATATAGATCTCAGCGTCGCCGCCGATGGCCACACGGTGGCCGCGATTGAAGAGCAGACCCACCTGACTCCCTACGTGCTCTCCGACGGCGGCAGCAGTTCGCAAGCTCGTCCGTTCAACATCGAGGGAGCGCCCAGCTACGAGGTCTCCTGGACCCGGGATGGCCAACTCCTGGTCACGGCGATCACCAGCGGTGTGAGCCTGCTCAATCCCGATTCCGGTAGCAAGACGCCCTTGTTTTCCCAGTTCTCGTTTCCGGGTTTTGCCCACGCGTGCTCGGATGGACGCGTCATCCTCATGCTCATCGGTTCCGGAGCCAAAATCCAGGGTCATCTCTTGCGAGCCGATGTGGATGGTGGAAATGCGAAGGAGCTCACGAGGGGTAAGTTTGACTTCTTGCCGGTCTGCTCCCCCGACGCCAAGTCTGTGCTCTATTCCGATGCGGACAACAAACTGCAGAAGGTTGGGACCGACGGCGGGGCATCGCAACAGATTTCGGAATTCCCAGTTTTCAGCCGCATCACGATTTCTCCCGATGGCAAGGTTGCGGCATTTGTGAGTTCCCGCCCGGACGATACCAAAGAAAAACTCCTGCTGCAGCCTCTCGATTCCGGCCAGCCGCCCCGATTTGTGGAATTCGAACGGACGCGCGCAGAGTTCGCCCTGGGCATTGGCGTTGGGTCAATCGAGTTCAAGCGCGATGGGACAGGCGTCATCTACCCGGTGCGGGACGGCGCAACCGATAATCTGTGGCTGCAGCATCTTGACGGCTCGCCGGGAAAGCAACTCACCGATTTCAAGTCGGAGTTTATTCGCGACTTCGATTACTCGTTCGACGGCAAGCAACTTGCCGTGGTCCGCGGACACCGGGAGTCTGACGTGGTGCTCATCCGCGAAGCGGAGAAATGACGCGGTCTACCGGCTCCTCCATCCGCGTACCTCCCCTATAATGAAGGCCCACCGTTCGGCGGTGGATCCCAGACCAAATGCTGCAACCCGACTTCAAAGAATTTTCCCGGCTAGCGCGGGAGGCCACGCTGGTCCCGGTGGTGAAATCCGTGAGCGCGGATTTGCTGACGCCAGTTTCGGCGTTTCTGGCGATTGCGGAGAAAGAACCGCACGCTTTTCTGCTGGAGTCGGTGGAGCGGGGCGAGCAGATCGGGCGCTACACGTTTCTGGGGGCGCGGCCTTACATGCGGGTGAGGGCTCGCCAGGGCACGGTCGAGATTGAGCGCGGACGCCGGCGCGAAGTTCTGCGGGACAATGTTTTCCAGGTGGTGAAGCGGCTGCTGCGCGAGCACCGGCCCGCGATTGTTCCCGGGCTGCCTCCATTTACGGCAGGCGCCGTCGGATATTTTGCTTACGACGTGGTTCGCCAGCTGGAAAAAATTGGCGAGCATGCGAAAGACGATTTGGCGCTGCCCGACGCCGAGCTGATGTTCTTTGATCGCCTGCTGGCGTTTGATCATCTGCGGCATCAGATCCACATTATGGCGGCCGCCGATGTTTTCCGCGAAAGTCCTCGCAAGGCTTATGATCGGGCGCTTCGCGACATTGCTGCTCTGGAGCGGAAACTCGCGGCGGGGCTGAGTCCAGCCCTGTGGCGCAAGTCGGCGAAGACCAAGGAGGGCAAGCTCAAAGTTCATTCGGTCACGCGGCGCGAGACTTTCCTGCGCGGGGTGGAGCGCTGCAAGGAGTACATTGCCGCGGGCGACATTTTTCAGGTGGTGCTCTCGCAGCGGCTCGACTTTACGCCTGAGGTTGCGCCGTTTGATCTGTACCGCTCGCTGCGGCAGGTGAATCCGTCGCCATATCTTTATTTCCTGCGGTCGGGCGACACGCACATTCTCGGGTCCTCTCCCGAAATGCTCGTGCGCGTGACCGGGCGCAAACTGGAGTACCGGCCGATCGCGGGCACGCATCCGCGGGGGCGCGATGAAGCCGAGGACCAGCGGCTCGAACAGCAGATGCGCACCGACGAAAAAGAACGCGCCGAACATGTGATGCTGGTCGACTTGGGCCGCAACGACTTGGGACGCGTGAGCGAGTACGGGTCGGTCAAAGTGAAAGATTTGATGTACGTGGAGCGTTATTCGCACGTGATGCACCTGGTGTCGGCGCTGGAAGGCACGCTGCGCATGGGTCTGGACGCGCTCGACGCCTTCGCCGCTTGCTTCCCCGCGGGCACGCTCAGCGGAGCGCCCAAGGTGCGGGCCATGCAGATCATCGAAGAACTGGAGCCGACGCGGCGTGGTATCTACGGGGGATCGGTGTTGTACGCTGACTTCGCGGGGAATTTAGACTCCTGTATCGGCATTCGCACGCTGCTGATGCAGGGCAAGAAAGCATATCTGCAGGCGGGAGCGGGGATTGTGGCTGATTCCGATCCGGCGAGCGAATTTCAGGAGTCGATGAATAAGGCGCAGGCAGTGCTGCGGGCGGTGGAGAAAGCACGGGGTGCGTAAATTGGAAAGGCGATGCGTATGAGTTCCTTTCGAGGAGGGCTCTTCGTTGTGCTCCGAAAATCTTTGATTTCGTTCGTCTTTCTCACCCTGACAGCTTGGGCCCAAGATACCGACCCTCACCATATCCCGGAGTGCGGAAAGGCGAAGGTCCATTTGGCGAATCCACAATACCTGACCACCGCGGGTGGGATCGTGGCGGTTGAATTGCCTGATGGGTGGGTTCTTGATGCGAATAGGAAAGGGGTCTTTTATTTCCTGAAACGAAGGGAAGATTACAACAGCGCCAGAACCCTGATGTACGTGAACGTCGAAAAGCGGGAGGGATCCCTTGAGCGTGCGGTGCAGAAGGACAGGCAGTCTTTTCAAAAGAACTGTGATGCGACAGAGGTGAGGGACCTCGCAAAACCAGGATTGCTTGAACAGGGCTGTGAGTGCAGGACCCAGTTGTTCTCCTGCCAGCGAAAACAGAATCCCTACGTTGATCTGGTCACGAAGATTTCCATAGATGGTTTGTTGCTCAATGTCGTTCTATCCGCCGACAGCGCGTCTGAACTCTCAAGCTACAGGAAGGACTACGACTTTGTGCTGAGACACCTGACGGTCGTGAAGTAGGGACTCAATTTCATAACGCGAGAAATTTAGCGACGAGTTTTTCCCCACGTCCGTCTGCGCCGCCCAAGCCCGAGCCGGGGAGACCGTCATCGTCCGCAAGATTCTTCCTGCGTTATTCGCACTTCCGAGGTTCTGAACTTGGGGGCGGCGCGCAGTGCGGCGTGATTTCTCCGGCTCCGGGATCGGTGTTCTGGGAGTTGTGGGCGAAACACCAGCGCACCAGAGACTGCGGGTAATCACGACGAACACCCATCGGCACATCGGGCTCGCGGACTTCCTGAAAAGCGAACTGAATCGTTCCATCCGCCGCAACAGTGCCGATCAGATAACCGTAAACGTCTTTCTTCGCGGTGTCGGACGGCGGCACGGGCAGCGCGTAACGCTCGGCTCCGCCGGTCCCGACGATCCATCCCGGCAATGGTTCGCCTTTTTTCTGCAATTCCGGTGTGTCGAAAATGTTTTCCAGATAGTAGTGCGAATGACTGGAAAGTACGTACACCGGCTTGGTGGTCTGCGTGTGGAAGGCTAGCAACTTATCGTAGGCTTTCTGGCCGCTCTCGCGCGCCCCGGACACTTTGCTGTCGCCCATGCTGTGGTGGTTGCCGACGCTGTCGGGAAGCGCTTCATGCATGCCCACTACAATGCTTTTCACGTCCTTGTCGTTGGTGTCGCGCTGCAAAACGCCGTCGAGCCAGGTCAATTGCGATTCGGGAAAGCAGTCGGACGCGTTGTCGAGATAGATGAAGTCGACACCTCTTTGGACCCAGTGATAATAGGCCTGCGGGAGGGGTGGCTCCGACGGTTCGTCGGTGTTTTTCTTTGCCTTTTTTTCTTTGGCAGCTGGAGACGATTGCGCAGCCTCATCCTTCACGCGCTGATCGTGTAAGGCAGGCTGGTCGAGCCAGGCGGCGAACTGCCGGCGGAACTGAATTTTGTCTTTGGGCGGAATGGTTTCGTGGTTGCCGATCCCAACATAGAAGGGCAAATTGCCGAAGGCGGCGATCTGGTGGTCGATGAAGTCCGGCCAGGCGCGCGGCAAGTAGAGGCTGCAACTCAGAAAGTTGCCATCGTTGGCGGCCGCGAAGGCCATGTCCTCGTCGATTTTGGAAATCGCGCGCAGATCGCCGAGATGCCAGTAGAAGCTGGGAGAAAACTGTACGCTTTGCGCGGCAATCGCGGGCATGACTATGTCTCCGCAATTGCGCGAGTCTCCGGAAGCGATGAAACGCCACGATCCTTCGGGCAGCGCACGAACGGCCGCGTTGCCGCGCACGCGGAACTGCCCAGACGATACATCCTGAGCCCAGGCTGTGAGACTTGCCGCCAGCACAAGTCCGAAAAGCAGGATCGAGCTAAGAGATCTGCGCGCCACGACGCTTCCCCTGATAACAGAAAACCTGTTAGGAAACATGCAGCGATTTCATCACAGATTCAGAAAGTTGGCTACCAGATGCTTTCCGGCGTCTGTGAGCACGCTCTCGGGATGGAACTGCACGCCCTCGACTGGATGATTCCGGTGACGCAGGCCCATGATGGTGCGGGTGCCGTCTTTTTCGGTGGTCCAGGCGCTGACTTCCAATTCGGCGGGCAGATCCTTTTCCTCGACGATGAGCGAATGATAGCGCGTGGCCGTCATGGGCATGGGCAGACCTTGAAAGACGGTTCGGTTGTCGTGCATGACCGCGCTAGTCTTGCCATGCATGAGATGGGCCGCGCGGACCACGTGTCCGCCGAACGCTTCGCCGATCGCCTGGTGCCCCAGGCAGACTCCGAGCACGGGAACCTTGCCGGTAAAGTGGCGGATCAGTTCGATGCTGATGCCTGCTTCCTGCGGGGTGCACGGGCCCGGAGAAACGACAATTCGTTCGGGCCGCATTTTCTCGACCTGGCTCACGGTAACCTGATCGTTGCGGCGAACCTCGACTTCGGCGCCCAGTTCACCGATGTATTGCACCAGGTTGTAGGTAAACGAATCGTAGTTGTCGAGTACGAAAATCAAGCGATTCCCACTCCTGCATCAGCATTCCTGCTCATATCAGCTTACACCGGAGTAACCGGTCGGGTGTTTCTCCCCTGAAAGAGCCACCCGGTGACCCAAGGGTGGTATTGACCCTGCTGCTGGCGCGTAGCATCCTCAATTATCGTTTCAAACGCTGTTTCAGCCACTTTGGAGGGTGCATGGCCGAGCCCCAGCAGGAGAAACGCGGCGCGCGACGCTTCCCGCTCCGCGTACCGGTTACCGTCGATCACGAGAACGCCGCGCAGCCGGCCCAGCTTCGTGACGTCAGCGCCCGGGGCATTTGTTTTTATCTGGAATCCGCCATCGCTCAAGGATCGCCGATTGGATTCACGCTGACCCTGCCGCCCGAGATCACGCTGACGGAGAGCATTCGCGTGCAATGCAAAGGCCGCGTGGTGCGAGTAGAGAACGCAAGAGCCGACGGCAAACTCGCCGTCGCGGCGGTCATCGAGGAATACGAGTTTCTTGCGGAAGTGTAAAGCCAGTGATTAGTGATTCGTGGCTAGTGTCTAGTAAAGACGCACGCCCCATCGCTAATCACTAACCACTAACCACTAACCACTTTCTTCACCCTTCTCTCCCATCCATCGCAAGTGATATGTTTCCTTCAAGCTTCCATTGAGGGATTCCGTGCCGCGACCTGGGTTCAAATTTGTGTGTGGGATGTTGGTTGCGGCGCTGATGGTTGCTGCATCTGCGGCTCAGACCTTTGGTCCGCCGCCGGTGGTGACGAGCGTTCGCATTGTTCATGAACGCGGCGTGCCGGCAGTGGAAATTCTGACCAGCGGCGGCCCGGTGATTCCTGAGATCCAGACGCTCGATTCGCCGTCGCGCCTGGTCATCGACTTACCCAACTCCCGTCTGGGATTGACGCAGAGGCGGATTCCAATTCAGAAGGAACACATCCTCGCGATCCGCATCGATCAATTCCAACGGCAACCTCCGGTCACGCGCATTGTTCTCGACTTGCAGGCGCCCTACGGCTACACGTGGGACGGCGCGGGCCATCGCCTGATGGTGCGGCTGAAGCCGGCGGAGGATGTGAACGCCGGCGGAAAGTCGTCGCCGCTGCAGCCGCCGACTGTGCCGGGCTTGTCGCTGGGCACAAATCCGGCGGTGGTACCGGTGACCAGTGGTTCGGGCGCGATGGCGCTGGCCGGAAGCCGCATCGGGGCAGGTGCGTCGGTGACGGCGGGTTCGGAGACGGCGGTGCTGCGGGTGTCTGGCGGGGGAGAAGTTCGGATATGTCCGGGCACCACCGTTTCGGTGACGCCCTCGCAGACCAGACGCGACTTGATGTTCGGCATGAGCACGGGCGCGATCGAAGCTCACTATTCGCTGCGCGCGTCGGCCGACACGGTGCTGACTCCAGATTTCCGCATCTTGTTCGCGGGGCCGGGAGAATTCCACTACGCCATCAGCACCGACTCGCACGGTACAACCTGCGTGCGGGCGCTGAAGGGCAATACCTCTTCGGCGATCGTCTCAGAGCTTATGGGAGATCGCATCTATCAGGTCAAGCCGGCCGAGCAGGCGGTGTTTCATTCCGGACAGATCGACAAGGTGGACGGCGACGTTCCGCTGGAGTGCGGATGCCCTTCGCCTTCGCCAGTGATGCAGGCTCAGGCTCCTTTTGCGCCGAATGTTCCGGACTCGGAGTTGCCGGAGAAGGTGCGCATCGGCGGGAGCGAGACTCCGGCTGCGCCCGCGGTCACGACTTCGGCAGACGCGTCCGGTGCTGGCACCAGGCTCTCGAATGGGCCGGAGACGGCACCCCTGCCGGCTTCTCAGCCGAACGACGTCCACGTGCAGGTGGATGCTCCATTGGTATTCACTCCCAAGAACCGCGCGGCTGCGGCGTTGCCGCCGCCCGTGCAGGCGGCCAAAGACTTGCCGGTGGAGGATTCCGCGGCCCGGCAGGTTCATCTTGATGCCGTGGTCCAGGCGCCGCCGCCGGAGAAGCAGAAGCCCGAGCACCGCGGTTTTTTCCGCCGGCTCGGGGGATTCTTCGCCGCGATCTTCAAGTAGAAGGCTTCTTGTAGCGCCGGCATCTTGCCGGCTGTCGGGAGGGCACCTAGCCCTCGCAGGTGCGCGGGCGGGACGCCCCCGCGACAGCCGCCGGGACGGCGGCGCTACTTTTGCGGCGGCTACTTTTTCCTGGGAAATCCTTTTTGGGCGGTTGTGCGTCGTACGGCAGGTTGGCGACAACCTGTCGGCAGGAGCGACTCATGACCGCTGCATCGCCCGGGCCGGGGCCGAATATCTTTTCGATGCTCTCGACGGAAAACGACGGACTGTACCGCGCGCGGCGCGAGACTTTCATCCTCTCAATGCTCGGGCAGGCTGCGATCGTGGGACTGCTGATCTATTTCACGAGCTGCGTGATCCAGCATCCGCCCGAGTTCGTCAATAAGCTCCCCAACCTGAACGAGCTTCCGTTGATCTTTTCAGGGCGGAACGGTGGCGGAGGCGGCAACCATGATCCGCTCCCGGCCTCACATGGGAACATTCCACCCGCGTCGCTCGATCCTCAGCTGGTGCCTCCGACCGTGATTCTCGCGAAGGAACCGCCGAAGCTTCCCATGCCGGAGACAGTGAATGTGGCCCCGGACATCGCGCTGGCGCAGGGCGGACAGATTGGCGATCCTTTCTCGAAGTTTTCTCTGCTCTCCGACGGACCGGGCGGTCCCACAGGGATCGGGCTGGGATGTTGCGGTGGCATCGGGCCCGGAACCGGGCCGTTCGTTGGCGACGGTCCGCCGGGAATTTTCCCGATGGCAAGGGTATGACTGTGCCGCAGGTGATCTTCAACCCGGAGCCGAGCTTTTCTGAGGAAGCACGCAAGGCGAAGGCGCAGGGAATCGTGCTGCTGCTCTTGGTGGTCGGCAAGGACGGGCATCCGTACGATATCCGGGTGCGGCAGAGCCTGGGAATGGGCTTAGATGAGAAGGCGATTGAGGCGGTCAACCGCTGGCGCTTCCGGCCTGCCACGCTTAATGGCCAACCAGTGGCGACAAAGATTACGGTGCAGGTGGATTTTCACCTGTACTGATGGGGCAAGAACCGGCGTCAGACCTCCGACCTCAGCCGTCCTGAGCCCTAACGGTCTGGGGTCCGACGGCTGAGGTCCGACGCCGGTTTTTCTAGCTGCGGTTGATGGCGCGGCGCAGCGGTTCGACTTTTTCGCGCAGATCGTCGGCCAGCTCCACGCCACGGCTGGCCACGTCGCGGACGCGGTCCTTGGCGTCGTCGGCCCAATCGCCGACTTTATCCTTGGCGTCTTCGAAGCCTTTTTGCAGGTCGCGGCGCATTTGCTTGCCGGTCTTGGGAGCGAGCAGAAGTCCGGCCAGCGCGCCTGCGCCCAGTCCGATCAAGAGGAAGGTAATGGCCGTGCCAAGGTTGCTGCTGTCTGAAGATTCGTAACGTCCGATTCGCATGATGAAGACCTCAATTTTTCCGCCCGGGGAATTCGAGCATATTCGTTCGGGCATATTCGCGGAAGCTGCGCGGAGACTCCAGCCTCACCTGATTTCGAGTCCTACTCATTCTAGTCCTACCTCACGGCCTCGGCGAGACCAATCCGTGGCGTGTAATCCGCACCCCTTCGATGAGTTCGCCCAGGGGAAGGTTTCTTTTCCGGTGCACCTGAGTGTAAAATAATGTTTTCGCCTTCGTCCCAGAGTAGGGCGGCGGAACTTGTGGCCTGCCCGTCTTCCGCCGGCTCAGAACCGCAATCGTACAAGGAGAGTTTTTCAAGCGATGTCGATCCCTGCCACCCAGCTTCGTCCCGGCATGATCATTAAGCACAACAATGATCTGCACTCCGTTTTCAGTGTGGAACACCGCACCCCCGGCAACCTGCGCGCCTTCATCCAGGCCAAGCTGCGCAACCTGCGCACCGGCGCCATGTTCGAGCACCGCTTTCGCTCGCCCGACCCGATCGAGAAGGTCAACGTTGACGAAGTCGAGATGCAGTTCCTGTACGCCGACGGCGAGAGCTACTACTTCATGGACATCGCCAACTACGAGCAGACCCACCTGAGCAAGGAAGTGCTGGGCGACGCCGTCGATTACCTGATTGCCAACCTCGAAATCAAAGTGGAATTCTTCGACGGCAAGGCGGTTGGCATCGAGCTGCCGCAGACGGTGATCCTGACGGTGATTGAGACCGAGCCCGGACTGAAGAGCGCGACCGCTTCGAGCGTAACCAAGGCCGCTAAGACCGAGACCGGACTGGTCGTGCAGGTGCCTCCGTTCATCAACGAAGGTGAGAAGATTAAGGTCGATACTTCGGAAGGCGCGTATTTGTCGCGGGCGTGAGGGCTCAGCGGTCATCCTGAGCGTAGCGAGAACGTCGCGCAGCGAGGTTCTCGCGGAGTCGAAGGATCCCTACCCGGCGGGGATTTTGAGGGTGCGGTAAAGCATTCTTCCGGAGGATCGGCTGGAAATTCCTTGCAGCGTTTTCGGTGTTTTGAGGCTATAGGGATCCTTCGACTACGAATCAGCTTCGCTTCGCGAAACTGATTCTCCGCTCAGGATGACATTTTCAGAAATGACTCCCACCGAAAAGCCAATCGAAGCTCGCCGTTTTGTGGTCCGCGGACGCGTGCAGGGCGTCGGGTTCCGCTGGTTCGTCGAGCGGGAGGCGCACATGCTGCGCATCGCCGGATGGGTGCGCAACAATCACGATGGCAGCGTGGAAGTTCTGGCCCAGGGGACTCGCGACCAGCTCTCAGGATTGCATGGCCGCCTGCGCGAAGGTCCGCGCGCGGCGCGCGTGGATGCGGTTGAAGTATCCGAGGCCAGTCCTGCCGCTGGAATAAGTTCATTTCGTATTGAAGGAGCGTGGTAAATGCCGTCTCCGCCTGCCGGGGCTATGAATGCCGATCAACTGAAACACCTGATACGCGAAGTCCCGGATTTTCCGAAGAAGGGGATCCTGTTCTACGACATCACGACCCTGCTGAAGGACAAGACCGGGTTCGCCACGCTGATCGACAAGTTAGCCGAGCACTACATTGCGCAGGACGTCGATCTGGTGCTGGGCATGGAGGCGCGCGGCTTCATCTTCGCCCCGGCGCTGGCCTACCGTCTGAATGCCGGATTCGTTCCCGTGCGCAAGCCGGGCAAGCTTCCCGCGGCAACCGTGAAATACGATTACGCGCTCGAGTACGGTACCAACTCACTGGAGATTCACAAGGACGCCATACAAAAAGGCCAGCGTGTTCTGATCGTGGACGATCTGCTGGCTACGGGCGGGACGGCCGAAGCGACGGCCAAACTTGCCGCCTCGCTGGGCGCGAAGATCGCCGGCCTGGGATTTGTGGTGGAACTGGAATTCCTCAAGGGTCGCGACAAGCTCAAAGAGTACGAGGTGATGTCGCTGTTGCAGTACGACAAGTAAACGGGCGCCCTGAGATCTGTCATCCCGACCGTAGCCGGAGCGCCAGCGACGGCGCAGGGGGGGACCTTGGGTTTTGGGCTTGGCTATTTCCAGAAGCGAGAAACCATCCACAGAACTCCGGCCCAGACACCGCCGCTGACCACAATCGAGATTGCCAGACCCGAGATGGCTCCCCAGTTAATCCGCCGCCGGCCCTTGTCGGACGCGGAATCGGATTCAAACCAGGATGGCAGAAACCCCATGTCGAGCGAAGCGACCGGCTGGGTGCTCCGGGAATCTTGAAGTGCGGTTCTTCTGCTAGTAAAGCGGGTGCTTATTGGGGGGGACAGCTGCAATACCTTGCCGCTCATGAAAGCACCTCCGCGTATGCGCGAGCAACTGGCGTGCCATGTTGAACGCTGGCCCAAGTGATTGAAAACATGAGGGCCCATCTGGCGACTGCCTGCCGACAGGCTTTCGTGCCGCGTCAAAAATCCCGTGCCGGTGCCGGTCTGCGCAAGATTTGCCCCAACTTCCAGAACCCCATGCCGGTGCCACGGCCCTTCTACCAACCATCCGAACCGGTTCCATGAAAGAAAGATTGCGAGGTAGTGTGATCCGATTTTCAGTGCTCCGCCAGTGACAAATGCGAGTCCTTGGGAAGGTAGCCCTTGCGCCGGAACCAGTCCTCCATGGCGTCCTTGAGTTTGTCCAGGGGGACGCTGGTGCCAATCTCCATCTGGCCGTCGGCCAGCGGCAGCGTGTCGTCGAAAACGGTGGCGTTGGTGAAGTTGCGCATGGAGAAGCTGTCGAGCCACTTCAACGGGCAGGGTAGTCTGCGGCCGTCGGCGTCATATTCCACGCGAATCTTGCGGGCGAACATAGGTTGATTTAATCACAGCTGCTGAATTGAAGTGCTGTGGAAGTCACGTAGCACAGGCCCCGCCGTGCTGCGCACGGCAGACAGCCGGGGGAGGCTGTCTCCACAAAAAGCCGTCTGGAGTCGCCGCAGGCGCGCTTGACAGATTGGCGTCCCCACCATAGTCTCCTCCCGTTCCGCACAGGAGGGTTCGGCATGATCACAAATCTGATTTGGTGGGCAGTGGTTGGACTGATCGCAGGATGGGCCGCGGGCAAGATCATGAAAGGCGGTGGCTACGGAACGGTCATGGACATTGTCCTCGGCATCATTGGCGCCGTGGTGGGTGGCTGGCTGTTAGGCTTTTTCGGCATCCATGCCGGAGGCTTCATCGGCACGATCATAGTGGCGATCATTGGAGCCGTTTTCCTCATCTGGATCACGCGTTTGCTCAAGAAAGCATAGCGCGCCCACGGAGAGCGCCGTGCTGCGAGCGGCAGACAGCCGGGGGCGGCTGTCTCCACAAATTGCTCGCAAACGCTCGTGTGGGGACAGCCGCCTCGGCTGTCCAGCCTGGGCAAAGCCCGGCTGCGCCGGCGCGGTCCTTCTCCGCACCTGAGCATCAGCCATCCCAAGAAGCCGCAGTCGCATCCACGGTTCCAAGACGCCTCCGCTCGGTGTCTAAAACACAGGGTCCGCGCCGCACGCAAGAACTAGAGACGCCACTCGTTCTCTTTCGGACGCGTTCGACGCGCGGGCCTTTCACTGACGGAGGAGCCATGCGTTCCCTGAAAATCGCATTTGTGTGTCTTCTGCTAGCTGCCGTTTCATCTGGCCAGTCTTCTACGCCATCGAGTCCATCGGCCGATCCGGCCGCGCGGCTGCCGGTGACCCGTGTGATTCTCTACAAGAATGGAGTCGGTTACTTCGAACACGCCGGCCATGTTCGCGGCAGCCAGGACGTGAATGTGGATTTCACCACGGCGCAACTGAACGACGTGCTGAAGTCGCTGACCGTGCTGGACCTGGGCAAAGGACGCATTACCGGCGTCAGCTACAACTCGGTCGCGCCGCTGGAGCGGCGGCTGGGCTCGCTGCATTTGCCAGTGGGCGAGAATCCCACGACGGCGCAGTTTCTCGACGCGCTGCGCGGGGCGCGTCTGGAGGTGCGAAACGGCACGGAGAGCGCAGTGGGACGCCTGCTGAGCGTTGAAGATCGCGATGTGGCTGGCAAGGGCGACCAGAAAATCAGTCTGACGCAAATTTCCGTGGTCAGTGACGGCGGCGACGTGCGCATCTTTGACCTGACTCCTTCGACCAGCGTGCGCGTCGCGGAAAGAGAAGTGAACGACGAGGTGGGCAAATATCTGGGACTGGTTGCCTCGACCCGCGATCAGGATGTCCGCCGGATGACGATCTCGACCGCCGGCGAGGGCGAGCGCAATCTGCTGGTCAGCTACATCAGCGAAGTGCCGGTGTGGAAGAGCACGTACCGCATTGTGATTCCAAGCGACGGCAAGCCGCTGCTGCAGGGCTGGGCCATCGTCGACAACACGGTCGGCGAAGATTGGAAGGATGTGGAGTTGTCGCTGGTCGCGGGCGCTCCGCAGTCGTTTGTGCAGGAGCTCTCGCAGCCTTATTACACGCGGCGTCCGGTGGTCGCGCTGCCGGAGAATGCGATGCTCACGCCGCAGACGCATGAGGCGACGCTGGAGGAAGCGACTCCTGCTCCTCCGCCCATGGCATCCGCGGGCGTGGTCGGCGGCGTTGCGGGCGGAGTCCCCGTTAATGCTCCAAAACTCGCCATACCTAGCCGTATCTCGTCTAGCGTTGGAGGTGGCGTTGGCGCGGGCTCTGGCGGCAGCGCCAACAAGAAGTTTCTCGACGAAGATGTCAACTATATCGTCACCGACAAGGAGCGCGAAGCTTTCGGCGACACCGTCGGCCAATCCCGCGAACTCGGCGACTTGTTCGAGTACAAGCTCAAAGACCGCATCACCATCCGCAAGAATCAGTCGGCGCTGGTGCCCATCCTGCAGTCGCGCATCGATGCCGAGAAAGTGTCCGTCTGGAATCCATCGGACAGCAACGTGCTGCACGCGCTCTGGGTGGACAACACCAGCGACCTAACGCTCGACGGTGGCAGCTTCAATGTGCTGGAGGGCGACGCCTTTGCCGGCGAGGGATTAATGGGCGCGATCAAGCCGGGCGAGAAGCGGCTTCTCTCCTATGCAGCGGACCTGGGCGTACTGGTCGATGCCAAGCAGAAAACCGACAACCAGCGCGTCACGAAAATCACCATCGCGCACGGCACCATGACGCAATCGACGCAGGAACGCCAGGAGAATACCTACACCATCCGCAACCGCGACACGTCAACCAGGACGCTGGTGATTGAGCATCCGGCGCGTCCGGGATGGAAGCTGACCGACGACGAGAAGCCGGCGGAGAGTTCCGCATCGTTCCATCGCTTCCGCCTCACCGTGGAGCCGAAAAAGACCACGACCTTGCTGGTCAAGGAATACCGGCCGATCCTGAACAGTTATGCGCTGACGAACGTGACCGACAACCAGATCAAGTTTTTCCTCGAGCAGAAGATGATCAATCCGGACGTGGAGAAAGCGCTGCGGCGCATCGTTGCTCAAAAGAACGACGTCGCCGGACTCGACGGGATGATTGCCGGGCGGCGCGCGCAGGTGACGAGCATTTCCGAAGATCAGCAGCGAGTGCGCGAGAATATGAAGGCGCTGAAGGGGAGTTCGGAAGAGAAAGCTTTGGTCGAGCGCTATGTTCGCGAGCTGAACGAACAGGAAGATCGGGTGCAGGCGCTGCGGCGGGAGATCTCTGAATTGCAGCAGAAGCGTGATACGGCCCAGATCACTCTCAACGGAATGATCGAAGCGCTGCAGATGGAGGCCACGCTGTAGGCGAGAGCGCCGTACTGCGCACGGCGAACGCCGAGGGCGGCTGTCTCCACATGTTTCACTTCTGGCTGCTCATCGGCTCATGTGGGGACAGCCGCCGTCGGCTGCCCAGCCAGGGCGAAGCCCGGCTGCTCGCGAGATGAACTCTCGCCTACCTCTGCGCCTTCGGCCCGGCCGCTTTGACCTCCGGCGGGGCATCGAACTTTTCGAAGTTTTTGGCGAAGCGGTTGCGCAGGTCTTCGGCGGCTTTGTCGTAGGCGGCCTTGTCGGGCCATGCGTTTCGCGGATTCAGCACCTGCGGCGGCACACCGTGGCAGCGTTTCGGAATGCTGAATCCAAACGTCGGCTCGATCTCAAATTCTTCTTGGATCAACTCGCCCTCGACGGCTGCGTCGACCATGGCGCGGGTGTGAGGAATCTCCATGCGCTTGCCCACGCCGTACGGCCCGCCCTGCCAGCCGGTATTCACCAGCCAGCATTGCGCGTGGTGCTCGCGCAAGCGGCGGCCCAGCATTTCCGCATAGGTTTTCGGAGGCAGCGGCATGAACGGCGATCCGAAGCAGGTCGAGAACGTCGCCGTAGGCTCTTTCACCCCGGCTTCGGTTCCCGCGACCTTCGCCGTATAGCCCGACAGGAAGTGATACATGGCCTGCTCTGGCGTTAGTTTCGAAATCGGAGGCAGAACGCCGAAAGCATCGGCGGTGAGGAATACAACGTTTTTCGGATGCCCGCCGATACCCGGGATCACAGCATTCTCGATGAAATCCACAGGATAGGCGGCGCGGGTGTTCTCCGTTTTGCTGTCGTCGTTGTAATCGGGATTGCGTGTCTGCGGGTCGAGGGTGACGTTTTCGAGCACGCAACCGAAGCGCAGCGCGTTCCAGATTTGCGGTTCGTTCTTCTTCGACAGCTTGATGCACTTGGCATAGCATCCGCCTTCGAAGTTGAAGACGCCGTTAGCGCTCCATCCATGCTCGTCGTCGCCGATCAGATCGCGCGACGGGTCGGCCGACAGCGTAGTCTTGCCTGTGCCCGAGAGCCCGAAGAAGAGCGCGCTCACTCCGTTGTGCCCCACATTGGCCGAGCAGTGCATAGGGAACACGTTCCGAGGCGGCAGCAGGAAATTCATGATGCTGAAGATCGACTTCTTCATCTCGCCGGCGTAGGAAGTCCCGCCGATCAACACTGTGCGGCGTGTGAAATTCAGCAGGATGAAAACTTCCGAGGCCACGCCGTCGCGCTGGGGATCGGCTTTGAACTCCGGGGCGGCGATCACAGTGAACTCCGGGTGATGATGCTTGAGTTCCTCCGCCGACGGGCGCAGGAATAGCTGGTGCACAAATAAGTTGTGCCAGGCGTATTCGTTCACGATGCGAACCGGCAGGCGGTAGGCGGGATCGGCGCCGCAGAAAAGATCCTGCACAAAAAGCTCCCGCCCGCGCAGATGCTCCATCACCCGCTCGTAGAGCGCGTCAAATTTCTCCGGCTCAAACGGCTGGTTCACCGCGCCCCAGGCGACGGTGTGGGCTGTGGTTTCATCCTTGACGATGAACTTATCTTTGGGAGAGCGCCCGGTACGGTTCGTGTACCCCACGAGGGCGCCGTTCGCCGCCACCTTCGCTTCGTTACGCCGGATGGAGTGCTCCACCAGCACCGCCGGAGAAAGATTGAAGTGCGTCCGGCCTTCACTCAGCAACTCGGCAACGTCGCTGACGTGCACCGTGGTAGCCATGGAGTCTCCTAAGGGCAGAAAACAGTTACAAAAAGTCAAACACACTATTGTCCCTCAAAGGCCCGCACGCTGCCAAATGTTTGTGAGGATCGGGAGGTCGAAGCACGCCCTAAGGATCTGACGAAGAGAGATGGGCGACCGTTCGTTAGTCTGCGGTCTTGTACTCGCAGGCCGCGCGGCAGGGCTCGCAGTACAGGAGTCCGTCGGTACACAGGCGGACGTCGATGACGGACTGGCAGAGGCAGCAGTATTTCTCGCACTGGCAGCTGCCTTCCGGCTGCTCGCACTGCGCGCAGCGGTATTTGGCGGAACCGGTTCCGGTGCTCATAAACTCAATGTAGCGCAGGAAAGCGGTGGCGGGAACGTGACGGAGGTAATAGAGGTTTTCAATCGGCAATCAGGAATCAACAATCAGCAATCAGCAATTGCTTTTGTGGTGCCCTATAATTCCGAGCAATGACCTTCCAACATCTGCTGGATGGCGCAGAGGTCCTTGCCCAGAGCGGAGACCCCAGCGTCAGTGGTGTGGAATACGACTCGCGCCGGGTCAAGCCAGGGTGCGTGTTCGTGGCCATGCACGGGGAGACGTCGGACGGCAATCGCTTCATCGACCAGGCGATTCGGGCCGGAGCGGTCGCGGTCGTCACCGACTCGCCAGCCGAGAAACCCCGCGAGGGCGTGGCCTGGGCCCTCGTGCCGCACGGGCGACGAGCGCTGGCGCGCTTGAGCGCGAATTTCTACAGACGTCCTGCCGAGCGCATTGCGGTCACAGGAATTACCGGCACGAACGGTAAGAGTACGACCGCGTTTCTGATCGAGGCGATTCTGACGGCCGCCGGACGCAAGAGCGCTCTGATCGGGACGATTGAATATCACGTGGCCGGGAAGATTTATCCTGCCCCGCACACAACGCCGGAAGCGCTGGAACTAGCGCGCCTGTTCAATGAGGCGCTCGGTTTGGGCGCGACCGACGCGGTCATGGAAGTTTCTTCCCACGCTCTCGCCCAGGAGCGCGTATTCGGCGTGCCCTTTGACGTTGCCGTCTTCACCAACCTGACGCGCGATCACCTCGACTATCACAAGACAATGGACGAATACTTCGCCGCCAAGCGCGTGCTCTTCGAAGGTTGTGGAACCGACGCGCCGCGTGCGGCGGTCACTAACCTCGATGACGAATATGGCGCGAAGCTGGCCCAGTTCAGCCGCAAGCGCAGCGCTGTCGTGCTGTCCTACGGTTGGGAGCGCGCTGACTTCCACGCTGAGAACGTAGACATCACCCCCCGCGGTACGCGCTTCGACATGGCCACGCCGCAAGATACGATTCCTATTTTCTCGCCGCTCATCGGGCGGGTGAATGTGTACAACATCCTGGCCGCCGCGGCCGCTTGCTACGCGCGGGGCTGCGGAGCGCAGGCGATTGCCCGCGGAGTGGAGTCGCTCACGCATGTGCCGGGAAGATTCGAGCGCGTCGATTGCGGGCAGCCGTTCACGGTGGTTGTCGACTACGCTCACACCGACGACGCACTGCGCAATCTCACGGCTCTGGCTCGCGAGTTCGTATCGCGCGGCGGAGGCGCCGCGAGAGTCCTCACCGTGTTCGGCTGTGGAGGCGATCGCGATCGGGCCAAGCGTCCGCTTATGGGCGAAGCCGCCGGGCGCGGCAGCGATTTTGTGGTGCTCACTTCCGACAATCCTCGCAGCGAAGATCCGCGGGCGATCATCAACGACGCGCTGGTGGGCCTGCAGAAGACGGGCGTGAAGTACACCGTCGAAGTCGACCGCCGCAAGGCGATTGCCTTGGCCATTGGAGAAGCGCGCCCTGGAGATATTGTCCTGCTGGCGGGAAAGGGCCACGAGAAAGTGCAGGTTACGCGCGAGGGGTCGCTTCCCTTCGATGACGTTGAAGTAGCGCGCGAGGCCTTGCGGGCCGCCGGATTCGAATGCCAGGCAGCGCCCACCGCGGGGAATCCCGCATGAAGCTGCCGCTTTCGAAAATCGCGGAGTTTACTTCTGCCACGGGCGACTTTCCGCGCGCGGAAGTTGTGCAGGGTTACTCTATCGACTCGCGGACGATTAGTGCGAGTGAACTCTTCTTTGCGGTGAAGGGGGAGCGGCTCGACGGCCACGATTATGTCAACGCGGCTCTGGAAAAAGGCGCAGCTGCGGCGGTGGTCCAGAAAGCGGAACTTCATCGCTATCCCGACAAGACGCGCCTGCTGGCAGTGGACGACACTTTGGTCGCCCTGCAAACGCTGGCTACTGCCGTGCGGAAACTATGGGGCAAGCCGCTGGTGGGCGTTACCGGCTCGGCGGGCAAGACGACAACGAAAGAATCCATTGCCCACGTTCTCGGCGCGCGCTTTCGCGTGCTCAAGTCCGAGGGCAACTTCAACAATCATTTCGGACTGCCGCTCATGCTGCTGAAGTTGGAACCGGAGCATGACGTCGCGGTGATTGAAATGGGCATGTCGCATGCGGGAGAAATTCGCGCGCTGGCGAAGATCGCGCAGCCCGAGATCGGCGTCGTCACCAACGTTGCCCCCGTGCACCTGGAGTTTTTTGATTCGCTGGCGGGAATTGCCCGCGCCAAGTATGAGTTGATCGAGTCGCTCCCCGCCAACGGAACCGCCGTGCTCAATGCCGACGACGACTACGTTTCGCAGTTCGGGCGTGACTTCAAAGGCGAGGTCGCCACCTACGGCACGCGGGTGACGTCAGATGTGCGCGCCGAAAACGTACAGACCCGCGGCGCTGAGGGTTCAGAGTTTGATGTGGTCTTAGCCAGCGCGCGTGAGCGTGCGCGCTTGCCGCTGGTGGGGGAACACAACATCCTGAACGCGCTCGCAGCTGTGGCCGTGGGCCTGGCTCGCGGACTGAAGCCGGCAGAAGCGGTCGGCGCGCTGGCGACTCTCACGCCGCCTGACAAGCGCGGGCAGGTTCTCCAACTGGGTAACATCACGGTCATCAACGATTGCTACAATTCCAATCCGAAGGCGCTGCACGCCATGGTCGATGCACTGGCGGCGATGAAAGGCGGGCGCCGGATCGTGGTCGCGGGAGAAATGCTCGAACTCGGTCCGGCGGGAGCCGAGATGCATCGCACGGCCGGACGGCATATCGCCGAAAAGAAAATTGATGTTCTGCTGGGTGTGCGCGGACTGGCGCAGGGGATGGTCGAAGGTGCACAGCAAGCTGGGGCGCAAGCTGAATTCGTGGCCACGCCCGAGGAAGCGGGCGAGTGGCTGGCCCGCGAGACGCGCGACGGCGATGTGGTGCTGCTGAAGGCATCGCGCGGCGTGAAACTGGAGAAGGCGCTGGAGACGTGGAAGACGCGGCGGGGGATTTAGCTGCAGTTTGCCGAACGCCGCTGTTTGGCGAAAAGCAGGTTCCTCCGCCTTCGCTTCGCTCAGCGTCGGAATGACAAAGTTTTTTTCGGGGGATCGCGGCTGATCGTACCTGATTGCCATAGCTGAAGGCTGACGGCTGAAAGCTGACGGCTGAAAGCTGACGGCTGTAGTTCGGAGGCTGATTGCTCTACTGGCTGTTGTTCGTCAAGCTGCAACATTACGTTGCGCCATTCCGCATCTTCCGCTACGTCACCTTCCGCACGGCGTTCGCCAGCCTGACCGCTCTGTTCACCGCGCTGATTGTGGGTCCGCTGGTCATCAACCGCCTGCGGGATTTCCAGATCGGACAATACATTCGCGAAGAGGGCCCAAAGGCACACCAGAAAAAAGCAGGCACCCCCACCATGGGTGGGCTGCTGATCGTGATAGCGATCGTCGTTCCCACCCTGCTGTGGGCGGACCTGGGCAACCGCTTCGTTTGGATTGCAGTTTTTTCCACCTGCGCGTTCGCAGCCATCGGATTCACCGACGATTACACCAAGGTCACGCGCCGCCGCAACCTGGGTCTGACCGGCCGCGCCAAGTTAGGTCTGCAGATCGCAACCAGCATCGTAATCGCGTCCATGCTGATCGCCATGCAGGCTTACAACCTGTATTCCACCAAGCTGATCGTGCCCTTCCTGAAACAGTTCCATCCCGACCTGGTGATGAGCACGCTGGAAAAATATCCGCATATATGGCCGCTCGCGTTCTTGCCCTTTATTGCATTCGTGGCATTCGTGATCGTGGGCGCGAGCAATGCAGTGAATCTCACCGACGGGCTCGATGGCCTGGCCATCGGATGCACCGTGATCGCGGCGGGCGCGCTGGCGGTGCTGACTTATGTGAGCGGCCACGCGACGTTCGCGACTTATCTGGAACTGCAGCGCATGCCGCAAGTGGCCGAGTTGACCATTTTTTGCGGAGCGATGGTCGGGGCGTCGATCGGTTTTCTCTGGTACAACGCACATCCTGCGGAAGTCTTCATGGGTGACGTGGGATCGCTGGCGCTGGGCGGCGCCATCGGCACCGTCGCCGTCATCATCAAGCAGGAACTGCTGCTGCCGTTTATTGGCGGAGTATTCGTGATCGAGGCGGTCTCGGTGATTCTGCAGGTCGGATCCTACAAGCTCCGCAAGAAGCGCATCTTCAAAATGGCGCCATTGCATCATCACTTCGAACTGATGGGCTGGTCGGAGTCGAAAATCATCGTGCGCTTCTGGATCGCGTCGCTGATATTCGCGCTGTTTGCGCTAACGACGTTGAAACTGAGATAGGGTCTGGGAGATCATGAACCACGAAGGGCACGAAGGTTCACGAAGGAATTCTCGATGAAGGGTTTCCTTCGTGTGACTTCGTGTCCTTAGTGGTTTAAGAAATTGCGATGGAACTTAACGGAAAACGCGTGCTGGTGGTTGGCCTCGGGAAGTCGGGGGTGGCGTCGGCGCTATTTATGAAGGCGCATGGGGCGCGGGTCACGGTGTCCGACACCAAGAGCGGGGATGAACTGCGCAATGAAATCCCGGTTTTACTCGACCACGGCATCACGGTTGAGACCGGAGGCCACGGCGACCGCACGTTTCGCGGCCAGGACTTGATCGTGGTCAGCCCCGGTGTTCCGGTGGATGCGCCGCCGCTGGTGCAGGCGCGCGCCGCGGGTGAGGCCGTGATCGGGGAAATCGAACTCGCGGCGCAATTCCTGCCCGGACCGATCATCGCCATTACCGGGTCGAACGGCAAGACCACGACGACCACGCTTATGGGAGAAATCATGACGGCGGCGGGCTTCCCGGCGCTGGTCGGCGGCAACATCGGCACGCCTGCGATCTCGCTGGCCGAACGCGCCCAGCCGGAGACCGTGATCGTGCTTGAGATTTCGAGCTTTCAGCTGGAAACGATCCAGACTTTCCGTCCGAGGATTGCGCTGGTGCTGAATGTGACGCCCGATCATCTCGACCGGCATCGCACGTTTGAAGCGTACGTGGACGCGAAGGCGCGCATTTTTGAAAATCAGCAGGGGCGCGACTTTGCGGTGCTCAACGCTGACGACCCCACCTGCGTCACGATGGGTGGTCGAACGCGCGCGCAGGTTTTCTGGTTCAGCCGGCAGAAGGAAGTGCAGCAGGGCGCGTGGGTGCGCGAAGGCAACATCGTGTTTCGCGAAGCTACGGGCGGACAGCGCGAGATCATGCAGGTCTCCGAGATTCCGCTGAAAGGTGCGCACAATCTGGAGAACGTGCTGGCGGCGGTATGCGCGGGCGCGCTGATGGGATGCGCTCCCGAGAAAATCCGCCAGGCCGTGAGCGCCTTCAAGGCCGTCGAGCACCGGCTGGAATACGTGGCGACGATCCGCGGCGTCGATTACTACAACGATTCGAAAGCCACCAACGTCGACGCGACGATCAAGGCGCTGGAGTCATTCCCCGCGAATATCCATCTGATTCTTGGCGGCAAGGATAAAGGCAGCGATTACACAGTCCTCAACGATCTGCTACGCCAGCGCGTGAAGCGCGTCTACACGATCGGCGCGGCGGCGGCGAAAATCGAATCGCAGATTAAGAATGTCGAGGTCGTGCACGCCGAGACGCTGGAGAACGCCATCCGCAAGGCGAACGCCGTAGCGCAGCCGGGCGACGTGGTCCTGCTGGCCCCCGCGTGCGCCAGCTTCGATCAGTTCAAGAGCTACGAGCACCGGGGGAAGGCGTTTAAGGAGATTGTGCGAGGATTAGCATGAGCTGCGGAGGCTGGCCAACCGACCAAAATTAGTAGAATTCCCACTCATTCATCGACGGAGAAGAACTCACGAATGCCTCCACCAATCCCGCATAACCCTCTACGGTGTATGCAGTGGCTCGACAGTGCCCTTCGATGAGCACTAGATGGCCGCCATGGTGCTGGGCCGCAATCAGAGGGGCGAAGCGCTTGCCGTCACGAATATCGTGGATAATAGCGCCAATGTGCAGGAAGCGCCGGTCGCACGCGTAGCCGGGAAAATTGCGTGCGCCGACAGAGACGAGGCGCGTTCCGTTTGAGAGTTCGCTCCAATAACGGTGTGCCATGTATTGCATCGTCTGAAAATCTTGGGCCTGCAGTTCGGCCCGGTACCAAGTAACGTCAAGCGGAAATCCCGTGAAGATATCTTTCCGAGGCTGATAGCACCTGTAGCAGTCTAGGACCTGCTTCCTTCGAAGGTTCTCCGCTGCGTCTTTCAGATTGGGCGAATCGATCAGCAGACGCCCCGATCCAAGATGAGTCAGCTTCGCTTTCACACAGGGGCCCCACCGGGGCGAGTCAATTTCCGCCTGAAGAAACGCGCTGATCATTTCGTCTTCGGTAGCGGGGCCGCGTTCGATCATTTGCTTGTCCTGGATCGAGTGCAAAGCCCATCATACCTGTCAGTGCCCACACCCGCCCCGCGAACCAAAACAATCAACAATCAAAAATCAACAATCAGCAATCGCACCCGCCCCGTGGTGAAATGAACTTCCCATGGCAAAGCGCGTGAGTGTCGATCGCTGGCTGTTTACCGTGACCATGCTGCTAGTGTTTGTGGGGCTGGTGATGGTGTTCTCGGCGTCGGCGGTCATGGCGCGGGAGCGCTTTGGCTCGGAGTATGCGTTTCTGTCGAAGCAGTTGGTCTGGGCACTCGCCGGGCTCATGGCCATGGTCGTCACCATGCGCGTGGACTACCGCCGCTACAAGCATCCCGCGCTGGTGTTTTCGCTGATGGGGTTCACCACGCTGTTGCTCATCTCCGTCTTCTTTCTCGATCGCTCGCACAACACGCATCGCTGGATCCATGCCGGCGGCCTCTCGTTCCAGCCCTCGGAGTTGGCCAAGCCGGTACTAATTCTGTTTCTCGCTTATTTTCTGGAGAGCCGGGTCAAGACCATCGACGACGTGCGCAACACGCTGGTGCCCGCGGCTGCGCCGGTCCTTGTGTGTCTGAGCCTGATTGTGCTGGAGCCGGACTTGGGCACAGCGATTGCTTGCGCCGGAATCGCCGCTTGCGTTCTGTATGTGGCTGGGATGCGGATGCGCTATTTCGCGTATGCGTTCGGCGCGTCGCTGGTGCCGTTGTATTTTCTGATCTTCCATGTCGGGTTCCGGCGCGCCCGCATTCTGGCGTTTTTGAATCCTTATGCCGACAGCCAGAAGACCGGGTTTCACATCATTCAGTCGCTGATTGCGGTGGGCACGGGCGGCGTGACCGGCACCGGATTGATGGAAGGCAAGCAAAAGCTGTTCTACCTGCCGGAGCCGCACACCGACTTTATTTTTGCCGTGACCGCCGAAGAACTGGGCCTGGTCGGCGCGCTTTTCGTGGTTACGTTGTTCGCGATCTTCCTGTGGCGCGGCATGCGCGCTTCCTGGCGCACGGAAGACCTGTTCGGCCGCTACCTGGCGGTGGGCATCACGAGCATGGTGGTGCTGCAGGCGTTCATCAACATCAGCGTAGTGCTGGGCATGATGCCCACCAAGGGAATTCCGCTGCCGCTGGTGTCGTACGGAGGCTCGTCGCTGTTCGTGACCCTGGCGTGTGTAGGCGTGCTGCTGAACATTACCAAGCAAGCCGAATAAAGAAACATTTGCCCTGGAACTGAAGTACAGGTCACGTGTTCATGCGATGATAAAAGTTTCTCTCCACATCGCGAAGCAACGTCCGGGCAGTCTCGCCTACCGCTCCAGAGACTCTTCGCGCAATATCGGGGTCTGAGGCGAGACCTTCTAAAAGGCAGACAACCAGGACGTTGTTGAGGAGCCGATCTTTGCTCTCTGCGATGTCGTCAATAAACCGAATAACTGAGTCAAAGAGATCGCCGTCGTCCACCCTCCTCACCACTTCGGTGGCGAAGGAGTCATAGACAATGGTTTCTTCGTTAAAGCAGTCCTCATCTGGGCAAATAACGTCACGCATCGCGGGAAATCTGCCCAGCAATAATGAAACCACTTCGCGCGGCGTCATTGTGGGCACTATGACGAAATTAACGCCATCCTTTTCGGCTTCTCCCATTGTCGATTCACCTCCGTCTTCCAAGTTTATATTGCAGGCCTAGTTGATAACGCATCTCGGATAGAAATGACGGATAAAATTGTCTTTCCTGGTTTTTGATTCCTCTGAATTTGGGCTTATCCGTGTGAATCCGTGGCGAGCTTGGCTTGGTTTATAGTCACAGCATGCGGGCAATGCTGGCGGGCGGCGGGACGGGCGGGCACGTGATCCCGGCGCTGGCCATCGCCAATCAGCTCAAGAAAAGCTACGACGCCGAGGTGCTGTTCATCGGCACCGCCCGGGGCATCGAGAACCGGTTGGTGCCCGCGGCGGGATTTCCCCTGCAGTTGGTGCGCGTGGGCGCGCTGAAGAATGTCAGCGTGACGACGCGGTTGAAGACGGCGTTCGATTTGCCGCGCGCCGTGTGGGATGCTAGCCGCATGCTCAACGAGTTCGCGCCCGACGTAGTCATCGGCGTGGGTGGATATGCCTCGGGCCCAGCGATGCTGGCGGCCGTGATCAAGCACATTCCGACGCTAGCCTTCGAGCCGAACGTGGTGCCGGGATTTGCCAATCGGGTCGTTGCGCGATTTGTGTCCGGAGCGGCGGTGCATTTCGAGGAGACGGCAAAGTATTTTCGTCACGCTGAAGTCACAGGCGTGCCGGTGCGGCAGGCGTTTTTCGAGATCACTCCCAAGCGCGGTGGCACTCCCACTTTGCTGGTGTTCGGCGGGAGCCAGGGCGCGCACGCCATCAATCATGCGATGATTCGCTGCTTGCCCGTCCTGCAGCGCGAGGCGCCGGGCATTCACATTATTCATCAAACGGGCGAGCGTGACTATAATGACGCGCTGGCGGCGTATCAGTCGTTGCAGAACAGGCCGGGCGTGTCCGCGGTGAGTTTCACATTCGAGGTCTTCAAGTTCATCGAAGACATGCCGGCGGCTTTCGCCCGCGCCGATCTGGTCGTATGCCGCTCGGGAGCGAGTACGGTCGCAGAAATTGCGGCGGCGGGGAAGCCCGCAGTATTTGTTCCGTTCCCGCGCGCGGCCGACGATCATCAACGCATCAACGCCGAAGCCCTGGCGCGGCACGGAGCCGCGGTGGTGGTCGAGGAGTCGAAGCTGGAGGGAGTCTGGCTAGCGGAAACGATCGCGGCGCTGCTCCAGGATTCGCGGCGGCTGCAGCAAATGAGCCAGGCCGCGCGCGAGTTGTCGCATCCCAATGCCGCCCGCGATATCGCTGCCCTGGCGGCGCGGGTAGGAGGAATCGAAGAAAGTTAGCCACGGATTTGCACGGATCTTCACGGATACTTCGTTTTTTTTCAAAGTTGGGGGCTTATCTATGTGATCCGTGTAAATCCGTGGCCAAGAAGTTGACTTATGTTCGCGAAAATTCAACGCATTCATTTCGTAGGCATCGGCGGCATCGGAATGAGCGGCATCGCCGAGGTGCTGCTTAATCTCGGCTACAAAGTTTCCGGCTCCGACCTGAAGAGTTCCTCCGTCACGCAGCGCCTGTCTGGCCTGGGCGCGGCGGTGTTTGAAGGACATCGCGCGGAAAATATTGCGGGCGCCGAGGTAGTCGTCACCAGTTCGGCCATCGCCGCCGAGAATCCCGAAGTCACCGAGGCGCACAAGTTGCACATTCCCGTAATCCAGCGCGCGGAGATGCTGGCCGAGTTGATGCGGCTGAAATACGGCATCGCAATCGCCGGTATGCACGGCAAGACGACTACGACTTCGATGGTGGCTGCTGTGCTGGCCGCGGGAGGGCTTGATCCGACCGTGGTGGTCGGCGGCCGAGTCGATGCGATGGGGTCGAACGCGCGGCTGGGAAAGTCGCAATACCTGGTGGCCGAGGCCGACGAGAGTGACCGCAGCTTTCTTAAATTGTCCCCAATACTATCGGTCGTGACCAACATCGACCGCGAGCACATGGACTGCTACCGCAACATGCGCGACGTTAAGAAAACGTTTCTAGACTTCATGGACCGGGTACCGTTCTACGGCATGATCGTAGCTTGTAATGATGATCCTGTGCTGCGGCGGCTGCTGCCTGATGTGCAGCGGCGTACGGTGACTTACGGGACCAAGCGCGGGTCCGATTTTCTGATCAAAACCCCCACTTCTCGCGCAAAAGACGCGCGAGAAATGGGGCACCCGCCTTTGAATCGGTTCGGTGTCAGTTATCGCAGGCAAAATCTGGGCGAGTTCACGCTGCACGTGCCCGGGGTGCACAATGTGCTGAACGCGACGGCGGCGATTGCCGTGGGCATCGGCCTGGACGTTGGCGTCGAGGCCATCCGCACGGCGCTCGACCAGTTCCGCGGCGTCGACCGGCGCTTCCAGTTGCGTGGACGCGCGGCGGGCGTGAGCGTCATCGACGATTACGGCCACCATCCCACCGAGATCAAGGCCACGCTGGCGGCGGCGCGGCAATGCGGATTTCGCAAGATTCACGTTATCTTCCAGCCTCACCGCTACACTCGCACCCGCGACCTGATGGAAGAATTTACTGCCGCCTTCGACGATGCCGACTCGCTCTTCGTGCTCGACATCTACGCGGCGAGCGAGAAGCCGATCGAGGGCATCACGGGCGAAATCCTGGCGCAGAGGATTCGGGAGAAAAGCGGGAAGAGCGTCCAATACGCGAGTTCGCCTGCCGACGCTGCCGATTCAGCCGCGGCGACCGCGCAAGACGGAGACATGATTCTGACCCTGGGAGCGGGCAGCGTCTCCCAGTTCGGGCCACTGATTCTGGACGGATTGAAAGAGAGGGAGGACGCCCATGCGGGCGACTGAGGCGTCCCGCTTTCTGACAGTGCGGCACTCGGGAGAGCTGGATGAACAGCGCAGTACGTTCTAATTGGCAGAGCAGAGGGAGCCGGATGAAACGATTTCAGCCAAGTATTCACAATCTCCAAGAGTCACAATAGAGTGATCCTATGGCTGCGCCACCTCTGATCTCCAAAGAAACCACTGTCAAAAGCGAGACCTACTACGTAACCATTGATCTCGGAGGAAGACCTGCCCCCAACCCCATGACGGGAATCTTTGTTCCTGAAAACTATAAGTTTTCAGCAGAGGTGGATGTGATCTTATGGCTGATGGGGCACCACAACAACCCAACCTATCCCGCATCCCTCACTATCCAGCAGTACTGGACGCAATATTCGAGCTTTCATTTCCGCGAGTTTGTGAACATCGGCAACAAGAACGTGATTCTTGCGGCCCCGACTTTAGGGCCAACTTCGCAGTCCGGGAACTTGACTAACTCCAGCGGACTCTCCAACTATCTCGACCAGGTGTTCGCCGCGTTGGGAGCTTACAGTTCTTTCCAAAGCATCCCGACACTCCGCAACCTGGTCATTGCCTGCCACTCCGGAGGCGGTTCTCCAATGCTTAAAATTGCCCAGACCACTCAGCCGTACTCCGGCAATATCAAGCAACTCTGGGGTTTCGATTGTGTCTACGGCCCTGTCGAAAGCAGCTGGGTGCAATGGGCACAACAAAACAGCGGCAAAATGCTGTTGATCCGCTATGGTGAAAGCACTCCAGACAGATCTAAAACACTGAAGAGACTGGCTGCGAAACAATCGAATATCGACGTCGACGGCGATACCGGAACCCACCACAATGACGTGCCGCAGACGTATTGGAACCGGTTTATGCGACAAGCCACTTTCTTCGCAGATAAATAAAGACTTTTTTCGACGACGCCGGGAACTTCCCGCCAAACGGCCTCGTATCTTCCGTTGCTAACCGATTCTGAAGCCCTTCGTCTATCAGCCATAAGGGGTTAACGCAATGAACAGGCATGTGAAACAGGCATGGGGATGGCTGGCCGCAGGGGTGCTGGCAGCCGGGTTGAACGCAAGCTATCACGATGGCGGCCTGCAGCGGGTGCACCAGATCGCGGATCGCTTCGAGCACAACACGGCGACAGTGGTGGCCCTGGCCTCTGGACGGGCCGACCAGTTCCTGGCCGAGGCGCAGTTGCTGACAGCCCGAGACCAGAGGGCGTCCTGCCCGCTCACCCGCGTTAAGAGCATGATCGAGCGGTCCCCGGCGGTACTTGAGGTCATGTCAGCCCGCGAAGAGGGGCAGTTAGCCCGGTTCGAGGCGACTCGCGCGCGGCTAGAAACTCGGATCGCGGCCCGTACAGCGCACTTCAGAATTGCGGCTTTTGCCCCGATCACCGTCAATGCGGTTTCTGTTCCGGTGGTTTGTCCGCGGATTCGCGTGAACATTCCGCGACCGCCAATGATCAAGATGCCCGTGATGCCGGAGATTCACATCGAATCCAGCTCGGCGGGCCCGGTTTAGCAGGGATCGAGTTTTCTTTTTACTGGGAGTTTGCCTCCCCGGCAAACATGGGGCGCGGAAAACCTGCCGCGCCCAATTTTTTTTGCTCACCCCATTTTCATCGTCATTCCGACCCCCGAGCGCAAGCGAGGGGCGGAGGAATCCGCTGTTTCTCGCATTGAAAACTACAGCAGGTTCCTCCACTCCGCCGTCGCTTGCGCTCCGGCTCCGGTCGGAATGACAAGCTTGAAGTACGGTCGGCTCTTTCGGAATGACAAACATGGAGTACGGACGGCTCCGGCGGAATGACAAACCTCTGCATGGCGCGTGGCCCGTTCGTGGCGGTACCCAATCCGGTTCCCGTTTGTGCAAAAGAGGCGATTTTTATCTATCTCAAATCGAGAAATGAAGTTATATTGAAAAAGCTCAGCGATTCCTCACGACAACTGACCTGAACTGATGGCGCGGAAATCCAGCGGCACCATCTTGCAGGAAGAGTTGTACCCATCCAGCGCCGAGCATTCTCACGTTGAATCTGCGCGTGCTGAACCTGCGCGTGGCGGGCTCCATGTTCCGGGGGGCGACGCTTCGGGGCTCGACGACGCGCGTCTGGTCGATCTGGATGTAGACGAGGAATCTCCCTTTCTGCGCGGGCAAAAGCGGGTCTCCGCCCGTCGCAGCTCACTTCCCAGAAAAACTGCCAGCCGCCTGCTGTGGGCCTCTGTCGCCGCCGCGATTCTATGCGCCGGAGCGATTGTCGCTGCCGGCTTATACGAGTACGGCGAGCGTTCGTGGCGCTTTCGCGTGGAGTCGAGCGACAACATTGACGTCACGGGAATGCAGAACGTGACCAAGGCGCAAATCATGGAGGTGATGGGCGCCGACATCGGCCGCAACATTTTCTTCATCCCGCTGGCCCAGCAGAAAACGCAACTCGAACAGATTCCGTGGGTGGAATCGGCCAGCGTGATGCGCTTCGTGCCCAACCGCCTGAAGGTGGAAATCCACGAGCGTACCCCGGTCGCGTTCGCCCGCGTCGGCCCGCGAATTTTCCTGATCGATGCCGGCGGAACTTTGATGGAACTGCCGCAGAAACGCAAATATTCCTTCCCGGTGATTCTGGGGATGAATCCCGGCGAGCCGCTCTCCACGCGGGCCCCGCGCATGAAGGCCTACAACGAACTGGTGCAGGAACTCGACTCCAGCGGCGCCCTTTACTCGCAGGACCTGAGCGAAGTGGATCTCTCCGATCTCGATAACCTTAAGGTTCGAGTGAATGATCCCGCGGGCGATGTGCTGGTCGAACTGGGTTCGTCGGATTATCTGAAGCGGTACAAGACCTACGTGAGCCACGTGCAGGAGTGGCGGCAGCAATTCCAGAAGCTGGAGTCGGTGAACCTGCGCTACGACAACCAGGTAATCGTTAATCCTGACCTGGAAGGAAAGTCGAAGTCGAAACAGCCTGCGTTGGCAGCTTCAGCGGCGAAGGCCGCCGCGGCCGCGGGGGTGAAGCCGGCGGCGTTGATCACGCGCATGGTCCCGCATGATCGGACTCTGCCCAAGCCTGCGTTCGAGTTGACCGACAAGAAGCTGGAATCGGCGTCTGCGAAGAAGCCCGCTCCGAAAGCCAAGGTTCGGAAGCCGAAGGCGGCGAAAGCGCCGAACTTGAAAAAAGTGGCAGGGAAGTCTCCGGCGGCGGCTCCGAAAACCGTGGCTGGCGCCACGCATGCTGCGCCGCCGAAACCGGAAGCGAAAAAGCCTGCGCAATCCGCGACGGCGCATCCTTCGATTTCGAAACCAGCAATTTCGAAACCGGCGATTCCGAAACCGAGTGCAGCCATTGCGAAACCGCCGGTCAACACGAGTTCAAATTAATTGCAGTCGAGGGATTCATAAAGTATGGGGAACCAGCAAGGAAATTTTCTGACGGCGATCGACGTAGGCAGCGCCAAGACCTGTGCGCTGATGGCGGAGCTGACCGACGGCGGCCTGCGCTATCGCGGACACGGTGTGGCCGAGTCGCGCGGCTCGCGCAAAGGCATCATCGTTGAACTCGACAAGGCCGTGGCCGCGATCCAGAAAGCGGTCGAAGCTGCCGAGGACATTGCCGGCGCGGCGGTCGAGCATGCGATCGTCGGCCTGGGCGGGGCACATGTGCGCGGCGTCAATAGCCATGGAGGCATAAGCCTGGGCACGCGTCCGCGGGAAATCGGACGCGAGGAGATCAAGCAGGCAGTCGACCGTGCCCGCGCCATCCCGCTGCCCGCCGATCGCGAGATTCTGCATCTGCTGCCGCAGGAATTCATTCTCGACGAGCAGGCTGGAGTGCACGATCCGCTGGGCATGATGGCGGCGCGCCTGGAGGTTCGCGTCCACATGGTGACTGCGGCGACCAGCGCCACGCAAAATGTGATTACCGCCGTGAACCGCGCGGGAGTGCATGTCGACGACACCGTCTTCGAACCATTGGCCGCAGCCGACTCCGTGCTGCGCAACGACGAGCGCGAACTGGGTGTATGCCTCGCCGACATTGGGGCTGGATCGACCGAACTGATCGTCTTTCAGCAGGGCGCGGTCGCCTACACCGGCGTGATCCCGGTGGGGGGCGACCATTTCACCAGCGATCTCTCCGTGGGCCTGTGCACGCCGCTCGCCGAGGCGGAGAAGATCAAGAAGATTTATGGCAACGCAATCGTGACCTTGATTCCGGAAGGCAACGAAGTGGAGGTTCCGTCGGTCGGCGACCGCCCGTCGCGACTGCTGCCGCAGCGCCTGGTCGCTGAGATTCTCGAGCCTCGCGCCCGCGAACTTTTTGAGATGATGCGCGACACCCTCCGCCAAAGCGGAATGTTCGAAGTCTGCATCGCCGGCATCGTGCTGACCGGAGGTGCCTCGCGCCTGCCCGGAATCTTTGACGTGGCGGAATCCGTGCTGCGGCGCTCGGTGCGGCTTTCGTGGCCCGCCCCGCTAGCGCGGATGCCGTCGACATTATCCGAGCCCGAGTTCGCGACGGTCCTCGGCATGGTGAACTACGGCCAGCGCGCCCGCATCGCGCGCGGCTTGCAGGAAGATCGCTGGGGAACAAGATTGAAAGCGCTGTTGGTGGGAAAAGGAGCATAAAAGCAGTGGCTAGTGATTAGTGGTTTAGTTGCTAGTAGAGGCGATGGCCGACAGTTCTTACTAACCACTAGCCACTAACCACTAGTCACTTGTAGTACAGATCTTCAAACAGGTGGACACTATGAAAAAAGACTCTAGCATTCGCATCAGCTTCAACGAAGAGGCCCGCAACGACGCCAAGATCAAGGTCATCGGAGTCGGCGGCGGCGGTGGCAACGCGGTGAACCGAATGATCGATGCCGGCGTGGAGGGCATCGAGTTCATCGTTGCCAACACCGACCTGCAGGCGCTGCGCATGTCGCACGCGCCCGTCAAGTTGCAACTCGGCGTGAAGCTGACGAATGGCCTGGGCGCGGGCGCGAATCCCGAGGTCGGCCGCAAAGCCGCGCTCGAAGACTCCGACAAGATCATCGAAGCCCTCGAAGGCGCCGACATGGTTTTCGTCACCACCGGCCTCGGCGGCGGAACGGGCACGGGTGCCGCTCCCATCATCGCGTCGCTTGCCTGCGAAATGGGCGCGCTCACGGTTGCGGTTGTGACCAAACCTTTTGCCTTTGAAGGCAAACGCCGCATGCAGCAGGCCGAGCGGGGCATCTCCGAGCTGATGGAATCGGTCGACACCACCATCGTGATCCCCAACGAAAAGCTGCTCGCCGTGGCCGAAGACGCCGGCTTCTTCGAGTCTTTTCGCATTGCGGATGACATTCTTCGCCAGGGCGTGCAGGGAATTTCCGACATCATCACGATTCCCGGCATCATCAACCGCGACTTCGCCGACGTGAAGACGATCATGGCGCGCATGGGTTATGCCGTCATGGGCACGGCCTCGGCCAGCGGCGCGAAGCGCACAATCGAAGCCGCGCAGAAAGCGATTGCGTCGCCGCTGCTGGAAGCCGGAGCGATTGACGGCGCGCGCGGCATCCTCATCAACATCACCGGCTCGACGTCGCTCAAGCTCGCCGAAGTGCAGCAGGCGTGCACCATCATCCAGAGCGCCGCGCACGAAGACGCCAACATCATCTTCGGTGCTGTGATGGATGAGAAAATGAAAGACGCGGTGAAGATCACCGTTATCGCAACCGGTTTCCGCGAGGCCCCGTCGGCTCGTCACCGCCCGACCGAGACGCGCACATCCTTCGCAGCCGCGCACGAAGACGCCATGGAATTTCCGGAACAACACGCTCCGCGAGAGATCGGTTCGCGCGATTTCATTCCGGAACCGCCCAAGCACATCATGGAGTCGCCCGTCCCCGAAGACAGCATGACGGACGATCGCAGCTACGTGGATGAGATGTCCCCGGCGCCGCTCTCGCACGCTTCCGACCACGTTGCCGCCGAGGTGACTTCGCTCGATCACATGCGCAGCGCCGTCGTGACGAATTTCCAGCAGGACGATCTCGACGTTCCCGCGTTCCTGCGCAAGCGCAACGAAGTGATGTAGTCGCGAAAAACCTTGCGTTGCGGATCATCGGACGAATTCGCCCGGCGAAGGGGTTCCGGCTGTGGAAAAGCTTTTCACATGGGGAAGTACCTTTCCAGTAATCAGTAACCCGTTACTGAAGGGGTCTGACCACAGGTAACCGCGTCGTATGTCCCTGTTCCATAACGGTTTAAATCGGGATTTGTGTTTCAGAGGATCGAAACTTTTCGGTTGCCAGAATTAGGCTAACTCTCGTAATATCAGCGAAGTTGTGCTACTTGGCAAAGTTACCACCTACTGGCACGGTACGTGCATCGAATAAGGTAAGCGTCCGGGGAGTGAAAGCAATCAGATGTTCAAAGGAACGAGCCTCTTTCGTCTTTTCTTGGCCTTGCTTGCCTGTCTGCCCCTGGCGAGCGTGAGTTTCGCGGCGCACATCAGCACCAGCACGCACACCACGGCCAAATCGAAATCGCAAAAGATCAGTGAGACCCAGCGCACCCGGCGCCGCCTGCATCACCTGGCACGCAGCCGCAGCGCAACCGTCACCTCAGTTTCTGCGAGCACGCACCGCCGCCGCTATCACGAGCGCTTTCACATGAGCTCGTTCGCCGAAGACATTGCGGCCGGGGACATCACCACCGGCGAAGATCCAATTGTGCGTCAGGCTGCGGTCGACGCGCTGGGCAACATGAATGGTACAGTCGTGGCGATCGAGCCCACCAGCGGACGCGTGCTGGCCATGGTGAATCAGAAGCTGGCTTTGTCGAGCGGCGCACAGCCCTGCTCGACCATCAAACTTTCCGTGGCTTTGGCGGCACTGAGCGAAGGCCTGGTCTCCAAGGAAACGGAAGTTGCTCTCGGCGGCCGCAGTCGCATGAATCTGACCACCGCGCTGGCCCACTCCAACAACGCTTATTTCGAGGCCGTCGGACGCAAGCTCGGTTTTGAGAAAGTCGCCTACTACGCCCACGAATACGGGCTCGGCGAACTCGCGGGATACGACATTCCCGGCGAACAACTCGGCAGCTATCCAGATGAGCCGATTCCCACCAGCCTGGGCGGCGTCGGCAAGATGTGTTCTTTCGGCGAAGGCGTCTCCATGACCCCGCTGCAACTGGGCGCCATGGTTTCGGCGATTGCCAATGGCGGAACGCTCTACTATCTGCAGCATCCCACGAGCCCCGAAGAGGTGGCGGGTTTTCAGCCGCGCGTAAAGCGGCAGCTCGATATCGCTCCGGTCATTCCTGAACTTTCCGACGGCATGGCGGGAGCGGTGCAGTACGGTACGGCTCGCAGCCTGCGGCTCAACTTCAACGAAGAAGAAATTCTGGGCAAGACGGGAACCTGTTCGCACGCCGGAACGCGCTTCGGTTGGTTCGCCTCCTACGCCAACACCAGTGTTGGGCGCGTTGTGGTTGTCGTCTTCCTGGAAGGCGGACGCCCCACCTTCGGTCCCAAGGCCGCCGAAATTGCTGGACGCATCTATCGCAACATGTACGACCACAATTTCTTCACCTCCGGCCCCGCACTTCCGGCCGATCAGGCCGCGGCGAAAACGGTCAGCACGAACCCGTAGGTTATTCCGCATGTTTCAAAGAGACGTAGCTCCGCTACGTCTCTTTGATTATTTTCCGCCTATTTTCCGCAGTGACTCATCGCCTCGAACTTCCTTCCTCCCGCGCCAACAAAATTCTTACCTACTTCTAATACGAGAAAACCCAACGTTGCCGATATCTCCTTCAGCCACCGCGCCGACGGGGAAGAACTCCGCGCCAGTCTGCTCGGTGGTTGATCCGGAGTTGGTGTCTGGGAGGACGATACGTCAGGGTGGATGATGCTTTACAGAAATTACGAAAACATAGTGGTTTTGGCATTGGTGGCGATCGCGGTCCTCGCCGTCGTCCTGTTCACTCTCCGCGGCGTGGGGAAGCTGGTCGGAAGGTTGTTCCCGGCGCTCGGAAATCGGGCATCTGCGCTGGCGATCAAGGACAACAATCCCTGCGACGACGATGCCCGCTTCCGCACCGTGGCCGAGGCTATCCCTCAGATTATCTGGACTGCGTTTTCTGATCGGGGCGTGGACTACTGCAACCGGCGCTGGTACGAACTGACTGGGTTCAGCGAAGAGCAGACCATGGGAGGAGGCTGGGTCAGCGGTCTCCATCCCGACGACCAGCCCGTTGCTGTGCAGAACTGGGAGAACGTTCGAAGTAGCGGCGAGCCTTTTGAAATGGACTTTCGCTTGCGCAGTGCGGCTGGGGGTTTTCGCTGGCACCTGGTCCGCGCCACCGCCACGCGAAATTCCGCGGGGGCTGTCTTGAAGTGGTTCGGGACTTGCACCGACATTGACGATCAGATGCGCAACCAGCAGTTGCTGGAGGAGCAACTCAAAAAGCACACGGCCGCGCTCATGGACGCCAATACGCGCCTGGAAATGGAGATGCGCGAGCGGGCCCTGGCACAACAGGAACTGAATCAGCAGACCGAGCTCATGGTGAGCGAACTGACCAAACGCTCGAACCGGTCTGCCAATCTGGCAAAGATGGCTGAACTGCTGCAGACTTGCGCGGAAGTGAAAGACCTCTTATCGGTCGTAGCCGGCATGGCTCCGAAGGTTTTTCCGGAACTGCGCGGCGCTCTCTTGTTGTTCAACGCTGCGCGCGACCTGCTCGACGTCGCTGCCCTCTGGGGGGATTGCGAACTGGCTGCGGATGGCTTTGGACCGCAAGATTGCTGGGCTCTGCGCACCGGGCACCTGCATGTTGTCGTGGCCGGCGATCCCACAGCCGAGTGCCGGCACGCGGCTTCTGGCCAGCACTCTTACTGCTGCCTGCCGCTGATGGCGCATGGCGAAGCCATCGGGATCTTGCACTTCCAAATGATCGAACCCGGCGAACTACCCCAGCCCGTCTTGTTGACGGTCAACATGTTCACCGAACACGTGGGACTCTCCGTGGCCAACATCCGCCTGCGGGAGGCCTTGCGCAGCCAGTCGATCCGCGATCCGCTGACCGGCCTCTACAACCGTCGCTACCTGGAAGAGATGCTGGAACGGGAAACCCGGCGGGCCGTGCGCGCCGAGCATGGACTCGGCGTCCTCATGCTGGATCTCGACCATTTCAAAAGTTTCAACGATACTTACGGCCACGACGCCGGCGACACCGTGTTGCGCGAGACCGCTGCGTTTCTATTGAAGAGCGTGCGTGCCGAGGACATTGTGTGCCGCTTTGGGGGAGAGGAATTCATCGTCATCCTCCCGCTGGCGGACTTGAGCGTCACCCAGGCCCGCGCTGAACGCATTCGCTCCAAGATACGCGAGTTGCAGGTGCTGCATCAGGGGCTGTCGCTCGGAATGGTCACCGTATCGGTGGGTGTTGCCGAACTTCCTCAGCATGGTACGTCGCCCAAAGTACTGATCGAAGCCGCCGACGCCGCACTCTATCGTGCCAAGAAAGCAGGCCGGGACAGGGTAGCCGTTGCTGACCCGGCGCCTGAGGCCGAATCGCAGCCCAATTCGATTGCCATGGGAAAACCTTGAGCGCCCATCCGCCAATCCAGCAATCCCCGCCCAAGCCACGCTAGTAAAGCCTTTAGTTTCAGTTTCATGTCTCTTCATTGTTGGCTAGACCGCGACACTTGCCTGGGCGAGTTCCCGACCCAATCTCCTTCCCGCCAAAAGAAAATCAAAAAAGAGCTTGCATATTTCATAGTGATATAGTTAACTATATCAGTATATGCCAGAGGTTAGCTCGTGCATAAAGATCCAGAAGCGAATAAGGAGAATTGAACCATGAAATCGCATCGTTTGCTGCTGTCTGTTGTTCTGATGTCGCTGTCGCTGTCCACCGTGGCTTTCGCGCAGTCCGACGCGCAGAAGTCATTCGACCAACTGAAAACACTGGCGGGTTCCTGGGAAGGTCACATCACAACGTTCCCGCCGCAAGCCGAGATCGAAGGCAAGCACATGCAGGTCTCGCTGCGCGTGACTTCCATGGGTAACGCTATGGTGCATGAGATGACGGGAGAGGGAAGGCCTGACGATCCGATCACCATGCTTTATCTGGACGGGGACCGCCTGCTTCTGACGCATTATTGCGATGCCGGAAATAGGCCGCGCATGACGGGAAAGATGTCGCCGGACGGAAAAACGGTGGAATTCGATTTTCTTGACGTCGCGGGCAGCACAGAGTACGGACACATGCACCATGCGGTCTTCACCGCGATCGACGCGAACCATCACACTGAGGAATGGACTTACATGCAGCCCGGGGACAAGCCGGTGCGCGCGCACGTCGACCTGCAGCGGGCAAAATGACGTCAGGCGTATCTTGGTTAGCAGTCAATGTTCAGTAACCAATGTTTTCAAGCAACGTTCAGCCATCGGTTAACGCAATTGGCTAAAGCAATCTGGAACCCATGATGGACCGTGAGTGGAACGACAATCAGCCGATTTACCGCCAGCTTCGCGACCGCGTGGTCGCGATGATACTCGACGGAGTTCTGAAGGAAGGCGATCCGCTGCCCTCGGTGCGCAGTGTCGCGGCCGAATATCGCGTCAATCACCTCACGGTCCTGAAAGGATATCAACAACTAGTCGACGAGCAACTGGTGCAGAGCAGGAGAGGACTCGGTATGTTCATCAACGCCGGCGCGCGCAATCTGCTGCTGCGGGGCGAACGCCAGAAGTTTCTTGCGGAAGAATGGCCCCGGGTGTACGCGACCATTCAGCGGCTCGGATTGAAAGCCGATGAACTCTTGAATGGGGACGGCGCTCGCCGGACGCCGGATAAAACCACAGAAGAAAAGGAAGAGGAGCGCTGAGCCATGGCATGCATCGAAGCGCGCGGTCTCCGCAAGTCTTTCGGCACTACCGTCGCTCTGGATGGCGTCGATTTGCGTGTCGAAGAGGGCCGCATCCTCGGAATCATCGGACCGAACGGTGCAGGCAAGACCACCGCGCTCAACGCGATTCTCGGCCTCACCCCCTATCAGGGAGAACTTCGGGTACTCGGGCGCGATCCCTGGACCGAGCGTGAGCGGTTGATGTGTGATGTGTCGTTCATGGCCGATGTGGCCGTGCTGCCACGCTGGATACGGGTTTCGCAAGTACTCGAGTATGTCGGAGGAGTGCATCCGCGATTTGACCGCGCCAAGGCGGAAGGTTTTCTGGCAAAGACCTCGATTCACCGCCACAGCAAGGTCCGGGAATTGTCGAAGGGCATGGTGACGCAGCTTCACCTCGCTCTGGTGATGGCCATTGACGCGAAATTGCTGGTGCTGGACGAGCCCACCCTGGGCCTCGACATTCTCTATCGCAAGCAGTTTTACGATTCGCTGCTGAACGACTACTACGATCGCAGCCGCACCATCGTCGTGACCACCCATCAGATTGACGAGATCCAGGACGTGCTCACCGACCTGATGTTTATTGACCGCGGAAAGATTGTGTTCAGTTGCAGCATGGAAGAGTTTGAGTCGCGGTATGTGGAAGTGATGGTGAATCCGGAGCGCGTCGCCGCGGCCCGGGCGCTCAAGCCCATGCACGAGAGGCAGACGCTGGGCCGCAGCATTTTCCTGTTTGATCATGTCGAGCGGCAGCAACTGGTTGCGCTCGGCGATGTGCGGACACCGACGATTGCCGATGTGTTCGTAGCTGTGATCGGCAATCATGCCGGACCGATGCAAGGAGGGGCTCGATGAACACGCAAGCGGATGCGGTGAATGGAATGCCGATGGGCTCGTCGCGCCCGGAGCCGTCAGTGTTGTCGACACTGCGGCCTTACTACTGGTCGGTGCGGCGCGAGTTGTGGGAGAACCGTGCGGTTTACATTGCGCCTCTGGCGGCGGCCACGGTGTTTCTGTTCGGGTTCGTGGTCAAATCCGTTCTTCAACCGATTCATGCCCGAGCCACAATGATGCCCGATGGGCATACGCACGATCAGATCGCGCAGCCGTATGACTACGCCGCCGGGTTGATCATGATGGCGACTCTCGTGGTGGGGCTGTACTACTCGGTGGAAGCGCTGCAGAGTGAGCGGAGGGACCGCAGCATCCTGTTCTGGAAGTCGTTGCCGGTTTCCGATCGCACCACGATTCTGGCGAAGGCGAGCATTCCCTTCATGATCGTGCCCGTGCTGGGGTGGAGCATCACGACGGTCACACAGTTTCTGATGCTGCTGGTGCAGAGCGCAGTGCTGGCTGCGTCGGGCGGGAGCGTGGCGGCGCTGTGGAATCACCTTTCGCCGTTCACCATGTCGTTTTTGCTGCTCTATCACCTGATCACGGTACACACGCTATGGCAGGCGCCGATCTACGGCTGGCTGATGTTTATCTCCGCGTGGGCGCGGCGGGCGGCCATCGTGTGGGCGACGGTGCCTCTGCTGGCGATTGGGATTGGCGAGCGCATGGTGTTCGGCACATCGTATTTCGGCAGCCTGATTGGGAACCGTTTTACTGGCGGGCCGGAAGCAGTGCCGATGTCGGAGAGCTTTCCGACGAATCCGATGATGCACCTCACGCCAGGACATTTTCTGATGAGCGCAGGATTGTGGGTCGGGTTGGCGGTGACGGCGGTGTTTCTGGCGGCCTCGGTGCGGCTGCGGCGGCAGCGCGGACCGCTGTGATGTGAATTCGGTGAGTTCAGCAGTTCGCAGAAGGAGTAACGATTATGAGCACGATTGAGATCACGAAACGGATGGCGGAAGCATCGCCGGCCCCTCGGACCAAGGTTGTCCTTGCCTACTACTTGCTGTCGGTCGCAACCGGCGTGTTCTTTTTCTTCGTGCATGGCAGGTGGGGATTTGCCGGAGATCTGGTCGCAGCGGTTATCTACCTGACGGCGACGGCTCTCTTTTGCGGGTTATCTGTTTATGGGTTATCTGTTTATGGCTTATCTGTGGGAACGGTTTCTCGGTACGACAACCCGCGAGCGCGGCGGGATCCGTAAACAAACAGGGGATCGCTAACAAATAAGCTCGTTGAAGCCTTAGGGAAGCCGCGGGATACGTGTGCCCAGGGCTTCACGAAAGGAGTGGACTATGAGTAGCGCTGTTTTGCCGGAAGTAGTGTCCAGTCGCTGGGAACTGGGTTCGGTTGCCGACACTGCTCTGAAGGCTTCCGCGCGGTTCTGGTTTGGCGTGACGCTCATCGGACAACTGGCGTTCGGGTTCGCGGTGACGTCGTTCTATGCACTTACTGCTTTGCGTGGCGACTATCACGCATGGAATTTTACGCATGGCTACGTCCCGGGCGTGACCAAAGGCAATTTTGCGGTTGCGACGCATTTGATCTCGGCGGCCATCATCATGCTCGCCGGGGCGGTTCAGCTCATTCCGCAAGTGCGTAACCGCTTGCCTGCATTTCATCGGTGGAACGGGCGAATCTACATGCTGACCGCGGGCGCGCTCAGCCTGGCCGGACTTTACATGCACTGGATCCGGGGGAGCGTTGGGGATCTTCCGCAGCACATTGGCGGAACGGTGAATGCAGTGCTGATCTGGATCTGCGGCGGCATGGCGTTGCGCTACGCGCTGGCCCGCGATTTCAAGACGCATCGCCGCTGGGCCTTGCGTCTATTTCTGGTGGTGAGCGCTTCGTGGTTTATCCGCATCATGCTGTTTTTGTGGTTCATGATTTTTCGGGCGCCGGTCGGGCTTGATCCGACGACGTTTACGGGGCCGCTGCCGACCACTCTTTCGTACGCGCAGTACCTGATTCCGCTCGCGGTGCTGGAGATCTATCTGCGTGCACAGGACCGGCCTGGGACCCTGCGCCGCATGGCTGCGGCAGCCATGCTTTTTGTGGTCACGCTGTTGATGGCCGCTGGACTTCTCGCCGCCACGATGGCGATCTGGGTGCCGCAGGTCAGAGCTGCGTTTGACTTCCGCAAGTCGACCGCGGAAACGCTGTCGGCCACCATTCAATCGAGCGGAATCGATCGGGCGGTTCAGCAGTATCACGACCTGAAGTCCGCCCAGGTCTCCGTCTACAACTTCAACGAAGAGCAGCTCAACGCTCTGGGCTACCGGCTGATTCGCGCTGAAAAGTTCAGCGAGGGCATACGGATTTTTCAGCTCAATGTTGAGAACTTTCCGCGATCGAGTAACGCCTACGACAGTCTCGCCGAAGGGTACCTGCGGGCCGGCGACAAGGCGCAGGCTATCGCCAACTATGAGAGGGCACTGCAATGGAACCCGAAAAATCTCAACTCCAAGGTGATGCTGCAGAAGCTCAACCGGCCTTGAACGAAGGAGAGGAACTATGCAATCGCCAATTTTGGATCTTCATATTGTTGCGGGGACGCTGGGAATGTTGTCTGGATTTGTGACCGTGTTTCTGCGTAAGGGATCGCGAAGGCACGGCATCGCGGGAAACGTGTTTGTCGTAACCATGCTCTGCCTGTCGTCGAGCGGGGTGTTTCTGGCGATCATGAAGCACCAAACCGGCAACATCCTCGGAGGAGCCCTCACGTTCTATCTGGTGGCGACGGCATGGCTGACCGCCCGGCGCAGGGATGGGGAACCCGGCATTTTTGATTGGGGTGCGCTTCTGATTGTTTTGGCGGTCGCCGTTGTCGAGGTGACATTGGGATTAGAAGCGGCAATCAGTCCGACGGGATTGAAGTATGACTATCCTCCTGGACCTTATTTCTTCATGGGTTCCGTGGCTTGGCTGGCCGTTATAGGCGATGTTCGCATGCTCGTGCGCCGCGGCATTACTGGCTCACACCGCATCGCGCGGCACCTGTGGCGCATGTGCTTTGCGCTGTTCATCGCCGCGGCGTCTATATTCCTGGCGCGGCAGCATCTGTTCCCGGCATTCATGCGCAAGACAGGCATGCTGGTTTTCCTGAGTTTTCTGCCACTGCTGTTGATGATCTTCTGGCTGATAAGAGTTCGATTCACGAACGCAGACAAGAAAAAGCGGCCAGTGATGGGCGGTTTAGAGCCGTCACTGTCCGCTCGTTGAAATCCAAATCGGGGACAGAAGAAACGAAAATGAACTCGTGGCGAACAGCGCGCCCCGGTTAGCTGCGCTGTCCAGGCCCCTTACTTTCGTCGCTCGCGATGACGCCGTCCTTGATGTGGATGACCCGGTGCGCGTACTCCGCGATATCGCCTTCGTGGGTGACCAGAATGATGGTGTTGCCCTCGGCGTGCAGCCGGTCAAACAGCGCCATGATTTCAATGCCGGTCTGTGAATCCAGGTTGCCGGTGGGTTCGTCCGCCAGAATGATCGAAGGCTTGTTCACCAGGGCGCGGGCAATGGCCACCCGCTGCCGCTGACCACCGGAGAGTTCATTCGGTTTGTGGCTCATGCGGGCTTCCATGCCAACGGCCGCCAGCGAGGCCTTGGCGCGGTCCATCCGCTCGTCCGTCGGAATGCCAGCGTAGATCAGCGGCAGTTCCACATTGTGCAGGGCGGTGGCGCGGGCCAGCAGGTTGAAGGTCTGGAATACGAATCCGATTTCCTTGTTCCGGATGCGGGCCAGTTCATCGTCGTCGAGCTCGCTCACCAGCTGGCTGTTGAGCCAGTACTTGCCCTGCGATGGCGTGTCGAGGCAGCCAATCAGGTTCATCAGCGTCGACTTGCCCGAACCCGACGGCCCCATGATGGCAACGTATTCATTGCGCTGGATGCGCAGATTGACGCCACGCAACGCATGCACCTGCTGCTCCGATCCCATGTCGTAGGTCTTCCAGAGATCTTCGGCTGCAATCATGCACGACTCGGGCGGCGCGAGGTTCGCGGTGGTGGGCATACTGATGACTTCTGCGGTTGCCATTTTTCTCTCCTGGTTTTCGACTCTGTCCGGTGCCACTGACCTCTCCGATCGTTTGGGTTCAGTACGCTCTAGACTACAGGCTCCGTTTTCTGAGACGCCGTATTGCGAGACCTCTGCCGGCTTCCCCTTTGGACGTACCAGCCCGGCTAAGGTTATGACTCATCTTCTGCTTTCTTGGGCACCGTATTGTCGATCTTCACGCTGCTCCCGGGACGCAGCGTACGCAGCACCTTGTAGCTCCCGGTGATGACCTCGTCCCCCTCTTTCAGGCCGTCGAGCACCTCGATATCGGTGGTGCCCGTAATTCCTGTGCTCACCGGAACGAACAGCGCTTTCTTGCTGCGGAGGACGAAAACCCCCTGCACGTCATCCTCTTTTTTCGACTTGGATGCGACTTCCTTGGCTGCAGGTGCCGCGGCGTGTACCGAACCCGGCGGATTATTCTGCTGGTCGATCTGATCCTTGCTGCGCAGGGTCAGCGCCTGTATCGGGATAGCCAGCGCATTGCTGCGGGTGGCCGTCGTGATCTTCGCCGTTGTCGAAAGCCCTGGACGCAAGTCCAGTGGCGCATCCGACAGGTTCACCACCACTTTGAAATCTTTGGCTTCCTCGCTGGCGGTCGCCTGCTGCGAGGTGGACACCCCGCTCGAGCGCACGATCGCGTTATCCCCGATCTCGGACACCGTGCCATGAAAAATCTTCTTTGGAATGGCGTCGATGGTCACCTCGGCGGGCTGTCCCAGATGCACATTCACAATGTCGGTTTCATCCACCTTCACTTCGGCCGTAATGATCGACATGTCGGCAATTGTCATCAGCGTGCTGCCCGGCGCATTCTGGATGCCCATGACCACGGTCTCGCCCTCACGCACCGGCAGGTTCGTGACCACGCCGTCGTAGGGCGCGTTGTAGCTGGTCTTCTGCAATACGTCGTTGACGCGAGTTAAGTTCGCGCGGTTCAAGGTCACGTGCTTGTCGGCGGAGTCCATCTGCGCCTTGGCCTGCGCTACTTTCGCTTGCGCCTGCACCAGACCCGAGTCGGCGGTGGCCCATGCGTTTTTTCGGCTGTCGAAATCCGACTTCGCGATCAGCCCATCTTTGTACAGGCTCTGCGCCCGATCCCAGTCCAGCTTGTTGCGGTCGTAGTCAGCCTGGGCACGCTGCAGGTCGGCCTGCGAAGTCTTGAGCGCGGCATCCGCCGCCATTGCGTCCGTCTGCGCCGCCTGCACGGAGGCTTCGGTGGCATTCACGTCCGCCGAGGACTGCACGTTCTCCAGTTGCGCCAGCAATTGCCCCTTCTTTACGCGATCGCCCTCCTTCACATAAAGGCGGGTAATCTTGCCCATCGCGTTGGCGCCGACGTTGACGTAAGTCTTCGGTTTAATCTCACCCGAAGCGCTCACCACCGTGGCCAGATCTTGCCGCTGCGCTTTGCCGGTTTGTACCGTCACTACGTTCTTGCTGCTTTGGTTAACGGTGAAACCGACAATGATTGCGAGCACAACCGCGATGCCGATGCCAATTGCAACTTTTTTCCAAGTCTTCATGGTTTGCCGTCACGGTCCGGGTTATTTATCCGTAAGTAACGCCGAGCCTTGCCATAACGCTATTCTTACGCAAAAGACCCCCGCTGCTTCGCTCAGAGTGACGGGCACACACCACCTGTTACGATCCTGGCGCCGAGAAAGTTCCCGATCAGGATTTAGAGGTAGAAAGAAGTGGCCGAGACCCGTTACGACTGGGGAGTGATAGCGACTGCCCCGGAGCCCAACATTATAGCCCGGGCCGACATCCCCCGGCCACCCCCTTTTGGCACCCCTGTGACACGATTTGGCACCCGGCGCAGGCAACTCGGGGCAACCTCGCCCGCTTCTAAACCAAACGGCGGTAGTTTCGTTTAGTTGTTCTCGGGGCACGACTTAACCTTGCTTTCACACGACGAACGGGCCTAAAATAGGCAGACGACTGTTGTCTGGCAGGAGTCCCTCTCATGTTCCGGGTTTCTTCGTATCAAGCCGTTCCGCGAATTTTGCTCGTATTTGCAGGTCTTTCATTTGCAAGTCTATTGGTCTGCGGCGCTGTTGCCCAGGACCAAGCGAGCCCGAAGTCCACCGATAAGCCCGCCCAGGATACCGCCGGCGCTGCGCAAGCCCAGCCGGCCGATGCCGTAGATCCCATGAAGCGTCCTGTCACCGAGAAGCAGAAGAAAAAGAATGAGCGCGCCTTCAAGCAGGAAGTGAGCAAGACCTACAAGAAGTGGCTTGAGGAGGACGTTGTCTGGATCATTACCGACGAGGAACGCGCGGCCTTCAAGCAGCTCTCGAACGACGAAGAGCGCGACAACTTCATCGAAGCATTCTGGCAACGACGCGACCCTACCCCTGATACCGAAGAGAACGAATACAAGGAAGAGCACTACCAGCGCATTGCCTACGCCAACGAGCATTTCGCTGCGGGTGTGCCCGGCTGGAGAACGGATCGCGGCCGCATTTGGATCGTGTACGGCAAGCCCGATGAGGTCGAATCCCATCCCTCGGGTGGAACTTACGAGCGCCCCATGGAAGAGGGTGGCGGCGAGACCTCAACCTTCCCGTTTGAAGACTGGCGGTATCGCTACATTGACGGCATTGGCCAGGAAGTGATCATCGAATTCGTCGACCCCTGCATGTGCGGCGAATACCACATGACCCTGGACCGCTCCGAAAAAGATGCTCTGCTTATGACGCCGAACGCCGGCCTGACGCTCTATGAGCAGATGGGGAGGTCGTCCAAAGCGCAGCGCTTCAACTCAAGTGGCATTGAACGCCTGGGCGCAGGTCCAGACAGCGCGATGGTGGCTTCGAAGGAATTTGATCGGCTCGAGACGTTCGCCAAGCTACAGGCGGCTCCGAAAATCAAGTTCTCGGACCTCACCGAGGAAGTTAACTCCAAGGTTATCCTCAACCCGATGCCGTTCGATGTGCGTACCGACTTCGTGAAAGTCACCAGCGACACCGTGCTGGTGCCGGTCACGATCCAGATGAGGAATCGCGATATCACCTTCGTCAACAAAGACGGCATTCAGCGCGGGACCGTCAATATCTACGCGCGGCTTTCGACCCTGACCGGCAAGATCGTCCAGACCTTCGAAGACACGGTGCAGGTCGACGTGCCCGCCGAACTGCTGCCCCGCACGGCGGAGAATGCCTCGGTTTACTGGAAGGCTCTGCCGCTGCGTGCCGGCCGCTACAAACTGTACGTTGCGGTGAAAGACGTGAACGGCGACCGCAAGGGTATATGGAGCCGCAGCGTCAACGTCCCCGAATTCTCCGAAGACAAACTGGCAACCTCGACTCTGATTGTGGCCGACGACATGGAACCGGTTCCCACCAAGGCTATCGGTACCGGAATGTTCGTCATCGGCACCATGAAAGTCCGGCCTCGCGTGGCCCCGGCCGACGGCAAGCCGGCTCTGTTCAAGAAGGACAAAGACCAGAAACTGAATTTCTGGATGCAGGTCTACAATCTCGGCGTGGATGAGAAGACGCACAAGCCTTCCGCCACTTTTGAATACAACATCACCAACCTCGCGACCAATAAATCCGTGGTGCAGAAAACCGAAACTACCGACACCATGGGCAATTTGGGCGAGCAGGTAACGTTGCAGAAGTCGATTAAGGCCGACAACCTGTTGCCCGGTACCTACAAGATCGAAATTAAGGTGAACGACAACATTTCCAAGCAGACCATTGATCCGTCGGCGGTGTTTGCAGTAGAGTAACTCCCTGCGTTTCCCCCCCCAGGGGGTGGGGTGGAGTGAGACTGGGTAAGCTCGGGACTAAGCTCGGAATCTCGGCCATTGTTTTAGGGCTATCGCTTCCCGTTTGGGCTGGAGAGCAGCCGGGAGCGATCTCGGGATACGTTCGCAATATCTCCGGCGCGCCGCAGATGGGCGCCGTGGTGCAGATTCTCGGCTCAGCCAATCGCACCTTCACCGTATTCACCGATGGAGCGGGATTCTACAGCGCCACCGGCTTGTTGCCTGGTCTATACACACTGAAAGTTACGGCCCCGTCTTTCCTCCCGGCATTGCGCGAGAAAGTGGGCCTGCGCCCCGGCGCCAGCCTTAATGTCAACGTCACCTTGAGCACGCTGCTGGGCGTGATGCAACTTGGCCCCATCCGCTCCGTTCCGGATGACGACGACTGGAAGTGGACTCTTCGTTCGGTCGCGAATCGCCCCGTTCTGCGCGTCTTCGACGATCCCGACCCGCTTATCCTTGGGACGAGTGCTGATGGGACGACTGCCGAGAACGCGAAGCAAGGCCACCCGCTAACCGGGAGCCTCTCGTTCCTCGCCGGTTCCGCTGCTGCCGGTTACGGCAGCGGATCGGATATGAGCACCGCCTTCAACCTTGAGCGCTCCGTCTTTTCCGACGGACACCTGGCCTTCAGCGGCAACGTAGCCTACGGTGTGGGTCTTCCCGCCGCCGTGCTGCGCACTAGTTATTCGCATCGTCTAGTGGACGGTTCGACGCCCACGATGGCTTTGACCGTGCGCCGTTTCGCTCCTTCCGATCCCAGCCTGCATAACGCCGCATTACAGGCGCTCGCGATTTCCGCGGCCGACGACATTGCCCTTGACGACGTTTTGGAATTGAAGTTCGGCAGTGAGCTTCAGACCATCCAGTTCCTGGGCCACGTTTCTGCATTTCGCCCCTACGGTTCCGCCGACGTTCATCTCTCGCCCGACACCGTTCTGGAATACGCGTATGCGACTTCCCGGCCTGATCTGCGCACGGAGAAGGGTTTCGACTCCGCGCCGGCCGATCTGAGCGAATCGAACCCTCGAGTCAGCCTGCTCAACTTTGCTCCCCAAGTGGAGAGTGCTCATCATCAGGAAGTGAGCGTGTCGCACCGGGCCGGCAAGAACAAGGTTCAGGTTGCCCTGTTCACCGACCGGGTGGCCGATCCCGCGCTTACCGGCACCGGCCAAACCACAGCCGCCGGCGGATTCCTTTTGCCCGACGTTTCCTCCGGCACGTTCAGCTATACCGGCAAAACGCTGGACACCAATGGCCTGCGCGTCGTCCTGCAACGCAAGTTCTCCGACGATCTCACTGGTACCATCGACTACGCTTTCGGCGGCGTTCTTAATCTCACGACGCCCGACGTTGCTTTGCAAAACGCTCTACCCTCAATCGCTACACAGCGCCGCCACGCCCTCGCCGCCAAGTTCAGCGGCATCATGCCGCGCACCCACACCCGCTGGATCGCCTCCTACCGCTGGGTGAATGGATCGGCGATCACTCCCGTTGATATGTTCAACGCTTCTCCCGGACAGAGCGATCCCTTCCTGAACGTCTTTATCCGCCAGCCGATTCCTATCATGGGTGGCCACATGGAAGCCCTCATCGACCTGCGCAACCTCCTGGCGCAGGGCTACGTTCCCGTGCTCGGCCAGGACGGCCAGACGGTCTACCTGGTCCAGGCCGCGCGCTCGGTCCGCGGCGGCGTATCGTTTACCTTCTGAGTTAGTATCCGCGCCATTGCCATCAATGTCTCCCAGAAACATCGGTTTCTCCGCTAAATACTTGCGCCAGCGGATTCGAAAAACAAATCGCAAAAACTGTTAACCCGCTGATTTGTGTGGATTGTGCCTTAGGCATGAACTGCCGGACCAACAGCCACAAATGTTTTGGTTGACGATGGTCCTTCAGTTTGGATAGAGTCTGATTCCACTCAAAGTCGAACTGGTCTGGCCAGAAGCCAGAAATGAGCCCCGTCGCTCCGCTTTTGTCTTTTCATATCGTTTTTCATATCTATTTTTTTATAATTCTTAGCTAATGCTGCATTCTTGCAATTTACTTATTGCTAAGTGATTGCAAACAGGGACCCGGCGGCTGTCGCCCGTTTTGGAGCATGACTTGCTGCCGTCGTTCAAACCACATCCGCTTCGGTGTAGGGTCGAACGCAAGAGGCGGGAATTGAGGCTTCTGAGAGAGCCGGGAATGGAGATTTATATGAGACGTTGGTTGGGTAGCGTTGCAGTATTGGTAGTGCTTGGGGCAGCAGCGTACGGACAGACATTTCGGGGTGCGATCAATGGTACGGTTACCGATCCGTCGGGAGCGGTGGTCGCCGGCGCCGCCGTCAAGGCCACCAACGTGGCCACAGCAGTCGTCCTCACTGGTTCGACGACCAGTGACGGCCAGTTCGCTTTCCAAGATTTGCCGCTGGGTACCTACAAGGTCTCAGTGTCGGCCGCCGGGTTCCAGACGGAGACGGTCGACAACGTAACGGTGGTCGCTGGAGGCGCCTACACCCTTCCCGTCAAGCTCAAGGTCGGAGCAACCGGTACCACTGCTGTGGAGGTCTCTGCCGCGGCCCTGACCCTCGATACCACGACCGCCGCGCAGGACAATATCTTACCCACCGAATCAGTGCAGGACGTCCCTATGAATGGCCGCGACTTCACTCAGTTCGCCGCGGTCCAGCCCGGTTACGGCGGATACTCGGTCGGCGGCTTCGGATCCCTCAACGGTACCCGCGCCAACCAGATGAACTGGCAGATTGACGGTGTCGACAACAACGACTTCTGGCACAACATTCCCGCAGTTAATCAGGGTGGAGTCTCCGGCATCGCCGGCGTCATCATGCCGCTGGACGCCATCGACGAATTCGCTGCCCAGACAAATTCCAACGCTGAGGGCGGCCGTAACGCGGGCGGAATCGTTAATGTCGTTCTCAAGTCGGGCAGCAACCAGATTCACGGCAGTGCCTACTATTTCAACCGCAACACGGCCTTTGGCGCAGCCACGCCATTCTTCAACCCCAGCACTCTACCGGCCGGAGTCTCGCACGCCAAGCCTCCGCTGCGCAACGAGAACTTTGGTTTTTCGATCGGCGGACCAATCATCAAAGACAAGACGTTCTGGTTCATTACCTTCGAAAAGCAGAAGTATACGATCGGCCTTTCCGGACTGAATACGGAGCCATCGAGTGCCTATCTGGCGGATGCGGGGACATTGCTGACTGCCGAAGAGATCGCACCGAGCACGATCTCGCAGAAGATGGCAGCCAACTTCTGGCCGAGCTACATCGCCAATTTGCCGGCGCAGCCCAGCAATTATTTCGCCACCAACCCCTCGATTGGCTACAGCTACAATGGCCTGGTCAAACTCGACCACAACTTCAACGAGAAGAATCACTTCAGCATCCGCTGGTACGGTGGTCAAGGAGACCAGATCGCGCCGCTCGGCGGAAGCGCGGCTCTGGCGACCGCAAGTTCCAACCTGTCGTACTACTTCGAGAAGGCCCCGATCCATGTCTACAATTACGCAACCACGCTGAATTCGGTTCTCACTCCGCGCATGACCAACCAGATTCTGTTTGGCGTGAACTATTTCAACCAGGTCTTCAACGACGCCAATCACAGCTTCGACACGACTTCTTATGGCCTCAACCTCAGCCCGGATGCTCTCATTAACGGCAAACCGATTCTGGGCGCGCCCAACCTTGTGATCGCTCCAAGTGCGACCTTGACCACGGCCTTTCCCGGCTTCGCCGGTTTTGAGCAGGTCGGCATCACGCCGCCGGAAGGCCGCAACGACATCACCGGTATGCTGGCGGATATTGTTTCCTACAACGTCGGCAAGCACCAGTTCCGCTTCGGAGGTGAATTCCGCCAGGGGCATGTGGACGAGTTTTATTACCGTCACTCCCTCGGTAAATTCACGTTCGACGGCTCCCAAGGACCTTGGGCGGCGTACTGTGGCACGAATGCAAGCACGGCGCCGGCGGGATGCACGAACGCACTGGGCGCGATCGATCCGAACATCTTCGCCCTCGCCGATTTCATGGCTGGCTTTATTCAGTCAGGCGGGATCGCGGTGGGCGATGCCGAGCGAAAAGTCGTGGTCAACGGGATCGATTTCTTTGGGCAGGACGCATGGCAGGTCACCCGCAGACTCAACATCAACTGGGGCTTGCGCTGGGACTACTTCGGCCCTCTCCACAGTAGCAGCACAAAGGACTTGGCCGTTTTTATTCCATCCGCCGGCGGAATCAAGATTCAGGGCAACGGTATCGGGAGCATCTTTCCGTCCGACAAGAACAATTTTGCCCCACGAGTTGGGTTCTCCTTTCAGCCGACCAGCCGGGAAGACCTGGTCGTGCGCGGCGGGATCGGTGTGTTCTACGACCAGATCAATATGAACCCTTTCCTGGACTTCCGCCCGCCAAACAATGCTGACGGTCTGGAGGATAACCCGGCTGGTCCGCACCCGGTTTCCACCTATAGTTTGGGCAGCGCGGTCTGGCAGCCCGGTGTGCCGATTTTTCCCGGCGTGTCTACCTGCGTAACCGGTAACCAGGCAACGGATCCAAACTGTACGGGTTCTGTGTTCGATGTGTTCTCCGTAAGCCAGAACTTTCGCACGCCGTACTTCTTTAACTACAACCTGAATGTGCAAAAGAGCTTCGGCAACGGGATGGCAGTCGTGCAACTGGGTTACGTGGGCAGCGTAGGCCACAAGCTGTCCGTTATGTTGAACATCAACCAGCTTCCGGGTGGGGCGACCGTCGTCAGCCCAATCACGGCCCAACCTACCACGAACGGCAAGTATATTGGCCAGTTCCCGAACTACGGGGGTATCAACCAGCTCAACAGCATCGGCAACTCGAACTACAATGCCTTGCAGGCTACGTTGCGTCTGAGAGCATGGCACGGCTTGGGTGCATCGTTCGCTTATACCTGGGCTCACCAGTTGGATGACATCTCAGCCTACCGTGGTGCCATTCCCTACGACAGCAACAACCTCGCCGCGGAGTACGGGAACGGCGACTTCGATACTCGCCAAAATCTGTCCGGTACCCTGACCTGGGACATCCCCGGTTCAGAACATGGTCCGAGGTGGCTTTCTCATGGCTGGTCAGTTAACAGTCTGATGACATTCCACGGCGGGCAGCCTCTCGATCAGACCCGTACGGGATATGACATCATCGCTAGCCCGTTCGCCGGTGTGTCGCATAGCTTCCAGAAGAGCGCCAGCTTCACTGGCGTGACCTGGATCAACGCAGGCCAGATCACGGGTTTAGCGAGCGCATTCTGTCTGCCTGGGATCGACGGCGGGACCGCCCCGTGTTCGGGCCCGAATATCTTCGGCGGCAACCTGCGCCGGAACCAGATTTACGGACCTGGCTTCGCGGACCTTGATCTGTCCGTGCTCAAGAGCATCCCGATCACAGAGCGGGTGAAGGCTCAGTTCCGTGTCGAGTTGTTCAACACTTTCAACCGAATCAACTTCGCCTCGGGAGTCGGTGCGACAAGTCCCGGCAATGGCAACATCACCGACACCATTGGCGACTTCAACGGGGCCCCCGGGATTGGTCCCGGTGAAGCCTTCAATATGCAGCTGGGGCTGAAGATTCTGTTCTAGTCTCCGACGTCTCCTCGGCCCCTGCCGCCCGCGGCAGGGGCTTTTTTATGGCTGAATCCGTAACCTTGGCCCGATCTCCAAGCGGTGGGCAGATCCGCGTCCCGCATCCGTCCTACGTCTTTCGTCACCTCGTCCCCAGGTTACGCCGATGTTACCCTTTTCTCGTAATCCTCCCCATTAAAAAGCTCTGTTCCGGAGATCTCGATGCCTCGCTCGTTTTCTATGAAGAGCTGTGTCGTTTTCGCTCTCGCACTATCTCTCGCCGCGCCTCTCTACGCGCACCATCTCAAGAAGGCTGAAACTTCCACCCTGCCAGTCACGACCTCGTCCTCCAAGGCCCGCGAGCTTTACGACAAAGGCATTGCCGACTACGAGAATCTTTATCTGGAGCGCTGCAACGAGGATTGGCGCGCGGCCGTGAAGGAAGATCCCAAGCTCGCCCTGGCCTGGGCCTGGATCGCCTTTAACAGCGGCAATCCCCAGGAAGTGAGTGACGCTCGGGCCAAAGCCAAGGCGCTTGCGCCCCAGCTGACGCCCGGCGAGCAATTGATGGTTGCATGGATTTCCAAGGTGCAGGAAGGCGACTTCCTCGGCGGCATCACTGCCATGAACGACATGCTCGAGATGTATCCCCACGACAAGCACCTGCTTTATCTTGCCGGCAACTGGCTGATGGGCGAGAACGGCAATGATCAGGCGCAGCGCTTCATGGAGAAGGCTCTTGTCATCGACAAGAACTATCCCGCCGCGTTGAACGATCTGGCGTATGTGGATGCCCGTAACCGGAAATTTGACAAGGCATTTGCGGCCATGGACCGCTACGTCGCTCTGCTTCCGAAAGAGCCCAACCCGCAGGATTCCTACGGAGAGCTCCTCCGCATGTCGGGGAACTTCGAAGGCGCTCTGACTCACTATCGCGCCGCGCTCAAGATTGACCCAGACTTCGTGTCGTCGCAACTCGGTCTAGGCGATACCAATGCGCTGATGGGCAATCAAGAGCAGGCCCGCGCGGAATACGACAAGGCCATTCGCTTCGCGCACACGGAAGCCGACCGCCTCACTTACGGGATGCAGAGGGCGATGACGTTTGTTCGAGAAGGCAATTTCGCCGAAGCCGACAAGAACCTTCAGGAAATCGCCGAAACGGCGCACGCCAAGGAACAGGATCTGCAGGAGGCGCAGGCGCTCCGCCAGATGGCCGAGTACCAGGCCGACGACAGCGCCGCCCTGAAGCATCTGAAGCTGGCTGAGGAATCTCTCAGCCATCGCTCGACTATCTCCACCTCGGACCGCGATGAAGAGATGTCGCGTATCCTCCGCATCCGCGCCGTGCGGGCAGCCCGCGCGGGCAACCAGACGATCGCCGACCAGGCCCTCCACCAGCTCGAGGTTCTGGCCAACGGCAGCCGCAACCGCGTGATTCAGAGTTCGTATCACGGTGCCGCGGGCGCTCTGTTAATGGACCAGAAGAAATACGAAGACGCCATCGCGCACCTGGAAGAGGATCAGGACAATCCCTTCACCATGGAGTTGCTGGTGCAGGCCTACTACCAGACCTTCCAGCCCGATAAGCTGCACGACGTCGAGGTGAGACTCCGAGGCACCAACGTGCCTACCATGGAGCAGGCCCTGGTCGTCCCCGCAGCCCGCGCTCGACGGCCGACCAGCTAGTCCCAATCTGGATTGCGGGCTCCCCGACGGGAGCCCGAACTCCTCGCCCAATTCACGGCCTTGGTGTACAGTAGGTGGGCACTTTGCCCCTATGAAGGCTGACACCGAGCGCCGCTCCGGAAACCGAATCTCCACGCGCGTGCTCACGCGCGTGCGCACCGCCCAGGGAGCGGACCATACCGCGCAGACGCGCGATGTCAGCGCTAACGGAGTCTTCCTCTACTCCAAGTCCCGCATGGAAAAAGGCGCCGAGGTCGAACTGGTGCTGATCCTCCCCCCCGAGCTCACCTCGGGCGAGAAATGCTGGGTATGCTGCCAGGCCACCATTGTGAGGGTCGAAGAAGAGGGCTCGGAGTTCGGTGTGGCGGCCCAGATCCGCCGCATGGATATCCTGCCCGAAGCGTCGGTCTGAGCTTGACTGATGGGCTTGATTAAGAAGCACTGAGGTTGTTCCGATTCAGGATCGGTTTCCCGGAAAACTTTCCCAAAACTACACCGTGCGGGAGTCCGTTTTCACGATCCGGCGCAAGTTCTTTCAATTTCCCCGGGGTTCTGTGAAAAAAAGCTTCCCATTGCATTAGTCGTGGTGCAATAATGGCGGCCCTAGAATTGCTCTGGCCAATTTCAGGTTCCAGGTGGGCCCACGTATGTTGATCGAAAAGCTCGCGGCGGGAGTGGTGCAGGTTCAAACACCGATCGGTCCGCGATATGTAATGCCATCATTCCTGCAGCGGATTTATTTGCTGTGGATGTTCCGCAATTTTCCTATTCTTCCTCACGCCGTGCTCAACGGACGGCAGCAGCGCATGATCGATCAAATGTGCAGCGAGCAGCGTTTCGCGTCGATGGCATACGCCGACGGCATGGATGAAGCGCCGGTGATCGGCACGGTCGAGCATCGTCCTCCAATCGCAGCCGATCAGTTGCCTCCGCGCCGTCCGGTGACGAGCGAGGCGCCCGGCCTGGCGGCGGAAGCTCGCCAGCGTTCCTAGCTTCTCGTTCCGTTGCGGCGCGCGGCCAACTGCCGTTGCGCTTCGGCGTCGGAGAGTGCCTGCGCGTCATCGCGCGCGCAATCCTTCGTGCGGACCGCGACCGACCTCGATGTTTTTTCCCCCTTTGGTGCTGGCGTGTCACACGCGCCTGTCCACTCGCCCGAGAAATGCAGAAACGATAAGTGCCGTTGCGGTTTCGCCAGCGAGAAAGAGGGCGTGAATGCTATAATTTTCGTTCGTCCTACCAGCCAAAATCCCCACCGTGGGCGCGTAGCTCAATTGGCAGAGCAACTGACTCTTAATCAGTAGGTTGAAGGTTCGATTCCTTCCGCGCTCACCATCTTTTCAAGCACCTGCCATCCTTTGTCTTCTGTTTACTTACTCGTAACTGTGGCCGTTTTCGTGGGTTTTGCTACATCACCTACTTCTGCTGATTCAGCCCGTCGACGACGACTTTGATCTGCGCCGTTTCCGGATGCAGATAGCCCATCGTCGTCGAGAGACTCTCACGCCCCATGACCCGGGTGTTGGACACTCTTGATATGATCTGTGAACCGAATCCAGGGATTGGAACGGAAGCAGAAGCCAGAGAGGCTATAGACGCAATGAATCGCACGGTTCTTACTTTTCTGTTCGCGGCTTGTTCGGCAGCATATCTCTCTGCCCAGATGGGAAACATGAACGCCCCGACATTTACGAAGGATGTCGCGCCGATCCTGCAGAAAAACTGCCAAAGTTGCCACCGGCCGGGCGAGGCTGCACCCTTCTCAATGCTCACGTACGATGAGACGCGACCCTGGACCGGAGCCATGAAACTGGACGTGAAGCAGAAACGAATGCCGCCATGGTTTGCCGACCCTCAGGTTGGACATTTCGCGAATGACAGGTCCCTCTCCCAAAAAGAGATCGACACAATCGTGGCGTGGGTGACCGCCGGCGCGCCGAAGGGCGATCCCAAGGACATGCCTGCATCCGTGAACTTTGTGGAAGGATGGGGCATTCCAAAGCCGGACGTGATTTTTCAGTTGCCCAAAGAATTCCCTGTGCCGGAATCGGGCATGGTCGAGTACCAATATGTGATTGTGCCCACCGGCTTCACGGAAGATAAATGGGTGCAGGCCGTCGAAGTTCGACCTACGGAGCGCTCTGTGGTTCACCACATCATCGCGTACGTTCGCGAACCCGGATCGAATTACTTCAAAGATCAAAAGCCGGGAGTTTTCTTCGAAGCTCCTCCGGCCAAGACGGATGAGAACGTTGACACCAGCGCTCTGCCCAGCGATTTTCTGGTTGGCTATGCTCCCGGCCAGCCCGCGGAAGTCTTGCCGGTGGGCGAGGCGAAACTGGTGAAGGCCGGATCCGACATCGTATTCGAGGTGCACTACACGCCCAATGGAAAAGCGGTGATGGACCGAACCAAGCTGGGCCTGGTTTTCGCCAAAGAACCGCCAAAGAAAAGAGTGCAGACGTTGTCGGCGGTCAATGGCACGTTCAAAATTCCTCCCGGCGATCCCAACTACCGCGTGGATGCTTTCTTTGAAATTCGCAAGGAGGTGATCCTGGCCTCGATTCATCCCCATATGCACGCCAGGGGAAAGGATTTTGAATATCGCATCGTATTTCCGGGCGGTGAGACGCGGATCATCCTGCGCGTGCCGCAATACAACTGGCACTGGCAGCTTTGGTACAACCTCGACGAGCCGATTGTGCTGCCCCCCGGGGCGCGAATTGAATGCACAGCGCATTTCGACAACTCGCCGGACAATCCGGAGAATCCAGACCCCACAAAAACCGTGATCTGGGGGCAGCAGAGCTGGGACGAGATGATGGTTGGCTTCTTCAACCTGGTTTACGATCCGCGAATCTCTCCCAAAGACTTGCAGCCGGAAAAGAAAAATGTTGCCAACAGCAAGGCTTCAATCGCTGATCATTGACGCGGATTATAGACGCGGATCATTGACGCCGAAGGCTGAACATTAGGACCACCGACAACTCCAATATGAAGATTGCTCCTCGCGCCCTGATCATCCCCATTCTTGCCGTGCTCTCTGCATTTTCCACGGCTCAGTCTGGTCCGCCACCAAAGAAACACCTCCTTGTCATCGGAGAGGAAAAAGGATACCGGCACGACTCCGTGTCGCATGCCATGGCGACCATCGAGCGACTGGGACGGGAAACCGGGCTGTGGGACACCACCCTGCGCACTGACACCGAGGTGCTAACCAAGAAGAAGCTGGAATATAACGCAAAGAACTTGAACGACTTTGATGCCGTGCTTTTCTTTACCGGGGGCGACCTCGAAATGAATGCCCAACAGAAGGCCGACTTCCTGTCGTTCATCCATGACGACGGCAAGGGATTCATTGGCGTGCACAGCGCTGCTATCACTTTCGTCGACTGGCCCGAATTTGTGGAGATGGTTGGCGGGACTTACGACGAGCACCCGTGGACTACTTTCGATGCGCCCATCCTTGTGGAGGACCCAGGCTTCCCGGGCATGCAACAATTCCCGCATTCGTTTACGTTGCGCGACGAAATTTACCAGATGAAAGACTACTCACGCGACAAGGTGCGAGTGCTGATGCGGCTCGATGTCAGCAAACTCGACATGAAGAACAAGAATGTCCATCGCACCGACGGCGATTTTGCTGTGACTTGGGCAAAGATGTATGGCAAAGGGCGTGTCTATTACACGACATTAGGGCACGTGGACACGAACTGGGACAAACCGGAGTTCCAACAAATGATTACCGAGGCCATCAAATGGGCGATGGGGTTGGAAAATGCAGATGTGACATCCCGTCCGCTGCCCGCAAACTAGCCTGGCGAAAAAGCAAGACAGCGAGGGGTTCATTGATTCGGGAAGAAGCAATCACGAGAAGATGTTTTGTGAAGACGGTGGCCGGCTGCCTGGCTGCAACCGCACTTCCCTTGCGCGCCGCGACGAAGTTGAACGTTGGCATTGGCACCTATAGCTATCACAATCTCTCGATGGACGAAATGATTGTTCAACTGAAAGCGCTGCGAGTTGGGGAAATCGAAATGTCGCGCGGGGAGTTCATGCTGATGAACCACCCCACCGAGGAACTGTTTCGTTCGGCTCGAACGAAACTTGACCGAGCGGGAATCCGCTGCGTGTCCTACTACACGGCAACCATTAAAGAAGATCAGGATCTAGAAAACGCGGTGCGGTTTGCCAGGCTGCTGGGCTCCAGCAATGTCACAGGCGATGCTACTGGCAGCATTCTGAATCGAATCGATCGGCGCTTTACGAAGGAACGGTTGACCTTCGGAATCCATAATCATTACTTCAAGGGCGAGAAGTTCGCCTACGAGAGCCCAGAGGATGTGCTGAGTGCTCTCGCTGGACTTTCCAAAACCGTCGGAGCTACGGCCGATGTGGGACATTTTGCATCTTGCGGCCATGATCCCGTCGACGCCGTGCGCAAATTGGGACCTCGTCTGATACTGGTGCACCTCAAAGATATTCAGGCCGTGGACGGCGAAGTGAACGTGCTCCTCGGAACAGGAATCTCCAAAATTCCTGCGGTCATGCAGGAGCTGCATCGGCAGAATTTTGCCGGACTGGTGGCTGTGGAATACGAAAAAGACGGCGACGTGAACGACGACATGCGGCAAGACATGGAATTTGCACGCAGACTCGCCTAGCGGCTTGGCATAGGGGACAGAAGCAAATGTGGAGAATTTGTCTATTCTTATTCTTATCGATTTCTATCAGCGCCTGGACACAAGACGCGCACCCGATCCTCGCACTTGGTTCGCCCGCGCCTGACTTCGAACTATCCGGCGTGGATGGAAAGACACACAAGATCAGCGATTATGCGGCAAGTCCAATCCTGGTTGTGGTCTTCACTTGTAATCATTGCCCGATCGCGCAGATGTATGAAGAGCGTATCGGGAGGCTGGCCGCGGACTACAAGGACCGGGGCGTGGCCGTGGTGGCGATTCAGCCCAACGATCCGAAGGCGATCCGGATCGATGAACTGGACTCCTCGGATATCAGCGACAGCCTGGCCGAGATGAAAATCCGCGTCGAATACAAGCACCTGCAATATCCCTATCTTTACGATGGCGACACGCAAGCGGTGACCAGGGCGTATGGTCCGCAGGCAACGCCGCACGCCTTTATCTTTGATCAGGAACGTCGTCTGCGCTACGAAGGCCGCCTTGACAACAGCTACCGAATAGAGCTGGTGAAGACGCAAGATGCGCGCAATGCGATCGACGCGATACTGGCGCATCAGGAAGTCGCCGTGAAACACACCGGAGTTTTCGGTTGCTCGACGAAGTGGCAGGAGAAGGCGTCTTCGCGGATCGAGGGCTTGCGGAAGATTGAGGCGCAGCCCGTACAACTGGAGATGGCGACTGCCGCCGACTTGAAGACGCTGCGCGCCAATCCCAGCAAGCAAATGCTCCTGGTCAGTTTTTGGGCGACCTGGTGCGGTTCGTGCATAGCCGAGTTCACCGATCTCGAAGACACTTACCGGATGTACAGCGTCCGCGATCTGGGATTGGTCACGGTATCGACCAACATGCCTGACGAGACAAAAAGCGTTATGAAATTGCTGGAGAAGATGCACGCCACCAGCCGCAATCTGCTTTTTGCCTCGGACGACACCGCGTCGCTGCAGGCGGCATTCGATCCCAAGTGGGAATCAGCCGTGCCCTACACCGTGTTGCTGGCTCCTGGCGGCAAGGTGCTTTATCAGAAGCAGGGATCCGTCGACATTCTAGAACTGCGCCGGAAGATCCTTGCCTACCTGGATTCTGACTATATCGGCTTCAACAAGTATTGGTCGGACGAGTGACGCTTTGCAAGCCGATCCACTCAGCTGCTGGCGTGCGCAAACGCGACGGCAAAGTACAAAAAAGACCAAACGGTCCTCCCACCTGCACGCCCTATAATACTTCCGGGCCGTCGGCCGTCCCGATGGAATCCACTTCTACGAAGGAGCGAGGACGAAGCGTTGGTTCTTACGAAACCGGATTTCGATGTCGCGATTATTGGCGGAGGGCCGGCGGGATCGTCCATGGGCGCCTATCTGGCCAAGGCGGGCGTCAGTTGTGTCGTGTTTGAGCGCGAGCTGTTTCCGCGCCCCCATGTCGGCGAGTCGTTGGTACCTTCTTCGACGCGCGTGTTCCGAGACCTCGATTTTCTTCCCCAGATGGAGGAGGCCAAGTTTCCGCACAAGTTCGGCGCGGTCTGGACCGCGGACGACAAGCAAAAAAATCCCTATCAGCTTGGGTGGGAGGGCCTGGCTCCGGATTGCCATGCCGACATTCGCTTTGACGAGCGGGAACAGGCTGGGGTCGACAAGAATTACACCTACCATGTGGACCGCGGCAAGTTCGACCTGATGCTGTTACAGCACGCCAACAAGTTAGGCGCGGCGGTGTACGAAGGCGTCAAGGTGAACGCAGTCGATTTCGGACCGAAGGAACCGGTGGTACGGTTCACGATGGGGCGCAACGGGAAAGAGATGGCCGTCAGCGCGAAAATGGTGGTGGACGCCAGCGGCCGCAACACTTTCCTCGGCAACCAGCTCAAGCTCAAGGTGCAGGATACCGTGTTCGACCAGTACGCCATCCACTCCTGGTTCGATCACTATGATCGCAGGGTTTTCTCTAGGAAGGACGAAAACCGCGACTACATCTTCATCCACTTCCTGCCCATTTCCAACACCTGGATCTGGCAGATTCCGATAACGAGTACCGTGACCAGCCTAGGCGTGGTCACGCAGAAGAAGAACTTTGCGAAATCGAAAAGCGATCGTGAAAAGTTCTTTTGGGAGTCGGTCGCCTCGCGGCCCATGCTGGAAGAAACTCTGCGCAAAGCCGACAGGGTCCGCCCTTTCAAGGACGAGGGTGACTATAGCTATGCCATGAAGCAACTCTGTGGCGACCGGTTCGTCCTGGTCGGCGATGCCGGCCGCTTCGTCGACCCCATCTTTTCCACGGGCGTCAGCATTGCGCTGAACAGTTCCCGCTTCGCGCACCAAGACATCCTGGCCGCCTTGGATAAGAACGACTTTTCACGGGAAAGTTTCTCCACCTTCGAGAACACACTGCGCGTGGGAACCAAGAATTGGTACGACTTCATCACCGTGTACTACCGTCTGAACGTGCTGTTCACCTACTTCATCAACGACCCCAAGTACCGTCTGGATGTGCTGAAATTGTTGCAGGGTGACGTGTACGACGACGCCGCGCCGCCCGTGTTGCAGCAGATGCGCACCATGGTCGCGGAGGTGGAGCAGAACGAAAACCATCCCTGGCACAAAATGCTGGGCGATCTGACGGCGAACGCATTCCGTCCCGAGTTCTAACCTCGAAAGAAGAAAAGCGCTTTGTCAGAGTGATACAATTCGGGGTCGTTACCCGACTTCCAAAATGCGCTGCTGCAGATTTCTAACGCCACAATAAGGAGAAGGGAATCCTTTTATGAAACGCACCGTTGTTATCGCAGTCTGGCTGCTAACCGTAGCTCTGCCAGTACTCCTGATGGCCAAGCAAAAACTCGCCCCTGTGGACATGAAGGGCATGAACAAAGTTTTTCTCGGATGGGTCAACGTTAGCGCCGACGACTATCATCACCAAGGGTATGCCACCCGCGAAGAGTATCAAGCCGTGATCAACCACGCGAACACCGCATTTCAGGAAGCCTGCCAATCGAAAGCCCTTTCCGGACGGACGATGACCGCAGCCAAAAACCAAGGCGACGAAAACACCGCAGGAAACGACGTTTACGTGAAATTTTCCGATGTAACTTATGACCACAAATATCGCCTGCACCTCTCGGTTCATTTCATCGACCTGAAAAGCAACGCAGAAATTGGATCGATTCCACTCAAGGCCTACAGCGCGCATATGTGCGGCCTTGAGGGTTGCTTGATCAAGGAACTGGACCAGGTCAGCGAAGAATTGCAGAAGGAGTTTGCCGCCGGAAAATAGATAACGGAGATAGAGACGATCTAGAAACTTCAGTTCGCTAGCGCACGGTTTATCCCGTGCTCCCCGAATGGCGTTAAGGAGCATTCCATGAAACGGCTGACGACAGCCGCGCTGCTGTTGCTTTGTATTTCCTTCCCGCTCCCCTCTCTGGCGGCGCGCCATAAGGTGCCGCGCTTTCTGTCCAAGGAATCGACCGTCGACATGAGTCACATGAACCGCATCTTTGTCGGATGGGTTGACCTGGGCGCCGACGATTGGGCTCTTTGGGGCTATCAGAGCAAGACCGAGTGGGCCGACATCATAGGTTCCCTGAACTCTTCGTTTTCACGAAACTTAGTGTCCGGTCGAACCATCACCTCCGCCAAAGACAGAGGGGACGAGAACGCTGCGGGCAACGACCTCTACATCAAGTTTTCCGACGTCCGAGTCGACTACAACAACTATCACTTGATTCTTTCCATACACTTCATCGATCCAACCACCAACGCCGAAATTGCAACGATCCCGGTGAGACCCTATTACGGTAACGATTGGGGTTTTAAGAACTACCTGAAAGCGGCGCTGGACGAAGCGGGCACGAAGATCCAAGTGGAAGTTACGGGCGAGGCGCCAGGGAAGAAGAATTAGAATTGAACGACTAGATCGCCCGCCGCTCCTCCGTCCTCGACACTACTCCGCAACCACCGCGCGATTAGTCTTCGGTGCGCCGGGTGGCCCCAACGATCACCAAAGCCGCGCCCGCACCGGCCCAGATTGCTCCTGTAGCCCTCCAGGCGACGTTCACGCAGGTGCCGTTGCTGCAGGCAACCCGGGTGTTCTGGCCGTGGACGATCGCCGCCGTGCCAGCACCTATCAGGCCTACGCCCACGATTGTCAGGATCTTTCCGGTCTTGCTCCAGTGCCGGTGTGGTGCAGCCGCGTGGGTGGAGTTGGAGGGGTCGTCCCCCATTTCAAAAGTGGGATTTCGGGCGGCGATCCCAGTTCGCAGCACGGACGCTGGGGGCAACAGCTTGGACGAAACCAACTCTTGGGCCGAAGCCTGCAAACACGCGCCGAACATCGTCACGATCAGTAATGCGGCCCAGCCGCGATGTCTCATAGCAGCATATCCTCCGAAGTCACAGAAGAACTGCGAAATCTAATTTTTCTCGCACACTTTGTCAAGGAATTCGCAGATCATTCCGGCAGAAAGCATGACCGCCAGTGCTAAAATGGCACTCCGACTTCCGCCCGCCTCGGGCCTGGGACAACCGATATGGCGAGGACCGCAACTTTTTTCCTGTTGTTTCTTGCGACCAACGCCTCCGTGGCTCTGCTCTATCCCTTCACCCTCACGCGGTTCCTGCTCGCGGCTTTCATCTACACGATTGGCACCCTGCTCACGCTCTACCTGCTATTTCATCCGCGCAACCAATGGCTGGTGGCCAACCGCTCCCGCGTGGAACGTCCGGGTGCAATAGCCCTGACTTTCGACGACGGCCCTGACCCCGTGGATACGCCCAAATTGCTCGACCTGCTTCGGGAGAAAGGTGTGAAGGCCACGTTCTTCGTGGTAGGGAAGCGCGCCGACCAGTATCCGGAAATCGTGCGCCGGGCCTGGGACGAAGGACACCTGATCGCCAACCACACCTGGTCGCATCGTTTGCTATTTTGTTTTCTCACGCCCTCGCGCCTGCGGGCTGAGATCGACCGTGGTGCGGAAAGCGTGCGCCGCATATGTGGTTTCCGTCCGCGCTTGTTTCGCTCGCCGGTGGGCATGCGCCACGTGCTGCTGCAGTCCTATCTCACGGACGCGGGATTGGAGTATGTCTCCTGGAGCATTCGCACCCGGGATACCCTCACCGCCGATTCTGGCGTTCTTACCCGGCGTATCTTGAGACAGGCGGCCAGCGGAGACATTATCCTTCTGCACGATCATCTGCCTCGTGGGGCGCACGTCATGCTGGAGGCCCTGCCGCGGGTCATCGATGAGCTCAGGAAACGCGGATTAGAATTCGTGCTGGCCGGCCCGCGTGAAGATGCTGCCGCCGGAACTCCGGAACCCGTGGCCTGCGAATCGGCTCGCTAATCAGTCCGCCTTAACCTCGGTCACAAGTGCTGCATCAAGGAATTTTCCGGGCCATGCGAATTCCCGAATCGACACAGCATCCCGAATTTATTCGCCTTCCTCCACGATTCGATCCCGCACCCAGCTTAGAATTCCTTCCGTGGACAGCGTTTAGAGGGTGATGCCAGTGGGTACTGGACGCGGTCCGCGAAACCGTCGAGTGGCTCATCAGCCATTAGGGTTCGACTCCCTCACCCTCTGTCGTCACTCGACGAAATCAATTCCGCTTGACTTCGCCGCCGCCAGAGTTATCCTAGAATTGTTTCGCGGACAGCGTTCAGTATCAATCCGGCCCCGGCTGATAACCGGGGCTTTCGTGTCTTTGCACGCAAGGACGCCCGAGGAACGACAATCCTTCATTATGAGACCGCTTGGAGTCCATCAGCGAGCTAGTCCCAGAGCTGAGACCACAGACAAGAAGGCGCGGCTTGCAAACCCTACAGGGTCAAGCAAGACTCTACGGCCCTCCAGCATGGCGGCCACCGGTTCTCCCTTATAACTGGCAATTTGCCGGTAGCGAGACATGAAAAACAGGACCCGCAAGAAAAGCTTCCAGTTGAGCGGGGCAAAATAATCGGGCGTCACGAACGGCACCGAACGGCCGTCTTTCACTTCGGCTATAAAATCCCCGAACGTCGCGGCTTGCGACAGGGTGACGATGGAACTGGCGACCAGCAGATGGCTATCCCCTCCTCCCACCACTGGCTTGTTCCACTGGCGGGCGAGTTCCAGAACGCGATCATTCTCCTCCCGCCGCCGCATCCCGTTCACTTCCAATGCATGAATCGCCCAGCCGTAGCGGGTGAGCAAGTCGGTGATGGGAATTGCCGCCGCCCCCGGCGCCCAGGCGACCAGGGGATGGTTCAGGACCACCAGGCAGCCGCTGGCGGCCAGAGTTTCAAACAATTCGTCGTGCCGTCCACCCCGCGCAGCCGATTGAATTCTACGGTGCGTTTCGTCGATTCCACTTTCGGGCAGCCCGCTCAGTCCAAGATGAAATAAGTGCCCCTTGTACCACAAGGAGAGCTCTTCGGCGATTGCGATACGGCCGTTGGTGCAGCCATTGGTGCAGCCATTAAGATCGGGCCGGCCATGCAGCAGAGGCAGGTTGCCGGCGTATTCGTCGTGATCGGTGATGGCCAGGTGGACGCCGTCGAAGCCCCAATGAGCCGCCGCTGCGGCCTCCATCCGATACACATCTTCGGGTGTGTACGGCGGGTTATAGGTGATCTCTGCGTAGTTCAGGCCTTCGACGCCGTCGAGGCCGAACGACCTCTGCAGCACTCCACTCAAGGGACGCATGAAGCCCAGCTTGACCACCTGGTTGAGGGCCGCCAGTTTCTCTATGGAATGGCACGAGTGATTGTGCAGGGAAACTGCATAACCGAATTCGCGGTCCGGGTGCGGGCACTCGCGGTAGGTATAGTTCTCAATCTTCCAGGCTGACCGGAGTCTCATTACGTTCTGAATGGGGTATTCGCAAGTGCAACTTCGCTAGCGGGAAACAATATCTAATGAAGCCCTTCGTGATACTTCGTGCCCTTCGTGGTTGAAACCCTTCTCTTTCAGCGCAGTTGAGGATACATAGGAGCTCAAAACAATGCCACAAAAAAACCATGCCCGGTGGCTTCCAGGTCCGCGGGAAGATTGTTGTCGCGGAAGAATGCGATCTGATAGTCTTCCACAAACTGGGGTGGGGTTTGGATCTCGGCGGGGCTGGCCACCCATCAAACCCCAAGGGGGAAAACTGTGCTGTATTCCATCGATTCGTCAACACCAAAGCCGCAAAGTGACCTCCTGGCGAGGATCTCGAAATGCCGCCGGGTCCTGTTGATCGAGGCCAACGATCAGCGGCGCTGGGTCGGTGGTCTGGTTACGCCCGAGGTTCACATCCCCCCGATCGGGCTCATGTACGTGGCCAGCAGTGCGCGGATGCACAATCCGGACGCACATATCGAGATCCTGGAAACATCGTTGGATGCCCGCTCGGACGAAGAGCTGGTAGCGAAGCTTTTGGACTATCGTCCCGATCTCGTCGGCATACGCAGCATCAGCCTTTTCGAGGACGAGCTCAAGCGGGTTGCCGAGTTGACCAGGAGTGTTCTGGATATCCCCATCGTGGCCGGCGGCCCGATCGCCACCGCCAGGCGTGGCGCCGTGCTCAAAGCCATCCCCGCAATCGATCTGTTGGTAGTTGGGGAAGGTGAGTTGACGTTTTCTCGTCTCCTCTCTGGCACCGCAACCAATGGCTTGGTGTTGCGGCAAGAAAACCAGACCGTCGACCTGGGCGACGGCGATATCGCCGACAATCTCGACGAATTGCCGTTCCCGGATTACGGCTTGGTCGACCTGGGCCGGTACGAACAGCACTTGAGTTATGCCTACAACCACCGGCGGCAAGGGGTCCTGCTCACCAGCCGGGGTTGTCCGTTCTTGTGCACTTACTGCAATACCTTTGCCGGCAAGACCGCCCGGTTGCGTTCCGCGGAGAACGTTGTGGCTGAGATGGAACAGATGTCACGCGACCACGCCATCGAGGACTTCTACGTGGTCGACGACATATTTAATATGGACCGCAAGCGCACCGAGGCGGTGTTTCGGATGATTATCCGGCTCGGCAAGAATTGGCGCCTTTATTTCGTGAACGGGCTGCGCGCGGACATCATGACGCGCGAACTGGTGGACCTGATGGCCGATGCTGGAACCGTCTGGGTTACTTATGCGGTCGAATCCGGAAGTCCGCGCATTCAAAAGCTGGTCAAGAAAAATATGCGGCTGGAAACGGCCGCGGAGATCATTAATTACTCCCAGGACCGCGGGATGGTCGTCAACGTCAACACCATGTACGGTTTTCCCACGGAAACCGGCGCCGACGCCCGCATGACGCTCGACTACCTGGCCCGGTTGCAGATGCCGTCGCTCCTTCCATACCACTTTTGTCTCCGAGGATACGACGGGTGCGAAATCGTCGAGCAGGCGGCGGAAGCCGGCTGGGATACCAGCGCCTTCCTGGCGGATGGTGCGTTGTCCTATCACGACATGCCCCGGGGAACCGCCACGTTTCCGAAGAGCGAGATGATGAGCCACCTGATCGACTATCATCAACGATTCGGCATGCGCAACCGTCAGCATCTGCGCCGGTCGATCGATGTTCTAAGGGAAAACGGATACACCGAGCGCGATCTGGTGGATATGTACAGCGTTCTGCAAAATCATTCGTTCCGGCATGTGGACGAGATTGTGGCGGGCTCAACACCGAGCGTCAAGGCAAATGCATAAGCTCATCAAATACCTTGAAAAGGCGATGTCTATTACTGCGAATGGGGCGTGGCAGACATTTTGCCTGTGGAACGACCTCGTTCCCGAGAATCCGTCCTTCACTCCGAAATGGTCGGACAAGCCGCTGCTGAAGTCCCGTGAAAAGTTGAAGCCGCCCCTGGGCTGGCCGCGGGAAACCGATTCGCTCTGCCCCCGCTGTGTGCCCGAGATCCGCAAGCAGATCGTCGACGGCAAACAGGATTACCGCGTCCTATTGACGGAGAAGCCCGGCGAAATCAAGGCCCAGATTATTGAGCGCGACGGCAGAATCCTGATGGTCAAGGATTGTCCCCTGCATGGACATTTCGAAGATGTCATCTCCATTGATCCGCAGTTCTTCCGGCATCTGGAGGAGATGTTCCCCGGCCGCGACATCCGCGCTCATAACGACGAAAAACTACACAACCACGGCAGCAGCACCATCAAGCACGGGCGAGGGTCGGTTCTGACCATCGACCTGACCAACCGCTGCAACATGATGTGCGACCCCTGTTTCATGGATGCAAACCAGGTGGGCTTCGTCCACGAGCTTACCTGGGACGACGTTAAGACGCTGCTCGACAACGCATTTTCGATCAAGCCTCGGCGCCAGATGTCGGTGCAGTTCTCCGGGGGCGAGCCGACCATGTCCCCCCACTTTCTGGACGCCATTCGCTACGCGCGCCAGCTCGGCTACGACAGCGTGCAGGCCGCTACCAACGGCATTGAGTTCGCCAAGAGCCCGGAGTTCGCGCGGCAGGCCGCGGAAGCGGGCTTGCGCTATGCCTATCTCCAATTCGATGGTATCGGCAACCCTGCGAACTCCCATCGCAACGTCGGGAATCTGTTCGATGTGAAGCTGCGCGCTATCGAGAACCTGCATTCCAACGGCGTCGAAATCGTGCTGGTGACGACCGTAGTCAACGGAATCAACAACGAGCAGGTCGGCCGCGTGGTGCAATTCGCACTCGATAACCCAGACAAGATAGCCATGGTGTCGTTCCAGCCCGTCTCTTTCACCGGCCGCGACGAAGCCGTGACCGACGAACGCCGCCGGGCGCAACGCTACACCCTCTCGCACCTAGCACACGATGTGAAGAATCAGTTGCATATTGGCGAACCCGTCCGCGACTGGTTCCCACTCTCATTCCTGAGCACGTTTTCCGACTGGGCCGACCTGGTCCACGGCCCCGAAGCCGCCTGGGGCCAAGTAGCTTGTGGTTGTCATCCTAACTGTGGGGTGGGGATGGCGATGATGGTCGACAAGGAGACGCGCGAGGCAATCCCGGTGACCGCGTTCGTGGACGCGGATCAGTTCGCCAAGGACGTCGCGAGAATCAACGATTGGGCTCGCAGCAAGTGGATGTCAGTTGTGGGGATGGCGCTGGCGCTGGTGCGAAACTACGATGCGTTTCGTGCACCGACACATTTCCGCGCGTTCGATATGTTGAGGAAGCTCGACAAGGGTTTGGGCGCAACGGGACGTGACTACGGGGACGTCTCTGGAAAGCGGACGCAGGCTGATATTTTGCGGCGCAGGCGCGACCGCTGGAATCTGCTGTTCGTGGCGGGCATGTGGTTTCAGGATCTGTTCAACTACGATTTCCGAAGGACCGAGCAGTGCATCATCCCGTATGCCACGCAAGAGGGGGAGATTTCCTTTTGCGCCTATAACACGGGGATGGGCTGGCGGAACATCATCGAGAAGATGCACATGACGGCCACGCTGACCAAGTGGTACGAGGAGCACGGCCGCCATGAGATTTTCGCGGGCGGCAAGAGCGTGAAGCTCAGCAGTACGGAACATCATTTGGTCTTGAAGGACGAGATCGTGACCAACGAGGCCCAGCACGACCTGGAGCAACTGGGCATCGCCAAGAACGCCCGCGAGGAGAAGTTGCAGGCGCGAGCGGAGCGGGATGCAGAGAACGTACGCATGGCCAAGCTTTACCGCGAGTTTGTGTTGAAAGAACAACCGCTCCCGAACCTTGTGCAGATTGGGTTGCCCGCCGAGGCGCCCTCCCACGCGGACCAGGAAGCGGTGGGACGCAGCGGGGATTAGGTCGAAGTGCGACTGCGGCCCACCCTGGGCTAAAGCCCGCATCTATCATGCACTTTTACGCGGCGCTGAAGCGCCGCTCTTCGACGGTTGTGCACTCACGGGTCGTACACTCACGAAAAAATCAAGGTCAAAGGCGACGGACAAGAGTGTCCGTCCCACATCATCACTATGAATCAGGCGCCGCGGAGGGCGCCGACTCCTTCGGTGGAGGATTCGGAAACTGGCGTCAACCCTCTCGGGGCCAGGAGTTTTGTCTCCTTCAGGTAGGCCTGGGGATCCATCAGGGTTTGAGTGCGGGCGAGAATCTGGGCCAAGCGGGGAATATCGCGCAGCCTGACCTGTCTGAGCCATTGCCACCACTTCTTTTTTCCCGCGATGTTGAGGACGCTGCGGCGCCACGATTCACAATAAAGTTCGAAGAAGCGCTCTGGGCCCAGGCGCGGCTGCCAAAGCAGGTGGTGTAGATCGTACTGGGTCCAGTCGAATACTTCGATCTTCTTCTTGCTTTTTTCGAAGTAGTACGTGCCCGGCAACGGTGTCAGAATGGTAAATCCCACGCGATACAGTTGATGCTCGTCAAGGAAATCCCACAGGCCTTGAAAATCTGCCTCGGTGAAATCGGGATCGATGATGAAATTTCCGGTGACGCCAAACCCGAGATCGCGGGCGATGCGAACCGCTTCGACAGTCTTGTTAATGTCGGCGTCTTTAACCAGCGAGTTGAGGCCGGGGCTGGTGTGGGACTCCAGGCCAAAGAAAATGTCGAAAGATTTCGCGAGCGGACGCCAGAGCTTTAACAGGTCGACATTTTCGGTGACCAGATCGGCGCGGGTTTGCACCAGCAGCAAATTCTTACGCTCTTTCGAGCGGAGCAGCGTGTGGCCTAATTCTTCGCTGCGTGCCCGGTCGGCCCAGAACAAATCGTCAACCATGAAGAGGTTGCGGCCCGTAGCCTCGAAGTCGGCGCGTACTTGTTCGGGCGCATGGCAGCGGTAGGTGCGCTTGTAGAGTTGCCACACCGAACAGAAGTTGCACCGGTAGGTGCAACCGCGGGCCGTCTCCATGGTCCACATCGGCATGTAATTCAAGCAGCAGTAGCGCTTCTGATAGCGGGCAACGACGGACCGGTCGGGGAGGGGCATCTGGGCCAAATCGAGCCACCGCCCGGGCTGGACGCCAGTGGCCTGAAAGTGCCCGTCTCCCTTGGGGAGCAGCAACGATGGAAGCGTGTCGAGCGGGCGACCTTTGGCGATGGCGTCGCACAAAGCGGGCATCAGGGCCTCGCCCTCGCCGACACAAATTGCATCCACGGAGCGGTTGAGGTCGACGGCCTTGGGGTAGGCGGAGATGGCGTGGCCGCCGAGGGCGACAAAAATCTTCGGATTGTACGCCTTGATCTGGTCGGCCAGCCGGAGCGACGTCGGTGCTTCGAGGATGTGCAGGCAGGAGATCGCTACCAGATCGGGCTGGGACTCGCGCAAAATTTCAGGGATGCTGCGGCGCTCGAAACGCATGTCCGCCAAAGTGACGGAATGCCCCGCCGGGCGAAGCGCAGCCGCCAGGTACAAGAGACCTAACGGTTCGGTTTGGAAAAAAGGAGCCAACCCGAACTGATAGGTTTCTTGAGAGGGCCTTAGCAGCAGGATTCGCACTGGCTACCTCCCTGGCACCAGCCGAGCCCGACTCCTGCCCGCGTAAATTCAATCATCACCGATGGACGACCCATTGTCATTCTCATTGCATTCGCGGCGATGCAATGCTGACGAGCGGATTCCCGGACCCCGATTGGTCCGCGGGTTGCTCCTTGGCAAGCAAGGAGGCTGGTACAGCTGATTCAGGGCGACGCCCGGAGCCGCGTGGCATCTCCAGCAGCTTTCGCCAGGAGAAGCGCAAACGCCTCTTCAGCAGGGAACGGCGCGTGTCGCGAAAGGGATCTTCCGAAGTGCCATAGACCGGATGATAGCTGTCGGTTCGCTCCAGGCCGGGAACTTCGATGCCGAAATCATTGAGCTTCATGAAGTGCCGCATTTGCAGCTTGTAGCGGCCTTCGATACCGAACAACAGCTCCAGTATGCGCTCGTTGAGCCAAATGATATGGCGCAGGCCGAACGCCCATACGTAACTGTAGCCCTTGAAGAATTTCCAGTCGCTCTTCGTGGGCCACCACATTCCGATGACCTCGCGGCGGATTTTCCAGCGGGCAAAGCTGAGTTCCTCCGGGGATAAAGCGGAAGTGCGGGTGTTGCTGAAGTAGCCGTCATACCAGCGGAAGTCGGAAAGGTTCTGGATCTGACCGTCGCGGAGCATGTTGTCGCGCAACGGCGTCTTTGGATAGGGAGTCATGATCTGGTCCATGATGCTGGAAACGCGCTGCTCTTTGATGAACTGGTAGTTCTCCCGCATGCTCTCCGGATCGTCGTCGGGAAGGCCGTTGATGAGGCCCGCAATCACGACGATGTTTTCTTTCTGCAACTCAGCAATCGCCTTCTTGATGGCGGGGAGCGTGTTGGGCTTTTTCATGGCCCGGAGATTCTTCGTAGAGGCGTTTTCGATGCCCAGGAAGATGGAGACGAAGCCCGCCTTGGGTAATTTCTTAATGACGTTCGGGCGTTGGGAAAACCCGATCACAGTCGCCTGCGTCGTAAAGTGCAGATTCTTCAGTTTGAGCGAGATCACCCCATCGATCAGTTGCTCGAAGCGATCCATGTTCTGGGTGATATTGTCGTCGGTGCAAAAGATGTGGCGGGCGCCGCGGCTATAGGCGTCCTCAATATCGGCCAACACGCGCTCCAGCGGATACTGCCGGATCGAGCTGCCATACATTTGATGAATGCTGCAGAAATTACAGTGGTAGAGGCAGCCACGGGAAGTCTCAATTACGTCGGCCTTGCGGAAATACATGTGGAAGTTCTTGATGATGCGCTTATCGCGCGCTGGAAGCTTAATCCTGGTTACGTCTTCCAGCGGACGGGGGGCGTTGTGATGAAACTGGCGGTGTTCGGTTTTGTAGGACACGCCTAACACGTTGTCCAGCCCGCGGCCTTGTGCATCGAGCGAGTCCAGCAGTTCTCCGAAGCTAAAATCGCCCTCGCCGCGCACGATGAAGTCCCAGTAGTCTGCCCCAGGTGATCCCTCAATGGTGTCATAGGACAGCGTGGCGTGGTAGCCGCCGAGCACGGTTTTTATGCAGGGATCGAACTGCTTGGTGAGGTACGCCAGACGGAGGTTGCAGTCGTACTGAAAAGCCATCCCGGAAAAGCCCACGACGTCGGGGCGTTCTTGCTGCAATGTCTCCATCAGAATTGGAATAGCGCGCTTGCGGGCGGGCGCCAAATCCAGCACTTTTACGTCGTGGTTGTCGATCTGCGCGGCGATGGTGGCCAAGGCCACCGATGGTGGCTCCCACTGCCTCCTCGGAACCCAGGGGGACGTTGCCGGGCATTGCACGAGCAGTGCTTTCATAGTCGCATCCTAGAATCAGTCTTGAGATTGCGTGAATTTTAGTCGGATTGCGGAAACGCTGGTTGCCAGTATCCCCAATTGCGGCCACAGGTTACTCCACTCCGGGGACGGATTGCAAGACGGAACTGGGATGGTTGGGTGGGTTTAACGACGGAGAGAGAATCATCGACCACGAAGGTCACGAAGGGCTTGCTGGTAGGGCTTCTTGGTGTGGTTCGACGCGTGATACACTCACAGCGAATTACAGCGTACTGGCCCGGCGCACCTGCGCTTACGCTGAAACCCTCGTATGCGAACCTGCGCGCTCATTCCGGCTTACAACGAAGTCCCCTACATCGCCGACGTGGTGAAGGGAACTCAACCACATGTGGAAAAAGTCGTTGTGATTGACGATGGTTCTGGCGATGGAACCGGGGAAGTTGCCCGAGATGCGGGAGCGACTTGCCTGCGGTCACCTCGGAATTGCGGCAAGGCCTCGGCGCTGCGCACCGGCATCGACTTCGCCCGCGCCCAGAACTTTACCCACGTGATTACTCTCGATGGCGACGGACAGCATTGGCCGGAAGATATTCCCGGCATGCTTCGGGTGGCGGAAGAAACGGGAGCGGATCTGGTGATTGGGGCGCGCTCGTTCGATCGCGCCTCGATGCCTCGATCGCGTTATTATTCCAACACAATTGGCAGCCGGGTGGCGTCGTCGCTGGTGGGCCGCGAGATTCGCGACAGCCAGAGCGGGTTCCGGCTGTTCCGGCTGGATAAACTTCGCGGGACCAAACTGCGGAGCCGATACTACGAACTGGAAATGGAAATGTTGATCAAGATGGCGCGCTCGGGTTGTACGATCGCGCACGCGCCGGTGCGGACGATCTATCACGACGGCGAGGCGCGCTCCAAGATGAGGCCGGTGCGGGACACGGTGCGGGTTTGCCTGTGGTCGGTAGCATTTCGATTTCTGGGTGCATGACTGGGTGCATGACATGATCCCGCGGATCACACCGCTAGCCGCCCTGCTTGCGCTTCTGATTTTTCAGCGAGTTTTAGCGGCGGAAGCCGACGATCTGTTGAGCCGGATTTGGGACGGGGTTCAGCAAGCACAGAAGAAATACACCAGCTTCTGCGGGACGATTACCGAAACCCGCACCTCCAGCCTGATGGTGAAGCCTCTGGTGCTGCGTGGGAAGTTTTGCGCCGAGGGCACTACCCGATTCGCACTGGAGTACTCCGAACCGGCCAAGGTACGTATTCGCTTCAACGAGAACTACCTCAACGTTACGAGCGGCGACAAGACAGAAGTCCTGGAAGTCGGAAGCAGCGTTCGCCGCACCCAGTCGTATTTCAGTCGGGAGAACTCCATCGGGAACCTGAAAAAGAACTTCACGATCACCGTGCAAGAGGACGCCGGGGATTTCGAAATGAAACTGGTTCCGCGGACGGACGCTTTTCGTCGCCGGCTGAATTACCTTGTGGTGAAGCTGAACAAGCGGGACTTCCTGCTGCAGTCGCTGGAAGTGGATGGCAAGAGCGGCGTAAACAGCGTATTCGTCATCGACGTGAACTCGTTGAACCCGAAGATTCCGGCGGAAACATTTGAGGTATACAAGCCACAGTGATGGAACGAAAAGTGATCGAACGAAAAGTGATCGAGCGAAAAATAATCGAGCGCAGTGAAATCGAGGCGATGATTCCGCATCGCGCTCCGTTCTTGTGGATCGACCGGGTGGAAGAGCTGGAGCCGGGACTGCGTTGCGTAGCCGTGAAGTTCGTCGATCCGGCGGACCCGATTTTTGCCGGGCATTTTCCCGCCGGGCCGATTCTGCCGGGCGTTCTTCTGATCGAAGCGGTGGCACAGACCGCGGGAGTGATGCTGGGATCGACCACCCCGCAAGTGGCTGGAGAAGGAGTGGCCCTGCTGGCGGCGGTAAACCGCTTCAAGTTTCTCAAGCCCGTGCGCCCGGGGCAGGAACTGCGGATTGAAACCAAAATGCTGACCGAACTTGGCAAGATGGCGTGCATCGGCGGCACGGTATGGGTGGACGGAGAGATGGTTGCGAGCGGTGAATTGTCGGTGGTCGCGGGCTGAATTGTGATCCGGACATTTCAGACTCGGATGCGGGAGTTCGCGACCGTTCTGCTGAAGGAGGATCTCACGCCCGGCCGCGCCGCCTGCGCGGTGTTCGTGGGGATCTTCATCGGTATCGTGCCGATCTATGGGTTTCAACTGCTGGCGGCATTCGGTCTGGCCTTGTTGTTCAGGCTGAACAAGCCGCTGACTTTGGCCAGCACTTTCATTAACAATCCGCTGTTGCAGATTCCGATTGTCGCCTGCTCGTTCGAACTCGGATATTTTCTCCGCACTGGCTCATTTCGGCCATTTCACGCGCCCGCGCTCACTGGCGAGCACATGAAAGAAGGAATCCTGGCCTGGGTGATGGGCGCGCACATGAAGGAAGAGATTCTAGCCTGGGTGATGGGCAGCGTGGTGCTGGGGATAATCGTGGGCGGCGCGGGGGCGGCGGTTACGACGGTGGTGGTTCGGTCGAGGGCGCCGGAGACTGCGGGATTGCGGGATCGCATTGTTTTTGTGAATCGGATGTTCGCCGGATGTGCGCGGGCTGACCGCGGGTTCGTGCGGTGGAAGCTGCGTCTGGATCGGGTCTTTGTATTGCTTGCGGAGCTGCTGGCCGCCGAAGACCTGGGATCGGGGACAGTCGTGGATCTAGGCTGTGGCTACGGCATGGCTCTGGGCTTTGCGGCTTTCGGTGACAGCAGCCGGGGCCTAGTGGGTTGCGATCTGTATGCGCATCGCATCGGGGTCGCGCGCCAAGCCCTGAGCCAGCTCAATGCGAACCTCAGCGTCGCGGACGTTCGTGCTCTCGATCTTCCACCATCCGGTTTGATTCTTATCCTGGATGTCTTGCAGTACCTGCGCGCCGATGAGCAACTGACCTTGCTGCAACGGTGCTGCTCGGCGCTCGTGCCCAACGGAATACTGATCTTCCGGGTCCACGATCGGGAATGCGGTCTGTGGTCCACGATTACCATGGCTTTCGACCGGCTCATCTTCTTATGGGGACGCGCCGGGGTGCGGCCCTTGACGCTTCCGGCCGCCGAGTACCGTAACGTTCTGGAGAATGCGGGTATGCGGGTTGAACAACGCCGGTTTCGAAACCGTCTGCCCCTGGCTCATATCCTGTTCATCGCGAAGAAACCGTTGACGGAAGCCGCAGCGTGATGGTCCGTAGCATGATGGCCCGTTTCATGCGCTGGGTGGGCGGCCTGGTAGTAGGCCATCCGGGGCTGGTCACGGCCCTGAGCCTGGTCGGGACCTTATTGCTGTATGCGAACATCCACAACCTGCGAACCGGGACCGACCTGACCGACTTGTTTGGGAATCACGATCCGCAATGGCAAGCCGCGAGCCAGATCGGGAAGGATCTGGGTTATGGCAACCAGCTATTCGTGCTGATCGAAGCCCCGGACGGAACCGACACCACCAGCGAGATGGAAGAACTGGCCGACCGTCTCACCGCGGACATGGAAGGCAGCGGGTTGTTCCTGCATGCGCGCTGCGGCTTGCAGGAAGAAGAACTGCTCAACATGGTGCGGTACTTTACCTGGAATTTTCCGTCGTTCGTGGTGCCAGAGCAAAAGGAGGATTTGAAGCGGCGGCTGGATCCGAAGCAAATTCATCAAACCGTCCGCCGCGCCGCCGTCGAACTGGTCTCTCCGTTCTCGTCTTTAGGCACGAATTATTTCGTTGCCGATCCTTTGGGCCTGATGGAAGTGGAGGCGCGCGACAGCCGGGGCGTTTCGCAGTTTGCAAACTTCGATTTGAACTGGGGATCGGGGAACCGTTTCTTCAGCAAAGACCACAAGGCGCTGCTCATCATCGCCGAACCACGCCAGTCGGCCATGGATTACAAGTTCGCCGAGCAAGTGGTGCGCTGGACTCGGGAGCACATCCAGGAGGACATCAAGAAGGCGAGCGCTGTGCCGGATTTGCAGGACACCGGAGTGCGGGCCATTGCGGCGGGTGCGTATGTTTACGCGGAGCAGGAGCACCAGTTCATCGAGCAAAATATTCGCCGGATTTCTCTGCTTTCGATCGCGGGCAATCTGTTGCTGTGCCTGGTGATCTATCCGAGAATTCCACTGCTGCTTTTGTCGCTGCTGCCCGCCGGCCTGGGGATTCTCTGGACAACGGGCATCGCAAGTTTCTATCCGGGAGAAGTAAATCTCATCAGCTTATCCTTTATTGCGATTCTGGCGGGACTGGGAGACGACCAGGTCGTACATTTCTTCAACCGGGTGCCGCAGGAATGGGCCAAGGGCGGGACGCTGGATGACGCTGTGCGGCGCAGCTTCGAAACCACCGGGCTGAGTGTCGTCTTCTGCATCGTAACGGCGGCGACAGCGACGGCCTCACTCGCTTTCTCCGGTTTCAAGGCATTGGCGGAGTTCGGGTTCGTCCTGACGGTGGGAATGTTCATGATGATGTTCCACACCCTGTTGACCGTTCCTGCGCTGATGAGGCTATGGTGGCGGTTCTCGAAGCCGCGCGCGCCGGAGACCATTACCTTTCGCTTGCTTCCCTGGATCGCGCGGAAATTCGTCGATTTTGTGGGCCGGCACGCCCGCCTGGTTGTCGGCTTAGGCTTGGGAATATTCCTGCTGTCGTTATTATTTCTTCCTGCGATCAAAATGCAAGGGCGCTTCGAAATCACTGGCGCCGATAATCCAGCGGTCGCCGCGCAGAACCGGCTTTCGGCAAGGTTCGGCATCGAAGGTAGTCCGAACGTGCTCTTGATCGCCGGCGGCCAGGAGGAAGTACTGCGCCGGGCCGAAGAATTGACGGCCGGTCTGGAAGCCTATCGGCAGCGTGGCGTCATCAAGTCCATCTTCTCTCCGACGGCGCTCCTTCCCTCCGAGCGAACGCAAAAGGATCGGGCCAGCTCGCTCACGGGCGTCAATCTGGCTGGTTCCGCGCTCGCGCTTGAGGTTTCTCTCCGCGAGAATGGTTTTCGGCCCGAACCGTTCCAGCCCTTTATCGACCAACTGAGAAAGCTAGGACAAGGCTACGCTCCGATTACGGTAGAAACGGCTGCCAAGTTCCTGCCGCCAGGACTGCTCGACAACAGCATTCGCAAGATCGGGGGCAGTAAGTACGTCGCCGCCATCGCGTTTTATGCCACGAATCCCGATGCGATCGATGTAGTTCCGGACAGTGTTATCGCGTCGTGGAAGAATCAATACGGTCCGTTCGTGGAGTTCTCCTTCGACAAGATGAACCGCGACATGCAGAGGCAAGTACTGCATGACAGCCGCCGAGCCTTGCTGTGGACCGCGGCTGGCATCCTGTTGATCGTCTACCTCTGTTTTCGCAACCTGCGTGTGTCGCTCATCGTACTGATCCCCATCGTATTCGGCATTGTTGTGACGTTCGGGCTGCTGCTGCTGGTGAGGCACCGCTTCAGTTTCATGTCGATTACGGCGATTCCTTTGATCATTGGCATCGGGATCGATAACGGCATCCACTTAGTCCGCCGTTACCTGGAAAACGAACGCAACGAGATTCTTACGATCGCGAAGGCCTCAGGCGCGGCACTGATTCAATCGAACCTGACCACGATCATTGGGTTCGGGGCACTGATGGCTTCCAGTTTCGCGCCGCTTGCCGAAATGGGTCTGGTAACTTCGCTAGGAGTCGCGCTGGCGCTGGTTGGCGGGCTCGGGTTGGTTCCAGCAGTCATTTTCTTATGGGAACAACGGCGGGCGGTTTGACGATGCGGAGAGAAAGGCGTCAACCACGAAGGGCACGAAGGTCCACGAAGGACTTCTGTTTAGTTTCTTGCTTCCTGGGCCTCTTGCCTGGCGTGATTCGTGCATCAGAGCACTTGGTAGGGTACGGGTCGGTCCGCAAGTGTTCGTATATACTTTCAAACGACTAAGCTTTGATTGATGAAAAGCCGATAAACGAAAGCAGTACGTTCGCAAAGCTGTCATGGGCCCGATCTCGTCGCGATACCCCAGAGCACCACCGATTCCTTTCTATGATTGTCGATCAAGTTCAAAATTCTGACTTTCGGATTTGATTTTCATGAAATTCTCGCTTCGCTTGGCGACGTCGTTCTTCTCCCGGTTCTTCTCACCAGTGGCAGGGTTGAGGCAAATTGCAGCTCTTCCATTGTTTTCCGGGCTTCTGCTTTTACCGCTGACGGCGGAAGCTGGTCTGCCTCGGGCGGCGGTCTCGATTCCAACCGATCAGAGCCTGGCCGCGGGATTAAAGGCCGCCCAACAGTGTGAAAGTCCGGGCAAATTGATCGTGCTGCCGCCGCTGTCTTTCAGTCTCTCAGGTGACCAAAATTCAGCCAGCTTTTTGGACGAGCAGGCACAAGCCGTTCAGAGCATGCCCGAGGGATCCGAGGTCTGGCTGCATGTGGTTATAGGAGTTGGTTCGGTCGCCCGCAACGAGTCGGAGAAGCAGATTACCGAGCGGGTTGACGCGTTCCTCAAACGCATGCCTCTCTCGGCGCCCGCGCTGCGCGGACTGATTGTGGAAATCGAAGCCAAGGGAATCGAACCGCTGACGGCTCCCGATCTTCTTGAATTCGGGCTGGCACGCATCGCGTTAACTGCTAAGGCCAGCAACGCCGCCTTGCGCGTGGCATTTGTTTTCGGGTCGGGATTTATCGGCCGGCACGGCGATGTGGTGACGCGGCTCGCCACCTATTCCGATCTGCTGGGAACGACCTATTCGGAGGGCTGGCGCCAGGATGCCGCGTGGATTTCCGAACATGCATTGAATAAGCCGCTCATCCTTAAGTTAGACGCTGGAACGTCGGCTACAACCTCGTCGTTCTTGGCGGCGATGCTCGCGGCGAGCGGCAGTTCCGTGGAAATCGTCTGGTCCGAGCCGCCGGACGCCAGGTCCGCAGACGCCGTATGCGCGGTCAACAGCTTCATGGCGCGATATATCACGAACAACATGTTCGCGACGGATGCCGCCGCCTCACCGTTCAGTGTCGCGGTAGAAGGCGTGGGAAACGATCAGCACCGGTGGTTCGGCGGCGGCCCGTCGGATCTGGTGATCGTGGCCCGCGTGAATGGGAGTCCAGACTCGCCGAAGACGGTCAAGTTGCAGGGCGCCAACGCGGGACCATTCGAGATCTCGTGGTACGACCCCGCCACTGGAGCGCGGCTCCCGGCCGGCGAAGCCACGAAGTTGGACAAGGGCAAGGGCATGGAGCAGACCTGCGCTTGCACGAGTGAGTATGCAGTGATCTCCATTCACAAGCAGAGCGAGGCCGCTCAGAACATTACTTCGGTGGAGGTGAAGGGCGGAGTCGACCTGAAGGTCGAGGAAATCATTGCCCGCTGGCAGCAGAACCGGGAGGCGCAGAAACAGAAGCTGGAAAACTACCTGGCCTCGAGTTTCATGAGCCTGCACTTTGAAGGCACCAATCTGGGGCCGGGGTTCGATGTGTCGATGCAGCTCAAGCAATTTTTCCACCGCGACGGCCAGATGGAAATCGCGCAAAAGCAGTTATACGTGAATGGGGGGAAATTCGGGAAGAATCATGCTTTTCCGCTGCCGCAAATCGAGCCGGAAAAGGTGCTGACGCAGCCGCTCGAATTGAAGCTCAACCAGCGCTATGACTACAAGCTGCTGGGGACGGAAAAAGTTAACGGGGCCCTGTGTTATGTGGTGGGAGTCGAGCCCCGGGCGGGGAACGAGGCGCTTTACAGCGGTAAGATTTGGATCGACGGCACTACTTTTCGCGAGGTGAAGCAGTACCTGAGCCAACGGGGCGCGAAGAGCAACGTGCTGGTAAACGTCGAGACGCAGAATTTCGAATTAGTCCGCGACGACAAAGGAAATCAATACAACTTACTGCGCTCCATCTCAGCCCAGCAGTTGTTGAATGCGGCGGGACGCGATTTTGTGCTGCAGAGGACGGTGCAGTTCTCGGACTACGTCATCAATACTCCGCAATTTAGTGGCGCCCTCGCGGCTGAGCATAGTTCGGACGATCCCATGTACCGCGATACCGACCAGGGACTGCGAACGCTGGCAAAGAAAGGTGGCGAGCGCGTTTTGGTGGAGAAGAACGTGAAGCGCATCGAATCTCTGATTGCGGGCGCGATGTACGGGGGCACGTTCAATTTTCCGATTCCGTTTCTCGGCATCAGCATTGCGGATTTCGATTTTCACCACACCGGCGCTCAACTTTCGACTTTCTTTGCCGGGCCCATCCTGATTTCCGATCTCTCCAAGCAGTACCGGCCGAAGTTCCGCCTGGCGTTGGATTTGGCGCTGAACGGACTCCCCGGCGAGAACCGCTTGTACAGTGGCAACACGGAAGCGGTGCAAGGGGAGACATGGACGTGGGAGCAAACCATGGGACTGCGGGCCTCGTGGCAACCGGCCACGCATCTCAGCCTGACGGCGTTCACCTATTTCGCGTACGACAACTTCCTCCGCACCAGCTCGGCAGCGGAGCAATACGAACTGCCGCGCAACGGCCTGACCGTGCTTCCCGGCGTCGAAATAAAGTACAACCGCAGAGGTTATGTGTTCGATGCCCACGGGACGCGTGGAGAGCGCATTAACTGGAGGCAGTTTGGATGTACTGCGCAGGCCCTGCCTCCGGCCGGATGTGGTCCGGTATCGCCAAATTTGTTGACGCAGCCTCAGCAAAATGCATACACGCTTTACGACGCCGATTTGAACAAGGATTACTACATCGGAAAGTTCACCAAGGGCGGGTGGGACCTCTCTTACTGGGGTGGAAACCAGCTGGACCGCTTCTCACGTTACTTCCCTTCGTTTCTTGCGTCGCCGCGCCTCCATGGCATTCCTCCCGGCACGGATTCTTTTGACGCCATCGCCATGGCGAACGTGCACTACGGTTTCAACATCATGGACTGGATGAAAATCGATGGGATGTACGCTTATGCCCGCGCCCGCAACCAGGAGGAGTCGTTCAAGTTCCGCAAATTCGACGGTGTGGAGCTTAACTTCAACGTGCCCGGCCCACTGGGTACGCTGGTGCAAGGCACAGTTTCCTACGCGCTGGACGGGAATATCCCGCGCTACAACTCGCGTTGGGCGACTTATATATTGATCTTCAAGCCGTTGCACTAAATTCGACAATATGGCTGAAAGACCGCTGGACGACCAGAAGGACGACGAGAAGGACGACCTGAAGGGCGACCTGAAGGGCGACCGGGAGACGGCAGGGAAGACCGCGCTGGTGACGGGCGGCTCGGGGACGATCGGCGCCGCCATTGCGCGAGCGCTGGGAAGCGCGGGGTTCCGCGTGGCCGTGCATTATCGCCACGGGAAAGAGTCCGCGGACGGAGTGGTCACAGGCATTGTCGCCGCGGGAGGAGAGGCGCTGGCCGTGGAAGCCGATCTCTCGCAGCAGGCGAGTGTGGCGCCCATGTTCGATTGCATTGAAGAGCAGTTTGGCGCAGTTGATTACCTGGTCAATAACGCGGGCATCAACCGCGATGTTCTGTTGAGCTTTATGTCTGAGGAGCAGTGGGATGAAGTGATCGAAACCAATCTGCGCGGCACGTATTTGTGTTCGCGGCTGGCGTTGCCGGGCATGATGCGGCGGGGAAGCGGTGCTATTTGCAATATCGTGTCGCCCAGCGGAGTTCGTGGCCAAGCCGGCCAGTGCAATTACTCGGCGTCCAAAGGGGGCATTATTGCCTTCACCAAGGCGCTCTCCCGCGAGGCAGGGCCATTTCATGTCCGAGTCAACGCAATCTGCCCGGGAGTGATTCCGAGCCCGATGTCCGCCAAGTACATTGAAAAAGAGAAGAATCGCCTGCTTTCCGAAATTCCTCTAGGGCGCTTTGGCAAGCCCGAGGAAGTAGCGCCGCTGGTGGTGTTTCTGGGGTCCCGGGAGGCTAGCTACATCACTGGACAGGTGATCGCAGTCGATGGCGGGCTGTTGTAGTTGATGACATTACAGTCTCTTTACCACTAAGGACTCGAAGTCACACGAAGGAAGCTCTCCCTCGAAAACCCATCCCGACAGCGTCTCTTCGTGGCGAGCTTTGTGGTATGCTCTGGGTGCTGTAAACGAACCCTATGGCCAGCGTTAAGGAGCAACTCAAACCCATTATATTGAAGAGCTTGCGGATCACCGACATGACCCCGGAGGATCTGCGCGACGATCAGCCGCTGCTGGGCGGGGACTTGGAAATCGATTCCATCGATATTCTTCAGCTCGTTCTGGAGATTGAGAGGCATTTCGGCATCAAGCTGGTGCAAGCCAATTTCGACCAGAAACACTTCGAGAGTCTCAACACTTTGGCGGCGATCATCGAAGCCAAGGTCACGGCAGCAAGGACCTGACACCTAACAAATCCCCCGGCAGGCTATCCCACGTTGTCCAAGCACAATATATACGGCACTCCGCTCGCGTATCGGGGCGGCATTGGGCGGGCGGGCGGAAAGTGACGCGCTGGTACGAGCACCGTTTTCACAACATCACGGCGCTGCGCACCATATTTGCCATCATCCCGAGGCTGCCACGATTTCTCCATCCCCCGATCGCAGTGGTCACCGCGCTGATTTTCTTCCTCATACTGAAACGAGAGCGCCGTGCAGTGGCCGACAATCTGCGGCATGTCACGGGCAAGCGCGGGCTCGCGCTCCAATGGAAGGTATATTGGGTCTTCTATTCGTTCTGCGACCTCATGGTTTCCTATTGCTACGTCCCGCAGGCTACACATCCGCAACTCCTCAAGATGCTGGTCGACCCGGAGCGCGGCGGCGCCAAGATCGAGCAAGCTCTTGCGGCCGGCAACGGGCTGATCGTGTGGACGGCACACGTGGGGAATTGGGAATTTGCTTCGCGCCTGCTGGAAATGCACGGCCGGCCTGTCAATGTGGCGAGGGTGGTGGAGGACAAACCAGCGGAGATAACGCTGCGAAATCTGATGGCCAGCCAACGGCTCAAGATTGTGGATCTCAGAGGAGGGGCGCAGGCCACCATTGAACTCTTACAGGCCCTGAGTCGAAACGAGATCGTGGCGATGCAGGGTGACCGCGTCTATCAGCGTCACAGTGCTGATATGGATTTTTTTTCCAAACCGGCGAGCTTTCCTCTCGGGCCCTTTCTTCTCTCACAGGTCTCGGGCGCTCCGGTGCTTCCCGGCTTCGTGATCCGCCAAGGCTGGCTGCGCTATCGGGCGTTGATGGGCGATCCGATCCCGCCGGTAGGGCGAGAGGCCGCATCCGGCGACCGCGACGCCGGCCTGCAAGAGGCTTTAGGCCATGCCGTGCGCTTTCTGGAAAAAACGTTGACGACCCATTACGATCAGTGGATGAATTTTTTTGATTTTTGGCCGGTTGCCTCCCGTGACTGATCTTCGAATTAAGGATCTTCGCATTAACGACCTTCGAATTAGCGATCTTCGAATTACGATCTTCGTATGAACGACCCTCGGAAAACCATCGTCGTTACTGGTGTCGGCGTGGTCAGCCCTTATGGCATCGGGCTGGATTGCCTGCAGGCCGGCGTGTTATCGGGCAACTGCTGTCTGGCGCCCACGAAGGATGTGTATCCCGGATTCCAGGGAACCACGGCCCAGGTTTGCGGATTGCCGCATCCGGCAAACGGCGCCAGTTCCCGATATTCGCGGAGCGATCGACTGGCGATGGTGGCGGCTCGGGACGCGGTAGCGAATCGCGATTGCGAGAGCGTCGCCATTCGCGAGAGCGCCGGTGTATTTATGGCCAGCACGGTCGCGGGCTTGAGCGAGATCGATCCTGGAATCGCTGAGGATCCGGCGGCCTGGTATCGAAACGACGGCCTCGCGCGGGCCGCCACCTATCCGCCGGCGCACGTTGCCGACGCCGTGGGCGAACATTTGGGCGTCCACGGACCGCGCTGTGCAGTTTCAGCGGCTTGCGCTTCGAGCGCGATGGCGATCGCGCTCGCCGCCAATATGCTGCTCGACGGAGCGGCGCCCATGATGTTGGCGGGGGGCAGTGACGCACTGTGTCCGTTCACTCTGAGCGGGTTCAGTTCCTTGCAGGCGTTGGACCCGGACCCTTGCCGGCCTTTTGACCAGAATCGCAAGGGGCTGAACCTTGGTGAAGGAGCCGCAGTGCTGGTGCTGGAAACACTTGCCGGCGCCGCGGAGCGCCATGCCGAAGTTCTCGCCGTCTTGCGGGGATGGGCCATGACAAACGATGCCTTTCACACCACCGCGCCCCAGCAACAGGGGAACGGCTTGGCGGATTGCATGCGCCTTGCCATGGAAATGGCGCAGGTTAGTGGGGATGAGATCGGGTACGTGAATGCCCACGGGACGGGCACGCCCTTGAACGATATTGCCGAGACCAGCGCATACGAGACCGCTTTCCGCGGGCGCAGCCGTCCAGTTCCGGTGTCTTCGACAAAATCTTATTTCGGACACTGTCTGGGCGCGGCCGGAGCGTTGGAGGCGGCTATCACGATCACGGCCATTCGTTGTGGAGCGCTGCTGCCCACGCTGCGGCTGATCGACCCCATCGAGAGTTCGGGTGTGGACTGGTTGCGGGGAGAAGTGCGACGTTCGTCCTTGCCACTGGCCATGTCGGTTTCGGCCGGATTTGGAGGCAGCAACACGGTGCTCATTTTCGGGAACAGGAACAACCGCTCATGATTTCAAATCTGGCGGCCATCACCGGTATCGGCTCGGTGAGTCCCTATGGCCCGCTCGCCGGATTAATCCCCCCGTGCCTGTTGGAACCCGAATCCCTCACCGCGTGGACCACCGCCGGACCGCGGCGAGCTTTTCTGGTGAAGCCATTTCGCCCCGCCAGCGTGGTGCCGGGCCTGAAGACCAGGCGCTTGGATCGCCTGTCAGCGTGGGCCCTGGTGGCTTCTTCTCTGGCCATTCAGGATGCTGGGATCGATCTGAGCCAGTTGGACCGGTCCCGGGTTGCGGTGGTGTTCGGCACTGGCTATGGGTGTGCGGAACTTACAGAGGCTTTTTTCCAAAGCGCTGCCGCCAATGGGTGGCGCGGGACAGACCCCAGTCCGTTTCCCGAGGGGCTCGCCAACGCTCCGGCCAGTCATGTGGCTTTGTGGCATAGTCTGCGAGGGCCTAATATCACGGTCGGCAGCACGGGCTTTGCCGGCGAGACTGCGTTGATCCAAGCAGCTTCGCTGCTACGCCACCGGCAGGCGGACCTGGCTATAGTGCTTGCAGGCGATACGCTGACGCGCACCGTCTACGAATGGTACGAGGCCGCGGGCCGGTTGTCGCCAGCCTGCTACAATTCGGAGCCTCTGCCGGAAGGCGGCGGATTTGTGCCCAGCGAAGGGGTAGCTGCATTGGTTCTGGAGCCGGCGGGCCGCCGGGAAGCGCGTGCCTATGCCCAGTTCAGCTCGGTCCGGTGGGCGGCGGGCGGCGGGGTGGCGGGAGGATGTGCGGCGGATGCGATCCGCCAAATGCTCGATGGTTCGGTTCCGAGTCTGACGATTTGCGCTGGGAATGGCGCACCTTGCGCTCCCAGCTCAGTAACCGCTCTGGCGCGCGAGGTTGGCGGACCCTCCACAGCCATTGTCCCCGCCCAGGCGGTGGCCGCGGGTCTTATCGATGCTGGCGGTCTTCTGCATTTAATCCTGGCCTTGAGCAGCCGACCGCGCAAGGGACCGGCTCTCTTGCTGGGAACATCCGGCGACGGTGGTTTTGCGGCGGTTCTGCTGGAGCTGCCTTGAATATGCTGGAGCTGCCTTGAATATGACTGTGCGAATCGCAGCCGCGACGTATGCCGTTCCGCCCGACGGTGAGTCCGTGGAAGCGGTCCTGCGGCGGGAAAATGATCGAGTGGAGACCACGCTCGCCCCGCTGAGCCCGCAAGCCAGACAAAAGGCGGAGGAAGGTCTTGGACTGAGCCGCGTCCGAGTCTGCAGTGGCAAGCAGCCCTATGACTTGGTCCTCGAAGCTGCTTCCACAGCGATTGCGGAGGCTGGGATCACGGGGAAAGACATCAATCTCATCCTCGATTACAGTACTTTCCCGGGAGAAAATTCGCAGCATCTCTCTTTCGCTCACAAACTCAGCGCCGACCTCGGGGCTGAAACTTCGGTGAATCTGAGTTTCAAATCCGGAGGGTGCGGAGCGCTACACTTGGCGATGAAGACCGCGCTGGGCTGGATGAGTACTGACGAAAGCATTCACACCGCGCTGCTGGTGACGGGCGACGCCGCGCCCGCCGGCAGCCGCTCACTGCTTCCAGTAACGGTGCAAGGCGACGCCGGGAGTGCGGTTATTCTGCGGCGGGAAGGCGCGGAAGGTCCGCTGCTGCTGGGCATCGAGGTCATGACGCTCGGCCATCTGCACGATGCCATTTCCCTGGTCAAGACGAACGGCCATCTCGAAATCAAGGTGGATGCGGCGTGCATGGAAAACGAAGTGATGCCGGTCTACTATCTGAATTTGTACTGGCTGGTGCAAAAAGTCCTTAATGCGTCTTCCCTGAGGTTGAACAACATTGATCATTTCATTTATTCCAATATCAGCCAGCGGGATCGCGAGGGTTTCCGCAGAATGGTGGGATTGCCCCCGGGCGGGCTGCCGCCAACCCCCATGGCAGAGTACGGTCACACTTTTGCCAGCGACCTTGTCATCAATTATGTGCATCTGCGGCGCGAAGGTCGAATTCGTCCCGGCCAATTGTTGTTATTCGCTTCCGCTGGGATCGGTTTCACCTGGGGGGTGACGCTTGCCCGCGCCTGAAAGAACCGCGCCTGCAGGCTTCGCACATGAAAGTGTCCTGCTGTCGGACTGGCTTCGGCGAACGGCGGCGGCCTCGCCTGATGCGCCGGCCATCGTTGAACAAGATCGAAGTGGAAAAGATCGGGTCACGACTTTCCGTGAGTTGTTCGAGCAAGCTGCCGTGCTGGCCGTGCGGTTCGTCGAACACGGCATCCGGAAGCAAGATCGCATCGCCCTGGTGCTGCCGAAAACTACCGAAGCGATTGTCTCAGTGTTCGCGTCGCTGCTTGCTGGAGCCGTCTATGTTCCGATCCACCCGCAGTGGCCGAAAGAACGAATCGAAACGACCTTGGCGGATTGCGGGGCGCGGCTGGTGATTGAGGGCGACGAGAATTCGTCGCCGCGAATTATCGACCGCGAGACCGGCGAAAACATCGTTTGGGACGCGCCGGATATTCGTCGCGACATTTCCGCCGAACACTTCCACTTGCTGCCCCGAGCAGACGCCGGCGATCCAGCTTTTATTCTTTTTACCTCGGGATCTACTGGGCGGCCCAAGGGAGTGGTTCTTTCCCACCGCGCGGTAAGCGCTTTCGTGGAATGGTCCGCGCGTGAGTTTCAGATCAGTTCCGCCGATCGCATCGCGTGCCCCTCGCCTCTCAGTTTCGATCTTTCCACTCTTGACATCTTCAGTATGGCGTTGTGCGGCGCCACTTGCGTGCTGGTGCCCGGCGATATCGTGTGGATGCCCCGTTTTTTGGTGGAGTTCGTGCGCGAGGCCCGCATCACGTTTTGGTATTCCGTGCCGTCGATCCTGTCCGGCATGTTAGCCGAGGGAGGGTTGGAGCAGCATGAGTGCCCCGGTCTGCGCGTCATCCTCTTCGCGGGAGAGGTCTTTCGCGGTCAGGACGTGGCGCGGTTGCAGGCCGCGGTGCCACAGGCGGTTTGCGCGAACCTCTACGGCCCCACCGAGACGAATGTGGTCACATGGTGCCGCGTGCCGAGCGGTTTCGACGGATCGCAGCCGTTGCCTATCGGCCAGCCCTGTCCCTACGCCACGGTGACCGTAGATGCAACCAGTGGCGAGTTGCTCGCTGGCGGTGATTCGCTGATGAGTGGATATTGGAACCGTCCCGAGGATACGCAGCGTGCCTTCGTCACCTTGGAGGGCAAACGGTATTACCGCACCGGGGACCGCGTGTCACGCGCGCCCGATGGCAATTATCTTTTCCTGGGACGGCTGGACCGGCAAGTGAAGCGCCGCGGTTTCCGCGTTGAACTGGGGGAAATCGAGACTGCGCTCGCGGGCCGCGAGGATATACTGGAAGCGGCGGCAGTGGCTGTCGAGAACGGGAATGCGGGAACCGCCATCACTGCTTTTGTCCGGGCCCGTTCCGCCGGCGCTCTCACCCTGGTCGAAGTGAAGGCCCACTGTGCGCGAACACTGCCTCTGTATATGTTGCCCGATCACATCCTGTTTCTAGATGTTATCCCGAAGGGAAGCCGGGGCAAGATCGATTACATAGCTTTAGGCAAAATCGCAGATGAACTCGACCAAGCTGCACTGAACCAAGCTTCACTAGACCAGGCTTCACTAAACCATGGAGATCAAGACCGCAGTCCGGCAGTTCATCGCTGAAAACGTTCTGCTCGGTGTACACCAGACCGTGATCGAGGATGCCACGCCGCTCGTCACCGGCGGGCTCATCGACTCGATCGGGATGATCGGCCTCGTGACTTTTCTGGAAGCGCGTTTCAACGTTGAATTTGTGCCGCGAGAAATCAACGTTCACAGCCTGGATACGCTGGAGCAGATCGACGAACTGATCCGGAAAAAACTTGCTGGCCAGGGAACTGGCGCGGCCGATAACGGACAGACAACTCGGTGAGGTGCCGCGGTGTGGAAGCGTTGGAGCCTAAGAGCACTGGCACTGGTAGCGACGTTGTTTCTCACCCTACTGTTTCTGACCGCGTGGTTTCTGTTCGCGTCCCAACGCAAAGAGGCCTTCGAAAAGGAGCCACTCGCCCGCGGCCAAATCGAAGTGGTGCGCCTCTCGGAACGCACTAACCTCGCAGTGGAACGCGTTCGTTTCTGGTCCAACGAAATGAACGAGCCCCGCTTTTTCCTGGCTCTGGTACCCAAAACATCCGTTGCTCCCTCGGAAGTTTTCATCTTGAATCACGGTTGGCGCGACCGGCCAGAGGACCTGTTGAAACATCTCAAAGTGGACCAGGTCTACGACGAGATGCTGGGCCGGCATGAGGTGCGGCCCGCGATCGTGGTCCTGCCCGACGTTCGCTTCGACAGCTTTTACCGGGAGTTCTCCGACCGCTTTCCCTACCCTAACTATCTGACGCTGGTGGCGGAGGAGGTGGCGGGAACGGTCTCGCGCCACTACGCCATCCCCTTCGAACGGCAGCGTTGGGCGATCGGCGGCTTCTCCTTCGGCGGTTATTTGTCGCTGGATGTGGGAAGGCGCTTTCCCGGCCGGTTCGCCAGCGTTAGCGTGGTGAGTGGACTTGTGGATAAGGAGTGGAGCTTCTGGCCTTCGCAACCGCCGCCGCCCGGGCCGCTCGATTCCCAGGGCCGTGGCAAGCACACAATCGTCGTGCCCGGTCCGGTTCCAAGACTTTTCCTCGCCTGCGGAACGGATGATCATCTTTTTTCTACCATGCGCGATCTGCATGAAAAGCTAACGGAACTCGGCATCCCTCATGGATGGTCGACGGCACCGGGCGCGCACACCTGGAAATACTGGTCTTCGGTCCTGCCCATGATGTTCAGATTCCACCTGGCGACTGAACAAAAGTAAAAGTAAGGCTGAGCGGCAAAGGGCCCACTGAGAGCCGTGCCCATACTTCTTTCACATTATTGACCTCCTGATATGCGTCCCTATAATCACCGCACTTAATTCTGTGGGTGCGAACTCGATGGCGTTTGTGGAATGCCTGCGAGTCGCAACATGGTTTTCACTTCAGCGTCACTGGCGATTGGTGGGGAATGGGGACATCTGTGAGTAATTTCAGGAGACTTGCGTTTCTAGTGGTGACCACTCTTGCGGTTCTGACCCTTGCAAGCTTGAACCTGGCTGCGCAGCAGATCACCGGAAGCATTCGCGGAACTGTGCTGGATCCGAGCGGGGCGATTGTTCAGGCCGCCACGGTCACTGCAAAGCAGATCGAGACCGGCTTGACTCGTGCTGCGGTCACGGATCATCAGGGACAGTACGTGCTGGTCGAACTGCCGATCGGGCATTACCAGTTGGAGGTTCAGGCGAAAGGTTTCCAGAAACACTTGCAGCAAGGGATTTCATTGGATCTCAACGAAACCGCGACGGTCAGCATTCACCTCAAGGTCGGGTCGGAGAGTCAACAAGTCGAAGTGAGCGCGGATGCCGCCCTGGTGCAGAGCACGGTCAGCAGTCTCGGGCAAACCGTGATGGAGCACGAGATTCTCGACCTGCCACTCGATGGCCGTAACTTCTCTCAGCTAGGAACGCTCCAACCGGGTGTCGTGCCTCTGACTCCGGGTCTGCTCGAAGCTGGAGGCCCGGCGAGAGAGGGCCAAGCCTACGCCGTCGATGGCCAACGGCCGGAGTCGAACAATTTTCTGATCGACGGAGCTGATAACGTCAACGCGGTAGACGCGGGGTTTGTTCTGAAGCCACCGATCGACGCGATCGCCGAGTTCAGGATTCTTACCCACAACGCAAACGCCGAGTTCGGACGCAATACTGGCTCCACGACCAACGTCGTAACCCGCGGAGGGACGAATTCGTTTCACGGCGCCGCCTGGGAATTTCTGCGCAACGACGCGATGGATTCCTCCGATTACTTCACGCGCAGCGTTCAGCCTCTGAAGCAAAATCAGTTCGGCGCGACCTTCGGAGGTCCGATTGTCAAGGAGAAGACCTTCTTCTTCGGCTATTACGAGGGCTTCCGCAACCGGCAGGGCGAAACCGTGCCGGCCACCGTGCCTTCCGCAGCGGAGAGCCAGGGCAACTTCGGCGAGCTGTGCACGTCCATTCCCGGAGCTTCCCTTGACCCGACTACCGGTATGTGCAGCAATCCGCAAGGGCAGCTCACTTTCTTTGGAACACCGGTACCATTCAACCAGATGACGATATTCACGCCCATCGATCCTACTGCCGCGAAAGTTGCGCCGTTTTTCCCTCTGCCCAACGTCGGAGAAAATGGATTCATCGCCACGCAGACCCTGATCGCGAATAACGACCAATTCGGCTTGCGCCTGGATCATTATCTTTCCCGTGCAGACACCCTGAATTTCCGCTACATGTACAGCAGTGGCCCGACTACAGATCCGCTTTCGCCGGTGGGCGCGAATGTCCCCGGCTTTCCAGTGGGCGAGGATGATCGCGCGCAGAACTTTGTCGCGCAAGAGACCCATATCTTTTCGCCCAGCATCATCGGGGTCGCGCGCTTCTCGTATCTCCGCAATAAGTTCCTGCTGGACCAGCACCTGAATCATCAGTCGCCTGCGGATCTGGGTTTCCAATACGCTCCTACACTAGCCTCGGCCGCCGGACCCCCGTTTATTCAGGTCGGCGGATACGCCTCGGTGGGCGACCCCATCACCGGACCGCGCAACACGTTTCAGAATACGTTTGACTTTTCCGGCTCGCTCAGCTGGATCCATGGCCGCCACGAATTCAAATTTGGCGGTGGCTACCGGCGCGACCAGATCAATGCCCTGCAGGGCATCGCTACGAATGGATTTTTTGTATTCGCCGGCATCCCCTCATTCGCGAACTTCCTCTACAACGACGGCTTTGCCAACTTTCTTTCTGGCAACCCCGTGGTGTTTCTACAGGGCGGCGGAGACTTTGCTCGTGAAATCCGCGGTCGCGCTGTGGACGCGTACGGACAGGACAACTACAAGGTCAACGAACATCTGACGCTGAACCTGGGAGTTCGTTACGAACTTCCCTTTCCTTTCACCGAGAATCAAAACCGGGTGAATCTCTTCGTTCCCGGAGCGCAATCGAGAGTACTGCCGAACGCTCCGGCTGGACTTCTCTATCCCGGCGATGCTGGCGTTCCGGCGGGCTTGATTCCAACGCAGAAGACAGCTTTCGCGCCGCGCTTCGGACTTGCGTGGGATCCGCGCGGCGACGCCAAAACGGTGGTCAGCGCGGCCTATGGGATTTTCTACGAACCGTACTACACCGGCGAAGGCGGTCCGCTGCAGGATCCAGTCAGTGCTCCTCCATACCTGAAGACTCTGCAGTTGGGATTTCCCATCAACTCATTTTCCAATCCGTTTTATACCCCGAATCCATTCGGAGTGCCGTTCCCCCAGCCAATGACGTTGCTGGTGGTTTCGCGCAATCTGCATCTGCCCTACGCGCAGGATTGGAATCTGAACATTCAACGTTCATTCGGGGAGGCCTGGCTGTTGCAGGTGGGATACGTGGGCACGACTGGTGTGAGGCTGCCGCGATTCATCGAAGGGAATCCTGCCGTCTATTATCCCGGCGTGGACACTACCAGCCCTGGCTGCTCGAATCCCAATCCGCCATGTCCGATTTCCACTGAGAATAATGTAAACCAGCGACGCCTGTACTCCGGATGCACCCTGGCCCAGCCGAATAATTGCGTGTACGGTTCGGTCGGCGAGATCGCGAGTATTTCGAACTCCAGTTACAACGCGTTGGAAGCCAGCCTGCGCAAGCGATTCAGCCACGGCCTGTCGTTCCTCGCGTCTTATACCTGGTCGCACTCCATCGATGACGTTTCATCTTTCAACATCACGGGATCGGCTTCGCAGCCCGTCGCGGGGGAGAACGACCTGGCGCAGAATCCCTTCGATCTCGCTGCGGAGCGAGGGCCATCCATGTTCGATGCCCGCCATCGCCTGGTGCTGAGTTATCAGTGGAGCCTGCCCTTCCTGCGACACTCTGCCACCTGGTACGGCAAGGTTCTGGGCAACTGGCAGTTGAACGGGATTTTCACGGCCATGAGCGGCACGCCGTTCACGGTATTCGACTCGAACGACGTTTCGCTGCAAGGGCAGGCACCCGAGATTTCTGGATTTTCCAGCAATCGGCCGAACGTTGTGGGCAACCCGAATTCCGGGCCACGTACGGCCGCACAGTGGTTCAATGTGAAAGCCTTTCAACAAATCGTCCAGGACCCGAATTCTCCGGTCGAGCAGTTTGGGAACGAGGGTCGCAACGCAGTGCTGGGCCCGCGGTACGTGAACTGGGACTTCTCGGCGTTCAAGAATATTCGTCTGACGGAATCGAAAGAACTGCAATTCCGCGGTGAGTTGTTCAACCTGCTGAACCACACCAATTACCGTTTGCCGGTCAGCGACATTGAATCGACGACGACGTTCGGGCAAATCCAGTCGGATGTGAGCCCGCGCGTGATCCAGGTCGCCCTGAAGTTTCTATTCTGATGCTGAAGGTGAGTCCCTCAACCCGCAGGCTCCTGAGCAGACTTCTGGTCGGCCTGGCGCTCCTCTACGTTTGTTTCGGAGTTTACATCGTGTGGGCGATGCGTCAACCTCCAGAAACGTTCGCCCGCGTGATGGCCAGAATGCCGGGCCCGGTCCCTTTCCTGATCTTTCCGTTTGAAACTGCCTGGACCCACGCTCGCGCGGGTACGCTGCACGTTGGAGATCACGCGCCAGACTTCTCGCTGCTCAAGGTGGATAAGAGCGAGCGGGTTCAGCTCTCCGCGCTAAACCAGAGGCAACCCGTGGTGCTGGTGTTCGGCAGCTACACTTGACCGCCGTTCCGGCGGGAGGTTCCCGCCCTCAACAAGCTCTACCAGCAGTATCGCGATCGAGTTGCGTTTCTGGTGGTCTACATTACCGAGGCCCATCCCAGCGACGTTTGGCAGATGCAGAGCAACATCAAAGACAACGTTGTTTTTGCCAGCCCGAAAACTGAAGATGATCGAGCCTTCATCGCCGGGGCGTGCGTGCGGAAACTTGGGATCGAGTTTCCGGCCGTCCTCGACGAGTTTGGCAATTCGACCGAGCAAGCCTATACCGGCTGGCCCGACCGTATTTATTTGATCGACTCGCAAGGCCGGGTTGCGTACAAGAGCCGGCCGGGGCCGTTTGGATTTAAGCCCGATCAATTAGGAACCGCGTTGGCGCAGACGCTGAGAACGCAAGCCACGCAAGCCACGAAGTAGGAAGTGCCGCTCTCTCTCGCACTATCTCTTGACCCGCTCCTCGAGTACCACGAAGCGAAAGCCTATTCGATTCCCAGTTGTTTCTGGATTTGTTCCAGGGGCACACCCTTCGTCTCCGGAACCATCGTCTTTACCCAGATGAGCTGCAACACCATCATGCCGGTAAAGAAGGAAAAAACGTAACCGGGGGGAAAGGAGGTAACCATTCTGGGGAAGTACGTCGTGAGCAGGGCGGCGAAGATCCAGTGCGTGGAGCTGCCGAGAGTCTGACCTTCCGCGCGCTGACGATTGGGAAATATCTCGGAAATGAAAACCCAAATGACGGCGCCCTGACCGATGGCGTGGGCAGCAATGAAAGCGAAGATGCAGACCGGCACGATGGAAAAATGATTGGTGAAGAAGGCCCAGGCCGCCAGACCGAGCGAAGTGATGTAGCCGAACGATCCGATGTAGAGCAGCGTGCGGCGGCCCAACCGGTCAATCAGCCACAGGCCGACAAACGTGAAAACCAGATTGGTAACGCCAATTCCAATGGATTGCAGCAGGGCGGTTTTCGCGGCGAGGCCGGTCAGCTCAAAAATGCGCGGCGCGAAATACAGAATCGCATTGATGCCCGACATCTGGTTGAAGAAGGCAATCAGGATGGCGAGCAGGATTGGTTTGCTGAGCTGTCTCGTCCAGAAATGTCCTGACCTACCTTGCTGCGACGATGCGGCGACAATCGCATCCGCCTGGGCCGCGATTTCGGCCTTCGCAGCGTCCGGCTCGATTCGTTGCAGAACTTGCAGAGCGGCTTCGCGGTCGCCCTTCCGGCTGAGCAGCCAACGTGGACTCTCCGGAAGGCCGAAGCAAAACACGGCGTAAAGAAACGATGGAAACGCGGCCACACCCAGCATCCAGCGCCAGGCGTTTTCGCCGATTCCCGCGAGCAGCGCGTTCGAAACGTAAGCGATCAGGATGCCAAAAACAATGTTGAACTGAAACATGCCGGCCAGACGTCCGCGATGCTTGGGCGGCGCGATCTCCGAGATGTACATGGGCGCAACCACGGTCGAAATGCCGATGCCCAACCCGCCGATCACGCGCGCTGCGATGAACGTGGCAACGTTTGGCGCTAACCCTGAACCCACGGCACCGACAAAGTAAAGCACGCCGATCCAAAGCAGCGTGGCTTTGCGTCCGAATCGATCAGCGAGCCAGCCACCGACCAGGGAACCGACGACCGTGCCGTAAAGGGCCGAAGCGATCGCTCTGCCGTGCAGTTCGGGGCTGAGTCCCCACAGCGCCTGAATCGTTTTTTCGGCACCGGAAATCACGACGGTGTCGAAGCCGAAGAGAAATCCGGCAAGCGCCGACGTCAGCGACCAGAACAGGATGCGAGCATTCATAAGTGAGTATGGACTTCAGACTTCGGACCTCAGACCTCAGACCTCAGACTTCAGACCGCTCGCGCTCACGTTTTGGCTGAGGTCTGACGTCCGACGTCCGGGGTCCAGCTATTTTTGCGAACCTGCCTCCAGCGGATAGCCCTTCTCGCGCCAGTCGCGAATCCCGCCATCCATCGAGATGACATTGGTGTAGCCCATTTTCTGCAAATTGTCCGCGGCCAAAGCGGAGCGGAATCCGCCACCGCAATAAAGGATCATTTCCGTGCTGAGTTCCGGCACCCGTGCTTCGATGTCGCGCTCAATGATGCCCTTGCCCAGATGAATGGCGCTCGGCAGGTGATCTTTGGCGAATTCGCTCTCCTCGCGCACGTCGACCAGCAGGAACTTGTCGCCACGATCCATTCTGGTCTTCACGGCGTCGACGTTGGTTTCGCGCACGCGTGTCTTGGCGTCGTCGACAATCTTCAGAAAGCGCGGCGGATGCTGGTGGGCCATTAGGGCTCCTTTGATTTGTTCAGAGATGAACATCCTACCAAGCGCCGCTCTAATATGCATACGGCAGACCTCGGATGTCGGACCTCGGACCTCAGACCTCGGACCTTCAGCCGCAGAAAGCCCCTCCTCAGGAATTCGAACCTACAGGGTCTGAGGTTTAAGGTCCGAGGTCTGTGGTCTGAAGTCTGAAGTCTGCCCGCTTTCCTGCTCGCTTCGATTAGCATGGAACGCGCGTGCCTTCGAAGGCGACAACCCGCAAGATCGGCCTGGCTCGCGCACTGTCGAAGCTGGGATATTGCTCGCGCTCGCAAGCCGCGCAGTTGATTCGCGCCAGCCGGGTGCGGTTGAACGGAGATGTGCGGCGCGACCCCGAGACACCGGTTCGCTTGGAGCAGGATCGCATCGTGGTGGACGGGCATGCCATTGATCCACGGCAGAAGATTTATCTCATGATGAACAAGCCGCGCGGAGTGGTGACGACGGCGTCCGACGAAAAAGGCCGGGAAACGGTATATGGCGTGTTGGAGAAAGGTGGTGAGTTGCTGCCCTGGGTTGCTCCCGTCGGACGGCTGGACAAAGCCAGCGAAGGCTTGCTTCTGCTGACCAACGATTCCGAGTGGGGGGCGCGAATCGCCGCGCCCGAGACGCATCTGGAGAAAACCTACCACGTGCAAATCGGAATGGTCGCCGACGAGATACTCACGCGCGCAATCGAGACCGGCGTGACGAGCGAGGACGGGGATTTTCTTCGCGCCACACGGGCCCGATTGCTGCGCGCGGGAGAGAAAAACTGCTGGCTTGAGATCACGCTGGATGAAGGCAAGAACCGCCACATTCGGCGCATGCTGGCGGCCCTCGGCGTCGAAGTGCTCAGGTTGGTGCGCGTGGCCATCGGTCCGTTGCAACTGGGCACCCTGCCGAAGGGAGCCTATCGTCCGCTGACTCCACAAGAAAAGCTCGCTGTGGATCGGGGCCTAGAAAACCTTTCGGCCACGAAGGGCACGAAGTAACCCGAAGGAAACCTTGTTCCGATGTTGATGTTTCCTTCGTGAACCTTCGTGCCCTTCGTGGTTGTCGGGTTGACTCTGTGAGTCCTGCGAAGAGCGAGGGGTGCAAGACTCGCCTTCCGGAGACGCAAAATCGCATGCGTGCCTGACCCCTCTGATGCCGCCATAGTATTTTTGTATTATTCCGCCGGTAGTCGCCCCCGTTTAACTTTATCTGCGCGGGATTTCGGCCACTGGGGGCTGACCTGCTCGCGTAGCTTCCATCTCCGTTGCACATGCGGCAAATGCCAACATCTGGGGGAATCGTCAATCGGGCCTTGTCTTGGCTCGTTCCTTTCCTGGCGATCTCTGCCGCTTATCTCTACACGTTTCCTCAGCCGAACATGTTGTACGCGGGGGTGGTCCTGCTGCACGCACTAGGAGGCGTACTGGTCGCGATCCTGCTGATTCCCGCCTTCGCGCGCCTGATGAGATCGGGAAGCCTCTCCTCACGGGTGGGATGGCTGCTGATTGCGGCGGGAGCGGTCTTGGGAGTGGTCCTCATCAAGACCGGAACTCCGCGAACCGAATGGAACAAGCTCTATCTCCACATCGTGATTTCAGCCGCGGGCGTGGGCCTGCTGATCGCGGGATGGCTGGGCAGGCGCGAGTCGTCCGACCCCGCGCCGCTCGCGTCGAGGATAGCTGCCGGTGCCGTGCGGGCCGCGATCTGCCTGGCGATACTTGCCGGCGTTGGCTACGGCGCGCGCTACACTCGCGAGAGTTGGCAGACGCGCAACCGCATAGAGAATCCGACGATGCCCCCCGACAACATGAACGGAGAAGGAGACGGCCCAGAGGGCGCGTTCTTCCCCAGTTCGGCGCAGGTTTACGGCAAGCAGAAAATTCCCAGCAAGTTCTTCATGGAGTCCGACTCCTGCAAGCGCTGTCACGAAGATATCTACAACCAGTGGTTCAGTTCGGCGCACCATTTTTCCTCGTTCAACAACCAGTGGTACCGCAAGTCGATCGAGTACATGCAGGATACGATCGGCACCAAGCCGTCGAAGTGGTGTGGCGGATGCCACGATCCCGCGGTGCTGTACGCGGGATTGATGGACAGCCCGATCAAGCAGATCGTGCACCGGCCCGAAGCGCAGGCCGGGCTGGGCTGCATGATGTGCCACTCCATCGCCAACGTGAAGAGCACGATGGGGCAGGGTGATTTCTATTTGGAGTATCCCAAGCTTCATGAACTCGCTGCCACACAGAATCCGGTGGCCCGGTCGCTGCATGATTTTTTGATCCGGCTGAATCCGGAGCCCCACCGGCGTGTTTTTCTAAAACCGTTCATGCGCGATCAGACAGCGGAATTCTGCTCCTCCTGCCACAAGGTGCACCTGGATGTCCCGGTGAACAATTACCGTTGGTTCCGCGGTTTCAACGAGTACGACAACTGGCAGGCCAGCGGAGTTTCCGGGCAGGGGGCGCGGTCGTTCTACTATCCGCCGAAGCCTCAGCAGTGTGCGGACTGCCACATGCCCGCGGAGGCCTCTAAGGACGCGGGCAACGTCAACGGCTTTGTTCACTCGCATCGTTTTCCCGGGGCGAATACCGCGGTGCCCACGGCGAATGAAGATGCGCCGCAGTTGAAGCTGACGGAAGACTTCCTGAAGAGTGGGGCTCTCACGGTTGATATTTTTGCGTTGTCTCCGGCGCAGGCTCCGCTCAAGCCCGGTGCGGCGACGCAGTCGGAACTCTCCACCACTTTCGCCGTGGGAGAAGAAGCCGAGAGCAAGATGGCTGCCGAGACGGGAGGGGAAGTTGCCCCTGTGTCCGCGCCGCTGAACCTCGCTCAGCCGGCTCTCCGCCGCGGAGACACGGTGCGCGTGGATGTGGTGGTTCGCACGAAGAAGGTTGGGCACTTCTTTCCCGGCGGCACCGTCGACGCTTACGACACGTGGCTCGAACTGAAAGGCACTGACGACAAAGGGCAGACTATTTTCTGGAGCGGGATGGTCGAGGACAACGGCCACGGTCCCGTGGAAAAAGGCGCGCATTTTTACCGTTCGCTCCAGATTGATGCGCATGGCAATCCCATCAACAAGCGCAATGCATGGGCGACGCGTGCGGTCGTGTACGTGAGGCTCATCCCGCCAGGCGCCGCTGACACGGTGCACTATCGAATGCTGATCCCGCAAAACGCGGGCAACAAGATCACGCTGCACGCACGGCTGTGCTACCGGAAGTTTTCGTGGTATGGAACGCACGAGGCTTTCGCCGGAATCCCTGATCCGTCCAAGCCCTACGCAGTGGCTCCCGATTACGACGACCGCCCGACGATCTTCACTGCGTCGCTGGCCGGAGTTTCGGCGAAGGAAGAAAAAATTCCCGAGCTGCCGATTGTCGCCCTCGCCGAGAACGAAGTCACGCTTCCGGTCGTAGCGCATAACGCACCCGCAGCGGAGCCGAAGACGATTGTCCGCAAAGAAGAATGGCAGCGCTGGAACGATTATGGAATCGGATTGTTTCTGCAGGGAGACTTGAAAGGCGCGGCAGCCGCATTCCAGAAGGTGACGGAGGCGGACCCGAATAATCCCGATGGTTGGGTGAACATTGGCCGCTGCGCGGTGCAGGAAGGCGACATGCCGCGCGCTCGCACCGTGCTGGAAAAAGCTCTGGCCCTGTCTCCGAATCTGGCCCGCGCTAATTTTTTCTACGCCAAGGTTCTACGAGCGGACGGCAACTATGACGGCGCGGCGGCGCGACTGCGCATGGTGTTGGCACAGTATCCACGCGACCGGGTGGCAATCAATGACCTGGGGCGCGTTCTGTTTCTGCAACGCAAATACGACGAGGCCGTGAAGACTCTGCAGTCAGTGTTGGCGATCGATCCCGAAGATCTGCAGGCGCATTATAACCTGATGCTCTGTTACAACGGCCTCGGCCAGGAAAAACTAGCCAAGGAACATGAGGCACGATACATGCGATTCAAGGCCGACGAGTCGTCGCAGGCCATCACCGGGCCTTATCGCCAGATTCATCCCGAAGACAATAACGAGCGTCAGGCCGTGCACGAGCATGTTTCCGTGCCGCTGCTTGCGCCAAGCAAGGCCCATGTGGGGACGGCTCTCGGCCGTTCTGCCGGGCAACGCCCGGCAGCTCTCGCCACGAATACCGGAGCCTCGAAATAATGCGCCTCCATCGATATCCATGGAAGTTCGTCCGGGCGCTTGGGTTCGCGTTCCTGACAGCGTCTTTTCTCCTCACCGCGAACGCACAAGAGAAACTTCACTTCCGCGACATCACCGCGCAGGCGGGAATTCACTTCACCCACAACAACGGCGCGTTCGGAAAGAAGTGGCTGCCGGAAACCATGGGACCGGGCTGCGCCTTCATCGATTACGACAACGACGGATATCCCGACGTCCTTCTTATCAACGGAGACGATTTTCCTGGCCACCCGCACAGTTCGGGAATACTAGGCCCGACCACACTGAAGCTCTATCACAACAATGGCAACGGCACGTTCACCGACGTCACGCGCAAATCGGGTCTTGCGATTCCCATGTTCGGGTTCGGCGTGGCGGTGGGCGACTACGACAACGACGGTTTTGACGATATCTTCGTCACCGCGCTCGGCCAGAGTCATCTTTTTCACAACAACGGCAACGGCACGTTCACCGACGTCACCAAGTCCGCCGGAATGTGGGGACCGAACGAGTTCTCGACGGGCGCCGCCTGGGTGGACTACGACCGGGACGGCAAACTCGATCTGGTGGTCGCAAACTACGTGCAATGGACTGAGCAGACCGATCTTTACTGCACGCTCGACGGTACGCACAAATCTTATTGCACGCCAGAGTCGTATAAAGGCACGTCGGTGCGCCTCTGGCACAACCTGGGCGGCGGCAAGTTTGAAGACGCGACGCAAAAGGCTGGGCTGGGCGATCCCACGTCGAAGAGTCTGGGAATTGCGATTCTCGACTACAACGGTGATGGCTGGCCCGACATCGTAATCGCCAACGACACGCAGCCCAACAAGCTCTATCTCAACAAGAAGGATGGGACGTTTGAGGAGCGCGGCGTGGCGGCCGGCATCGGGTTCAGCGAGGACGGGATTGCGCGGGCGGGCATGGGCGTCGATGCCGCCGACTACGATCACAGCGGCCACGCCAGCATCATCATCAGCAACTTCGCTAATCAGATGGTCTCGCTCTATCACAACGAGGGCAACGGACTGTTCGTCGACGAAGCGCCGCAGTCGGAGGTAGGCCGGGCGAGCCTGGTTACCCTGGGCTTCGCGTGTTTCTTCTTCGATTACGACAACGACGGCTGGCAGGATATTTTCGTCGCCGACGGCCACATTGAAGATCAGATCGAGCGCGTGCAGAAGCGCGTGAGCTATGCCGAGCCTCCGCACCTGTTCCGCAATCTCGGCGGCGGGAAGTTCACCGAAGTCACGACGCAGATGGGGAGTGTGTTCGCGGCGCCAAAAGTGGCGCGGGCCGCGGCTTACGCCGACATCGACAACGACGGCTTCCTCGACATTTTGCTGACCACGAATGCCGGGCCAGCGTACTTGTTCCACAACGAAGGCGGGACGAACCACAGTCTGCGCGTCAAGCTCGTGGGCACAAAGTCGAACCGCGACGGCATTGGAGCGGTCGTCCGCGTGAGCGCGGGCGGGGATAACGGTAAAGACACGCAGTGGAAGATGCTGCGCTCCGGATCGAGTTATCTGGCGCAAAGCGAATTGGTGCTGACCTTTGGCCTGGGCTCACAAAGCAAAGCCGACAGCGTTGAGATTCAGTGGCCAAGCGGGCAGGTCGACAAGCTGTCGAACATCGACGCCGGCCAGACCGTCACGGTGCAGGAAGGGAAGGGCATAATCGCCAAACGGGCCTACGGTGAAGCGGCTGCGAGGAAGTAAACTGAGGCTGCCGGGTTGGACGGCCGCTGTTCAAAAAGCACTTGTCATTCCGAGGAGCGCAGCGACGAGGAACCTGCTGTTCGCTGTTACCGCCGCAGAAGCAGATTTCTCGCTTCGCTCGAAATGACAAAACTTTGATTGCTTTTGGCCCGGTTGCCGCCGACTACTGAGTATGCCTTCGTGCTTTATGGTTAAATCCTTGTGATGAATCCCCGAATTGCTGCTGCTCTCGTCGCCACGCTGCTCGCCGCCGTCGGCCTCATCGCTCCCGAGTCAAAACCGAATCCCATCGAGGCCGCGCGCCTGAACAACCTCGGTGTGGCTTACATGAACCAGCAGCTTTTCGAGAAGGGATTGAAGGAGTTTCAGCAGGCCGCCGAAGCCGATCCCAAGCTCGCGATCGCGCGGCTGAACATGGGCGTCGCCTACCTGAACCTGCAGAAGATCGACGAAGCCAAGGCTGCATTGGAAGATACGCTCAAGCAGGATCCTGAGAATCCGAACGCCTGGTACAACCTCGGCATGCTGGCCAAGAATACCGGCGACGCGCCGGCGGCGATCGATGCCTTCAAACGCGTCGTCGAGATCGATGCGAACGATGCCGACACCTGGTATTTTCTCGGCAGCGCGTACGTGCAGGCGAAGCAGTTTCCCGAGGCGATCGACGCCTTCGAGCGTGCCCTGAAACTCAACCAGCATCATGCTTCTGCGGAGTTCGGATTGTCACGCGCGTACCAGCAATCCGGCGACGTCGACCACGCCCGCGAGCACCTCAAGAAATTCCAGTACATCACCCAGAACAAAATTGGTGCGCCCATGAGCCTGGCCTACGGCGAGCAGGGCCAATACTCGCGCGCGGTGGAATCGCCGTCGGCAGTGTTGAAAGCCCCGGCGCCGATCAAGGTGCGGTTTGTGGATGTGACAAGGGAGGCGGGACTCATAGGAAAAGGGCCTGAGCCCTCTCGTGCGAACCAATTCCTTGGCTACCTGGGACACGGAGCCTGTTTTCTTGATTATGACAATGACGGAAAAATCGACATCTTTGTTGCGGCCGGCGGGATGGGAGGGGGAATCTCTCTCTACCACAACCTGGGCAATGGCAAGTTCGAGGATGTTACGAAGAAGGCTGGGCTTGACCCAAAACTGGAGGGAGCCGGATGCACCGCGGGCGACTATGACAACGACGGCTGGAGCGACATCGTACTCACCGGGAACGACGACGTCAGGCTATTCCATAACCGGAAGGACGGCACGTTCGAAGACGTTACGGCTGACGCCAACGTCGGCGCGAATGATTTAAACCTGGGAGTCACATTCATCGACTATGACCACGACGGTGATCTTGATCTCCTGGTGACCCGTAGCGGCGATAAGGCCGAATGGGGAGACATGTTTCGGAATAACGGAGACGGAACCTTCACGGACGTGAGTGAGAAGTTGGGATTCTGGGAAATGGGATCGTCCGGAGGGGAGGCAGCAATCGGCACAGATTACAACAATGATCGAGCGGTTGATATTTTGGTGCCGGGACTGGGGCCGAGTATTTTGCAGAATCAGAGAGAGGGGAAATTCCTTTTACAAAAGCCGTGGTCCTCTGACATGCCGGCGCCGGTAAGAGGCGCTGCGGTTCTCGACTTCGACCATGATGGCTGGATGGATACGGCCTTCACGCACGACGGATGGACGAATGGGCAAAGCATAACGCTATGGCGGAATGAGAAAGGCAAGTTAGCGAGGCGAGTGGACTTTCCGAAAGTAGAATGGCTCAAGGGCTGGGGCATTGCCGCCTTCGACTACGACAACGACGGCTGGGTTGACCTCGTCGCCGTCGGCGAGACGAAAGATGGCAAGGGCGAAATTAAACTCTTCCGCAACCTCGGGCCTGACGGCTTCAAAGACGTCACCGTCGACGTTGGCCTCGACAAAATTCAACTTAAAGATCCGCGCGCCATCATCACCGGAGACTACGACGGCGACGGCGCCACCGACCTGCTCATTACGCAGAATCACGGGCCGGCCGTGTTGCTGCGCAACGAGGGCGGCAATCAGAATCACTGGCTGCGGTTGTCGCTCAAGGGACTGGCCGACAATAAGTCCGCCATCGGCACCAAGGTCGAAGTTTTTGCGGGCGGGAACCGGCAGAAGTTTGAAATCTACGGCTCCAACGGCTACCTGGGGCAGAATTCCACAGACATCGTCGTCGGCCTGGGCGATTCCAAAGAAGCGGACATCGTGCGCATGCTGTGGCCAACCGGCGTGCTGCAAGACGAAATTCAAATCGCTGGTGACAAGCAGCAAAACTTCCAGGAGATCGACCGCCGCGGCAGTTCCTGCCCAACGCTGTTTGTGTGGAACGGCGAGCGCTACGAGTTTGTCGCTGACATGCTGGGCGCGGGCGTGGTCGGCCACTGGGTCGGGCCCGGCCAGCGCGACGTTCCGCGGCCCGTGGAGTGGATCAAGATTGATCGGGCTGCGATTCGGGAGAAGGGAAATCAAAATCCCCACTTCTCGCAAAGTACACGAGAAATGGGGCACCCGGGTTCGGCTGAGGTCCAACGTCCGAGGTCCGACGCCGGTCTTCTCAGCTTCCGTTTCATGGAGCCGCTCGAAGAGGCTGTTTACCTCGATCAGGTGCGGCTGCTGGCGGTCGATCATCCGGTGGATGTCGACGTGTATCCCAACGAGTATTTCGCGTCGAACCCGCCGTATCCGCCGTTCAAGGTGGTGGTAAGCCGCGACGCGCGTCCACCGGCGGGGGCGTGGGACGATCACGGGCACGACGTTCTGCCCTATTTACGCGCGCACCATTATTTCGGCGATTTTGCGCTCACGCAGTTTCAAGGATTCGCCCAGCCTCATAGCTTGACACTCGATCTGGGTGAGGCCTACCGCGGCGGTCCGCTCTGGCTGCTGTTGCATGGCGAGGTCGAATACTTTTCGGCGAACAGCATGTACGCGGCGTCGCAAGCCGGAATTGAAGCGATCTCGCCATACGTGGAAGCGCTCGGCGCTAGCGGACAGTGGAAACGCGTGATCGACGACATGGGATTTCCCGCGGGCGGTCCGCGCACCATGACCGCCGATCTCACCGGCAAGCTGCCGCCGGGCACGCGAAAGATTCGCATCACGACCAATCTGCAGGTTTACTGGGACAGCATTCAGATCGACCGTACGGAACAGGTAGCGCCGCCGTCTCGGCGGCTGTCCGGCGGGCGACTCGCCCGGGCCGCCGGGGAGCAAAGTGAAGCCAATGAGTGCTACGCTGCTGGCCAGGGCGTGGGCGGGACGCCCACGCGACAGCCGGCGGGACGCCGGCGCTACGATTATTGCTTGACCTCAATGCCCTTGGTGCACGCCGATCTCGAATTCCACGGATATCCGCTCAAGATCGAGGGCACTCCCGCTGGCAACGTGCAATATGTTTATGAGACGGTGAGTGCGACCGGGCCCTACACGCGTCCCTCGGGAACCTACACGCGTTATGGCGACGTCCTGCCGCTATTGACCGCAACCGATGACAAGCTCGTCGTGTTCGGCTCGGGCGATGAAGTTCGGCTCGACTTCGATCCTTCCAATCTGCCCGCGCTTCCGAAAGGTTGGGTGCGCGACTATTTCTTTGCGGCCAATGGTTACGAAAAAGACATGGACTTCTACGCGGCGGAAGGGAATTACGTCGCCCCGCTGCCCTTCCTCAGTATGGGCGAATATCCTTATCCGCCGAAGAAATCCTTCCCGCTCGACGATGCGCACGTGAACTATCTGCTCGAGTACAACACGCGGCACATGTCGGGAAACGAGCAGCGTGGATACTGGTTCGACTACGGCGATGCAAAATAGAGCCCGGCCCAGCCTAAAAGGGCGCATATGGAAACGTTTTAATATTGACAATTTCGCCTCACCCATAATCCAATAGCCGGACCCATGGAAAACACTTCTGCGTCCTCCTCCGCCGCACCTCGGCTTCGCCGCACGCTCACGCTTTGGGACCTGATTTTCTACGGAATCGTTCTCATCCAACCCATTGCGCCGGTGCCTTTGTATGGCGTGGCGCAGAAACTTTCCGACGGCCACTTCGTCACCATCATTCTGATTGTGCTCGTTGGCATGCTCATAACCGCGGTCAGCTATGGACGCATGGGCGCGCTGTATCCACAAGCGGGATCGGCCTACACCTATGTCGGCAAGGGACTCAACCCGCATCTCGGTTTCCTCGCTGGCTGGGCAATGATTCTCGATTACCTGCTGCAACCGCTCATCAACACGGTCTGGATTGCGACTGCGCTTCACGAGCGTTATGTGCAGCAAGTTCCTTTTATGGTGTGGGCTTTGCTGATCGCGGGCGTCATGACGGTGCTGAACCTGATTGGTGTGAAGGCTTCGGCAAAGGCGAACAAGGTGCTCCTTGCGGTGATGTCGGTGGTGGTGGTGGCTTTTGTTGTGCTGGCGCTGAAATATCTGTATGGCGGCCAAGGGTGGGCAGGACTGTTTTCCTTACAGCCGATCTACGATCCGAAGACGTTCGATGTTCACAAGATTCTGAAGGCGAGTTCGTTCGCTGCGTTGACTTACATCGGCTTCGACGGCGTGACTACGCTCGCCGAAGATGTGGAAAATCCGAAACGGAACGTTCTGCTGGCGGTGGTGTTGACCTGCATTTTTGCCGGTGTTTGCAGCGGGATTGAAGCGTACCTCGGAGCCCGCGTCTGGCCGGACTGGCATACGTTTACGAATTTTGAAACTGCATTCATGGATATATGCAACCGCGTCGGCGGGAAGGTAATGTTCAACGCCATGGCCGCGATCTTGATTGTTGCGGCGTTTGGCAGCGGACTGACCGGGACTCTGGGCGCGGCGCGGCTGCTGTTTGGCATGGGACGTGACAATGTGTTGCCGAAGGGCTTCTTCGGGAAACTCAAGCCCGGAACGAGCACTCCGACCAACAACATTCTTCTGATTGGCGGGCTGTCGTTTACTGGAGCCGTTCTCTTGTATCACATCGGCAATGCCTACGAGCATGCAGCCGAACTCCTCAACTTCGGCGCGTTCCTTGCCTTCATGGGTGTGAACCTGGCGTGTTTCTGGCAGTTCTCGGTTAAGGTGCGGGCGGGATATCGGCGACGGCTTCTGGTCGACGCTTTCTTACCGCTCATTGGTTTCCTGGTCTGCACCTACTTTTGGTGGAATCTGAATTCGCTGGCCAAGACCGTGGGTGGGATCTGGTTTGCAGTCGGAATTCTCTATGTGGGATACAAGACGAACTGGTTCCGCTCCGCGCCCGTGATGATTGATTTCAGCGATTCGTAGTGGCGTGAGTCGCGAAGTAACGGCCGGGCGTAGTCCCCAGCGTCTTCCTGAACATGGCGATGAACGCGCTGGGCGTGCTGTAGCCGGTTTCCAGGGCGGCATGTGTGATTTTTTCGCCTGCGGCGAGCAGTTGCAACGACCGCATCAGGCGGAGTTGCTGCCGCCACTTTCCCAGCGACAGGTGCGTCTCTACCTGGAATAGCCGCTCGATCGTTCTCTTGCTCGCTCCCGCCTGCTTGCAGACCGCATCCAGCGAGCACTGCTCACTCGGATCGCGCTGCAGCGCCTCGGCTACCCGGACCGCTCTTGGATCCGCTGGACTCGGGAGTTGTAGCGGTATTGCCCTTACCATCCCCAACTGATCGACGATGACAGCGATGAGACGGGCCTGAATCTTCGATCGCAGGTTCAGGCGCGGATACGTGCACGCATGCAGAATCAGTTCCTGCAGAACCGGCGAAACATTGACCACGCAGCAGGTTCGGGGAAGGCGTCGAACCAGCCGGGCCCGAAAGTAGATCGTCCGCATCGATACCGCGCCCGACATGACAATGCTGTGAGGAATCCGCGCCGGAATCCAGACGGCCCGTTGCGCCGGGACAATCCACGCGGCCTCGCTGGTTCGCACCGTCATCACTCCTCGGCACGCGTATACCAGTTGATCCTCGGGATGAAAATGCTCAGGAATGGCGTGGCCGTTCACGAAGTCGTACGCGAGTGTCGTCACCGCGGAGGGAAAAGCCGGGCACGCCTCCGGAGTTTGTCGTATTCGCGACATTTATTGTCATAATAGCGAAAGATAGCAATTCGAGCAATGCTGTAAGGTGCAAGTGATTCGGGATACGCGCCGCGCCGCAGCGGCACCAGGAGGATTGTATGCTTGGGTCCACCAACATCGTGGCTTTCGTGCCGACCAGGGATGCCGACAAGGCTAGAGCCTTCTACGAGGGCGTGCTTGGCCTGCGCTTCATCAACGATGACGGCTTTGCGCTGGTGATGGATGCCAACGGAATCATGATCCGGGTCGCAAAGGTGGGAAAAGAGTTTACTCCGGCGCAGTTCACGATTCTCGGCTGGCAGGTGTCTGGGATTGAAAACATGGTGCGGGCGCTGCACAACAAGGGCGTCCACTTCGAAGTCTTCGGATTCTTCAAGCAGGACGAACTCGGAATCTGGACCGCGCCCACGGGAGACAAAGTCGCGTGGTTCAAGGACCCTGACGGCAATATCCTCTCGGTTTCGCAGCACGTGCAATAGGAATGGTGTAATTGGATGATCAACTTGAGATCACAAATTGTGATCTCAAGATTCGATCTTCCAATTACTCAATTTCCCCAATTCCACAACTACCAAATTTCTCACTCCACGTTCCAGCCGCTAACCTCGACCACCGGTTTCGCTGCCCCCAATTCGCTGGCGCGATACGTCGCCGTCACTTCGCGCTTCTCGCCCGGCATGAGGGAAATGTAATTGTCTTCCCAGACCACCGGGAGAATCTCTTCTCCCTTCACACCTTTGACGACTTTTAGGCGCACAAAGAAGGCGAGACTCTTGCTCGGGTTCTGAAGAGTCACGTGGGTCATTTCTTCCTCGTCTTTGCGCTCGCTGTGGTCGGTGACTTTCAGTTTCACTTTGGGCAGTTGTGAGAGCGCGGTGAAGTCCGCGTAGGATGCCGTCGGAGTCATCCACCAGTTACTCTTTGCCCAGTCGAGCGTTTCGGGCTTGGTGGAAAGCCAGTAGAAATTCGAGCCGACAAGTTTGCCGGTGGAATCCTCCAGGCGCAGAGCGAGGAAATACGTGGGGCTCAGTCCAGCGACGTCGGGCAATGCGAAAATCTTCGCAGTGCTGTCAGCCGGAGCATCGACCGTATTCGATTGCGTGAACTTCTCGGTCGCATCAAGATTGTAGATTTTCGTGGTGAGCTTCAGCCCCTTGACATCTTCATACTGGCTGCTGACCACCCAGATCGAATGATCGTCATAGCCGTAAACCGGATGCAGGGCTTCCATGGCGCGCTTGGCGCCGAAGTATCCGCCGCCGGGACGCAGGTAGTAATCGTATAGGTGCCAGATCATCGACGGCCAGGCGTTGTTGAGCATCCACTGAATCACGCCGGTCGCCTGATATTTGTTGCGGCTGTAGGCCTCATACATCGCCCGCACGCCCTCGTAAGTCTGCATCTGCGACTTGATGGCAAAATCTTCCACGTTGTCAGATTTGCCGTAGCGGTTAGCCAGGGCGTCGCTGAATACGCCAATGGTTTTAAACTCGCCGCCACCGGCGTGATAGTTCCAAACGTCGTCGATGGGCCACATGTGGTCTTTGCCCACCATGGCGCGAATACTTTCGACTGGCGGGACAGCCGGTCCCATACTGGTTTCGGTGTTGAAGCCGTAGGCGCCGCCACAGCCTCCGGGATTGCACAGCTTGCGGCCCGGTTGGCCTTCGGGCGTGTCGACCTGCCAATAGCTGGGAGCTACATACTCGTAGGGCCCGCTCATCTTGACGCCGCTGTTGCCGGTGACGCTGGTCTTCTTTCCAGTCGCCGATGAGACCACGGGATTGGGCCAGAACAAATCTTTCTCCACGTCGAGATACATCTGTTCGACGTCGGGCGGAGGGGCGTTGTCGCTGCCGTTCAGCCACATGACGATGCTGGGATGGCTGCGCAGGCGGTAGATCTGGTCGCGCAGGGACTGTTTGGCGATTTCAAAATCTTCAGGCTTCCAGCGCGGCCAGCGCTCCCAAAAGTCGCAGCAGCACCATCCGGCCATGACCAAAATGCCCTGACGATCGGCCAGGTCGAAGAATTCCTGGGTCTCGAGTTTGCCTTCAAGGCGGACGGTGTTGAGTCCCATATCGCGGACGTAGCGGAACTCGTCGTGCAGGCGCTGAGAACTTTCGCGGAGCATCAGGTCGGGAGTCCAACCGCCGCCGCGAATCAGAATGTTCTTTCCGTTGATGTGGAACGCGCGCCCGCCGATGGCGTTCAAGTCAGAAGTAATTTCACGAATGCCGAACTCGGTGGCGGAATGGTCGCTGACCGCGCCGTTGACCTCAACCTCCATGTGCAGAGGATGGAGATTGGGCTTGCCCATCTGCGCAGGCCACCACAGTCGCGGGTTCGAGAAAACGAGTTGCTTGAATTTGTCGGGAGTGAAAGTGACGTCTTTCGATTCGTTGGGTGCAAGTTCCACATCCTGTTCGAACTTGATGCTCTCGATCTGGCCCTTCACCTTGCCCTTGGCCGGCTGATTCGTGCCGTTCTTCACTTGGGCGGTGACCGTCAGCTGCGCGGAATCGTTGGTGGGCATGTTCAGTTTCGATACGACTGTAGGGTAGCGCAGCGCCACCGGGCCGCTGTACGTGAGGTTTACATCGCGCCACAGCCCCATATTCTTGTCAGGCGGCGCGGGATTCCAGTCGACGAACGTAATGGCGAGATCGTGTTCGGTGGGGGAATAGACCTGGACTGCAAGCACGTTCTCAGCGCCAGGTTTGGCAGCGTCGGTCACATTGAATTCGTAAGTCCGCCAGGCTCCAGCCACGTCATCAGACTTGGCGATCTCCTTGCCGTTCAGAAAAATGTTCGCCCGGTAGTTAATGCCGTCGAACTTCAGCCAAACAGTCTTGCCCTTGTAGGATGCCGGGACCGTGAATTGCTTGCGGTACCACCACGAGACCGCGTAGGGGCTGTCGGGCGCCATGGCGATGTTGGAGAAATTCTGGCCGATGGGATAGTTCATGCCCGGGTAGTCGCGCAGGTTCGTGCCGAAGAGAGGATCGGCGAAAGTCTTGTCCTTGACCAGCGCGGCGACGACAGTGGTGGGCACGGTCGCTTCGTGCCATCCCTTCGGGGCGAACTGCGGCGTCGAGATGACTTCTCCCTTGGCTTCGACCTTGGCTGAGGTTTGCAGAGACCAGCCCTCGCGCAGGACTAACTTGGCTTCTCCTGCGTTCGTCGCGGCTGGGTTCTGGGCCAGAAGGGATGAAACCAGGAGGAATTGAATCACAACGAGAAGAGTGACTGCCGACAGCTTGCCTGAGTTCATGGTGCTCCTAATCATGTTGCTCCTAATCAATGTATTCAATCGAATTGCGGTTCGTGCAGCGTGCGAACCGTTGCGGTCAAGTTCGCGGAAAAATGTCCCCGTGAATGGATAACATTTATATTAATACGTTTCAATAGCGGAGTTTTGCAGCATTGTGGATTCTCTGGCTCGGGACCCATCTGAAAGCGACCCCAGTCTTTACCCAGGCAGTTCAGGGATGCTTGCCAATCGGATGCCGTCCGGCGAAGGTGGCCGGGCTGGTTTATAATTAAAAATTCGCCTCTCTACTCTGGAGTGATAAGACAATGATTCGATTTCTGCAAAAATCCGGGCAGACCACCAAATATGTTCTCGGCGGGCTGCTCCTGATCATTTGTGCCTCGATGGTGATTACGCTGATCCCCGGCGGGTTGCAAGGGGATGTATTCACGGGCGGGACGCCCGGCCAGGGTACGATCGCGAAGGTAGATGGCGCGGATATCAGCACCGACGACGTGCGTCAGACAGCGCGTCAAAATGCGCAGCAGGACGCCCAGCGCTACGGCGAGATGGCGGCGAAGATCATGCCCTTTCTCATCCAGCAGGAGACCACCCGCGCGGTCGACCAGTTGATCAGCCGTCAGGCTCTGCTGAGCGAAGCCGCGCGCATGGGGTTGCGCGTAACCCCAGGGGAAGTGAAGGACGAGCTGCAGCACGGACGCTATGCGGCAACTTTTTTCCCCGGCGGCAACTTCATCGGACAGGCCGAATATGAGGACCAGCTGCAGCGGCAAGCGAATATGACTCCGGCCAAGTTTGAAGAGGCCGTGGGCCACGACATTCTGCTGACCAAGCTGCAGGCGCTCATTTCCGGCAGCGCCAGTGTGAGTGAAGCCGAGATTCACGGGCAGTTCCTGAAGCAGAATGCGAAGGTTAAGTTCGACTATGCGGTGTTGAAGCAGGACGATTTGCGCAAGGGCTTGCACCCGACCGACGAAGAACTGAAGGCGTATTACGAAGGCCACAAGGCGAGCTACGCGAACTCGGTGCCGGAGAAGCGCAAGGTGAAGTACGCGGTGGTCGAGACCGCGAAGGCGGAAGATGGCGTAAAGATTACGACAGACGATCTGCAGGCTTACTACAATCAGCACCGCGACCAGTACCACGTGCCGGAACAGGTGAAGGTCAGCCATATCCTGATCAAGACTCCCCTGCCGGGGCCCGACGGGAAAGTGGACGAGAAGGGCGTCGCGGAGGCGCAGCATCGCGCCGAAGATTTGCTGAAGCAGTTGAAGGGCGGAGCCAAGCTGGAAGATTTAGCCAAGAAATATTCTGAAGATCCGGGCAGCGGTAAGCAGGGTGGATCGCTTGGCTGGATCGGCAAGGGGCAGACCGTCCCCGAGTTTGAGAAGACCGCGTTCTCGCTTCCCAAGGGACAGATCAGCGATCTGGTGAAGAGCAGCTACGGATTCCACATTATTCGCGTGGACGACAAGCAGGAAGCGCACACGAAATCTCTGGACGAGGTGAAAGCTGAGATCGAGCCGATCCTGAAGCACCAGAAGGGACAGCAGATTGCGCAGAAGCAGGCGGAGGACCTTCTGAAGCAGGCTCGTGCCCAGGGTCTGGACGCCGCCGCGGCGGCACAGCACATCCCGGTGATCAACTCCGATTTCGTTGCCCGCAAAGATATACTGCCCGGGCTGGGGCCGGCGACTCAGTTTATGGATGCGGTGTTCAGTGAGGCTGAAAAATCGCCGCCGGATGTTGCTCCGTCCTCTCAAGGCGTCGTGGTGTTTCAGTTGCTCGCGGTGAAGCCGGCTTCGACACCCACGTTTGAGGAGATCCGCACCAAGATCGAGGAAGAGTTCAAGAACGAACGCTCCAGCGTTCTCCTTTCGCAGAAGATCCAGGAACTGTCGGATCGCGCCAAGGCCGAACATGATCTGAAGCGCGCGGCTAAGGAACTGGGCGCGACCATGAAGACCAGCGACTTTGTCCTGCCCGATGGACAGGTGCCCGACGTGGGCTCCATGTCGGGGCAAGCCTCGGTGGCGTTCAACATGAAGCCAGGAGAGATCAGCGGTCCCATCAACAGCGGCACAGACGCCGTAGTCCTCGCGGTGCTCGAGAACCAGCAGCCCACCGATGCCGACTATGCCGCCAAGCGCGACCAGATCCGCGATCAGTTGCTGCTGCAGAAGCAGCAGGAGCGCTTCGCCCTGTTCGTTTCCAGCCTGGTCGATGAGATGACGAGGTCTGGAAAGATCAAGCGCAACGAAGAAGAAATAAAGCTATTGAGTCGCAACGGCAGCGAGCAGGGAATGTAGCGGCGGTGACATGTCCTTTCCGCGCGCCGCAGGCATTCTGTTGCATCCCACGTCGTTGCCTTCGCGCGGCGGCGTCGGTGATTTTGGGCCGGCCGCTTATCAGTTTGTAGACTTTCTCGCCTCCGCCCGCCAGGGCGTGTGGCAGGTTCTGCCGCTGGGGCCGATCGGCTACGGCAACTCTCCCTACTCTTCCACCTCCGCATTCGCCGGTAATCCGCTGCTGATCAGCCTGGAACGACTCGCCGAGCGTGGCTGGATTGATATTGATATTGGTATTGACAAGGAAAAGATCGACCAGACCCTCGGATCGTCGGCCAGTTCCGGTCCCGTCGAGTACGAGAAGGTTTTCGCGCAGAAGATGCCGCTGCTGTTTCAGGCGGCGCGCAACTTCCTGCGCTCGGCTTCGGGCGATGCCCAAGCTCGGTTTGACAGGTTTCGCGCGGAAAATGTTTGGTGGCTGGAAGATTTTGTTCTCTTCGATGCTCTGCGCGCCCGGCAGAAACTAGAAAGCTGGAATCGGTGGCCGCGCGATCTGGCGCATCGTGAGCCCGCTGCATTGGATAAGGCGCGTGAGGAACTCGCGGCCGATGTCCAGATTCGAAGCGCATTGCAGTTCGCTTTCTATGAACAATGGAGGGCGTTGCGGCGATACTGCTCCGAGCGGGCGATCCGCATTGTGGGCGACGTCGCAATCTTCATGAACCATGACAGCGCCGATGTCTGGACGCACCCGGAACTGTTTCGGCTGAATGAAAATCTGGAGCCGGAAGTCGTGGCCGGCGTGCCCCCTGACTTTTTCAGCAAGACCGGGCAGCGTTGGGGAACTCCGCTCTACCGTTGGGATGTGATGAAGGAGCACGGTTATGACTGGTGGATTCGGCGGCTCCGCTGGGCGACTCAGCACTGCGACTACATCCGGCTGGATCACTTTCGCGGGTTCGACCAGTTCTGGGAGATTCCCGCGGCCGACGCTACCGCGGTGAACGGCCGCTGGGTCGATGGTCCGCGGGACGACCTGTTTCTGAAGGTCCGCGAGGCGCTGGGCGGCCTGCCGTTTTTTGCCGAGGACCTGGGCTACATCACTCCCTCGGTGTACGCCCTGCGCGATCGCTTGCAAATTCCCGGGATGGCCGTTTTGCAGTTTGGCTTCGGAGATGAAGGCGCGCACATCTACCTGCCGCATCGCGCCGAGGGCAAAGTCATATACACCGGCACCCATGACAACGACACGGTGGAGGGATGGTGGAATTCTGGTGCGGCCGAGCACGAACGCCGCAACGCGGAGGCCTATGTCGGACGCTGCGAAGATGGCATCCATTGGGCCTTTATCCGCGCCGCCCAATGTTCCACTGCGAGCCTGAGCATCGTTCCGCTGCAGGACGTGTTTGGTTTCGGCAGCGAGGCTCGGATGAATACGCCAAGCCTGCATGGCGGGAACTGGCGGTGGCGTTTCGACCCGCAACGGCTCAAGAGCGAACTCGCTGCGAAACTGGCGCTGCTCGCCGAGGTGAGCGATCGTCTTCCCAAGCCGTTCGCCACGTTGCCGAATGAAAACTTTGCCGCGTGAACTGCTGACAGCGGGGCCAGTAGTTTGGAGTCGGTTCCCAACGAACGGTTTCGCGATGTTGTCAAAGGTCAAAATCCCCACGTCTCGCAAAAGACGCGAGACATGGGGCACCCTGGCAGCCAGCTTGGATTTAATTGTGAATGCGTTGTTAAAAACAGCGTGCTTTGCGCCTCGGCGCTGTTCGTGTATAGAGGGTAGGGGAGTATCGGCGTGACCGAACCGATTGTTAAACCGCCAATCGAACCGCAGGCCGAACCGGCAACCGAACCGATCATCGAAGCGGTCGGGGTCGAGAAATCCTATCCGCAGGCGGATGGCACGCGGATTCAAGTGGTCGGCCTGACCAATCTCGCGATCGAACCGGGGAAGATTGTTGCCTTGCTCGGGCCCTCGGGCTGCGGCAAATCCACGCTGCTGCGCATGCTGACCGGGCTCGCGCAACCGTCGTCGGGCACACTCTTGTGGCACGGCAAGCCGCTGGACGGCCACATGCCCAACGTGGCCATAGTTTTTCAGAGCTTCGCTCTATTCCCCTGGCTCACGGTGCTGGAGAACGTGGAAGCCCCGCTGGAAGCCAAGGGCGTACCACCCGTCGAGCGCCGCAAACGCGCTTTGCGCACGCTCGACACGGTGGGCCTGGACGGTTTTGAAACGGCGTATCCCAAGGAACTTTCCGGAGGCATGAAGCAGCGCGTGGGATTCGCGCGCGCGCTCGTCGTCGAGCCCGAAGTATTGTTCATGGACGAACCGTTCTCGGCGCTCGACGTTCTTACCGCAGAAAACCTGCGCGGTGAACTGCTGGAACTCTGGCTGAACAAGAAAATGCCCACCAGCGCCATTTTTATTGTGACCCACAACATTGAAGAGGCTGTGATGCTCGCCGACCGAATCATGGTGCTGGGAAGAAATCCGGCGCGCCTTCGGTCCGATTTCAATATTCGGTTGAAGCATCCGCGGGACCGCAAGTCGGCGCGCTTTGTGGAGTTGGTGGACTACATCTACAAGGTGATGACGGAACCGGAGGTCGAGCACGATCTGCCCGATGCCGAGACCACGGCGGAAATCATCCTGCCCACCGGAGGACTGACGAAGGATGTTCTGAAGAAGCAGGAAGCGCCCCTCCGCACCGCGAAATACCAGATGCTGCCGCACGCGCGCGTGGGCGGAATCGCGGGCCTGACGGAATTGCTGCGCGATCGCGGCGGGCGCGAGGATTTGTTCCGCCTGGCCGAGGAACTGGTGCTGGACGTCGAAGATCTGCTCCCGATTCTTGAGGCTTGCGTGCTGCTGGGTTTCGCGTGGTTGAAAGAGGGCGACGTGCAGATTACGCCGCAGGGAGTGGCGTTCGCCGAGGCCGACATCCAGCAGCGCAAGGTGCTGTTCCGGAAGGCGGCGTTGGAACATGTCACCATCCTGAAACAGATTGACAGCATTCTGAAGCGGAAGTCGGATCACTCGATCGCCGACGAGTTCTTTCACGACATTCTCGACGAACATTTTTCCGAAGATGAAGTGCAGCGCCAGTTCGAGACCGCAATGAATTGGGGCCGCTATGCCGAGATATTCGATTATGACCGCGAAAGGGGCCGTCTGGTTCAATCCGAACCGCCAGCGTCGTCAGAGCCTCCATCGGCGCCAGCGAGCCAGACGCAGAACTCGGCCTCCGCACCGAAATCCTGAAGAAGAGTTCACTGGGTCGAATCAGCAATCGCAATGAAAAAATCAGCCAGCCTGCGAGGATTTTCGGCGTATCGAATCTGGACGCAACTGCCCAGCATCGAGATCTCGTACCTCCCCGACCTGCTCATGTTCGGCGCGGGAATCGCGTTGTTCTATGGCGTAGTGGTAGTCGGGCGCACCTGGCTCGGCCCGTTCACGCCCGAGGTTGAGATCTCCCGCAGCCTGCTCGCGCTGCCAGCTTACGCGGGATATTCGCTGCTGCGCATCACGATCGCCTACGTGCTGAGCCTGGCCTTCGCCCTGGTGTACGGCTACGTAGCCGCCTCGAACCAGCGCTTAGAGCGGTTCATGATTCCCCTGCTCGATGTGTTGCAGTCGATTCCAGTACTCAGTTTTCTTCCTCCCGTCATGCTCGCGATGGTGGCGTTGTTTCCGGGGAGGCAACTCGGTGTGGAAGCGGGCGCAATCCTGTTGATCTTCACCGGCCAGGTGTGGAACATGGCCTTCAGCTTTTATGCATCGATGAAGAGCATTCCGAATGAGATGCGCGAGGCCGCAAGAGTTTATGGGTTCAGCTGGTGGCAGCGCTTCATTGAAATGGAATTGCCCTTCGGGGCGATCGGCCTGGTCTGGAATTCGATGATGTCGGTGGCGGGCGGCTGGTTTTTCCTGATGGCTTGCGAGATGTTCGTGCTCGGCTCGCGCGACTTCCGGCTGCCCGGGCTGGGTTCGTATTTGCAGACGGCAGCCAGCGCGGGCGACACACGTTCAATTCTCTGGGGAGTCGGCACCATGATCGCGGTAATCGTGCTGCTCGACCAGTTCGTCTGGCGTCCAGTCATTGCATGGGCGGAGAAATTCAAGGTGGAGCAGGTCGAGAGCACGGACAGTCCGAGTTCGTGGGTGCTCGACCTGATTCGGCATTCGCACAGCCTGGCGCAGATTGGCAAGAAGACGGTGCGCCCGCTGAGCGAGCGGCTGATGCAGTATTTTTCCCGCGTGCGTTCCAGCGACAAGGCCGAGCAGCGCAGCGCGTGGAAGATCTGGCTTGTGCGGGCGTTGGTAGTCGCGCTGCTGGCTGCGATGAGTTATGGCGTCGTGCGTGTAGTAATGATTTTGGCCGGCCTGCAGAAGGTGGAGTTGCAGGAGGCCGGGATCGGTTTGGTTGCAACATTCGTTCGCGTCAACGTCGCATTGCTGCTCGGCGCGTTGTGGACGATTCCTGCGGGCGTGGCCATTGGCTTCAATCCGCGCCTGGCTCGCATCGCACAGCCGCTGGCGCAGATTGCCGCTTCGGTCCCCGCGACCGCACTTTTCCCCGTGGTGCTGCTATTGCTGATTCGCGTGGGCGGCGGGTTGGGAATTGGTTCGATCGTGCTTCTTCTGCTGGGAACGCAGTGGTACATCCTGTTCAACGTGATTGCCGGGGCGATTGCGATTCCGACGGATTTGAAGGAGTGTTGCTCGGTCTTTCGGTTGCGAGGGATTGAGCGATGGAAGAAGCTGATCCTCCCCGGGATTTTTCCCTACCTCGTCACCGGCATGGTCACGGCCTCCGGCGGGGCGTGGAACGCGAGCATCGTCGCGGAATACTTTCACTTCAAGGGCCACATTTACACGACGGTCGGGCTGGGCGCGACCATCTCCCAGGCCACCGATGCCGGCAACTTCGACCTGCTGCTGGCCGCAACCATGATGATGGCAGCTACCGTAGTGACGATGAATCGCCTGGTGTGGCGGAAACTATATGCGCTCGCCGAGAAGCGCTACCGGCTTGAGACCTGAATCGCGCTTCGCGGGCACCTGTGGTTACTTTCGAGTTTCCTCACCTCTCATTTCATCAGCTTTTAACCTGCGCTTCATGCTGGCGCAATGGGCTTGCGCTATTGGTATGAAATGCCCTTAGACCATTTGCATGCGGATCCGACGCAAGGTGAAGTGTTGGCGCACGCTGCTGAATTTCCCGGCTTGGCGAAAAAGTTCGCTCCCGTCAGCAAGGTCAGGGAGTTGTACCGGCGGGTGCAGCGATCGCCGGATGGCTTTCGTCTGGAAAGCCTGCTCGCAGAAATGCGCGTCGGACTGCGCGTCGCTGCGGCCGATGAAACGCGGATTCCCGCCAGCGGACCAGTTGTGGTGGTGGCCAATCATCCGTATGGCGTGCTCGATGGCGCGATCCTCACTGTGCTGCTGACACGCGTGCGGCCCGACGTAAAAGTTCTGACCAACTTCCTGCTGGCGGACGTGCCTGAATTGCGGAAGCACTGCATCTTTGTGGACCCGTTTCAATCTGACCGATCGGTGGAGTCGAACCGCCGAGCTGTGCGGGAGGCTCTCGCCTGGTTGCAGCAGGGCGGCATGCTCGCGATCTTTCCGTCCGGCGAAGTGTCGCACTGGCAGATGCCGGCGGCGCAAATCGCCGATCCGGAGTGGAACGACACGGCGGTGCGGCTGATTCGCAGGACTGGAGCTACGGCGCTGCCGGTATATTTCTGCGGCTACAACGGCGTCGGATTTCAGCTGATGGGCATGCTCCATCCCAAGCTGCGCGCGACGTTTCTGTTGCAGGAATTCCTGCAGCAGGAAGGCAAGACCGTCGAAGTCCGTGTGGGTAGCGCAATCCGGGCGGATGCGGTTGAGGCGATCCCTGGCGATCGGGAGGCTACTGAATATCTACGCTGGCGCACCTACTTACTCGCTCGCCGAAGCAAGCCGGAAGCAGTGTGGCACACGGCATTGCGATCGCGTCTCGCCTTCAAGATTCAGGAGCCAGTGGCGGCTCCGGTGTCGCCGGACTTGCTGGCCGAAGAAGTGGAGAGTCTGCCTGAAGACCGGTGTCTGGCGGCGAACGGCGATCTCGCCGTCTACCTTGGAACTGCAGCGGAGATCCCGCAACTGCTGCGGGAAGTAGGGTGTTTGCGCGAGTTGACGTTCCGCGGAGCGGGCGAGGGAACAGGCAAGAGCCGCGATCTCGATCCCTTCGACGACTACTATTCGCACATCTTGTTGTGGAATAGAACCAAGCAAGAAATAGTAGGGGCTTACCGCGCTGGCAATACAGCTGAGATTCTGAAAGCACGCGGTATCGCCGGGCTCTACACCAGCACTCTCTTCCGCTATGACGAGAAAGTTTTCGAGAAGCTCGGCCCGGCGCTTGAACTCGGGCGTTCATTTGTGCGGCCGGAATATCAGCGCCAATATGCGCCGCTCCTGCTGCTATGGAAGGGAATCGCCCGCATGGTGGCGAGGCATCCGGAGATTCCCGTGCTGTTCGGCGCGGTGAGCATCAGCAACGACTACAACCAAGCGTCGCGCGAAATGATTTACCGCTTCTTTGAAGCGCACATGCAACAGGATGAACTCGCGGGATTGATCGAACCGCGGCGGCCCTTTCGCGCGGGACTCCTCCGAAGGTGGGATTGCCGCGGAATGTACCATGCCTTCCGCGACCTGGACGAGCTTTCTCAGCCCATCACTGACGTGGAGGCCGACGGCAAAGGCCTGCCGATTCTGCTCCGGCAATATGCCAAGATCGGCGGCAAACTGGTCGGATTCAACGTCGATCGCAAGTTTTCCAACGTCCTTGACGGTTTGGTGGTGGTGGATTTGCGCCAGACCGAGCCGGCGGTGCTGGAGCGTTACATGGGGCGGGAAGGCGCGGCACGATTCCGGCAGGTGCACGCGGCAGCGGCAACGCGCTGAGTCGCGGCGCAGTTCACTTCGTGGGCGGGCGGGTTGCATTCGCGGGCAGCGCGCAGGCTTGCCCAGCGTCTTTGAGCGCTTCTTCCAAGCCTTGTCCCAACCGAGCGAGTTCCTCCTGACACATCAATTCCTGCATCCGCTCAAACAGTTGGCGTTCTTCCTTTCGGATGTGCGCAGACATGCGCCGCGCGAATTCAGATAGGTCGGCCGCAGACATTTCTCGTGCCTCCGCTTCGGCAAAACATTCGCGCAGCATGAAGTGATCGAGTAACAGTTCGTCGACCAGCGGACCCAATTCCGGGAACCTTCGCGCCGCCGGAAACAGCACGTGCTCTTCTGCCGCGAAATGAATTCTGATTTCACTTTCGAAGTGCTGCGCGACTTCCGCCTGCCATGCGGCCAGATCGGCGTCGCCGATCGGCGAGGCGCGATCGATGCGAACACATAGCGCCAGGGCGTGCTGGTGCTGGCGAGAGAGGGGAATCAGATTTCGGTCGCGCAGCATGACGGGTCCGCCCTCTTCAAGAGTTTGCGCGCTCCAGCCGGGACGAAGGTTCCCCTTCTGCCGGCGCAGGCTCGACGGCGGGGCGCACGGTGAGCCAGTCCGTGCGAACGCGCTCCCACTCTGAAATCAGCATTCCGTTGGCCTCGAAGAAGCTGCGAATGCGGTAACGTCCCAGCCGGCGATCTCTTCGAGAATCGGCGCCAGCACGGCGAGTGCACTCGTACTCAGCACCGTGCGCTTCGCAATCTGCGAGACGTTCGGCGTCTCGGAAACCGCAATGGTGAGTCCATCGCGCGAATTGATGTGCAGCATCACGTGAATGTCGGAACTGCCATCACCGGTATAAATGACATGATCGGGTCCAGCCACCTGCTGCTCGAGCAGGCGGTCGAGCACCGCGACTTTTCCGTAGCCCGCGGTGGCGCGAACGATGGTGTCGATCTCTCCCGATGGCCTGTAGCGAAACTCCGTCCCGAAAATGTGGTCGGGCGGAACAATATCTTCCAGCGCCGAGATAACAATCTCCACCGGCGCAGCCGATAGAACATAAAAATCAAATTGATGGCCGTCGATGCCCGCATCCAGAAGTTGGCACAGTAGCTTGATGTCGCCTTTCAGGCGGATGCGCTTGCCCACCTCGTGAAGATGTTCCTTGCGAACTTTCGCTTTGAACTCCGGATCATGCAGCAGCAAATAGGCCAGTTCCGCGCCCTGCTGCACCAGGTTGATCTTGGCCATTCCCTTGGACTTGCGTTCGAATTCCTCGGTGGGAATGCCGACCAACTCAGCGAGCACGTAGCCCGAATCGTTGAAGGTGAGCGTCTGGTCAAAGTCGCTCGCGAAAATGTAGCTTTTTAGAGCCTTGTCTGCCATATACCATTCGATTCGCGCCAGGGCCCAACGCCCCATTAAAAGAATTGATTGCGATTATATGCCCGCCTGGTTGCCCCGTTGTGAATATAAGGTGTGAATAAAGACACGGCCGCTCAAGCTTTGAGAATGTAGATTTCAGCTGCGTTCACAGGAGCGAGGATGGTAGTGGTGCAGTTTGAGGGCGGCGATTCGTATCAGGGCATGCCTTCAGGCGTGCCGCAGAAGCCGCCACGTATGCCCGCTTTAGCGGCTGTGACGGCCAAGGCCAGCGGCTGAAGCCGTTTAGCTTCTTATTCAGCTTGTCGGCATCGCTGAAGCGAAGCCCTGATACGAATCGCCTTCCTCAAACTGCACCACCACCCGCGAGGATCGTCGCCTTTACTAAATTCGTGGGCACGTCCAAAATAGAAGGTTCGGCACTAGATGGTTCGGCTCACGAGGCCAGCCTCTAACCGTCGATCGAGCCGCAATAGGATTTTTCCGGCACGTTGACACGAGCAGATTCAAGACGAGAAAGAGGAGTCTCATGGCAGTAGTGACAGGTGAACTGATCCGAGCAATGAATTATGTGGAAGACATCACGGCGACCTTGCGCCGGATTTGTATTTATATTCCCGCCATGGGCGCGGAGGAGCGCAAGCGGTTGGCCGACTCGTTGCGCGCGGCCGGCGGCGCCATCGATGCGGCCATCGCGGATTTGGAAAAGGCGGAGAAATAGGTGAGCCGGGTCCGATGAGTGAAGTCAACACGATTGCAGTGATCGGCGCCGGCATCATGGGGCGAGGCATCGCGCACGCCGCGGCGCTGGGCGGGTATCGCACCATCCTCGAAGACCTGCTGCCCGGGGCTCTGCGCAAGGCTGAGACCGAAATTCGCGCCAATCTCGATAAGGCGGTGGAACTCGGCAAGGTCACCGCGCCCGATGCCGATTCGGCGTTTCAGCGACTGGAGTACGCGGGCTCCGTCGAACAGGCCGCGCGCGAGGCCGACCTGATCATTGAAGCCGTCCCCGAGGAGATGGAGTCGAAGATCGAGATCTTTACGCTGCTCGACAAAATCTGCCGGCCTGCGACGATGCTCGCGTCGAACACCTCGTCACTCAGCGTGACGGAAATCGCAAGTGTCACCTACCGCGCGAAAAAGTGTATCGGCATGCACTTCTTCAATCCCGTGCACAAAATGAAGCTGCTCGAAGTCGTGCGCGCGCTCGATACCGACGACGACACGCTGGCCACCGCGGTCGAGGTGGGCAAACGCATGGGCAAGGAAGTCGTTGTAATCAAGGAGTCCCCAGGCTTCGTCACCAGCCGCATCAACGCTATCATCGGCAACGAGGCTTTCCACATGCTGCAGGAGGGCATCGCGTCAGCCGCCGACATCGACAAGGCTCTGAAACTGGGGCTGAACCATCCCATGGGTCCGTTTGAGTTGGTGGATCTCGTCGGCCTCGATACGCGGCTAAGCATTCTCGAATATCTGCACAAATCGCTAGGAGACAAGTATCGACCCGCTCCGCTGCTCGTGCAGTACGTGAAGGCCGGACGCTTAGGACGAAAGACGGGGCGCGGCGTGTACGAGTATCCGGAAGCGCCTTCCAAACCCTAACCTGAATTTAGGAACGTGTCGCCTCGCTGCGCCGTCGCCACATAATTTTAGGTGTCGCCGCTTTGTGCCCGAAACTCAGGCCTGCCAGGGCTGCGACCTTCTCTTCTTCGATTCCCTTGCTCGCGACCATGACGTGAAAGCTCTCTCCCATCCCAGCGGGAGTGACCAGGTGTTTGAGCTGCAAAGCTACCTTCGCGAGCTCCTGCGGCAAGCGGCATTCCTCGAAAGCGTCGGCAAATTCATTGGCCTCGCCAATACCCAGCAGAAACTGAGATTGGGTGACGAGCTTCTGCGGCCGCATACCCTGTTGTTCCGCGCTCGCTGCCAGCGCTGTGAAGTTTACGTCGGCGGTGATGTCCTGTTCGCCGGGCGCCTCGTAAGGGTTGGCGCTCACCGAATGCTGGCGGATCGCCTTCAGCGTTCCGCGATGCCGTCCCGCAAGTTGTTCATCGCGAGCGTAGCCGTAATCGATGACCACTACGAATCCGCGCTCGAGGTGGGCAGCGCCACTCATGTGAGTCTGCGCTTGCAGGGGCACTTCAACCCGCTCACCGGGCCCAGGATGGATTGAATAACGGTCGAGGAATTCGAGTTCTTCCGGCGACGCCTGCGTCCAGGTCTCAACAAAATGGTCATGCCGCGCGTCGATGCGCATGGCGCCGTTGGAACTGAGAATCTCGACCGGCAGGGCATCAAAGAATTCGTTAGCGAAGACGATCGTCGGTGTGCTGACATCCTCGCTCACTTCCTCGCCCGACAGCAGCGCCTTGCCCGATTCGAAATGACGGCTCAGAGCAATCTCCATTCGCTCGCGCAACGCTGGCGAGCGTTCGTCTAAAACGTAACGAAGCGCCCCAAAGAAGTCTGGAAACTTTTTCTCCGACCAATCCAGCACATCCTGCGCAAAAAGTCCGCGGCCCGGGCCAAGTTCTTTCAGCGTGATCTGTGCTGGAGAGCCCAACGCCCGCCACATTTCCTCGAATTGCCGCGCCAGCAGCCGTCCAAATACCGCATGCACATCGCTGGAAGTGTAGAAGTCTCCCGCTTTTCCGAACTGGCCCGCGTTGCGGGAGTAGTAGCCGAGTTCAGGATCGTAAAGGCAAATCTCCATGTAGCGCGAGAAGGGAATCGGGCCGTGTTCGCGGATCTCCTGCTCGATCTTTTGGCGGAGCGTGCTCACAGTCCCTTCCGCTGACGGTCGGCGCGGTCCTGCGGCGTGCGGATGAACATTTCCATGAAGTAGTCATGGAGCGCGTCGAAGAGTTGGCGTTGGAAGCTCCATTCGAACTGGGAATCGTCGAGATCGCGGGGATGCAGATCGAAATAGTAGGTGTGCACCGGAATGCTCTCGTCTTTGAATTTGATGATGATCTCAACTCCTTCGCCTTTGGCTCGCGCCGAGAAGTTCAGCAGGGGATGTTCGTATAGGCGCAGTTGCGCCAGCACGCGGTCGAGTCGGGAAGCTGCCGTAGACACGGAAAGATTGTAAAGCAAGAAGATTGAATTATGTACAGTATTCCTGTACATTTGGAATGCGAGGCTTTAAGTGACCGAGACGACGTATACCAATCTGCGCCAAAGTCTGGCGTCCGTGCTTGACCGCGTGGCCAACGACCATGAAATTGTGATCGTGCGCCGGAAGGGCGATCAGAGGGTTGCGATGGTTCCCGCCGATGAACTCGCCGGCCTCATAGAGACCGCGCATCTTCTGAGATCGCCAAAGAATGCGCGGCGACTGTTGACTGCACTGCGGCGGGCAACTGCGAGAAAAGGCAAACCGGAGTCGTTGGACAAACTCCGCCGGGAGATTGGACTTGCCGGCTAAGGTAGACCGGGACGCAGTCTTTCATTCCGAGTTCCGGCAAGACCTTCGCTACTGGGTCGAAACCGACCGAAAAATTGCGCTTCGCGCCCTCGAACTCATCGAAGGAATCTTACGCGACCCCTTCACAGGAATCGGAAAGCCGGAGCCCCTGAAGTACATCCTTGCGGGATGCTGGTCGCGCCGGTTGACCCAAGAGCACCGGCTAGTGTACCGCGTGAGCGAACGAAGGATTGATTTTCTGCAGGCGCGCTACCACTACTAAAGGCGAGAGGAAATTATTCGTAACGCAGCGCTTCGATAGGATTCAGCCTGGCGGCCTTGATCGCGGGCAGCATGCCGCTGATGATGCCGACGAAGCTCAGAATCATCGTCGACCAGATCAGCGTGGAGGAGTCAATATAGAGGTGAATGTCGCCCTCGCTGGCGTTTTCTTCAAATGCACTCCACAGCGTGAGCGATCCCACAGACCACGACACCAGATATGCGAGGGCCACGCCCAACAGCCCGCCCAAAGCGGTAATCACCAGAGCTTCCGCCAGGAATTGAAACAGAATGTGCCAGCGGTGCGCGCCCAACGCTTTCTCCACGCCAATTTCGCGGGTGCGCTGCGTGACCGACACCAGCATGATGTTCATCAGTCCCACGCCGCCGATTCCCAGTGTCAGCAATCCGATAAATCCGAGCAGAATCTTGATCCCGGTGGAGATTACCTGCAAATCCATCAGATCGGCAAACACGTCGAAGACAAAGATGGCGCGGTGATCTTTGGGATCGAAGCTGTGGTGAAAGGCCATCGATTCACGTACCGCCTGCACGACCTTAGCATGATCCCCTTCGTATTCCATCACGACCGAGCTCAAGTAGTACGTGTTGGTCAGGTCGCTCATGGCGCTGTAGGGAACGTAGACGTGCTCGTTGATGTTGTCGTCCCCGTTCTGCACCTGATGCTTGAGCACGCCGACGATCTGGTAGGAAATGCCGTCCAGGCGGAGATTCTCGCCGAGCGCGTTTTGGCCCGAGAACAGCTTTTTCTTCGCGTCGGAGCCGATCACGGCGACGCGCGTGTGCGTGAAGTCGTCGGCCTCGCTGAAGAAGCTGCCTTCCGCCACCTCCATCTTGCGCATCCGTCCATACGAGGCATAAACGCCACTGACGCCATAGTTCGAACTGCGCGTGCCATAGGCGACCACGCAATTCTTGAACGCCTCCGGCGAAACCCGCTTCAGCAGCGGAACTTCGGCGCGAATGGAATCGACATCGTTGATGGTGAGGCGAACCTGCGTTCCCGCTTTCGTGCCTCCAGCCTGCAACTCGGTGCGGCCGGGAAAAATGAAGACGAGGTTGGTGCCAAACGAGCGGAACGCCGACCACAATCCTCGCTCGAAACCCGTGCCATAGGCCAGCAGCAGCACAACCGTGGCGATGCCCCATGCCATCCCGAGCATGGTCAGCAGGCTCCGGCGCCGGTTATGGCGCAACGCGTTGTAAGCCTGAGTTGCGAGATCGACGATCATGGAAAACAGCTCCTAGCTCCTAGCTTCTAGCTTCTAGCTTCAAACCTGACTCCCGCCCGGTTTGGCTAGGAGCTAGCAGCTGGAAGCTGTTTTTTACTCCTGCCGCAGCGCTTCAACCGGCGGCAATAGCGCCGCTTTTCGTGCCGGATACAAACCCGCGGCTATCCCTGCAATCGCCAGCGAGCCAATCGCTGCGATAGCCGATGCCGGGATAATTCGGGGCGTGTCAAAGCCCTCCGGCGACGGCAACATGGCCAGCAGCGTCACAAAGCCGGTTGCGATGGCCAATCCAATCCCGCCGCTGAACGCAGTCAAGAACGCACCTTCGATAAAGAACTGCGTCAGGATGGCGCGATAGGTCGCGCCCAGCGCTTTGCGCAGACCAATCTCTTTCGTCCGCTCCGTCACCGACACCAGCATGATGTTGATGATGCCGATGGCCCCCAGGCCCAGGGTCACAACCCCTACCACTCCCAGAAACCAGTCCATGGCATCGAAAATCCTGCCCACGCGCTTCATGTTTTCAATCGTGTCCCAGTCTTCGAAAGCGTCTTGCAGCTTGGGATTGAAACCGTGGCGGCGCGCGATGATGCGATGAATCTCGTCCTTCGCCTCGGCGTGCAGTTCCTTGGTGATCGGGCGATAGTTGATGAACGAGATCGCGTTCTCCGAATTGGCCTTGGCCATCGGGAACAGGTCGCGCATGGTTTCAATGGGAATAAATATCCGCGAGTTCGTTCCGTTATTGCCGTCGCGCCCGACTTTCGCGACCACACCGACCACGTCAAAGTTGATACCGTTGAGCAAAATTGTCGACCCCACGGCCGGACGTCCTGGAAACATGTTCTTCAGCAGTTCCCAGCCCACGATGGCCACGCGGCGGCGGTCGGCATTGTCCTGGTTATTGAACCAGCGGCCCGGTTCCACGGGAACGTTGCGAATCTGGTTGTAGTCGGAGGCCACGCCGAAAACCTGGCCGTTGGTCGAACCGTAATCGCTGACCGCCCGGATGTCCTCACGATTCAAAACCGGCGACAGCGCCCCCACGAACTGGGCCTCATTGCGGATCGCCAGATAGTCTTTGTAGGTGAAGTAGTAGAGCTGCCCGGACTGCGTGCTGCCCTCGACTGCCGGAATGCGTCCGGGAAACATAAACATAATGTTTTGACCGAGAGTCGCGAGCTGCTTTTCCTGGCCGCTGCGAAAGCCTTCTCCCAGACCGACCAGCAGCAGCAACGATCCCACGCCCCACGCGATTCCGAACATGGTGAGGAACGAGCGCAGCTTGTGCGCCCACAGGGTCGACAGGGACTGCCGCACGATGTCCAGAAGCATTCGCATACAATGTTGGAGAATAATGCCCCCACGCCTCCGGGGAGGAGCGTGGGGGCACCCGGGTAACGTTCAGGCGAGGGGTCTCAATCCCGCCTAACCATCTGATCAGATATACGCAGCCGGGTCCCTTAAAGTTCCCTGCTGGCATGTAGTGACTTAGACCCCGCGAAGAGGAAAAAGGTTAGCCGATCCGGACTATGTTGGCCACGGCGTGCCGCACAAGAGTGCGGCCACATCAGAGCACAGCGGCTGGACATCAACTGTTTATCGTCCGACGAAAGAAAGGAATCTGTTGTACCGGAGTGTCTTACTGTGAGGCTTTTTCCTTAGGCCGCTCGTAGGCCTTCTGCAGATATTTCCGCGCCTCTTCGAGTGCTCCAAAAGTGTTGTCGTTGGTTTGCGTTGCCTGGCGGTACTGTCCCACAGCGCGTTCGCGCTGGCCCGTGATGTCGAAAATCTTGCCCAGTTGGATGTGGCTCCAGACTTCGGTCCAGCGCGGCTCGCCGTCCCCATCAATCGACGCCCGGTAGGCGTTGGCCGACGACTGATAATTCCTCTGGTAAAAGAAGACGTCGGCAATCCGGTAGTGAGCCAGCGAACTGTTCTTGTTGAGGTCGAGGGCCTTGTTAAACTCGGTCAGCGCCCCAGACAGATCCCCTTGTTGCTGCAGCGCCTGTCCCCGCAAGATGGAGGCGCGCAGCTTTATGTCGCTGGTATTGGTCAACACGTGGTGGTCGGGATCGATCGCGATGCGGCGCGGACGGCCGAAGGTCTCAATCGAAAACGGTGACGTCGTGCCCACCACTTCAACGCGCTTGTTTTCGGTCTTGCCGTCGGTATCGATGCGCAGGTCCACCGGCATGCGGAACAGATCGAGATCCTGCGATATTTCGCCGGTAACACGGAATCCGGAAGCCTTCTCTTCCTTGGGCTGTTGGGCGCCGGCTCCGCCCAGACGGTAGGTGGTGTACTTCAATTTGAATTCCGGCGCGCCCGTGGAATCGAGCCACTGAGAGAAAAACCAGGTGAGCTGGTCGCCATAGTTTTTCTCGGCGATGGCTTTGAAGTCGTCCATGCTCGCCGCCTTCCCGGCGAACTCCCCGGCAAATTCGCGCATCGTCTTGTTGTATTTGTCTTCGCCCAGCACCCAGCGCAGCATGTGCAGGATCATCGCCCCTTTGTCAGTGGCCAGCGATTGAAATTCCGTAGAGAAGATGTCGAGCTTGCTGGCGCTGGAGAGCGGAACCGTGTCATAGGCCAAGGCGCCGACCGACATATCCTTCACTGCTTCTTCCAGACCGGCGGCTCCGGCGGCATTCTCCACATACATGGCTTCCGAATAGCGGGAGAAGCCGTCGCTCAGCCACCAGTCGTCCTTCGTCGCCGGACTCACCGAAACGCCCCACCACTGGTGCGCAATCGCATCCGCCAGCAGGCGGTAGTTGGTCTTCTCGGTGACAGAAGGCCCGGCCAGGCCCGCGATTTCCGGCGCCCACGCGTAAGGCAGCGTGTCGCCCGGCAGTTCCACGACGTTGAGTTTCTGCGAAGGCGGCAGGCCGTAGAGCGTGATGAAGAAGGTGAACTCCTGCACCGCCGTCGTGGTGTACGCCGAAGCCAGGCTCTGATGCGTAGGCTTGAAGAAGACGTGTAGGTCCATGCCGGCTTCGTCGCTCTTGTACTCCTGAAAAACTCCGGCGACGATCGTGCCAGGGAAGCTGGCCTTGCTCGAGACGAACTTGAAAGTCTTGGTCGGCAGCACGCTCGCGTTGGGCTTCTTCGAGGCCGGAGTGTCGACGACAGTAGATTGTCCGCTGCCGATCACGAACATGTGCGCCGGCACGGTCACGCTGATGGTCGAGGTGAAACGGTTCAGTCCAAATCCGCTGACCGGGAACCATCGTCCGGAGTAGAACAGGTAGCTGGTGTCATCGCCGATGTATGCCAGCTTCAGGCCGGGAACGGGGCTGTTGTCGGCGCTTTCCAGCACGCCTTCATATTCGAAGGTCAGGGTAGTCGAGGCGTCCTTGGACAGCCCTGCCGGCAGCGGAACCCGCACAGTGGAATCCTGGGTAACACGCTCGGCCGATAGCGGCTGATTCTTTTCGTCGAGAACCTTGGTGACACGCAGGTCGTTGTGCAGCTCAAAGACCGCGACACTCAGATCCTGCAGCGCGGTGAATTTTACCTTGGCGCGCGCCGTAATCTGGTGGAGATGCGGGCTGAGTTCAGCCTCGATCTGGTAGTCGTCCACCCGTAGGCGCGTTTTGTCGGCGGCCCGCGACGGAATCGCGAGTAGCACTACCAACGTCAGGGTCAGAGAACTGCTAAGGACGCTCAGAGCGCGCCGCGGGTGACTCAACATTCAGGAGATTCTCCAGGAAATGATAACCCATTTCCTATGATGAAGATTCTCACGCAAAAGATGCTGGGAGCACAAGGTTTAGCTTGCCGTATGTCAGGATTTTGTCATTTCCAGCTTTTGTGATTATTCCGAGCGCAACGAGGAGCGTCAGCTCCATTGGCATCCCCACAAGCTTGTCGTTCTGAGCGAAGCCATCCCAAAAGGGTTGTCATTCCAAGCGCTAGCTCATTGGCATCCCACAAGGTTGTCATTCCGAGGAGCGACAGCGACGAGGAACCTGCTTCCCGCCTGCGTCCTACGAGCCTAGAGCTTAGGCACCAGCGCCAGGATGATGTCCGCCGCCCGGTCGGCCGGGTGCTGTACAGCCCCGGAACCAGCCTGTGGGGCGCGAAGGCGCGCCTTTACGCGGGCCAGGCCCTCCAGCATACGGTCGCGCGCGGGGCCGTCGGGCAGGATCTCCTTCACCACGGCCACCACCTTTTCCGCGGTGAAATCCTGTTGCACCAGCTCCGGCACAACCTCCTCCCCGGCGATCAGATTGACCATCGCGAATCTTGGAACCTTCACCCGGGGCTTGCCCAGCAGATAAGTCAGCGGCGAGACGCGGTAGACCATCACGAACGGCGTGTTCATCATCGCCGCCTCGACTGTTGCCGTGCCACTGGCTACGATGCCGGCGCGCGAGTGCCAGAGCGCTGGCAGGGCATCCGGCACGAGAGTGATTTTCCCCTGGCCCATGAGGCTCGGCAGAAAGCTAGGGTCGAGCGTGGGTGCCACCGGAAGCAGAAATTCATACGCCGAACCAAGCTGACCTGCCGCCTCTAGAATCGTCGGCAGGTTCATGCGAACTTCTTTCACGCGGCTGCCCGGCATGAGCGCGATCCACGGCTTGGTGTGGTCGAGATGAAATTGCGCTGCATAGTCGCCCCGCTCGACTGTCGGGTGCGGCAACTCCGCCAGGGGATGACCGACGAACATAGCGTCCACGCCGCGCTCACGGTAAAACTGTTCTTCGAAGGGAAAGATCACCAACGCCTTGTCGATATAGTCGCGGATCAGGCGCACGCGTCCCTGCCGCCACGCCCAGAATTGCGGCGCCACGTAATACACCGTAGGAATGCCGCGTCTCTTCATCTGCCGCGCAACCCTCCAGTTGAACGCCGGAGAGTCGATGACGATGGCCAGATCAGGCCTGCGCCGGTCAGCCTCGGCGATCAGGTGCCGGTAGAGTCGCAGGATCTTCGGCAGATGGCTGACAATCTCCGTGATGCCCACGACCGCGAGGTCCTTCGAGTCAACCACGGTGTCGCACCCCGCAGCCCGCATGCGCTCCCCGCCCACGCCAAAAAACTCGAGAGTGGCTTGTTTAGGGACAGCCGCCCTCGGCTGTCCAGCGGAGGGCAGCTCTGCAGGCCTTCGCTCGGCGGCCCGCCGCAGAGCCCCAATAAGCTCCGCCCCATACATTTCCCCCGAAGCCTCGCCGGCTGAGATCAGGATTCGCAAGACAGCATTGTAAGGGAGCGATGCGTATGTGGCGCGGGCGCCCCGCCCGCGACTGCGCTACCCAAACACCTCGCAGCCGCGCGACGAACTCAGTCGTCCGCGCTGGCGGTGACCTCGGGCTGCCGTAATTCCCCCGACCCGTTAGTGGGCGAGGGTCCCCGCGCTACATTCAACTCCTGATCTTTATACTGCAGCTGATACAGCTTGAAGTAAATGCCGCGGTTCGCCAGCAATTCCTGGTGCGTCCCCATCTCGCGGACCTGACCCTTATGCATGACGATGATCTTGTCGGCGCGCTGCACCGTCGACAGCCGGTGCGCAATGATCAGCGACGTCCGTCCTTCCACCATGCGTCCCAGCGCGTCGCGCACTTTGAACTCGGTTTCCGTATCGACACTCGAGGTAGCTTCGTCGAGAATCAGAATCTTCGGCTCATGCGCCAGGGCGCGGGCGAAAGATATGAGCTGCTTCTGGCCCGTCGAAAGCGTTGATCCCCGCTCGCGGACTTCTTCGTTGAACCCGTTGGGCAGCGCGCGCACGAAATCGCCGAGATTCACGTCCTCCGCAGCCTTCGCGACGTGAGCGTCCAGAATGCGCTCCGTGCCCAGCCGAATATTGCCGCCGATTGTGCCGGTAAACAGGAACGGGTCCTGCAGCACGACGCCAAACCGGCCGCGCAGGTCGTTGAGATCCATTTCTTTGACGTCGACCCCATCGATGCGGACCGCGCCTTTCTGCACATCGTAGAAGCGCAGCAGCAGGGAAATAAGAGTCGTCTTGCCGGCTCCGGTGTGGCCGACGACCGCGACGGTTTCTCCCGGCTCGATCGCGAAGGTCACATCACGCAGAACCCAGTCGGGCTGAGATGGCAAGTCCGAGATTGTGGAGCCCCGGACGCCCTCGTCCGCGGTTGCGCCGGCGCTCCCGGACGAAGGCGTCCGGGGCTCCATGTCTTTATTTTCCCGGTATGCGAACCACACATGGTCGAACTCAATGCGTCCCGGGCCTTCGGGCCTCTTCGTCACGGCTGGCGAAACGACGTCGACCGGCGTATCCACCAGCTTAAAAATGCGTTCGCTGGCCGCCATCGCGGACTGCAGAATGTTGTACTTCTCGCTGAAGTCCATGATGGGGCGGAAGAAACGCTGCGCGTACGCCGTGAAGGCGATCACCACGCCGAGCGAGGCTGCGGTCGCAACCACGTGAAACGACACCAGCGTCTGGCGGCTGAACTCAATGGAAACGCTGTTGGCAACAACGCCGCGTAGCACATCCTGCCCGCCAAACCAGATCACGCAAGCAATCGCGATCGCTGAAAAGAAATCAACCACCGGGTAGTAAACCGAGTAAGCCATGATCGCGTCTTTGAACGCGTCCATGTGGCTGCGGTTGATGTCGGAGAAGCGGTCGTAGGCCTTGCGCTCGCGGTTGAAAAGCTGCAGCACGACCATGCCGCTGACGTGTTCCTGCAAGTATGCGTTGATCCGGGCGATGGCAGTGCGAATACGCCGGTAAGAATCGCGCACCTTGTCGCGAAAGACCTTGGTCGCCACCACAATGAACGGCAGCACCGCAAACGTAATCAGCGCCAGCTTCCAGTTCATGCACAGCATCACGCCCAGAATCCCCAACAGCACGAACAGATCTTCAAAGATCGAGACAACGCCGGAGGTGAACATTTCGTTCAGCGCGTCCACGTCGGTAGTGACGCGCGTGACCAGCCGTCCGACCGGATTCTTGTCATAAAAAGCCACATGCATGCGCTGCAGGTGCCGGAATATCTGGCTGCGCAGGTCGAACATCACTTTCTGTCCAGTCCATTGCATGAAATATGTTTGCAGGAACTCCAACACGAAGGTAAGCAACAGCAGGCCGAAGTAAATGGAGGAAATTTGCGCGATCCCGTGCAGCGGCCGCGGGCTCAGCCAGCTCCACAAGCCCAGAGTCGCGCCCTTCACCGGTGCAAGGTAGCGGTCCACGGCGACTTTTACCAGGTAAGGCCCCAGCACGTCGCAGAACGATTTGAGGACGATCGAGACAATGGCAATCGTCACCTGCCAGCGATAAGGACGCAGGTAAGTGAGCAGCCGCCGCATCAGGCGGCTGTCATATGCTTTGCCTAGTACTTCCTCTTCCTGGGCCATTGTTTGCCGGTCAAACTTCGCAAAGAAGCGGGTGAGCGGCGTTGAACACGCCTCTCCACAGGGTACCTCAAATAGATGGTCGACACAGCCGCCGGGATGGAAAACGTTTCTATGTCGCGCGGACCTGCCCTGAGCGAACGCCGAACGGCCCCACGCCCGCGGGTGGGATAATCAGAACAGTGCCTTTGGGAATCTACATCTCCGTTCCGTTCTGCCGGACGAAGTGCAGCTATTGCAACTTCGCGTCCGACGTGTTTTCACGGGCCGTCTTTGACCGCTATGTGGATCGCGTGTGCGCCGACGTCGCCGATGCTCACAAGGTTGCAAAAGAGATCGGCGGGCAATTCGAGCACGAAGTGGACTCGATCTACCTCGGCGGTGGAACGCCCACGGTGCTAGAGGCCGGACAACTTCAACGGATGTTTGACGCGGTCCGCGCGCAGTTCTCTGTGCGGCCCGATGCCGAAGTGACGGTCGAGTGCGCGCCAGGCACGCTCTCACCCGAGGTGCTGCAAGCGTTGCTGCGCTGCGGCGTGAATCGCGTCAGCCTGGGAGTGCAGTCCCTCGTCGATGCCGAGGCAGCGGCGGTTGGACGGTTACACAAGCGCGCAACCGTCCTGGAAGACATTGCCCGTCTGCGCGCCGCAGGCATCACGAACATCAATGTCGATCTGATCGCGGGCCTTCCCCATCAGACCGCCGAATCCTGGCAGCAGTCGCTCGATGAGACCCTCGCCACCGGCGCTGCCCACATTAGCGTCTACATGCTCGAAGTGGACGAGGACTCGCGACTGGGCCGCGAGGTGATCGCCGGCGGAACCCGCTATCACGCTCATTTCGTCCCCGACGAAGAGGCCACCGCGGATTTCTATCTCGCCGCGTGCGATCTCCTGGAGGCCAGCGGCATCGCCCAGTATGAAATTTCCAATTTCGCGCGTCCCGGATCCGAATCGCGCCACAATCTCAAGTACTGGACGCGGCAGCCCTATCTGGGCTTCGGCGTCGACGCTCACTCGATGCTGAGGTCGGCGACGCCCGAAGCCGACGCGATGCGCTTCGCAGCCGCCGACATCCTGGAAAAATATGTTGCCGGATCGCCCTTGCAGAGCGCCGTGATCTCGCACGCATCCGCATTGGAAGAAAGCTTTTTTCTTGGCTTGCGCCTGAATCGCGGCGTGAACCTGCGAGACGTCACCGCGACGTTCGGTCAGCAGGCCGCCGATACCGTGTCGCCCGCAATCGCAGAGTTAATCAACGACGACCTGCTGCACCGAGACGGTGATCGCATTCGCCTCACCCCGCGCGGGAGACTGCTCTCGAACGAGGTCTTTCAGCGATTTCTGGCTCCCGTTCCCTAGTCAGAAGCGAGCGTCCTCCGGACGAACGTCCCGCACTACGCGGATAGTATTCCGTAAAAGTTCGGCCAACCATCCGGTCGGTTGGCCAGAATGCGGGATCCCGCATTTCCCCCAGTGTTCATGCTGGGTTCCGCATGCTCAGGATTGACTTCCCGGGGTAACTTTATCGCACTCCAACGCTGTGTTCTAATCGGAATCAGATTGTCCAGCCGATGACGATATTGCGCCGCATCGGGCCGGAGGAACCTTGGATTTCCAACTGAACGAAGAGCAGTTGCAACTAAAAAAAACCGTTCGCGAGTTTGCCGAGCGTGAGATCAAGCCCCACGTCATGAAGTGGGACGAGGCCGGCGAGTTTCCGCTCGCCACCATCAAAGAACTGGGCAAGCTCGGAATGCTGGGGATGGTTTTTCCTCCTGAGTACGGCGGAGCGGGCATGGGTTACGTCGAGTACGTGACCGCGATTGAGGAACTCTCTCGCGTCGACGGGTCGGTCGGAATCATCGTGGCGGCGCACACCTCGCTGTGTTCGAACCATATTTTTCTGGCCGGCAATGAGGCGCAGAAAAAGAAGTACGTCAGCAAGCTGGCGACCGGCGAATTCATCGGCGCATGGGGACTCACCGAGCCGTCGTCCGGATCGGACGCGGGCAGCGCGCGCATGACGGCCGTGCGCCGCGGAAATAGCTGGGTTTTGAACGGCACCAAGACTTTCTGCACCAACGGCCACTATGCCGACGTGATCGTCGTGCTCGCCGTGACAGATCGCGCGGCGCACACTCACGGCATTTCCGCATTTGTCGTCGAGAAAGACACCAAGGGATTCCGTCCCGGCAAGAAAGAAAACAAGCTGGGACTGCGGGCCAGCGATACCGCCGAGTTGACCTTCGAAGACTGCATGATTCCGGCGGAGAATCTGCTGGGCGGCGAGGGCCAGGGATTCCCCGATGCCATGCGCGTGCTAGACGGCGGCCGAATCTCCATCGCTGCTTTATCGCTGGGCATGGCCGAGGGGGCGTACGAGGCGGCCCTGAAATATTCCAAGCAGCGCAAACAGTTCGGCAAGGCGATCAGCGATTTCCAGGCGATCCAGTGGAAACTGGCCGACATGGCCACCGAGATCGATGCGGCCATGCTGCTCACCATGCGCGCCGCGTCGATGAAAGACGCCGGCATGAAGACCACGCAGGAATCGTCCATGGCGAAACTCTACGCCAGCGAAGTGGCCGTGCGGTGTGCCAACGAAGGCGTGCAGATTCACGGCGGCTACGGCTTCATCAAAGACTATCCAGCCGAAAAGTTTTACCGCGACGTAAAACTCTGCACCATCGGCGAAGGCACCAGCGAGATTCAGCGCTTAGTGATCGCCCGGCAGCTGCTGAAGGACTAGCGGCTTGGCTCTTAGCTTTTGGCTCTTAGCCACACCTGCCACACAAACAGTCCCCAGTAACTGCTGGCGAGCGCCACGAACAGAGCGGTCAGCAGAATGTGGCCGATCACGAACTCTCGTCCCTGAGGCCAGTCTTCGTGGGAAAAATAAAACGCGTCGACCAGAATCCGCGCCGTCCAGTAGCTTCCAACAAAACACGCCAATCCCAACGCCGCCCGGTCGCCGCGGAGCATTTCCGTGTGCAGCACGAGCGTGAGCGTGCCGAACGCAATGATGGTCAGCACTGTGAATCCGCCCTGCACCCAGAGCAATTTCCGGTTGAACGGCATGAGCTGCGCCAGATCCCGTTTCCAGTGCAAGCGCGACGGCACCTGAGCGCTGGCAAACAGAATGACGAAATGTCCGGCGCCCGCCAGCCACAAAATGAGATCAAAGCATCGCTCCGCGAGAGTCTGTGTCATAAAGCGTGAACCGCACGCATGAACGGAATTATGACACGCAACACGAACGGAGGATGAAAAAGCCAAAAGGCCGGCGAAGCGGTCACGATCACCAGGAAGATCCAGGCGATCGGGCCTTTCTGTAGGCCAAGCTGCCTGCCGAGTCGAGACCTCTCTAAAGTCACACCGAGGCCCTGCACGATGAAATATCCGGTGGGCAAGCCGTATCCTCCGCGGGCGGGCAGTGAAACCACCAGGTCATGAATCAGGCCAGACGCGATGAACACCAGCAACCCGGCCGCGGCCACTCCCGTGCGCCTGTGAAGCGGACGGAAAATCAAATCGTGAGCCAGCTGCCGAAATCCAAGATTCCAGCGCTTCCCCCAGAACTCGCTCAGCGTTTTCGACAGAATCGGTTTCGACATGATCGGCTCGGCCGCGATCCCCACCGCCTGCCAGAACAGCGCGATCAAATGGAAGCTGCCGAAGTGCAGCAGGAAGATCAACCCTAAGAGCCCGATCCACCCGCGCAGCAATTCATCTTGTTCCGGCACGCGGCGCGCGACCGCCCACAGCAACGCAACTCCCAGAGCGGTCTTCCCGGCAGCCCAACCCCACTGCTCAGCGCTCGGTTGAACCGGCCGCTTGTCCGCGTCAAGAAACGTTTCCGCGTCCATACCCGGCCAAGCCAACAGGTAGGCGAACGAACGGCCAACGCCATGCGCAACGTGAGAACGAGCCTTCCACCACGTCATCCACTTCAGCCCTGCAAAAATCGCAAACGACAGCGCCCACATGAACAACCAGGCTGGCAGCCGGCTCTGTACAGCGATCGCCATCGCGGGGAAAACAAGCAGCGGAAGGGTCTCAATCCAGAGGCTGCGCTTGCCGGCACGGGGGGGCGGCGTAGAGACAGAAGACAATGTGTATTCCTTGAAGCAGTGGACTAATATACAGCAAACCGCCTCCGGCGAATCTATGTTGATCATTCGCGGTTCCTACCGTTTCTGGCCAAAGAAGGTCGCGTTTCGCAATGACTACTGCCTGCGGTGCAAGGCGCCGCGTCGATCCATTGCTATCCGGACCTTCGATGTGGGGCACCTCTTCTGGATCCCGATATTGCCGGTGGGCTTTTGGAAACGCTGGCAATGCGAGGTGTGTGGTCAGCCACCACACGCTCACCCGAAGGTTCGCCGGGCCTTCAAATGGGTAGGCCTCGTGTGCGCGATTGCCCTTTCGTTGCTGGTGTGGGCTGTCCCGGGCAGTGCTGATCTCGGAGTGATCGGTTGGATCCTCCGAGTCGCCGCCCCGGGAGGAGGGATTCTCCTTCTCTCTGATCTGCTTGGTGCTCCGAAGGAGCCGTCCCTGCGGCAGCAACTCTCAGCAGTGCCTCCGGCCACGGATACGGTCTGCCCGTTCTGTACGACGCCACTGGTGGCGCTCACCGGAGAGCGCTGGTCATGCCCGGCCTGCAATGCCGTGAGGTATTAGTAACACTCATGTGGGGACAGCTCTCGGCTGTCCGTCGAGCGAAGTTCGATACCACTTTCTTTCCCAGACTCCGATCCTGCTTTACACTGATTGCTTGAATAAGGCTCCGTTGGACACTGCGCACGCGAATCCCGACTCACGGGTCGACCAGGCACGAATCGACCAGGCACGAATCGACCAGGCACGGATCGATCAGTCCCGGATCGACTCGCTCCGCTCGGGCGACGTGCGCACCCTGGCCCGCGCCATCTCCACCGTCGAGAATCGCGGTCCGGGATGGTCCGACCTGCTGAAGGCCTTGTTCCCGCACAGCGGCCGGGCTCGCGTGATCGGGCTGACGGGCGCGCCCGGAGCGGGCAAGAGCACGCTGGTCGACCAACTGGCGCGACTCTATCGCAAACAGAACCGCACGGTGGGAATTGTCGCAGTCGATCCAACGAGTCCATACACTGGCGGAGCGATTCTCGGCGACCGCATTCGCATGCAGGAACATTTCGCCGACCCCGGAATCTACATTCGCAGCATGGCGACCCGCGGATCGCTGGGCGGCCTCGCCCGCACCACGGCCGATGTCACCACCGTCCTCGACGCCTCGGGCCGTGACGTAATCCTCGTCGAGACCGTCGGCGTCGGCCAGGATGAAATCGACATCGTCCGCCTCGCCGACATTACCGTTGTGATTCTCGTCCCCGGCATGGGCGACGATGTGCAGACCATCAAAGCGGGCATCATGGAAATCGCGGACATCTTCGTGATCAACAAGAGCGATCGCGAAGGTGCCGAAAGAGTGGAGCGCGAGATTCGCGCCCTGCAATCGCTGGCCCTGCGCCACGATGGATGGACGCCCCCCATCGTGAAGACGGTAGCCAGCGATGGAACCGGAGTGGACGACTTGGCCGCGGCTATCGCCGACTACGAGGCCTATCTGCAAAAAGAGAATCTTGCGCTGAAAAAGAGTGTGCAGAACTGGCAGGAGAGACTCGTCGAGATGCTTCGCGAGGTCATGCTGGAGAAAGCACGGAAGCAGCTCGGCGACGGGAATCTGACCAAGCTGGCCGCGGAAGTCGCCGAACATAAGCGCGATCCGTACACGCTGGTGGAAGAAATCGCAGCGCAGGCCAAGAACACGTAGCCCCGGACGCATTCGTCCGGGGAGGTTTTGAGCGCGACTGCGGGCCGGATCGGGTGACAAACACTGATTAGGAGAACAAATGGCCACGAATCGGATCAAAGCAGTGGCACTTCTGCTGTGCGGTCTCCTCTTGACCGCGAACCCTCGCGACAGCGTTGGCCAGCCCGGTGAGAGGAAGGACCTTGGAACGCTAAGGGTCCTGTCGGTCAGAAAAATGAGCAACGAGGAGTACAAAAACCGGGTGACGGACCAAATAGGAGCGGAGTATAGCGTGCGATTCCGCTTCGAGGCACCTGCGGACCACGCTGTATTAGTGTATGCGATGAATTGTGGCGAACCCGCGGGTTATGCCTTAACTCGCCGAGGAAAAGAGGTCAGATGGTCGTTCGCTATTCGTCCTGGCGAAGATCCTTCGAAGAGTCCGGGATTCAAGCGCTTTGGAGCCGAGTTATTGACGGAACGGGATGCCTGCTGGATTCGGATGTATCCACTTTCCGCTTATGAATGGGAGACGGAGGAAGAACCGACGGCGAGCGGCGCGGAAATTGCGCAAAGCATTTTCGTCAAGAGACGAACGGATCCGGAACCTACCGAACTGATTTCGCCTTGGTACACAGTTCCGGCTACGCAACAGTAGGGACGAATAATGTTCCAAATCGACCATCTCGGCATCGCAGTCAAATCGCTGGCGGCGGCCAAGGCGATCTACGAAAAGCTGGGTCTCAGCGTCTCCCCCGAAGAAACGGTCGAGCAGGAGCAAGTCCGCCTAGTCATGGTTCCGGTCGGCGAAAGCCGGCTCGAACTGCTCGAAGCCACCTCCGAGAATTCAACCATTGCCAAATTTATCGCCAAGCGCGGCGAAGGGCTCCACCACGTGTGCCTCAAAGTGCCAGACTTGCCCGCCGCCGTCGAAAAGCTGAAAAAAGACGGCGTGCGCCTGGTGTCGCAAGAGATCAAAACCGGCGCCGGTGGACACAAATATGTCTTCGTACATCCCGCCAGCACCGGCGGCGTGCTACTAGAGCTAGTGCAGGGATAAAGTGCAAGCATAAGAATCCGCACCGGCCACGGATTTCACTGATTACCACGGATAAAGCAAGAACGCACAGAAATGCTTCTTCTCGTCACCGACACTTCCGGCAGGAACGGCACCGTTGCACTGGCGCGCGCGGGTGAAAGCTCCAGCACCAACGAAATCCAGTTGATCGAAGTTGCGCCTCTCGCGGGCGGAGCCTTCTCGGCGCAACTCGTGCCGCAGATCGCAGGGCTCCTGCAAAAGCATGCTCTCGGCAAAACCGACATCAGCGCCTTCGTCGTTGTTTCCGGGCCGGGTTCGTTCACTGGCCTGCGCGTCGGCCTCGCAGCAATCAAGGCGTTGGCCGAGATTCTGCAAAAGCCCATCGTTCCTGTGTCCCTGCTGGAGCTTGTGGCAACCGTCGCTCGCGCTCAAGGCAAGGTTGTCGCGGCACTGGATGGCGGGCGCCGTGAAGTTTTCTTCGGAGCGTACGAAATGGCGGGCGAATCGGTCCAGGTTCTCCGGGAGGAACTGCTGTCGCAGCCGGAGTTCTTGCTCGCTGCGAAAGAATCAACGGTCGTCACCCCCGACTCAGCCTTAGCGGATGCGGCGCGGGCCGCAGGTCTCCCCGTGCTCGCCGTCGATCCCCCCAACTCTGAAATGATCGCCCGCTTCGGATGGACTAAGCTGCAGGCTGGCAGAACGGTCCCGCCCGAGCGGTTGGAAGCGAACTACATGCGTCGCTCCGACGCCGAGATATTTGTGAAACAAAGCTCCTAGCTGCTAGCTTCTAGCTGAACTACCCCCGATTCCAAACTCCCGTGCACATCCGCCCCGCAACTCTCGCCGATATTCCTTCCATCCTGGCCCTGGAGCGCCAGTCCGCGACCGCCGGACACTGGACCGAAGAGCAATATCGCCAGGCATTCGGTCAGGAAGGTGGGAGAAGACGCGTACTCCTGGCTGAAGATTTCCCCCCGACCGCGTCGGCCCAAGAGAATAGGAGCCGCGCAGATACCAGCATCTCGGGCTTCCTGGTAGCTCAGCATCTCGCCCCCGAATGGGAGTTGGAAAACATAGTCGTCGCCCCCCCAGCCCGCCGACAAGGCCTCGGGAAGCGCCTTTTGGACGCCCTGCTAGCCGCGGCCCGCAGAACAAACAGCACCACCGTGTTTCTCGAGGTCCGCGAATCCAACGCCGCCGCGCGCTCCCTTTACGAAAAAGCCGGGTTCGAGCAGACCGGCCGCCGCAAGTCCTACTACACAAATCCCCCGGAAGACGCGGTACTCTACCGCCTTTTCCTGCCATAGCTCTGTTTCTCACACTGAGACTGCACCACTTTTTTGGCATTGAACCCACTTTTGCCCTGTGCTAGCCTCAGCTCATATCCCGGTTGGAGGTCTGCTGGATGCTGACTTCGAGAGACCAACTTCTGACCAATCATGAGGAATTCCGCAGATTGGCTCAGGAGCACACGCAGTATTCGAAACGCCTCGATTCACTCACCCAAAAACGTTACCTCAGCGAAGACGAGAAGCTAGAAGAGGTCCGTCTGAAAAAGTTGAAACTCCGCCTCAAAGATCAGATGGAGTCCATCGAGCGCGAGTACCGCCAGCAGTACGGCGTCAACGTAGCGTAAAAATCTGGCCAACCTCCAAGCGGCATCGCCGCTCAGGGAGGAACTCATCTACCATCCAGGCGCGACGAAGCGCCTTTTTTATTGATACTTACCAAATTTCCATTCCCAATCTTCTGTGCGTTTTTCTGAGTTAGCCGTGTTCAACGCGCGCCTTTATATCATCGTACGCATCCTCGATGAGCCTGTTTAGCGCTGCTGCGTTTGTGGCCGTTCCCGGCCTCAGCTTCACATGGCGCATGAACTTGCCCGTGCCTTGCAGCAAGCGCGCCGGATCCCGCAGCGCTGCGCCGTGAAAGAACCCCACGTTTACGTGCGACGTGAATGCATTGACGTAGCCGAACGGCGCATCTCCCAAACATGCAACCGGACAGCCGTCATGCAAAAGCTCCCGGACTTCGTCCCCGCATTTTCGCATCACTTCAAACCACTGATGCGCCATGGCTCCCAATCCACCTGCATGCTCTTTCATCCACGCATCGATACCGGGATCGCGCTCGACAGCGCCGTTGAATCGCAGCAATTCCGTTTTCATCGTCGCTCCACTTTCTGCTTCCGAGATCCGTGGTTGCGTATCACCGTTACCATCTCCCCCGCAAAATCGCTCGTCTGGAACAGTCCCTCTTCTCGAAGGTAGTGTCGCTCCCGGCTAACCCCGTAGTCTTTTATCACCCGGATCTTTTATCACCCGGATCGTTTATAGCCCAGATCGTTCGACGACCGCCTTTTCGCCCGACTGGAAGCGATCATTCGCCCTACAGAGTCGGCCCCGCGAAACTCACGGCCGTCCCCAAATCGTCCCGAGCCCGGTCAGCCTGCTCTATAATTAAAAGCTCTCATGGTGCGTGACGGATACTTCTACGCGGTGCCGCTGATCGCAGCCGCTGTGCTCCTCGGCTGGCTCACTCAGCCTGCCTGGGCGATCGTCCCCTGCCTGCTGGCATTTTTCTTTCTCTGGTTCTTTCGCGATCCTGAGCGCGCGATTCCACAGGATGCCGGAGCGGTGGTTTCTCCCGGCGATGGCAAAGTCACCGACGTTTCCCCCATAACAGTAGGAAACGAGAAGCTCACGCGGCTCAGCATTTTCCTGAGTGTGTTTAATGTGCACGTGAACCGCTCGCCGATCGCCGGCGTGATCCGCGACGTCCGCTACCAGCGCGGCCAGTATTTGAACGCGATGAATAAGACGTCCGCCGAATTGAACGAGCAGAATATCGTCACCGTGGAAAGTGACGGCGACGGCCAGAAAGTCGTCTTCAAGCAGATCGCGGGCCTGCTGGCGCGGCGCATCGTGTTCTACCCCAAGGTTGGAGACCGGCTGGAGCGAGGCCAGCGCGTGGGCCTGATCAAGTTCGGATCGCGCGTCGACGTCCTCCTCGACGCTTCTGCCCACGTCAACGTGAAAGTCGGCGATCACGTGAAAGGCGGTTCCACCGTGCTTGCCCACCTGCAGCCCCAAGGCGCACTGGCGGACGCCGGAAGCGCTCCGGCCACCGAGAGGGCGCACTGATGGATCAAGCCAAGACGGATCAATCGGCGCTGGATCAAGCTGCGATGGGTCAGCCTCAGATCGCTCAACCTCCCCGCAAACCCCGCCGCCGTCTCAGCAAGGGGATGTACATTCTCCCGTCGCTGTTCACCACCGCAAACATGGCCCTGGGCTTCTACGCGATGCTCGAGGTCCTGCACGCCACCCTCGCCGACTATGGGCATCTCGACAATGCGGCCAAGGCGATCGGCTTCGCTGTGCTGTTCGACGGCCTTGATGGCCGCATCGCTCGGATGACCGGAACCAGCAGCGATTTCGGCAAGGAACTGGACTCTCTGGCCGACGCGATCACCTTCGGCGTCGCCCCCGCCATGCTGGCGTGGAAGTGGGGATTCTTCCTGATGCCTCCGGTCCTGCTTACCGATTGGCACAACACTTGGCACGTCAAGCTGACCCAGCTCGGAGCGATTGCCAGCTTCCTTTTCCTGGTCGCGGGAGCCAGCCGCCTGGCGCGGTTCAACATTACCAGCAATCCGGAACCCTCGAATCCCGGTCGTCCGGGAAAGAAGTATTTTGTCGGCATGCCCATTCCTGCCGGCGCGGGTGTGATTGCCGCCGTGGTGCACTTCGCTGCCGGAGATCCTCTCGAGTCCTGGTACACCGCTTTGACCTGGTTCGCGATGGTGATGACCGTCGGCTACCTGATGGTGAGCACCTGGCGCTTTTACAGCTTTAAAGACATCGATTTCCGTTCGCGTCATCCCTTCCGCCTGATTCTTTTCCTCGGCATCCTGATCGCCTCGATCTGGTTCTTTTCGCGCCAGATGCTCTTCTTTATCGCGCTGCTCTACATGGTCTCCGGCGTTTTCTGGCGTTTGCAATGGATGTTCCGCCGCCGCCCTGATCCTCCGTCTCCGCCCTACAAGGAGGCGTCGCAGACCTCATGAACGACTCCGTCAAGGCCCCGCCTGCGTCCCATCCCGTCGCCGCTCGCGGAAATCTTTATCGCGCCGCGATCGTGGGTGCCGCTTCGCTCAAGGGCAAGGAGATCGCCGAGATGCTGAACGAGCGCAACTTCCCGGCCGCCGATATTCGCCTGCTCGATGACGACGAGTCCCTCGGCCAGCTCGAGGCCATGGGCGACGAGATCAGTTTTATCCAGAGAGTGCGCGCCGAGCAGTTTGAGCACGTGGACTTTACTTTTTTTGCCTCGGATGAAGAGAGCACACGCAAGAACTGGAAAGATGCTCGCGATGCCGGCAGTGCCATCATCGATCTTTCCTCCTCTCTGGAAAACGAAGCCGGGGCCAGCGTGCGGTCGGTATGGGTCGAGCGGGAGCGCGGACAAATCCCCGCCCCGGAACTGCAGCCCGGACCCTGCGTCACCGCGCATCCGGTCGCGGTGATTCTGGCTTTGCTGCTCCTGCGGACCACAAAGACGGGCGCGATCCGCCGTGCCGTGGCCACGGTTTTCGAACCCGCCTCGGAGCACGGCCAACGCGGCATGGACGAATTGCACCAGCAAACCGTCAACCTGCTTTCGTTCCAGCCTCTCCCCAAAGACGTCTACGACGCGCAGGTCGCTTTCAATATGCTGGCGCGCTATGGCCAGAAATCGCAGCCCGCGCTCGATTCGGTGGAGGCTCGTATTTCCCGTCACTATCAGAAGATTGCCGGCGAGGGTGCTCCGCGGCCTTCGCTCACGCTCCTCCAGGCTCCCATTTTCCACGGTTATGCTCTGGCGCTATTCCTCGAAATGGAGAGCTCTCCTGATATACAGGCCCTGTTCCAGGCTTTGGCCGGCGATCATGTGGCGATTCCGGGCGCGGAGGAAGATCCTCCCAGCAACGTGAGTGCCGCCGGACAGGCCGACATCCAGCTCGCGCTCAAAATCGATCCCGCACAGCCCAACGGCGTCTGGTTGTGGGCGGCCGCGGACAATCTCCGCATCTCCGCCCTGACCGCCGTGGAATGCGCCGAGAGTATGACCGCCACCCGCCCAACCGGGAAGATTCAATGAAGACGCCTGCGGCCAGCCTGTCGGCCCTGATCCTGTTCGCGCTGGTTGTGCTGGAGTCCGGATTAGGCTGCGGCTACCACACCGCCGGTCACGCCGTGCAACTTCCGGAAAATGTTAAGACCATCGCCGTTCCGGTCTTCAAGAACGAGACCCTCACCTACCGCATCGAGCAGATGCTGACGAACTCGGTGGTGCGCGAATTTACTACGCGGACCCACTACCGCATCCTCAACGACCCCACCGAAGACGCCGACGCCACTTTGCGCGGCACCGTGCTTTCCACCGTGTCTTCTCCGCTCACCTATAACACCTCGACGGGGCAGGCAGCGAGCGTGCTGATCGTGGTCAGCATGAAGGTGACGCTCACGGATCGCAATGGCAAGGTCCTCTACCAGAATCCGGCGTACCTGTTCCGCGAGCAATATGAAGTTTCGCAGGACCTGACCAGTTTCTTCGAGGAGGATTCCCCCGCCTTCCGGCGCCTCTCGCAAGACTTCGCCCGCACCCTGGTCTCCAACATCCTGGAGGGATTCTAGGTCGTGAAGCGATTTTTTCGCAGCAGACAGCGCGATAAATCTTCCAGGGGTGTCATCCTGACCGTAGCCGTTCTTCAGGCGGAGGGAAGGATCTCGCGCGCACACTCTCAATGTTTTCTTTGCCTGGCCCTGTCCGCCACTCTGCTCGCTTCCGGCTGCTTCACCGGCTCGCGCCCGCCTCACATCGGCGATGCCGCCCGGGACTTCACCGTGCAAGACTCCGATCGAAAAGTGAGTCTGAACCAGTTTCGCGGTCAGGTCGTGGTCTTGAATTTCTGGGCAACCTGGTGCCCCCCTTGCGAAGAAGAGTTGCCCTCGTTGATCAGAATGCAGGATCGCCTGCGCGGCCGGGGCGTCACGGTCCTCGGCGTCAGCATCGATGTCGATGGCGACGCCTACCACCGGTTTCTCAAACTGCGCAGCGTCAACTTTTTGACGGTGCGCGATCCCGAACAGAAAGTCGCGAACACCTACGGCACCGCCGGCTGGCCCGAAACCTACGTGATCGATCGCCAGGGCGTGATGCGCCGCAAGTTCATCGGCCCCGTCGACTGGACCTCGCCCGAAGTAATAGACTTCCTGAGCAAGTTATAGCCGTTCGTTAGAAGTTCTGTAGTTGCATTCGGGTTTCAAACGGGGTGTCATCCTGACCGGAGCCGTTCTTCAGGCGGAGGGAAGGATCTCGGCACTTTGCGAATCGAATCCCCGATGTTACATTCGAAAACAATGACCTGCGCCACGAGGGAAATCTGATGCGGGCCTTCGCCCAGGCCGAGCGCTTTGTCGGCGAACTGGAATCGCGCAAGCTGCGCGCGGCCTACGTCTTCGTCGGCGATGAGGCCTTTTTCCGCAAGCGCTTTCGCGACGCGATCCTCGAACATCTCGTCCCCGCCGATCTGCGCGATTTCAGTTTCTTCGAGTTCGATCTCGCCGAAACCGATCTGGCCGAGGTCCTCGACCGCGCCCGCACTCCGTCGCTTATGGCTCCGTTTCAGGTTTTCTTCGTAAAGGGCGTGAAGAATCTTTTTGGCCGCGGTTCGAATGAAGACAAGTTGGCCGCGATCGAAGCCTACTGCAAGAATCCCAATCCCGATGCGCTCATCGTTTTCGTCGCCGACCACATCAGCATTCCCGCCGACGTCCGCCGCATGGAGATGCAGGACAAAGAACGCTACCAGCGCATCCGCGAAACCATGGGCCAGTACTGCGGCATCGTCGAACTGGCGCGCGTGGAAGAGGGCGAAGCGGTTCGGTGGATTTCAGAGTACTGCGCCGGCCGCGGAGTAAAGATCGACGCCGATGGCGCCCGCGAACTGGTCGACGCGCTGGGCGGAGACATGATGATGATTTCCAACGAACTGGAAAAGCTGATTCTCTACGTCGGCGAAAAGAAGCGCGTCACCCTGGGCGACGTCGAAACCATGGTGCTGGCCGCCAAGCAGCGGTCTTTATATGAACTCACGGATGCCATCTCCGCCAAAGAGCGCGTCCGCGCCCTGGAAGTTCTCGACGCCATCCTGCTCTCCGGCGAAGGCGAAGAGGCCGCCATCGGACACATCTACATGCTGGCAAAAACTTTCCGCCAGATGCTGGTCATCCTCGAGCGCAACGTCCGCGACCAGCGCATGCTGTGGGCCGCGCTGTGGCAGGGATTCCGCGTCCCCCCATTCGCCGCCGACGACATCATCAAGCAGGCCCGCCGCTACAAATCCCGCCGCGAACTCACGCGCGCCATTCGTCTCGTGGCCAAGGCTGACCTCGCCCTTCGCTCCAATCCCGTAAGCAAACGCATGGTTCTGGAGCGCCTCGTCATGGACCTGACCACCGAGCCCAAGCCCGAAACCCCCGGCTGGATGCAGGAACATCTCCCGGTGTGAGAACACCAGCCTGCAGCGATTTACAATGCAGCGCATGGTCGTCAACCCTGCGCCTGACTTCAGTGGATCCAATCCGCCGTCGCCCGCAGCCACTCAGCCCGACTGGTTGACCATCGCGGCGATCGCGATCGCTGCCACCGTCATTACCGACGTCATTCACGAAGGTCTTGGTCACGGAGGCATGTGTGTGGTCACGGGCGGACAGCCCCTGGTGCTGTCCACGGTGCACTTTGAGTGCAGCGCGGAAACGCGCCTGGTAGCGGCGGGTGGCACACTCGCGAATCTGGCCTTCGGAGCGGTGTTCTGGGTCGCCGCGCGCGCCACCAGACAGAGTGGGTCGTGGCGCTTTTTCTTCTGGCTAGTGATGGCCTTCAATCTGTTCGACGCAGGCGGATATTTCCTGTTCTCCGGCATCGGCAACTTCGGTGACTGGGCTGCGGTAGTTGCGGGATGGCAGCCAGCGTGGGCGTGGCGCGTTGGCCTGGTCGCGCTAGGAGCGGTTACCTACTTTTTGGTGTTTGTGCCTTTTTGCGTGCGCGAATTGCGTCCGTTCTTGGGCCGAGATGCGAAGATTCGTGTGCGGCGCGCACGCCAGCTCATGCTCACGCCTTACCTCACTGCTGGAATCCTCTCCTGCGTTGCGGGCGCGCTGAACCCGGTTGGGCCGCTGCTGATTCTGGTTTCCGCTGCGGCTGCGTCCTTCGGTGGAAAATCCGCACTGGCGTGGATGTGGCAGCTGCTGTATAGTCCGCGCATTCCCAGCAGCGAACTGCAGATGCCCGAAATCGAGCGCAGCCCGGGATGGATAGTCGCCGCTGTAATTCTGGCAATCGTGTTCATCGCCCGGCTGGGACCCGGAGTGCGGTTTCATTCCGGCTAGCAGAGTCTGATCCGCTGGTCTTGTTTGCTCACGCAAAATCTCCGCGGAATTACGAGCGGCCCGTGTAAAGCCAGCCCTCAACTATCAGCCGCCAGCGTTCAGCAACTGCACAGCAATCTCCTTACCAGTAGTTACAGAATCCGCTTCAAACAACCACCGCAACCCTCGGCAATTTACCCGAAAGTCCAGTGTCTGCACGGAACCAACGTGATCCGCCCAGCCGGCAGGTTCTGAGCCACAATGGATCCACGCCACGAAAGTCCGCCCCGCCCTGTGACGCTGCCGAACTTCCGGCAAGCGTCCGGGGTCAAAGGAAAAGCAATGACAATGCACCGCTCGGTCCGCCTCCTGGTATTCGCCGTAATGATGTTGTCCCTTGCCGCCGCCTCCCATGCGCAGATCAGCGTTGGGATTTCGGTTCGCGTCGCTCCGCCTGCACTCCCGGTTTACGAACAGCCGATCTGCCCCGGCCCCGGCCATATGTGGACGCCCGGCTACTGGGCCTGGAATGACGATGCTGGCTACTACTGGGTGCCCGGGACGTGGGTGGTCGCGCCCGTCGGCTTGTTGTGGACGCCCGGCTACTGGGGCTGGCACGACGGCGCTTATGGATGGCATCGTGGTTATTGGGGCCCGCACATCGGCTTTTACGGCGGAGTGAACTACGGCTTCGGCTACGGCGGAGTCGGTTTTGGTGGCGGAGAATGGCGCGGACGTTCTTTCTTCTACAACACCGCTGTGGTGCATGTGGACTCCGTCCACATCACCAATGTTTACGTAAACAAGACGGTCATCGTCAACAATGAGTCGCACGTGGCCTTCAACGGCGGCCATGGCGGCGTTGCGGCCCGTCCCACGCACGACGAAGAAATGGCGGAGCACGAACACCACACCGAACCGCTGGCCTCGCAAACCCATCACGAACACCTGGCCAGCCAGAACAAACAGAACTTCGCGTCCGCCAACCACGGATGCCCCGCGATCGCCGCCACGGCCAAGCCCGGCGCATTCAGCGGGAAGGGCGTCGTGGCAGCCAAGTCTGCGGGAGCTCCCTATAAGGCACCGGCCATGTCCCCGAAGCAGGCGCGCGCCTTAACGCCCGCCGCCAAGCATGCCGCGACTCCCGCGAAAGCGAGCAACAACAGCAAGCCGGCGAGCCACCCGTCCACCGCTGCGAACAAGAACACCGCGCCAAGCAAGAAAGCGGACAGCAGCCACACCAACCCCAGCCACACGGATAAAGCGAGCAACACTAAAGCGCAGAATACCGCTCGCCCGACTGACACGCATTCGAATCAGGCGCACACGAATCAGGCGCACGCGAATCCGACGCACACGGCCAAGACTTCCGCTCCTCCGTCGCATCCGTCCTCTACCGCGCCGCAACCGCACCAGAGCGCGCCCAAGTCCACCCCTTCGGTCAAACCAGTTGCACAGCACCAAAGCGCACCGAACCCGCAACCACAGCACCAAAGCGCCCCCAAGCCAACGCCCAAGCCAGCGAAAGGACGGTAGCACTCAGGTGCCGCGAAAGTCGATGCATTGATTGCTGGGAGGCTGGCTGTGTGTGCGTGAGAGCTAGATTTCTGAGAGAGCGGTGATTCGAAACGACCCGAAATCCAGCCGCGAAGCGGCGGCATGTGAAAGCCCGGCACGGAAGTGCCGGGTGAGAGTGGACAGGACAAGCGAGTCCCGTAGGGACGGCACCAGTTCTCACGCACCGCCAGCCGCCCTCTCAACTAACATATCCGGCTGACATCGCCGCCCAGTTCGCCCGCCCACGAGGTGTCCGCGCCGAATTGTCCTTCCTCTCGGATCGCAAATACTGCAAACTGACAGGATGAATCCTACTCCGCATTCTCTAAGCCTCTGCCTTCTGCTGGGCCTTATCGCGGTTCCCAATCTACTCTCTGCCCAGTCCACGCCGCCCACGCGCGATCCCAACACGCCCGGCTATGTCACTGCCAAGGAATTACCCGACGGCTCGAACGCTCCTCCGAATGCGGACGGCAATTTCATCCTCGGTCCAACCCACAACGCTCCCGAGGCCTCAGACAGCATTCCCCAGGGCACCGTCATTGAGTTCACCATGAACTCCTCCGACAGCAAGATCTATCCCGGCATCGCGCGCGATCCCAGCACCTTCGGCACGCCAGATCCCAAAGACCCCGCCAAGCTCATCCTAACCACAAGCCACCCCGCTCCCTACACGCGCAAGGTAGCCGTCTACGTCCCCAAGCAATACGTCCCCGGCAGCGTCGCGCCCTTCATCGTCGGCACTGACGGCCCTGACCGCCTGCTCTTCTCGGTACTCGACACCGTGATCGCGCAACACAAGGTCCCCGTGATGATTGCCATTTCCATCGGCAACGGCAGCGGCGACGCGCAGGGCAGTGAACGCGGTCTCGAGTACGACACCATGTCCGGTGTCTATGCGGAGTTTGTGGAAAAGGAAGTTCTGCCTCTGGTCGAAGCCGAGGCTCACGTGAAGCTCACCAAAGATCCCAACGCCCGCGCCACCATGGGCGGCAGTTCAGGAGGCTCCTGCGCCCTGATCATGGCCTGGTATCACCCCGAGCTCTATCACCGCGTTCTCACCTACTCCGGAACCTATGTCAACCAGCAGTGGCCCTCCAATCCGCAAACGCAGCACGGCGCCTGGGAGTTTCACGAGCACCTCATCCCCGAGAGCCCGGCCAAGCCGCTCCGCATTTGGATGGAAGTCGGCGACCGCGATCTGTTCAATCCCAACGTCATGCGTGACGACATGCACGACTGGGTCCTCGCCAACGAGCTTATGGCCAAGGTGCTTGCGGCTAAGGGCTATCGCTACCAATTCGTATTCGCCCGAAACGCCGCGCATGTGGACCGGGCGGTGAGACAGCAAACGCTCCCCGAAGCCCTGCAATACCTCTGGCAGGACTACCCGTCTACCCCCGTCAAACATTGATATTGATATTGATGCGCTCTTCGTGGAGGAACCGGGTAATCTCATCGTCAAAATACATCCCGGCTGCAACTACTTGCACATTGACAAAGCCACCGCCTCGAAACATAATCCCTTCTGCATTTGGGCCCGTGAAGTATCCCCCCTCGTCCACCTATGAGCCAATCATCGCCGCATTCTCGCCTGCTCACGGCGAGAGGCGGTGACCCGTTCGGTTTGCTCATAAGGGCAACTGAAAATGAGGTTGAAAATCGCGCACTAGATATCGCGCATGTGATATCGCGCACAAGGAGAGGGACATGATTAAAACACACAGACTTATTTCGCTTGCAGCTCTGGCACTCATGATCGTCAGCTTCGGCATAGTATCGCCCGCCCGCGCCTCGCTCGGCGAACCATTGCAGACGGCCCCTGCGAGCTGGTGGTGGTACGTCGGCCAGACGCCGGCGCAGGTGTCCACGCTCATCAGTTCGAAGAACGCGCGGCTCGTGAGCTTGCGCGTTCAGTCCGCCAGCCCTCTGCTGTTCGACGTCGCCCTGGTCCAGAACACTGGCACCTACAACAAAGCCTGGTGGTGGTACTACGGCCTGACCCAGCAGCAGCTCCAGAATTACTACACGGCGAACGATGCCCGCCTCATCAGTGTTGAGCCCTACGTGGTCGGCGGCACCACCTATTTCGCGGCCATCATGCTGCACAACGTGGGCGCGGATTACAGCGGCTGGTGGTGGTACTACGGATTGACCCCAGCCCAGATCCGAACCTACCTCACCGCCAACAAGGCCCGCCTCATCGATCTGCGCCAGTACACCAGCGGCACCTCTACCGTCTACGGAGTCGTGATGGTTCCCAATACCGGGTCGAGTCAATCCGGATGGTGGTGGTACTACGGGATCACGCCCGCCCAGGTTCAGGCGAACCTGACCGCCAACAATGCCTATCTCATCAGCATCGATCCTGCCGATTCCACGGGCAGCACCTTCAACGTGGTTATGAACGCCGCGCCCTCCGGACTCGGCTGGTGGTGGTATTACGGCCAGACCGTCGCCAACGCCGAAAGCCTCGCCGTCAAAAACAAAGCGCGCATCTTTGACGTCAAGAGCTACGTGGTGGGCGGCTCGCAGTACGTGGCGGTGCTTATGTTTCCCAACACCTGGAGTTCCACGCAAACGGCAGACGGCAGCTGCGACAAAACCGTCATCTCCGGCTGGCATTCGACCGCGCCCGCCGTCGGCCTCGGCTCGACCTCTTCCACCACCTCCTACGATAGCGTCATCACTGCGCTCATGAAGAAGTACCAAGTGCCGGGCGGCGCGGTGGCCGTCATCAACAATGGCAAGCTGGTTCTGGCCCGCGGCTACGGCTTGAGCGATACCGGCAACTCCCTGATCGCGCATCCCGACAGCCTGTTTCGACTCGCGAGCGTGTCGAAGCAGATCACGTCGGCAGTAATTCTCACCCTCGTCCAGAACGGCAAGCTCTCGTTGACCGACAAACCATTTTCGATCTTGGGATTTAAGCCCGATCCCAATAAGCCGCAAACCGCCGCGCTCTCGAATATCACCATTCAGGATCTGCTGCAGCACACCGGCGGTTGGAGCCGCGAAACCGGATGCACCAACTGCAGCACCGAAGGCGATCCCATGTTCGAACCCGAGACGATTGCCGCCGCGCAGGGCATTCCCTCGCCGCCCAATTGCGACCACATCATCCAATACATGCTGAGCCAGCCGGTTTACTGGACGCCGGGCAAAGTTTACGACTATTCCAACTTTGGCTACTGCGTGCTCGGTGCCGTCATCGAGAAGGTCACCGGCAAGAGCTATGCCAGCTACGCGACCACCAGCGTTCTAGCGCCCGCCGGAGCCACCGGCATCGTGCAAGGACGCACCATCTGGGCCGCCGACCGCGAGGTCGTGTACTACGACTACCCCGGTTCCGGTTCTGGACAGGACGTGTTCGCGACCAGCCTCAACGCCTACACCAATCCCTACGGCAACTTTTATATCGAAGCGATGGCCGCGCATGGCGCCTGGGTCGCATCCCCCGTCGACCTGTTGCGCTTCCAGGCAGCTATCGATGGACGCAATGGCCACACCCCGTTGCTCAATTCGACCTCCCTCGCCGATCTGACCTCGAATCCCAATGTCCTCTGGTCCGAGATCAACGGCTCGAATGTACTCACCACCTACACTCCTTCGGGCTATTGGTATGGCATGGGCTGGGAATTGAATTCCTCCGGCAACTGGTGGCACACCGGCAGCCTGCCCGGCACCTCCACCGAGCAAGTGCACGCCTCCAACGGATTTGGCTGGGCCGCGCTTTTCAATTCCCGCCCGAGCTCCCCTCAGTTCTTTACAGACCTCGACAACGATCTCTGGACCGCATTCAGTGGCACCTCGTCATTTCTCACGACCGACCTGTTCGACCAGTACGGCACCTACACTGGCTGGATGACCGGTGCCGCCTACCAGTCGAAGTTCAACGCGGAGGCGAAGCTGGGCAAGTATCCGTCGCGAGTCGAAGGCTTCAACTCGACCGGCACCGACCTGTTCCGCGCCGTCTTTGCCCCCAACCCCGGCTTCTCTGCGTGGCAGAGCAACGACGGCCTGACCTGTACGACCTACAAGACCACCGCCGCGTCCATGGCCAGCGCGGGATATGCGACGGCATCGCTCCAGCAATACGTGTCAGCCGACGGAACCCGCCGCTATCAGGCAACCTGGGTCAAATGGTGATGGTGCAGGAGTGATGCTGCTGAAGTGATGACGGTCAGATGGCGACGGACATGTTGGACAAACATGTGGGACGGACACTCCTGTCCGTCGCCTTTGACCGGCAGCCGAGAGCAAGGGCAAAGAAGTGTGAACTCAAATTGCGGGCGGAGTTCAGAATCGAACCACCAATCCGGTTGAAATACGCGCCACGTTGCCGGGAGAACCGACGTGCAACCAATCTGCTTGGGCTCGAATAGCAAACCAGCGATCGAGAACGAAATCGGCCCCGCCGCCGGCGCCATAGGTAAAGTAGCTGAAATCACCACCGAATTGAGAGTCTGTATGTGTGAGGCTGCCCCAAGTTTGACCCATCAGAAAATGGGCAAAAGGTTTTATCTTTCCAAGGCTAATCGACGCTTGTGGACCTCCCAGGAATGCGTGGTAGTGGGCGAACGGACCGCCGCCGCAGGAGGGGCATGGGTTAGGACCGCTCGGAGAGAAGCCAGAAAAATCAGCCACGACTCCCCCATGTCGAAGAAAGTTCACGGTCCCAGATACATTCCAACCTGACGCGCCCTTTGGGACCGATCCAGTGAAATCTGGAGTCACAATTGAGTAACCACCGAATATCTCAACGCGATCTGAGGACTGCGCCACAGAAAATGTGGCGAACAGCAGCACGGAGACAAAGCAGCACAATGAGCGAGCCAATTTATGTCCCTCTGATTCTGCGACAGGCTCATTCGGATGCCCTATCCACGAGGGGAGATGTGTCGCGATACCCATTTCAGCGCGATTCTCTATCCTGTGGAGGCACCTTCCGTGGCCGCACAGTAAAATCGGAGCCGTCACACCAATTCTTAATCAACTCCTGACGACAGACCATTTCAGTCAGAACCCCTAGGCTACACACCCTTCCCGTTTTCCACAGCCTTCCACAGAAAGAAACGCAAATCGTGTGACGAACGACCTTTACTGAGGATACAGAAAGTGCAAACTGGGAACATGCATCGCCGCCCCAGCAGAACCGAAGTCAGCGCGCCCAGAGTCCGCAGCCTGGCAGCTAACCCATTATTCTACAATATTTTACGAGCAAGTCCTTGCAGCTCAAGATTTTGCCCAGATCGACCCGTATCTAAAGCGCGCAACCCGATGAAACGAAGGATATTAGGCGTTAGCGCAGAAAAAAACTATGGATGTATCGGTGGGGCATGAATCCCAAAGCAAAAGGCAGACGCCTCATAAAGGAGTCTGCCCAGATCGCAATAACCGAAAGCCGAAAGCCCTGCCTACTTCATCGCATTGACACGCACACCCAGCCGGGACTTATACCGCGAGGCAGTGTTCTCGTGCAGCGTCCCTTTCTGAATGGCTTTGTCGAGCGCGGAGACAGTCTGCCGGTACGCCTGCTCGGCGGCGGCCTTGTCGCCTTTTTCAATGGTCTCGCGCAGGGCGCGCAACTGAGTGCGCAGGGTAGAGGTGTTGGCGCGATTGCGCACGGTGCGGCGTTCGGTCTGGCGCGCACGTTTCAGCGCCGAAAGATGATTTGCCATAGCTGGTTTCGTTACCTTCGTGTCTGCAGAGGATATTCGGGTGGGTCCGAATTCCTTATTATAGGGAAGCATTCCCACCCGGTCAAACAGATGGAGTTGAGACTTAGGGAGTGCGGGCGTCATCCTGAGCGTAGCCGCTTTTCAGGCGGAGCGAAGGATCTCGCGTGGAGCGAATCCCGGCGGGCGAAGACCTGCGCGAGATCCTTCCGTCGGCTGAACTTCGCCGCCGTTCGGGATCACACAAATGTCATGACAGACGGACTCGATCGCCTCAAAGTGCTCATCAACTCCTCGACCCCCATCATCGTGATGGAGACGTCGGAGGAGACCCACGCCGTCAGCATGGTGCGCACGGCGTGCTCCGAACTCAACATGGCGACCTTCGAATGGACCATTGCCGACGGCCTGCTGCGCTCCGGGTCCAACGCTCCGCCTGAGGGACAGAAGATGTCCCTCCAAGCCCGCATCGACCAGAACACACTCTGGACCCAAGCCGGACGCAGCTACGCGCAAGTGCGAAGCGCGCTCAGCCCCAGCGGCCCAGAAGCGGACCGGCTGGCCCGCGCGATGGCGTCATCTCTGGGCGGCGGCGACGGCGCAGCCGCAGCCAGCAGCACGGCCATCTACAACACGCGCGACCCGGTGCAGGCGCTGGCCAACATGGAGTCGATGACCGTCGAAGCCGTCTTCATCCTGAAAGACTTTCACCGTCACATGGACGACCCCGTCGTCGTGCGCCGCCTGCGCGATGTAGGCCAGAAGTTCGCCGCCAACCGCCGCACCGTAATCATCACCGCGCCCGAAATTGCGGTGCCCGCGGAGCTGACCAAGCTAGTCGAGTATTTCGATCTCCCGCTGCCCGATCGCGCTCGCCTGCGCGAGATCATCCACGACATGGTCGTGAGGCTCTCGAAGACGTACACGTTGAAACTGCAACTCGACGACGCCGGGGTCGATGCGATGTCCGCCAACCTGCGCGGCCTGACCGAAGAAGAGGCCGAGCGCGCCATCTCGCAGGCCCTGGTCACGCGTTACGCGCTGTGCCCCGAAAGCGTCACCGATGTGCTCGAAGCCAAGAAGCAACTACTGCGGCATTCCGGCATGCTCGAGTTCGTCGAGGCCTCCGACAACATGGCCGCAGTCGGTGGATTGGAGAACCTGAAACACTGGCTCGGCCAACGCCGCGGAGCCTGGGAAGACTCGGCGCGCGAATTCGGTCTGGAGCCGCCGCGCGGCATGATCATCCTCGGCGTGCAGGGCTGCGGCAAGTCCCTTTGCGCCCGCGCGGTTGCCGGAGAGTGGAAGCTGCCGCTGGTCAAGTTCGACACCTCCGCCGTCTACGACAAGTTCATCGGTGAAACCGAAAAACGCATTCGCAAAGTCTTTCAGGTTGCCGAAGGTCTCGCCCCGTGTGTCCTGTGGATCGACGAGTTGGAGAAGGTCTTCGCCGGCAGCGGCCCCGATTCCGCGTCGGCCGACGCCGGCGTTTCGTCGCGCCTGCTCGCCTCATTCCTGTGTTGGATGCAGGACCGCAAGGCCGCAGTGTTCGTCGCTGCGACCTGCAACAACGTGACCGTGCTGCCACCGGAGTTGATCCGCAAGGGCCGCTTCGATGAATTGTTCTTCGTCGACCTGCCTAACCAGTCCGAGCGTAAGCAGATCTTCTCGATTCAACTCGCGAGGCGCAAACGCAATCCCGCAGACTTCGATCTCGACAAAGCTGCCTTCGCCGCCAAGGGATACTCCGGCGCCGAGATTGACGCAGCCGTCCAGGGCGGACTCTACTCTGCCTATTCCGAGAAGAAGCAACTCACCACGCAGTCGCTTCTCGACGCACTGGCGCAGACCGTGCCGCTCTCCACCACCCGTGCGGAGGAGATTCAGACTCTGCGCCAATGGGCTCAGACCAGAGCTGTGCCCGCTTCATTGCGGGACGACGGCGCTACGAGTTGATTTTGCCGGAGTCATCACTCTGATGGACGCTGCTCTGGTGGACACTCTTGAAGTGTTGGTCAAACGCGCGCTGCAGCTGCTGGCTGTACTCTTCCCGGCTGGGTCGATGGCTGGTCGACGTTGCGCGGAATCTCCATTCCGGACAAGACGTGCAGGCGATCTCTACAGGAATATCCCCCAGCCATTTGGTCACGTGCAATGACGGCTTCTTCATGCAGACAGTTTCCCACAGGCGTCAAATTGCTCCCATTGACTCCCTCTTCGCTCAGCGGTAGGCTTGAACCCAATGGTAGTGACTTGCCTTCCAGGCATGCGCATTCCGGTTGGTCCCGTCTCCAAGCGAAACCCTGCTTTGTCCGTGAGGTCGAGCAGGCACAGGTGTCAATGTCCAGCGACTGCCGGGCCCTTGCCCGGCCGGACGGCCGAAGTTGTCCCCACTAGATTCGTCGAAGAAACTGAATGAAGAAACTGAATACTGAATGAAGAAGAGCATTGGCGTTAGCCCCAACATCGAGACGTTGTTCGGAACGCGGGACGAGAATGTGCGCCTGCTGGAAGACGGTCTGAACATCACCATCAATCTGCGCTCGAACGCCATCGAACTGGAAGGTGCGGCCAAGGATGTAGCCCGCGCCGAACAGGTCTTTGCCGACTACGAGACCCTGCAGCGCGCTGGCCACACTTTCAACAATGGCGACCTCAACAGCATGCTGCGCGTGCTAACCTCCGATCCCAACTCGACCCTGCGCGGATTGGCGGATGCCGGACGCCAGCGTTCGTTCGGACGCCGTACCGTGCAACCCAAGAGCAGCAATCAGCGCCGGTATCTCGAAGCCATCGAGAAGCACGACATGGTGTTTGGCATCGGCCCGGCAGGAACCGGCAAGACTTACCTCGCGGTGGCGATGGCCATCTCCGCGCTGATGGCCAAGCGCGTGAACCGCATTATCCTGGCGCGCCCCGCGGTGGAAGCCGGCGAGCGGCTGGGTTTTCTGCCGGGCACGCTGCAGGACAAGATCGATCCTTACCTGCGCCCGCTCTACGACGCCTTGTACGACATGCTCGAGCCGGAAAAGGTTGATCGCTATCTGGAGAAGAACGTCATCGAGATCGCTCCCATCGCTTTTATGCGCGGACGCACTCTCAACGATTCGTTCGTCATCCTGGACGAAGCGCAGAACACGACTTCGGAGCAGATGAAGATGTTTGTCACCCGCTTGGGCTTCAATTCGAAAGCGGTGATTACCGGCGACATCACGCAGATCGACTTGCCCAACGCGCGCCGCAGCGGCTTGCTCGAGGCCATGGAAGTTCTGAAGAACGTGAATGGCCTGGCGTTCACTCTGTTCGACGAAGGCGACGTGGTGCGCCATCATCTGGTGCAGCGCATCGTCCGCGCCTACGATGAGCACAAGACGCGCGTCACCGAGCAGCAGATGTTCTTGCTGGCCGAGCCCAGGAACCCTGAGGCGGCGTCCGCGGGCGAAAAGCAGGCCGCAGCAGCTGCGAACGCAGCGGCTGCCATTCCGCCGGCTGCCGGTGAAGACAAGACGGCGTCGGCCGAAGCCAAGGGATAGCGCTGTACACATTGCAGGGAGGGCCGCGACTCGGCCCTCCTGTTTGCTTTTGTGCTGAAGGCCAGAGGCGCAGATTTGGTGATTCTGCAAAAGAGAGTCGCGGGATTGAACGAAGCCTCGCTGGATCGCTTCGTGGTTCGCGCGCGGAAGGCCGCCGGCCTCCGCGCCCCGGTGAATGTGCTCGTGACCAGTAGTGCCGCCGTCCGCGAGTTGAACCGCCAGTTTCGCGGCCACAACAAGGCGACGGATGTGTTGTCGTTTCCGTCGACTTCTTCCACCTCGAAACCCCGCAAACCGGCAGCGCCCGCCGGCGATGTCGCCATCTCCGCCGACATCGCCCGCGAGAACTCGATCCGCCTCGGACATTCCATCAGCCAGGAGATCAAGATTCTGGCGCTGCACGGAATCCTTCATCTGGCAGGCTTTGATCACGAGCGCGATAATGGTCGAATGGCGCGCGAAGAGGCAAAGTTGCGCCGGGCCCTCCACTTGCCGGCTGCCTTAATTGAACGAGTGAAGATTGAACGAGTGAAGCCAGAGCCGGTGCGAGCCCGCAGGCCGCACGCCGCACGCCGCGCGGCCGGAGCGCGGAGGCCGGCATGAACTACGCCGTCGCCGTCGCACTTTTTCTCCTGCTGGGACTGCTCACGCTGGTCTCTTATGTGGACCGCGTTTATCAGGAAGTCGGCAAGTTTCTTTCCCGCGAATTTCAGGACAACATCGACGTCTTCGAGCAGAAGGTCGAGCCCGAGTTGGGCGTGGGCCGCACCCGGGCCTCCCTGTCCATGGCAGTGCTGACGCAACTGACCATGGCCGCGATCGCCCTGCTCATTGGTTTTCTGCTTTTCAGCGACCAGACTTGGAGCATCTACGAAATCCTGCAAACGACAATCAGCCTGATCCTGATTGTGGTCGTCTTCAACCGCTTCCTGCCGTTCGTATTCTTCTCGCGCACCAGGGGAGAGTGGCTGGTTCACTGGACCCTGGTTCTAAAGATACTGATCTACGTGGTCATGCCGGTGACCATCGTATTGGGCTTCCTGCAGTCGGTAGCTTCGCTGACCAAGCAGAACACAACTGAACTGCCAGAGACTTCGGCCGAGGCCGTGGATGCGTTGATCGAAGCCGGCCAGGAAGAGGGCATTATTCAGGAAGGCGACCGCGACTTGATTCAGTCGGTGGTCGAATTCAGCGGCAAGACCGTCCGGGAAGCGATGAATCCGCGTCCGCAGATGTTTGCCGTTCCCTCCGACACTACGGTCGAACGCTTCGTCGAAATGCTGCGCGTCAAGCACTACTCGCGCGTGCCGGTGTACGAAGGCAGCATTCACAACATCAAGGGCATCGTCTACACCCAGGACGTGCTGCAGGTGCCCGACAGCGAAGCCCACGTGCGCCACCTGGATACGATCATGCGGCGCGATGTCTACTTCGTTCCCGAGAGCAAGCTGGGAAGCGACCTGCTGCGCGAAATGCGGAAGCAGAATATCCGCATGGCCATTGTGGTGGACGAGTACGGCGGTGTCGCCGGACTGGTCACGATCGAAGATCTGGTGGAAGAGATTGTGGGTGAGATCCGCGACGACCACGACAAGCCGGAGATCGTTCGCGAAGGCGATCGCTCGTTCATCGTGGCCGGCGGAATGGATGTGGACCGTCTCGATGAACTTTTCGGCAGCAAGCCCGAAGGCAAAGAGTCGGCCACGATCGCCGGACTGGTCAGCGAGCTCGCCGGCCGCATTCCGCGCAAGGGCGAAGTGGTGGAGGAAGATGGTCTGCGCTTTGAAGTCCTGGAGTCGACCGACCGCAAAGTCGAGCGCGTGAGAGTCACGGCGGTGCAGCCGCGCCAGTTGAAACTGATATAGTCAGACTTTGGACCTCAGCCCTCAGCCCTCAGTTCCCGAACAACCACAAGGATGGAGCCCGAGGTCTGAGGTCTGACGTCTGACCCCCTATGCCATTCCGTTCCGGTTTCGTTTGCATTCTTGGCCGCCCCAACGCAGGCAAGTCCACGTTGCTCAATGCGCTTGTTGGCGAGAAGCTCGCGATTATTTCGCCCAAGCCTCAGACTACGCGAAACCGCATTCAGGGTGTCGTGCACGTTCCCAAGCGCAAGGGCAAGCACAAAGACGGCGGGCAGATCGTGCTGGTCGATACTCCCGGGGTGCACAAGCCCGACTCATCCCTGGGTCGAAAAATGATGGTCGAGGTCCGCGAAGCGCTGGAGGGCTGCGACCTGGTGCTCGTGATCATGGATGTCACGCGCAAGTTCGATCCTCGCGACCAGTTTGCGCTCGACTTGCTGCGCCGGCCGAAGACGAAGGCGTTTCTGATTTTGAACAAAGTCGACCTGATCCGCGAGAAATCGAAACTGCTGCCGCTCATCGAGCAATACCGCAAGCTCTATAACTTCGCGGAAGTCATCCCGATTTCCGCGCTCAAGCGCAACGGACTCGACACGCTTCTGGATATGGTCATCGCGACTCTGCCGGCCGGCCCGGCATATTTCCCCGAAGATCAAATCACCGACCAACCCGCGCGGTTCATGGCCGCGGAAATCATCCGCGAGCAAGTGCTGGTAAACACCAGTGAAGAAATTCCTTACGCGACCACGGTGCTCGTCGATAACTTCGAGGAAGGCGCGCGGCTTACCCGGATCGCGGCGACCATCTATTGCGAGCGCGAAGGACAGAAGGGAATCCTTGTCGGCAAAGGCGGATCGATGCTGAAGAAGATCGGTACGTCCGCCCGGTTGCAGATCGAGCGCATGATGGGGACCAAGGTCTTTCTCGAACTTTACGCAAAAGCGGAACCGGGCTGGCGCGATTCGCGCCGCTTCGTCGAAGAACTCGACTGGCGCCGGCAACTCGAGCATCGGATGAGGGAACACGGCACGCCGCAAGAAAAGGCCGAACCAACCGCGCCGACGATTGCGGGCGATGACCGTAACGACGACCGTAACCAGACAGAAGACTGAGGTTATGGTATGGTAACGAGCGCTTCAAGTAAGGCGGCCATTGCCCGATCTGCGCCTTGCCGCTAGAATTGAAACGAGCGGTACTTCCGGTAAAACGGCGCACAGGGGACGAACAGCCAACCATGGAATCTGGGGATTCTTCCGAGGAGCAGCTCCCGGAGTACGACTTCGATCCAGAGAAATTGAACCTGCGCGTGCGCGTCACGCTTGCGGCCGACCGCAAGGCCGTGGACCCGGTCGTGGAGCAGGTGATGGAAGCCGTCCGCCAGATGAAATGCGCCGACGGCAAGGAAGACGCCATCGAGCTGGCCCTGCAGGAGGCGCTGGCCAACGCCGTAGTTCACGGCGCCAAGGAAGATCCCAGCAAAGTGGTGGAGTGCCTGGTGGCCTGCGACGAGCAGCGCGGCATGCTCATCATCGTGCGCGATCCCGGGCCCGGTTTCGATCCTCAAGCGATTCCCAGTTGCACGGTAGGCGAGAATCTCTACTCCAATCACGGCCGCGGAATTTTTCTGATTAATCAACTGATGGATGAAGTCAAGTTCCGCAAGAACGGCACCGAGATTCACATGGTGAAGCGCTAGGTCTCTACCCAAGTGCGCGCCTTCCTTGCGCGCGAGTTCTAATTCACCGCTTCCCAGTGATAACCTTGCGGGATGCCCAACCCTCCTGACCTTCCCGCTGAGGTGCCAGCTGATGTGCCAGCCGATGTACCCGCGGGTGTGCCCCCATCTCCCAAGTCGACGCGATCCCGCGCAGGGACGCTCACTGCGCTCATCCTGGGACTGTTCCTTGGCGTAGTGGCTGTCGGCACGATTGGCGGACTGATGCTGTCGCGCAGTTCTGGTCGCGCGCTGTTGGGCCACATCTGGTCGGCGGTGACCAGCCGAACCCTCACGATCGATGTGAGCCAGCCCACCGTGGTCGATCGCATTCAGCGACTGCAGCGGCTGGAGACAGTGATCTACACGATGGATAAGATCGTGACCGGCGCGAAAGAGAATCCGCTGTTGCCGAATTTTCTAGCCGGAGATCGCCTGCTGATGCTGGTGCACGGTGAAGTTGTTGCGGGAATCGATTTCGCGAATCTGAAGCCGGGCGACGTCAAAGTGGATGGCAAGCAGGTGCACTTGCGTCTTCCTCCGCCCCAGATTTTCAGCACTCGCATCGACAGCGCGAAGACTCGCGTGTATTCCCGGCAAACCGGGCTGCTGGTACCTACCGATCCGGACCTGGAAACGCAAGTCCGCCAGGAGGCGGAACGTCAACTGAAGGAAGCCGCCATGGCCGACGGCATTCTGCGGAACGCCCAGCAGAACGCGGCTGCGACGATCATGAGTTTGTTGCAGGGCCTGGGGTTCGAGAAAATTGAGTTTGACTGATGGAAGGTCTCAGCTCGTGTGCATCGGCCCACTAGAAACTCTCAATGAGCGAAATCGCCGCGATTACACTCATGATGCGAGTTCGGGGGTGTGCGGGAGGCAATATGTTTCGAGGTATCCGCCTATTGCAGCTTCGCGTACTCGGCCTTGGCTTCTCTCAGGATGGGGACATCGGGGTCAGCGTCTTTCCAGAGGGTGAGGAAATCTTTGTAGGCGGCTAGCGCGCGGACGCGGGCGGCATCGGTATCCGCTCCCTGTGAGGTTCGCGACTGCAAGGCGTTGGCGCGAGCCACGCCCAGATGCGCTAACGCTCCCGTCCAACAGTTCCAGACGATGCCGCTGTGGTCGAGGATCTTCTGAAACTCGGCGGCGGCGGCGCTGCCCTGCCCAGCCGCCAGAAATGCCTCACCGCAAATATAGGTGGGATAAAGGCAGGAAAGATTGTCTAGAAATGAGATTTGCCCCAACTCCAGGGAGCCAGAATCTGGCAAAGCTCCGAGGGCTTCGGCGGGATTCTTCCGATCCAGCGCCAATTGCGCCTGAATCGCTGAGAGCCAAAGTGACTGCACCTGGGTATCCATCGGAAAGCGTTGCTTGACTTCTTTCGCCAGCGATACGGGCCGTGTGGTGTCGCCAGCCATGGCAAACGCGAGCGCCGCTTCGACCTGGACACCCTGACTCGCGGGGGCGAGCTTGAGCCCTTCTGTTGCTAATCTCTTTGCCTCACTGGCATTGCCGAAGGCAGCCTCGCGCAGGGCCGCATTCTCCTGCCAAATGGCCCCGGACTCCTGGCCGTCAGCGCGGATGGCGGAGTCCACAGACCGACTGGTGAGCTCTCTCGCCTTGATCAGACGCCCGGAGAAGGCCTCAGTATCGGAGGCAAGGGCAAGTCCATTGTGTTCGACCTCAGGGTGGCTGGCAAACCACTGCTGCTGTTCAGCCATGCCCTGGGAATCCGCTGCGAGGAAGGCGAGAGCGTAAACCTGCAAGTGAAGAATGTAGTCATCCACCTTTCGTGCCCGCGCATCCTGGATTACCTGTCTCGTTTCCTGGAAGCGTTGCAAGGCCATCAGAGCGTTCGCAAGGTTCTGGTAGTTCATGACACCATCGTCGAAGAGGCGGGCGCCTTCGCGATACTCCTCGACGGCTTTTTCATAGAGTCCCTGCGAGGTGTACACATTGCCAAGGTTCATATGCGGTCCGCTCAGTCGCGGATAGTTCGCGATGACGTTATGAAGTGCCTGGGCGGCCTGATCCAGTTCCCCGGTAACGTAGATGTAGTAATCGGCGGTAAAACTCAGGCTCTCCCGCCGGCTGGCATGGTCTCGAAGCTGGAAGGCCTTCGTGTAATACTCGCTGGCCCGGGTAAGTTCTCCAAGAGCGAAGTAATCCGAGCCCACCGCCGAATATGCTCCGGCAAAATTTGGATCGAGCTGGATGGCGCGTTGATGGTAAGGAAGAGCCGCCTCCGCTCCCTTCTGGCGCCAAGTGGCCAGCCCGGTGCTGTACGCCTCCAGAGCTTCAAGCGAGGATGTGGTGGCATCTTCCAGCGGCAAATCAAATTTTTGCAGGGACGCCAGCGACTCTCCCAGTTCGCCGCGCAACTGTCTCGCGGCGCTGTCGAGCGCACCCAGCACCTGCTCTTTCGACGTGGCGGTGACTTGCTCCTGCGCCAGCACATCTCCGGTCCTGCAATTTACCGCTTTCAAGCCGACCACATACTCGTTGCCTAAACGATTAATGGATCCGGCAATATAAACTCGGCTCGCCGCCCGCTGACACAGCTCGCGCGCCACTTTGGGCACCAGGGTAGTGTTGGCTGGAAGCGCCATTCTCTGCAACATCGCCGCAACTTTGTCGTCGGAAAGCACATTCAGGAACGGCGACTGGTTCAGGGCAATACTCAGCGCCTGTTTGAGGGTCGTGTCGAAAACTGCGTCTCCCGTACTGTTGGCAAAATCGGCGAGAACGATGGTGTCTCTATCGGTCAGGCGCTTGCTCTGCAGGCGCGACCGATAGTAAAGCCCTCCCGCTAAGAGCAGAGCGAGCAGGATGGGAATCGCGATTTTCCAGACAAACGCGACGCGAACCGCAGAAGCCTGTGCAACCGCCACCCCGCCCGAATCTGCTGCCGCGGTATGCCCGGTCAAGGAGTCATGCTTCAACCCCTGCAAATCTATTCGCATGTCAGCTGCACTCTGATAGCGGAGCTCACGATCTTTCTCGATCGCCCTGGAGATGACTGGTTCCAGAAGTGAATGCTCGGGGCTGATTTGCTGTATCGGCAGCGGCGCCATGTGCAGAATGGCGTCATGAACCACCGGCACCGTGTTACCCGGAAAGGCGCGCTGCCCCGTTGCCATCTCATAGAGCACCAGACCAAACGAGAACAAGTCTGTGCGTGCGTCCAGCTTCTCGCCCCGAACTTGTTCGGGGGACATGTACTGCGCCGTTCCCACGGTCGTGCCGGTTTGTGTCAGTCGCAGAGTGTCAAATGCCGCTGTGGATGCTGCGACCGCCGTTTCTCCCAGATCGGACTGCCCCGCGGCCGGATGGCCGGCAATCGCTGATTCGACGACCTTCGCCAAGCCGAAGTCGAGAATCTTGGCCTCACCGCGGTTCGTAATAAATATGTTGGCCGGCTTGACGTCACGATGGATGATGCCTTTCTCGTGCGCAGCCTCCAAACCGGCGACAACTTGTAGTGCAAGATCAAGTACCTCATTCGCCGGCAGCGGCCTCTTTTGCTGGCTCGTGGTTTCAATCCGATCCTGCAGGGTTTGCCCATCGAGCAACTGCATCACAATGAAAGGCTGGCTTTCGTGTTCTCCGAGTTCGTAGATCGGACAAATGTTGGGATGCTCGAGCGCAGAAGCCGCTCGGGCCTCGCGTTCAAGCCGCTCGAAAGACTTGGGATCACTGGCCAGCTCGGCAGGCAGGAACTTGATCGCGACCCGACGGCCCAGTTTCAGATCCTCCGCCTTGTAGACCACCCCCATGCCCCCGCCACCCAACAGCTGCAGGATCCGGTAATGTGTGATCTTCTTGCCCAGCAGCGTGTGAGCCGCCGAGGTATCCCCCTCGGGGGCAGCTCCTGCGGAGGCGGGCATCACCTCAACCACGGCTGCGATAAAACGGTATCCCTTGCCCGTGACAGTCTGTACAAAGCGCGGCTGCTCGGCATTGTCCCGCAGCACCTGGCGAATCTTACTGACAGCGCCGTTAATGCTGTTATCGGTATCGAGAAAGACGCCCTCTCCCCAGATCCGCTCAACGATCTGCTCACGGGTCACTAGTTCCCCTCTGCGCTCCAACAGGAAAAGCAGGAGTTGCATAGGGATTGGGTTTAGTTTTAAGGGGATTCCCGCCGAGCGTAGCTCGTAAGCCCGCACGTCCAGTTCGAAGTCGTCTCCAAATTGGAGGCGATCCGGCATTTTGATGGGATGGGACACCTCAGCAGCACCCTCACGAGCCGGCAAGATTTTACCTTAAACTCGCGTGAGCCGACAGCAATTCATTTCATGTCAATAGTTTGCGCCCTAATACAAATTCAACACAACCTTAAGTTCCCGCCTATTGCCCGGAAGTTAAGCATCCAGCACTATCCCCGTCGTACGAAGGTTTCTTCCGGCACCAATCAATATGTCTTGCCCCTTCCACACACCTGCACCAAGTTATTGCTCTACTGCGCCGGTCTCGTTGGCGCAGTATCCCCACGAATCCTGGCTCTTCGGCGGTGCTCGCGACGTTGCCCGGAATGCATTGGAATTCTTTGAGCGTTGCGAACAGACCGCCGGAATCGTCCGGACCCGTTTTCTTGTGAAACGCGTTTACGTTGTCACCGATCCGGCCGCGATTGCCGATGTGCTGGTGAACCATCCAAAGAGCTTCGTTAAGCCATATGTATTGCGGCGGATGAAGGTGTTGTTCGGCAATGGTCTGCTCACCTCCAGCGGAGAGCAGTGGGCGAACCACCGGCATCTGGTGCAGCCCGCCTTTGGCGCCGAGTGCATGACAGGTTTCCTCCGCCTGGTTCGCGAGAGTACGGAGGAGATGCTGTCGTCATGGTGTGTCGGAGACAGGTGCGTCAGAGAAAGCTGCGACGGAGAAACGCGCGACGGGGACGTACGCGACGGAGACGTACGGGACGTTTATCCGGAGATCGTTGATCTATGCATGAAAAACGTCGCGCAGACTATGTTCGGCGTGTACGACGAAGAGATGGGCAGCATTGTCCGGGCGCTGGCGGCAACCTGCCACGATCTTGCTCATGCGGTACTGAACGTGGGCCAGGCGCTGCCCTTCCATCTCCCCGGGCGGCTGAAGCGGCGACTCAAGAGCGAACTTGGCGCGTTGAATGACTACCTCGGCCGTTTGATTGATCAACGTAGGAACGATCAACGCAGGATCGATCAACGCAGGAATGAGCCACCACGTCGTGACTTCCTCGGACTTCTTCTCTCCGGTGGCTTGAGCCGGCAGGCGGTGCTCGACGAGTCCGTCACGATGCTTCTTGCCGGGCACGAAACCACGGCATCGGCGCTGGCATGGAGTTTGTATCTTCTGGCACGTCATCCCAAACACGCCGACGCCCTTGCCGCCGATCTCGAGTCTCACTTGCACGGTGACGCGCCGTCGATGAGTGATCTCGAGGATCTAACCTCGCTGCGCGCGACCCTCGATGAGACACTGCGTCTCTATCCGCCCACCCATCGGATCGGCCGTACGGTGGTATCTCCGGTTGTAATTGGCGGTCATAAAATTCCGGTGGGTGCCGACGTGCTGGTTCCGCAGTGGGCGGTGCATCGCTCCGCGCGCTGGTACGATCGGCCCCTGGACTTCCTACCCGAACGTTGGACGCCCGCTTTTCGTCGCTCGCTTCCGAAGTTCGCCTACTTCCCCTTCAGCGGTGGACCGCGCATATGCGTTGGCACTCAGCTCGCCTATTCCGAGGTTGCGGTCATCCTCGGCCTGTTGGCTCAGCGCTTCCGGTATTCGCTGTGCGATGAGATGCTCCTTGTGCCTTACGAGGGATTGACCCTGCTCCCCGCGGGAGGTCACCTTCGACTGAAACTCAAACGCAGAAGCATGACCCCAGCAGCTCCGAACCATGCAGCTCCGAACCATGCAGCGCAAGCGGTCTATTCGTGAGTTTTGGTTCAAAAGGCTCACACTGGGCAAAAGGAGATCGGGAAGGATGAATAGCGCAGCCGCGATTAATCAAACCGAGATTGATCAAACCGAGATTGATCACGATGATTCGATTCAAGGTGCTTCACCGGACCGATATCGCATTAACTGGATCATGAACCTGCCGTTTCTTGGCATGCACGCCGCTTGTCTCGGGGCCTTCTGGGTCGGAATCTCCTGGAAACCGGTTGCGCTTTGCGCCGCTCTTTATGCGATCCGCATGTTCGGTATCACCGCCGGATATCATCGATATTTCTCTCACCGCTCTTACCGCACCAGTCGTGCTTTCCAGTTCTTTCTGGCATGGATCGGCTGCTCCGCTCTGCAGAAGGGACCGCTTTGGTGGGCAGCTCTTCATCGCCATCATCATCGGAATTCCGATGAGAAAGAAGATGTACATTCTCCCCTGCAAAGCGGCTTCTGGTGGTCGCATGTGGGTTGGATCATGAGTAATAAGTACGAGGCCACTGATTTCAACGTCATCAAAGACTTCAGCCAGTACCCGGAACTTCGTTGGTTGAACCGTTACTGGGCGGTTCCTGGAGTGCTATTGGCTGCCGCTTGCTTTTTCTTCATGGGATGGCCCGGCCTCATCTGGGGATTTTTTATCAGCACCGTGCTGCTGTATCACGGAACGTTTGTGACGAATTCTCTTTGTCACATGTTGGGAAGAATTCGCTACAAAACGGCAGACACCAGCCGTAACAGCTTCATCCTGGCCCTGGTCACATTAGGAGAAGGATGGCACAACAACCACCACTACTACTCAGCCTCGGCTCGTATGGGATTCTTCTGGTGGGAGGTCGACATCTCTTACTACACATTGCGCTGCTTATCCCTCCTTGGGCTCGTGTGGGATATAAAGAAGCCCAAGGACCGAGTCCTAAAAATGTGTGAACCGAGGCCGCGAGTCGAAACACAGTATCGAGGATAGCGTAATCGATGCTCCGTCCGAGCTGCGTACGGGCTGTATTCCAGGCCGAGGAGTCGGATCAATTTCCCAGAGGTGGCCTTGTGGCTCTACGGGTGGATTAGGCGGAATTGCGGGGAATGGATTGACAAGCTCGACGGAGCCGGATAAGGTTGGGCCAGTGCGCTAACAGGGCGTCTCCTACCCGCGGCAAGGGAAGCATCCCACCTGTTTTCGTTTCAGGCGCGTCGTTACCTTCTTTCAGCCTGGTATCAGCGGGACACCGGCAAATATGAAAGGAGGTTTTTGTGAACCCATCCAAGTCCTTACCCTCTCACTCATCCTTTGAGTCCATCCGGAAGCAGGCCAAGAAACTGGTCCGCCAGTTCGCCGCCGGCGAGCCCGATGCTCTGGCTCGTGTCCACGGCCAACTGCCGGTTCCGATCCTTCCTCTTTCGCTGCGAGACGCCCAACTTGTGCTTGCCCGGGAATACGGTTTCGCAGGCTGGCAGGATCTTCGCGCGGCTGTGCTCCGCCAGGAAGGCGAAGGCCTGGAGTGGGCTGCCGCTGAGGCGGAGCGCGCCATCCACGACAACAGCCTCGAGCGATTGACGCAACTGGTGCGGGAGTATCCAGCGCTTGTATCGTGGCGTAGCGATTCCGGAGAATCGTTGCTCGGGTTTGCCACCGGCTCGTTTGGCGACAGCGGCGATCCTTACCGGGAGCAAATGTTCACACGCCTCGAATGCGCGGAGTTTCTCTTAAACGCCGGGGCCATCGCGAACCCGGCGATATGGGAAGACGCCATTCGCGCCCGCGCCAAGGGAGTGTTGCAGCTGCTTTCGCGCAAGGGTGTTCTGCCGCGCAGACTAGATCTTCTCGCCGCGCTGGGTGACGACGCCGGCGTTCGCGATTGTCTTGAGTCGGCACGGAACCGCCCCGGGGGCGATGCCGCGGCCGTCTCGCAGGCGTTCCTCTGTGCCTGCCGTTTTCAGCAGCGGGCGGTCGCCGCTCTCCTTCTCAATCGTTGCATCGAGCTCGACCCCGCGCTCGGGCAACGAGTGGAGAAATGGCGTGGAAGAAGCGGCTTCATCGAATACCTGGCCGAACATCCTCGAGAGTACGGGAGTCCCTGGCAGACGGTCGTTATGAACGAACTGCTGGCGGCGATTGATGAAAATGACCTCGAAGAGTTCAGCCGGTGGTTAGAGCGGGAACCCGATCTGCTCGGCGAATCCAATGTGGCGCTGCAGGTGGAACTATTAGAGCGAGCGGTATTGAAAGATCGCGGGCCCCTTATCACACGGCTGCTGGAGTTGGCTCCCGCGCTGGCGATGAGGCGCCCTCGTACGTCCGCGCTGGTGTTCGCTCTGGAATATGGGAAGGCGCATCTCATTCCTCTGTTGACCCCGATTTGGCCGCTGCCCGATGATCTCTGCCACGCGGCCGGGGTAGGGGACTTCGCGCGAGTTAGGGGTTGGTTTGATGAGGCCGGCCGTCCGAGGCTGGGGAGTCTCGGTCAGCATTACCCTGCCAACAACTCTGCCGTTTTGCGAAACCTGCATTGGACCCCCGCCAACGCGCAACACATACTGGACGTAGCGCTGGCCTGGGCGTGCATGAACCGGCATTTTGAGATTGCGTCTTTCGTGCTGGAGCGTGGAGCCAACATCAATACCAACTGGAGCACGCATGAGCCAGCCAGCATCTTGCACGAATGTGCCGTCCGCGGGAACTATGAAGCAGCGCAGTTTCTCATTGACCACGGCATCGATATGACGGTTCTAGATTATCGCTGGAACGCCACGGCGGAAGGGTGGGCGCGCCACGCTGCCAAGGACCAGAACATGGCGGAGTTCCTGGCGCGCGCCGAGAGCGCCCGCAAAGTACAATCGCTTTGAAAGAGCACGGTCAGCGGGTTCGAGTCCCAACTGTGAGGAGCAGGCCCAAACGGCGGGCTTGGGAAACGTCCAGTTATCTCTGGTCGGATCGTCGGCAAACCGGAACCTATCCGAGCCGGCCACCGTTAAGGAATCTCTTAAACTGGCGATAAATCTCGATTACGCTCAAAACCCCTCAATCAGGCAGTATAGATTGCCCTAAGGTTTGGCGGGCGGCGTCTTTGGAATCTTCAAGGTCCAGGAAAAACCGAATACGATCGTGCGTCCCTGTGGACGAGCCTTGGCCGCATATTCGTCGTAGTACTTGAAGAAACCTACCAGGTCTTTTGTGGTAAGTAGGTAGTTGACCTGAACGCCGATTCCTTGAACGGAATAGTATGGAACTCTGCTGGCGGCTACGGGAACTCCGGCCAGCAGGTAATTGCCGCCGTTATTCGAAACTTGCCATTGGTCATAGCCAACCAGGCCGAGTTGGGCGAGTTGGCTCATATCTTTTTTCACGGGAAGAATCTGGCCAAAACCCCACTCCATGGTGAAAGCCTGGCCGGGAGTTATTTTGCTGAGTTGACCCGACACCGGGCTGGCGACTGTTTTTTGCCCATGGATTTCCCAGTCGGTGGTCAGGTTTGCGCTCGTACCCTTGTTCTTGGTGATGTAGAACGTGGTGCCCGTGGTTATGTTGTTGCCCCAATATCCCGAACCGACATTATTACTCGCCCCCGCAGTGTATCGGCCGGTTGGGGCGGTGAAAGCGTATCCCGCGTTGAAGTCAGCTCGTTTCAAGTGCCAGCCTATGTTCACTGGCTGCACGTAGGTATCGGCAAAACCCGATCCGCCCGCGTTCAGACTAATTCCGGATGTATTCCCGGGAAGAAGAGGAGGCAGGGCAGCCACCACGGAGCCGCTCGCATAATTCAATGCTATGTACGGCATGAAATAGCCGCCAAGAATCTTGTGATGCGGGACGTAGTAGAGAATATTCTCATCCACCCAGAAGGAATAGGTCCCCGAAACATTTTGAATAATCTGGTTTCCGTTGGGGCCATTCAACTGGCTGGCGGAGTAACTGAGAGCCAGGTTGGCGTAGGTGATGCCAGGATCGGGAATCACGCCGGCGTTGAGGCCAAACTGTCCCGGCACCCATTGTCCCTTTTGTTGTGCCAGCAAGGGTGAAGCACACACCAGAGCAAGGCATGCGAGAATTAAGATTGCATTGTTGATTTTCATTGTTGCTCTCTCTCCTCTTTTATGGTGGTCGGCGGGTCGCTGTGACCTGTCTTGCCCTCTTCGTCTCGCGAGGAGCCACCAAGTGAGCGGCGTCAAGACAAACCAGCTTAGGGTCCAAATGGTCAGGCCGGTCCACGCCAAGGCCGTCGCGATTATGGCTGTCAGCGGGTTGCTCAGATCGATGCGAGCGATTTGCTCAGCGGACGGCTTCAGCTCTGGCCGCGTCAGGTCGGCGTCAATTGCGTATCGAAGTGCGAAAATTCCTAAAAGGCCCGCTATCACAAGACTGACTGACTGCAAGAGTAGCGTCGGGACGCCACCTACATACATGGGGTCGGCGATCAAGGCATACATGAACAAACAGAGGAAGGAGAGACCCGCGATGGAGAGCGTTGCAATGATGCTGTTCGACCTTGCAAGCAGGCTGAACAAGGTGTTTTTCCGATTCCAGTAGTAGACCGTGATAACAAGGCCGAACCCCACTCGCACGAGATTCCTTGGTTGGCTTGCGAGGAGACTCAAAATGCCGTGCGGAAGGTGCGCCCATTGTCCGTCCTGAAATGGCGCCAAGAACTCGACAATTCTGAAGAACATGAGCGCGAACACCACGTCGAGGAATACGCCCAGGCTTCTGAGCTTTTGGTCAAGCACGATGTCAAGTACCTTCATTTCTTGGGCATCGGTTTCGGAACCCTCAATGTCCATGAACTTAACCGGGCGATAGTTTCTTCCCAACGCTGCCTGGTCAGTCTCTAGTGGCGCTCACAAGTACTCGGCCAGGAACTTCTCCATGAAATACAACGCACGGGCGGTCGTGTCTTGGAAAAAGTCGAAGGCGTGAAACTTCCCCTCGAACGGTGCAAAGATGTAGGGCACGCTATTGGCCTCGAGTTTTTCCGCCAACTTCACTGACTGGCTCATCGGAACAACCGCGTCGATGGTGCCCTGCAAGAGTATGGTCGGGGGGATTGTTTGCTGACGTGTGTTATTGGCGACGCTTCCTTGTAAAGCTCAGGGGCGTCGGCATATTTCTTGCCAAGAAAGGCTTCATTCCAATAAGGATCGCGGACGGCGGGGTCGGTCAAGTCGCTCCAGCCGTAGAAAGCGACAACGGCCTTCACTTTCGGTCCTGGCCCGTTGGGATACTGCTTGCTCGGAGTATTGGCAGCGTAGCCAATCAATTCGACCAGATGGCCACCTGCCGAACCGCCAAGCAACGCGACGCGATTGGTGTCTATGTTGTAGCTTTTGGCGTTGTCTTTAAGCCACTGAATGGCGTTTCGCGAATCATCCACCGCAGCCGGGTAGGGCGCTTGGTCTGCTAACCGATAGTCGATGGTAGCCGCCGCGTAGCCTAGTTGGGCGAGTTTGACGCCGTAGTAGTTGTAGTCGGCGCGACCGCCGTCAATCCAGCAGCCGCCGTGGATCATGACGACCAGCGGAATGGCTTTGGCTGAGTTCTTCGGCGTGAAGAGATTCAGTTTGAGTTCATAATTGTCCCCCTTCTGGAAGACCATATCCAGATCGGCTCTGACGCTGCCGGGCACGACGGGACGCATGTCGACCGGTGGAACCTTGCGCAGGGCCACGGCACCGAGGAAGTCGGCAAACGTCTTGAAGACCGGAGCCGCGGTGGGCGCACCGTTCAGGATGCGTTGCCCCGCCGCCGTATTCGACCTTGGAACCGCATCTCTCGCCATTAGCCTTTCTGATGTGGACGGCTCTTGTGCGACTGGATCGACGACCCCAGAAGTACTTGGATTCATGGTTTGCTCCTCTCTAGATTGTCCCGTTTGTGGGGGACGATCTAACCGCGCGACACTCGGCCACAGATTTCAGATGGGTCTCAGGCTGCCTCTGTTTCGGCACATAATCTAACGGCGCACCGACAGGAATCAGGGGTTCGCGACCCAGGCTTTTCTGATACTCGATCAAGAGCCTTGCCGTATGAGCAATAACCCATGTGTGCAGGTAGGGATAGTCGAGAGGCTCGCGTTCCTTCGGATCGGTATCTAGGTTGATTAAGTGCGGGGTCGTAAGATGCAGGGCCGGGTCAGTCAACGTCTTCTGCATCACGAGAACCATTTTGAAGTTCCGCCACTTGACTCCATAGAGCGTGTCGTTCATCCAACACAGGAAGCCGTCACGGTTCGAGTTGGCTTGCTTCCCCTCGAAAAAGGCGCGCTGGTCGACACCGTCAATCACGCGGTCTTTCGGAACTTCCAGTCCCGCCCAAAGGACGAGTGTCGTGAATATGTCGGTGATGTGAACAATCTCATTGCTCTTCTGCCCTGCCGGCACATGACCGGGGTAGCGCACCAGCGCGGGGGTTCGGAGCGACCCTTCCATGCCGGTGAAATAGGACCCGTCGAAATATCCAGCCGTGCCCCGCCACGGGGCCGCTTCCTCCGGTCCGTTGTCCCCCGAAAAAACAACGATAGTGTTGTCGTCGACGCCGAGCTGTTTGAGATAGTCGAGCAGCGTTCCAAAATCGGTGTCCATTTCAAGCAGTGAGTCAGCCCAGTCACCATGGCCTGTTTTGCCCTTGAACTCGGCGCGCGGTATCGTCGGCAGGTGCATCATGGAGTAGTTGAAGTAGAGGAAAAACGGTTTGCCCGCGTCCGTGCTGCGCTTGAGAAAGTCTTTTGCCCGCTTCATGTACTCGACATCGATGTCGCGCCGCACCTCGACCGTCAGTTGCTCAAGCTCCTGAACGGGTTGTCCCTTGCGGCCTTCGAGGACGCGTGTAACCGGGTCGCGCTTTGGGTCATACCAGGGGTCGTCTGCCCACAAAGATTCGTCATACGAGCGCGGGATCCCATACCACTCGTCGAATCCGTGATCGGTGGGCCAGCGACCCTCAGAGTCGCCAATGTGCCATTTGCCCACGATGGATGTGGCGTAGCCCGCCTCGGAGAAAATGTCTCCCAGCGTCCTTTCCCACTGCACGAGACCGCCGTGCGATCCGGCGAGGGCCACTGTCTGATTACCGGAGCGGATGGAATACCGCCCGGTCATCAACGCTGAGCGAGACGGCGTGCACTGTGTCTCCGGGGCAAAATTGAAAAGCATCATGCCTTCTTGGGCGAAGGCGTCGATGCGTGCCGTCGTGGCTCCGCGCAAAGCACTGCCAGTGTAGGAACTCAGTTCGCCCATGCCGAGATTGTCGACGAGGAAGTAAACAACGTTTGGTTTGCTGGCTTGCGGCGGTCGTGTCATTTCGAATCCTCAGATCGTTATCCGACTCGCAGGCAAGGTTACGAGGCCACATTGGGGCCGACAACTGTCAGAGCTGACAGTTCCGCTTCGCAGCGGAGCGCGGACTTCGCACTCCGACAAGCCGGCTTTGATCGCAATCACGCCGATTTCGGAAGTGCGGTCTTATAGCCGTTGAACTCCCCGCCCGGCTTGATGTTCGGATATTGGGCGAGGCTCTTCTCGTACTCCGCGATAGCCTGGTACGCGACCCCGAACATCCAGCCCATGTCCAACTTAGTGTCGAACAGGTTGTACCTCTCGCCGGGATCGCTGCCGAGGTCGAAAAAGATTGGGAACTGAGTGTCCAGCATCGGTTGGTCAATGCCCTCGGTGTGGCGGAACACAGCCTTGACGTTGAGCCACTTCGAGGACATGAGGGAGCCGTCAGGGCCGAAGAACAGGAGGGTCTCTCGCCCAGTCTTCTCGCTCTGTCCCAGCAGGAACTTGGAGGCATCAACACCGTCCATCGGACGATCGGTAGGAACTTTGTCCGAGGCTCCCGCCAATGCAGCGAAGGTCTTGTACCAGTCGTGGGCCGAGAGCATCTCCTCGGTGACAACCCCGGCAGGCACCTTGCCCGACCATCGGGCCATCGCCGGAACCCGCATCGAGCCTTCCCAAGGAGGAGTGAAGAAATTGCCACGGAACGGACCGTTCGAACCTCCGGGGGGAGACACTTTCATCAACCCTGCCGCGTTGTCGCTGGAGAACACGATGAGTGTCTTATCAGCGATCCCCGTCGCATCCACGCAGTCCACGATCTGCCCGACCCGATAATCCATCTCGGCGATGAGGTCCGCGTACGTCCCCAACCGGGAGGGATCGGTCTGGTCGAAATCTGGATGCGCCTTCTCCGGTGGGTGCAGGTGCGACAGTGCGATGTAGGTGAAAAACGGCTTGTCCCCGGCAGCAGCGCGCTTGATGAAATCGGTCGCCTTCCCGACGATCAGTTCGTCCAGCAGGGGACGCACCTCCGTATTCAGCTCGCGGACCGCTGTGGACTTTTGGCCCTTCTTACCCTTCCATATCTTGGGCGTCTCGATCCCCTTCGCCTTGGCCAGCGCCCTGAACGTCGCGTACGAAGTCCATCCTGCCTCATCAACGCTGTTCTTATAGCCCCACCACTCATCGAAGCCTTGGTCATTGGGTAGCCGTCCCTCGACTTCACCGAGATGCCACTTACCCCACAGGGATGTAGCGTAGCCAGCGTCGGAGAGTAGTTCCGCGATTGTGTACTCCCATGACACAATTCCGGTCTCGCCTTGACCGGGCATCACTACCTTGTAGGTGCCACAACGCACCGACTGGCGGCCAGTCATGATCGCGGTGCGTGTCGGCGTGCATTGCGACTCAACGGTGTAGTTGTTGAAGCGGATTCCTTCGCTGGCAAGCTTGTCGATCCGAGGGGTCGAAATGCTCCCACCGTAGCACGAGAAATCACCCCAGCCAACGTTGTCGCACAGGATGAATACTATGTTCGGTCGAGTCTTTTTCTTCTGGATCGCCATCGTTTCTTCCCCTTTGCAACCGGTGTGAACGGGATGAATTCTAGGGCTGCTGTGCCAACCCGGGCTACTGTAAGAATCGACAGTTCCAGCGATTTCCTCTCGCTTCTTGCACAGCGCAACGCCGCTTTGAGAACGCTAACTGGCGAAAATCCCCATTTCACGCGACCAACGGTCAAAACGTGCGAGCACCCTGTTTTGAACAGTTGCCGTTGATTGGTTACTGCTGGTGCGGGATTCCACGATTGCCAGAGCGCATAATGGGACTGTGACAACTGCTCGGGCTTCGATGGCGGTATTCGCGCAGAGTATGACACTTGCCCGGAGTGGGATATGGGTTCTGCTGGGCCTCGCGGTCTCAACATGCGTTACCTGCACTCGACGTCCGGTCGATCGTGCAATGCTCGACAGCGAACTACTGCAATCCGTTAGAAAGGGCGACACCGCAACTGTTCTGCACCTGTTGCAGCAGGGGGCGGATATTGACGCCAAGGACCAAGGCGGTTCGACCGCACTGGCATTGGCCGCAGACTACGGCCACCGTGATGTCGCAAGGCTCTTGCTGGCCAGAGGCGCTGATCCCGTCGCCGGTGGTTTGAGCGGAGAAAGCGCTCTCAGGGAGGCTGCGGGCCTCGGCTACGCCACAAAAGTCGCCCTCGTGTTGGAACGTGGAGGAGACTTAAAGGCTAAGAATGAAGCCTTATTCGCCATGGGCGAATCAGGTCCCGCCGTCATACAGATCCAGGCCGCACCGACTCGACAGGTTCAAGAGCAACCGAATCAGACGCGGCCGGATATTGACATCGCCAGGACGGTCGGACTACTTCTGGACCACGGAGCGAATATCGAGTCGCGGAACTACGATGAAGCAACTCCGTTGATATGGGCGGCGGAGCACGGCTCGACCGAGGTCGTGCGGGCGCTGCTGGGACGGGGAGCAGATGTAGAGGCCAGAGACAAGTACGGCGGTACTGCGCTGATTCGTGCGGCCTGTGAATGCGCAATCATTGACATGCCCGAGACTCTTGAGTCTATGAGGCTATTGCTGGAAAAAGGGGCTAACGTTAACGCCAGGGACATTGACGGAGGCACAGCCCTTATGGCGGCAGCATCGGCGGGACGAACCCAGAACATGACGCTGCTGCTGGACAATGGCGCTCAGATGGAGTTGAAGGACAAAGACGGCAATACGGCCTTGCTAGTCTCTGCGGGGGCAGGCCCCTACAGTGCCGTCGGCGTTGTTTACACGGTCGACCCCGTGAAACTACTTCTCGAAAGAGGAGCTAACCTCGAAGCGACGAACAGCCGCGGCGATACTGCCCTGATGCTAGCGGCATCAAAGGGCGGATACGAGGATGAACGAACCGTCGGATTGTTGCTCGACAACGGTGCAGCTGTCGAAGCCAAGAACAGACAAGGAAAGACCGCTTTAGAATTGGCATTGAAGAGTCATCGCACTGACACCGTCCATCTCTTAAGAAATGCCAGGCGAGCACCCAAGTAGTGGCCTGCCTCAGTTGGCGAAAAATCGCGATTACGCTCATTGACCCGGCGGCAGGGGTTCTGAGCGCTAACGCCTGGTTACAACACCTATCATGCCGCTCCGTGGCAAACAGCAGAAAAAACAGAGTCCCATATCACCTGGAAGGGCAATCGCTGATCCATCCGGTCGACAGTACCCGCAGCCGCTGCCACTGTTAGAACCGACAGTTCCCGGATGTCCGCGATGGTAGTGAAATAGCGAGTCGCAGCACTCGACAGAAGTGCGCCGCCGGAGGATTACATTGGGACGAAGCTTGGACTTGACGACAACTGTTCGAAAACTGGTACTGGGAACGCTTCTCGTCGCCAGCGTCTTGCTGGCTGTGTTGGCTTCGGCTGTTGACAGCATTCAAGGTCGGGTGCTGGGCGGAGGCGCACCCATCGCCAGCTCAACCGTAACTTTGTGGGCGGAAGGTGCAGACGCGCCCAAGCAACTCGCTCAAGCCCAGACCGGGAACGATGGCAGGTTTGAGGTTCGTGTAAGCGCGTCGGAAGACGTCATCCTCTATCTGGTGGCAACAGGTGGCGAACCCACGGCCAACAGGGGCGGCGACAACCCAGCCATCGCCCTGATGACGGTTGTCGGCAGCAGACCCCCGGCAAGTGTAGTCATCAACGAGATGACGACCGTGGCGTCCGTCTGGACGCATGCGCAATTCTTAGAGGGCACGACGATCAAGGGTCATGCGCTCGGTCTTCGCATCGCTGTGGGCAATCTGCCCAACTTCGTCGATGTGGAGACCGGCGGATGGGGTGGAGCAATTCAGGACCCGCTTAACAGCGGCCAGACGCCAACGATGGCCAACTTCGCCACGCTTGCCGACCTGCTCTCGGGTTGCGTCAATCGCGTGAAGGCGGACGCCTGCAGCAGCCTGTTCGCGGCCGCTACACCTCCGGGCGGCGAAGCCCCAAACGACACGCTGAACGCAGCCGAGTCGATCGCCCTTAATCCCTGGTACCAGCCCGAGAGACTCTTCGACCTGCTCCGCCAGTTCTATCAAGTATCGGCGAGCAATCACATGCTTGCGGTCCCTTATATGCCTTACCTCAACTGGGCGCCTAGCGCCTGGACACTTCCGCTCAAGTTCACGGGCGGCGGGTATGTCGCCGGTGGGAAGTGCATGTTCGACAGCGAGGGCAACCTGTGGGTCGGCGACAACTTCACCGTCGGCTGGCAGGGGCAGGACTCGTTGTGGCAGGGCCACGCCACCAAGTTCGCTCCAAACGGCAAACCTCTGTCGCCGATCACCACGGGTTTCACGGGCGGGGGTATGGAAGGGGGAACCTTCGGTGCGGCAGTTGACGCCAAGGACAACGTCTGGCTTACCAGCTATGGCAGCAAATCAATCTCTGTGTTCGACAAGAACGGCACGCCCCTGACACCATCGGAGGGCATCAATTTCGGCGGCCGGCTGGGTCTGATGCAGGGAGTCATCGCAACGCCGAGCGGTGACGTTTGGGTCTTGGGTATCGAGAAGAGGCAACTCGTTTACTTTCCTAAGGGCGATATAAATAGCGGACGGATCGTTTGCGAGGGGGACAGCGCGGAGCCGTGCAAATCATTCGTAGCTCCGTTCCACCTTGGTATCGACCAGCAGGACCGGATCTGGGTGTCTAACAGCGGCACGCCTCACGTCACGCGCTTTCCAGCCTCCGATCCCAGCAAGGCCGAGAACTTCAAGACCGGAATCAACAATAGCGGCCTTGGCATCGATAGTCAGGGCAACGTGTGGGTCACCAACCGGTTCGGTACTAGCTTGCTGGGCATGGCCCATCTGGTCGACATGGGACTGCGGCTGAAGACCGAGGGCGTTGCGTCAGCCTCTGACTACCTGACGATGACGATGTCAAAGCAGCAAGGCGGCACCATGAACGGTGGCAGCGTCACGCTGTTGCGGCCGGACGGCACACAATTTCCGGGCTCGCCGTTCAAAAGCGCCGGCCTCCCCGGCCCGTGGGCGGTGGTGGTGGACGGTAATGACAACGTCTGCATCTCCAACTTCGCCATGCCGAGCAGTCCGATCGTGGAATTATGCGGCGCGCGCGCTGAGCATTGCCCGCCAGGCGCACATACTGGCGACCAGATTTCGCCTCCAGGCGGATACGTTGGCGGTGGATTGCAGATGATGACCGATATCGCTGTCGATCCGGCAGGCAATGTCTGGGCGATGAACAACTGGCAGGATATCGACAGTTGTATCGGCACACCCAAAGAGGCGCTGTCAACTCGGTGCGGTGGCCAAGGCGTCGTGATCTTTTACGGCATGGCCAAGCCAGTGCACGCACCGCAGATTGGACCTGCACGCCAACCGTAGACAAGTTCGCTGCTCGTCGCGTAGCGGGAGCGCCGAGTCAGTTGGCGTAACATCCCCGTTTCACTTATCGACGCTGGATCCTAGGTAATAGCAATGCTCTATGCGGCATCCTGTTCCAGGAAGAAAAGTGAGGGCTGCAGGTCGAGTTTGTTTAGTGCCGGCTTCACCTTGATGTGGAAAGACGCTCGGTCTCGGGCGAGCTTCGGGCCAATCACACCGGTCAACCTCTCAACGGTGGTGCTCAAGTCTTTGCCGTGCATCTGCTGCAACTCGACCGTAATTGTGATGTCGAACAACCCACTTTCGCATTCGTCAGAGTGTTGTGCCCTGTGCGCGTGCAAACTCCCCCCGAGCATCCGAGCGAGGCTCACCAGCGAGCGTCTCTTGCACGCCGGGCATTCGTCACCTCGACTGCTACTGATGACCTCGCAATCCAGGCAAAAGACTGCATTCAAGAGAGGGAGAAATCCTGCGTCGCGATGGTTCCTTGTTTCGGCGAACATATACACCAACTTTTGTCGCTGAGATCGGGGCAGCTACATTCAAAAAGAATACAGCGTCATTCTCAATGTGTAAGCTGTCAAAGTTTCCAGTGGCTGAGCCAACTCCAGGCCCAGGCAGGACAGATCGCAAATCGGTCTACTAATCAGGGAAGCCTGCCGCATCGTGCGGCACACATCCTAGCTATCAAAGTCGCCCGTGCCACCAATCAATTCTTGGGTTGTGGTTGTGGCCTCGGTTGAGATTTCGGTGGCGGCTTCGGTGCCGGTTTTGAGTGCGAAGGCGTCTGCCTCTGCGGCTGAGACCCGCCCGATGGTGCAGGTTTTGGCGCGGGTTTCGGCTGGGGGGCGGGCCGAGTTGTGGCAGGCGGCGCTGTCGGTCTCGTTTTTGGTTGCACCTGGCCCCCGGTTGTCGGCCTCGGCTGAGGGGTTGGCCGATTTGTTGCCGGCGGTCTGGTGCCATTGGCCGGAGGCCGATTTGTACCGGGAGGGTTTGGCTTCCCCTGAGCCGGTGGGTTTGGTTTTCCCGTCGGCGGCTTGGCTGGCGGCCTGGTTGAGCCGGGCGGTTTCGGGGACGGCCTGGCTATTGGATGGGTGGGTGTGCCGGGCTTAGGTTGCTGCACTGGCGGACGAGCCCCTGCGGGAGGTCTGTGTCCGGGCGGGTTGCTTGGTCCCCAAGGCGGGCGATTTGGTGGACGGGGTCCCGGAACCGGAGGCCGATAGTGCGGCGGACGATAGTGCCAGTTGCCGCGATAGCCGGGGCGACTGGTATACAGAACCGGACGCGGACGGTACCAGACAGTCGGCGGGCGATAAGGGTTTCTCCATCCGGCCCAGACGACGTGGTTGTAATAGCACCGGTGCGTTCCCCAACTCCATCCCCACCCACCCCATCCCCACGGCGGGTTGCCAACCAGCAGCGCGCCAATCGCGATCCCCGCTCCGAAAGTGATCAGCGGCGTCACGACCGCAGTGCTTGTGCTGGGTCTGACATAAACCACGGTGGGATTGTATACAGGAACATAAACCACTTGCGGGTTTGCTGGCTGGATGACATAGATGGTCTGACCCGCCAGTTGCTGCACCTCCACTTGCTGTTGCGAAGTACTGCGCAGCGTCCCGGCCGCATAAGCTTGGGCTCGTAATCGCTGGATCGAAGCCGAGACCGCTCCCTGGTCCGCCAAAAAGGCCTGCCCAATGGCGGCGTAATCGTCGATGTTTTGCGCCATCATATCCAGCACTTGCGGAAAATTCGTCAGCGCGATGAATGCCGGATCGAACCCCTGCTGCTGCGCGGCGTCGGTGAGAGTCGTGCCGGAAAGCCCGGAGTTCTGCTGCAGCCAGTTATCCACGTCCAGAATTTCCTGCGGATTGGTTGCGGCGGTTGTGATCTGAGCCAGCAGAGAATCAGGGTAAAGCGCGACCGGAGCCAACAACTGGTCCAGCTGCTGCGGGGTGGGAGTCGCTGTCTGCGCCCAGAGCAAAGGTCCAAACTCCGGGGAGACTACCATGGCGACTAGCAAAATGATCGCGGTAAAACCAGGTTTCCGTCGCATTGAACGCCTCGTCACGGCAGCCGCGTACATTCGCCGCGATTGCCGGGGGATGAAGTGGAGACCAGGAGGTTGGTTTTTCCGCACGGCCGCATGATCACTATGTCAGGTGCTAGTGCAATACACGCGGGAGTGGCTGGCAACTGTTACTTGTGACAGGCAAAATTTCGAAGCGGTAGGAGAGAAACGTGTTGTTGGCTCAACATCTCTATTACACAAATAACCATTCCACAAAAGGCAGACTTGTTCGCAACTCTACTCCTTCGCTGCAATCCCCAAAGCCTTCATCTTCCGGTAAAGGTGGCTGCGCTCCAGGCCCAGAACCTCGGAGGTGCGGCTTACGTTGCCATGATTCTGGTCGAGGGTTTTGAGGATGTAGTCGCGCTCGTAGGCATCGCGCGCCTGGTGGAGCGTGGAAAATTCGCTTTTCGACGCGCGGCGGCTGCCTTCGCGGTAGACCAGCGGCGGCAGGTGTTTGCTGTCGAAACGCGTGGTGGTCGGGTTCATGATCACGATGCGCTCAATCACGTTGCGCAGTTCGCGCACATTTCCCGGCCAGGAGTAACGCATGAGCACTTCGATGGCGTCATCCGAGATTTCCCGGGGCCGGCGTCCATAGGTCGCCGCCAGTTCCTTCAAAAAGTGCCGCGTAAATAGTGGGATGTCTTCCTTGCGTTCGCGCAGGGGCGGCACGAAGAACGGAATCACATTAAGCCGATAGAAAAGATCTTCGCGGAAATTCCCGCGCGAGATTTCTTCTTCCAGATCTTTGTTGGTCGAGGCAATCACGCGCACGTCGACGGTGATGGTCTCATCGCTGCCCACGGGCGTAAAGCGCTGCTCCTCCAGCGTGCGCAACACTTTCGATTGCGTCTTCAGGCTCATGTCACCGACTTCGTCGAGGAAGAGCGTTCCGCCGTGGGCCCTCTGAAACTTGCCTTCTTTGTCGGCGGCGGCTCCGGGGAACGATCCTTTGTAGTGTCCGAAGAGTTCGCTCTCGATCAGGTCCTCCGGAATTGCGGCGCAGTTGACCTCGACGAAAGTTTCGTCCTTGCGCAGGCTCTGGGCGTGGATGGCGTGGGCCACGAGTTCCTTGCCGGTGCCGGATTCACCGTAGATCAAGACGCGGCCATTGGTCGGAGCCATCAAGCCGATCTGCTGGCGCAGGGCCTTCATGGGGATGCTGTCGCCTACGATGATGCTCTTCACCTGAAGCTGCTTTTTCAGGTCTACGTTCTCGCGGTGCAGTTTCTTGGACTCGATGGCGTTCTTGACCAGGATCAAGGTTTTTTCGAGCGAGAGCGGTTTTTCCAGAAAGTCATACGCGCCCAGTTTCGTCGCGCGCACCGCGGTCTCGATGGTGCCGTGGCCGGAGATCATGATGACTTCGGGAGGATTGTCGAGCTCGCGAATCTTTTCCAAGGTCTCAAGGCCGTCCACTCCGGGCAGCCATATATCGAGCAGAACCACGTCAAACGCGGCCTTGCGCAGCAGGTCGAGGCACTCTTCGCCGTTGCCGACGCAGGAGGCCGAGTAGCCTTCGTCGGCCAGGATGCCGGCTAAAGAATCGCGAATTCCGGTTTCATCGTCAACGACAAGGATATTATGCATGTTGGACGGTGGCCGCGGCCGGCGCCGGTTCGGGGACAACCGGAAGTTCCACGATGAACCGCGTACCGACCGGGTGGTTTTCCTCTACGCGGATGGAGCCATGGTGATCTTCCACGATGCGGCTGACGATGGCCAGGCCGAGTCCAGTGCCGCGCTTCTTAGTGGAGAAATAAGGCAGGAAGAGTTTTTCTTTGAGCTCGCGGCTTACGCCATGGCCGGTGTCGGCCACGGTAATCTCCACCGCGTCGCGACTGGCGACTAGTGCCGTCGTAATCTCAATCTCGCGCACCACGGAATCTTGCGAGGCCTCGGCAGCGTTGTCGACGAGATTGGCGACCGCACGTTTGATCGCCTCGCTGTCGGCCATCACTCTCGGTAGATCGGAGGCCAAAGTTGTGTGCACGCCAATTCCATCCAGACGCCCGTTGAACATCGAGAGCGCGTTCTCGATGACTTCGTTGATGTCGGCGGGCTGCGGTTTGGCGACGGGGAAGCGGGCGAGGGTCGAAAACTCGTCCACCAGTCTTCTTACAGTCTCGACGGCTCCGGCAATGGTTTCCGCGCAGGAACGCACCACGCCCATCGAAGCGGGATCATCCGGCGTCGCCCGGTCCAGATGCCTTTGAATCCGCTCCGCCGACAGGGCGATGGGCGTCAGCGGATTCTTGATTTCATGCGCCACCCGGCGCGCCACTTCCCGCCATGCGGCCTGTTTCTGCGCTTTCAGCAAATCGGAGAGGTCTTCGAAGACAACCACGTAGCCGGAGCCCTCGCCCTCATGCCGCAGTGTTGCCACGGTGACCGCGACGTTCAACGACACGCGAGGCAGCTGCATCTCCATCTGGCTGGTGGTCATACCCATGCGGTCGGCGCGCCGCAGCAGAGGTTCGAAATCCTCCAGCACCTCGGGGGGAAATACATCCGCCAAAGAAGCTCCACGGAGAATCAGAGGCGCGGCGTCGCGTCCGGCGTCGGGATGAAACATGCGGAGCAACGCCTGGTTGATGTGGGTCACGTGCCTGCCGGCATCGAGGGAGAGCACGCCGGTGGGAATACTCTCAAGAATGGTTTCCATCTGGCGGCGGCGCTGGTCGAGCTCCGCGTTGGCCGCGCTCAGGTCGCGGCTGGAGGCCTCAATCTGCCGCCGGCTGCCTTCCAGATCCTCCGCCATGCGGTTGAAGGAACGCACCAGGTCCCCAATTTCATCGGCGAAAGTAACGGGCACGCGGTAATCCAGGCGTCCGCGCGAAATTTCCTGCGTGGCTTCGGCCAGCGCCGACAGCGGACGAGTCACGATCTTCGAGAGGAATAAGGCCAGCCATGTGGTGACGAACAGCACGATCATGGTGAGCAGCAGCAGCAGCCCCATGTACGTGCGGCGCACCAGTTTCCGCTCGCGCGCCAGATCGTAGTAGCGCTGCTGGCTGGCCTCGACCTGGCGCACGGTCTGCGAAAATTCAGGGGGAAGAGGAATCGCCACCAGGATCAGCCCCCCGCCCGGAACCGGAGCGCTGCCCAGGGTGTAGTCCGTTTGCTGCCAGGTGAATTGAGCGGGATGTCCCTGAGCTGCGACGGCGAGCGGCAGTTTGGACTTGAGGATTGGCCACGGAGCGGGGGCGTTGAAACTGGCCTCCTCATTATCATCCCGCACCGCGAGGGCAAATCCACCTTGCAATGTCGGTTCGTGGCGTTGAAATTCGCTTACTACAGCGGAGAAGCCGTGTCCGGAAAAGCTGCGTTCGATCTCTGGCGACGACGCCATGGAAGACGCTTCCGCCCGCGCGTTCTGCATGGCGTAGCCGGCGAGCAGCGTCACCATGGCGTGCGTGTCGGCGCGAACCTCCTCCACCGGAGTTGAGAACCACTTGTCGATCGAGCGATTCATCAATCCGTAGGCAAACCAGTACATCACCATCACCGGCAACGACGAGAGCAGAAGCGCTCCGGCGACCATGCGCGTGCGGAACTTTGAACCGAGCACTCCCAGGCGGCGCTCGGCGAAAAGCTTCAGCAGATTACGCATCAGAACAAAGGTGAGGGCTACGAAGAGCAGGAAGATCAGCGCCGAGAGAGCGGCGAATACCGCGATGTCCTGATTGTTTCCGGGACGCAGGAAAGTCAGGTCGAAGGCGGTTTGCGATACTAAAATCGCGAGCAGAAGAAAAACTGAAATGGCGAGCAGAATGATGACCTGCTTGCGGTGCGAAGTCTTCAGCGGCGGGATGGGGGCCGGGTGTGCCACTGGCATTTATCCTGGCTGCGAACGCCAGGTTGTGCAAGTCATTATAGATGCACGGGGAGAGCCACAAGCTGCAGGGGTTCCACACTCAGTGCGGGCGGTTTGCCTTGGCGGACATCTCCTCGAACATGGCGTCGTATGCAGGCTTGGGCTTGTAGGCCCTGTCAAAAGGCAGCGCGGCACCGCGTGTGCCGTGTGAGTGGGACCCGATCCACGACCATTTGTCGGTGAATCCCCAGGTTTGAATGGCGGCGCAGCCTGGGCTCTGCAGACACGCGTGGACCACGCCGCGATAAACCTCAGCCTGGCGAAGCAGATCGTCGTGGCGGGGTTGACCACTAGAGTCCACGGGCAGGGACACGTCGAACTCGGTGATGTGAACCTGAACTCCCAGCGCAGTCAGGCGAGCGATGTTGGCGGCGATGGCTGCGGTGTCGAGATCAAGCTGCGCAACGTGCATCTGCAACCCGACTCCGTCGATGGGAACGCCGCGAGCCTTGAAATCTTTGACCATGGCGTAAATGGCATCGGACTTGCGGTTCAGTCCTTCGCCCTCCGCTTCATTGTAGAAAAGGAGAGCCTGCGGATCGGCCTCATGCGCCCAGCGAAAAGCCTGCCCGATATACGCAGTACCCTTGTCAGAGAGTCCGATGCCGGGCTGGTTGTACCAGAGCGAGTCCCTGAGATGGCCGTGCTCATCCAGTGCCTCGTTCACCACATCCCAGGCGAAGACTTGACCGGCATAGTGCTTCATCACCGTGGCGATGTGCTCCTGCAGGAGGTGGGACAATTGAGCGGGGTTGAAATGGCCTTGCGCAAGCCACTCGGGATTGTGGTGATCCCAGACCAGGCAGTGCCCACGAATTTTCATGCCATGAGCCTGCGCGAAGCGCACGATTTCATCACCGTCGCCGAAGTCGTAGGTGCCCTGGCTCAGACGTACCTTCCACCACTTCATTGCGTCCTCAGGTTCGACCATGTTGAATTCGCGCGCCAGCGTTTCTGAGTAGGCGGCTTCGGAGAACAGCGATGGACGAACCGCAGCGCCCACCAGCACTCCTGCGGATTGCGCAGAGTCGCGCAAACCCTGCGGACTGGAGGCGAAAAGAATCGCCGGAGCCAGCAGGAGGGTCACAAGGCGAAAGCTGATACGGAACGGCATGGCTTCAGAATTCGGGCTCCTTCAGAATTTAGCGGGAGCGACAGCCGGCGGAGGAGTTGTGCGAGCCATGGCCGTACTGAAATTCGTGGTCAGATCTTTCCCGCCTTTGAAATTCACGATCAGCGATTGCACGGTGAAGATCGGTCCCCAGGGAATTCCCCACCAACCCATGACCAGAGTGAGCAGGGTCCAGGGCAGTCCCTTACCTACGGTGCTTTCTCCGGCGGGGATGAAATACGCGTCGGACGATCGGCGAAAAGTGATCACCAGAAGCGAAACACAGTAGTTGTAGCAAACGATTTTGGCGCCCCGCTGCAGCTCAAATCGCAGTTGATCGGAAGACATGCCCTCAATCCCGTTGATCTTCATGATGCCTCTCCTTGGGGAATGGCAATTGTAGGTCGAGCTCAGGAACACGTAAATAACCAGAAAGGATACGCGCTCTACTTTTTCCTCCCTGTTCTTACGTCCGACGCCCCTCCCGCTGGCAGGAACGGCCCGAGCGGGCAGGTTTCGCACGCGGCCTTGCTCTTTCGACAGTAAAGCTTGCCGACTCCCACGATCAGCCCGTGCATCTCGTTGTAGACCTGCACCTCCGCGGTACGCGCCGCCGTGCTCATCGCTGAAGGTGGGTGAGCGGCTCCGCGGATGCCTGCTTCGAGCTGCGGCGCCGCGCTCGCGGGTATGAGTTTCTGCTGATGAGCCAGTGGCGCCAACGCACGCTGGAACAACTCGCGGATTTCTTCGTAATCGGCGTTTTCCGGCAGGATCCGGTGCCGGTCCAGAATGCGCCGCGTGTAGGCATCCACGACGAAGACAGGATGATTTCCCGCGTAGAGAAGAATCGAGTCCGCGGTCTCCGGGCCCACGCCGTTCAAGCTGAGGAGTTCTTCACGAAGCTCGCCGGTCGGCTGCGCGAAGAGTTGCGCCAGCGAGCCGCTGTATTTTTGGTCGAGGAAGGCCACGAATGTCTTAAGCCGCGCAGCTTTCTGGCGGAAATAACCGGAAGGGCGAATCAGGCGTTGCAGTCTGCGGAGCGGCACTTCTCGGATTCCGTCGACGCCTAACACTCGCGCGGAACGCAGGTTCGCCAGAGCAAGTTCCACGTTGGTCCACGCCGTGTTCTGCGTCAGGTAGGCCCCGACAATGACTTCGAAGCGCGTTTCCGCGGGCCACCAGTGCTGCGGTCCCCATGCACGATATAGAGCGTGATAGTACTGCCGCAGTTCATTCTCTTTCTCTTTATGGGTGCGCGACAAGTTAGGAATTCCTTATTCCGAGTCTAATCGAGCGGGCTCTCCGCTGGCGAAGCGAGTCTCAAGAGCACGACTGAGACTTACTGAAGTGCATGTACCCGGGCTCGCAACTTGCCCGTCGCCGGCGGGAAAAAATGCATTTGGCGTAGAGTTCAGGGCAATTCCAGCCCTAGCGGTGAAGCGCTACGTTCAAGTGCAAGTACCAAAGTAAGTGGTGCAGTAACCCGCCAGCGTTGACAATTTATGTCAACGCGAATGAGCTGCGTCTTCCCCATTGATGGGCGGCCGTTTGCGCCATGCCTGCACGAGTGCAAGGCGTCGTTCCACCCACGTGGATAGGAGATCGGCTTATGTCTCAACGGCTGGGTGACCTTCTTGTCAAAGAGAAGATCATTACCCCAGAGCAGTTGGAACAAGCGAATAAGACTCAGAAGGAGCAGAGCTGTCGCCTGGGCTCTGCCCTGGTGAAGCTCGGCTTCCTCACGGATGAGGACGTCACCAACTTTCTCTCCCGCCAGTACGGCGTTCCCGCCATTAACCTTTCTTATTTTGAAATTGACCCCGCCGTGGTCAAGCTGATTCCCTTCGAGACCGCCAAGCGCTACCAGATTCTCCCGTTGAGCCGCGTGGGCGCGTCGCTCACCATCGCGATGGTCGATCCCACGAACGTCTTCGCGATGGACGATATCAAGTTCATGACCGGCTTCAATATCGAGCCGGTGGTCGCGTCGGAAAGCTCCATTCTGGCGGGGATTGAAAAGGCCTACAGCAGTGGCAAGGAAGAGGATCTCGAAGCGGTAATGCAGTCGATGTCGGAGATGAACGAGAGCGACGTCGAACTGCAATCGGAAGAACAGCAGATGGAGTTGGCCGAACTGGAGAAAGCGGCCGACGAAGCTCCCGTGGTCAAGCTGGTCAACGTCGTTCTGGGCGATGCGGTGAAGCGGGGAGCCAGCGACATCCACATCGAGCCCTACGAGAAAGAATTCCGAGTGCGGTTCCGTATTGACGGCGTGTTGCAGAACATCATGTCTCCGCCGCTGAAGCTGAAGGACGCGATCACGTCCCGCCTGAAGATCATGTCGAAGCTCGACATCAGCGAAAAGCGTCTGCCGCAGGACGGCCGCATCATGCTGAAGATGAGCATCGGCGGCCGCAAGAAGCAGCTCGACTTCCGCGTCAGCACTCTGCCCACGTTGTGGGGCGAGAAGATCGTGCTCCGGTTGCTCGACAAAGAAAACCTGCGTCTGGACATGACCAAGCTCGGCTTCGAGGCCGAGTCGCTGGTGAAATTCGAAAAAGCCATTCTGAAGCCGTATGGCATGGTGCTGGTCACGGGGCCAACGGGATCGGGCAAGACCAATACCCTGTACTCCGCGATTTCGCGCTTGAACCAGCCCGACACCAACATCATGACCGCGGAAGATCCGGTCGAGTTTCAGTTGGGGGGCGTCAATCAGGTGCAGATGAAAGAGCAGATCGGACTGAACTTTGCCGCCGCTCTGCGCTCCTTCTTGCGACAAGATCCCAACATCATTCTCGTGGGCGAAATCCGCGACTTTGAAACCGCCGAAATTGCCATCAAGGCCGCACTCACGGGCCACCTGGTGCTCTCCACGCTGCACACCAACGGCGCTCCGGAAACCATTACCCGCCTGATGAACATGGGCATTGAACCGTTCCTGGTGGCCACCTCGGTGCATCTTATCTGCGCTCAGCGCCTGGTGCGGCGCATTTGCAAGGACTGCATCGAGCCCATCGAGGTACCGGTTCAGACTTTGATTGACGCAGGATTCACTCCCCAGGAAGCCAAGACGGTGAAAATCCAGAAGGGCAAGGGCTGCGGAGTTTGCAACAACAGCGGATACAAGGGCCGCTGCGGTCTGTATGAGGTCATGGAGGTCGACGACGAGATCCGGGAGCTGGTTCTGGTCGGAGCCTCAGCCGTGGAATTGAAAAAGAAGGCGATCGAGCGCGGCATGATCACGCTGCGGCGCAGTGGGCTGATCAAGGTGATGGCGGGAATGACGACGCTCGAAGAAGTGGCACGCGAAACGATTCATTAAACCCGTCGTTGGTCGCTAGTTGTTGGTCGTTAGCCGTTGGTTGTTAGCCGTTGGTTGTTAGCCGTTGGTTGTTAGCTAACGACCTCTGGCACCGGCGGTCTGGAAGTTGGAGGCAGTCAGGGCAATAGCGAACGGTCGGCGTTTGTTAGTGGTCCGCCAACGACTAACGACCAATGACTAACGACGTATTAGAGATTCGGAACCGAAAGGGAAATTTGCCATGGGTTTGTCGTTAAGCGATCTGCTCAAGAGAATGCTGGAGATGAACGGCAGCGACCTGCACATTACCACCAACTCGCCGCCCCAGATTCGTGTGCACGGCCATCTTACGCCGCTCGACCTGCCGCAGATGACGCCGGCCGAAACTAAGCAGCTGGCCTATAGCGTCATGACCGATTCGCAGAAGCACCGCTTCGAAGAAAGCCTGGAGCTCGACTTCTCTTTCGGTTTAAAAGGACTGGCTCGTTTCCGTGCCAACGTTTTCAACCAGCGCGGCGCCACTGCCGCCGTCTTCCGTCTAATTCCTTTCGAGATCAAGTCGTTCAACCAACTCGGCCTGGCGCCGGTCGTCAGCAGGATGTGCGACAAGCCGCGCGGTCTGGTGCTGGTAACTGGACCGACCGGCTCGGGCAAATCCACCACGCTGGCCGCCATGATCGACAAGATCAACAGCGAGCGTCACGATCACATTCTTACTATCGAAGATCCGATCGAGTTCGTGCACATGAACAAGAATTGCCTGGTCAACCAGCGCGAACTGCACGCCGACACCAAGAGTTTCACCGACGCGCTGCGCGCCGCGCTTCGTGAAGATCCCGACGTCGTGCTGATCGGCGAAATGCGCGATCTGGAAACCATCGAATCGGCGCTGCGTATCGCCGAAACCGGCCACTTGACTTTCGGTACGCTGCACACCAACTCGGCGACTTCCACCATCAACCGCATCATCGACGTATTTCCGGCGCACCAGCAGCCGCAGATTCGCGCCCAGCTGTCGCTGGTTCTGGAAGGCATCATGTGCCAAAGCCTGCTGCCCCGCATCGACGGCAAGGGCCGGGCCATGATCATGGAGATTCTTGTACCCAACGCAGCCGTCCGCAACCTGATTCGCGAAGACAAAATTCACCAGATTTACTCGTCCATGCAGTCCGGCCAGGAAAAATTCGGAATGCAGACGTTCAACCAGTCGCTGGCCACGGCCTACTTCAAGAAAGAAATTACGCTGGAAACGGCGATGGCGCGCTCCAGCAATACGGACGAGTTACAGGAAATGATCAACCGCGGCGCAACCTTGGTGAACCGTCCGACCGCGGCGGGAACGACTTTGGCCAGAGGTGCCGCTCCCTCCAAGCACTAGGGTGGATGGAGCATAACCGCGGGCCGAACAAGATTTTGAACCAGCAGGCAACTCAGTGAGGAGAAGCTAAACATGCCAGTCTTTACATTTTCCGGCAAGGACGCATCCGGGCAGAAGATTACCGGCGAGCGGGTGGCGGCCAACAAGCAATCGTTGGCGCAGGCGTTGCGGCGCGAGCGCATCACGCCCGGCGCGATCCGCGAAAAAGGCAAGGAATTTTCCATGCCCACGTTCGGCTCGGGCAAGGTCGGGACCAAAGACATCGCGATCTTTTTTCGCCAGTTTTCGGTCATGATCGACGCTGGCCTGCCGCTGGTGCAGTGTCTGGAAATCCTCGCGGCCAACCAGGAAAACCAGGCATTCCAGAAGATCTTGACGGGAGTGCGGACCACGGTGGAAGGCGGCGCTACGCTGGCCAACGCCATGCGCCAGTATCCCATTGTCTTCGACGACCTCACTACCAACATGATCGAGGCCGGTGAAACCGGCGGTATTCTCGACATCATCCTGCAGCGCATGGCCACCTATGTCGAAAAGGCGGTGCGCCTGAAGTCGGCGGTGAAATCGGCCCTGATCTACCCCGTCGCCGTGGTCAGCATGGCGGGCTTGATCGTGGGCGCCCTGCTCAAGTGGGTGGTGCCGATCTTCGCGAACCTGTTTGCCGGACTGGGCGTTGCCCTGCCTCTGCCCACGCGCATCGTCATGGGGCTGAGCGCGTTCGTGCAGACGTTCTGGTGGATGGTCGGCGTCGGCGGTTTTGGTCTCTTCTTTGGGATCAAGCAGATCCGCAAGCATCCCCGCGGCCGCTATTACTTTGACAAGATGCTGCTCTTCATCCCCGTGATCGGCTCGCTGCTGCGCAAGATTGCGGTCGGCCGCTTCACCCGTACGTTGGGCACCCTGATCACCTCGGGCGTTCCGATTCTGGAAGGCCTGAGCATTACCGCCAAGACCTCAGGCAACGCCGTGCTGGAAGAGGCGCTGATGAAGGTGCGCAAGGCCATCGAAGAAGGACGCACCATCGTCGATCCCCTGCGGGAATGCGGCGTGTTTCCCAACATGGTGACGCAGATGATCGGAGTGGGCGAAGCGACTGGCGCCATGGACTCGATGCTGCAGAAGATCGCCGACTTCTACGAAGAAGAAGTCGACGCGGCCACCAAAGACATGCTGGCCATGCTAGAGCCACTCATCATCGCTGTACTCGGCGTCAGCGTCGGTGGCATCGTGATCTCGCTTTACATGCCGCTGTTCGCCATGATCGCCAAGCTGGCCGGCTAGAAAAGTCAAACGCTCGGGAGGCCGGAGCTGACGGCAGCGCCGGCCTCCTGATCGAAGAACGGTGTTGGGTCTTAGATACAAGGTCTTAGGCCCTGGGATCCAGACCCCCAATACCTGATGCCCCAGACCTAAGACCTAAAATCATGCAATCGACTTTCGACGAGCGCAATTGGCTGGTGTGGCTGGTTCGGGTCCGGATTTTCATCCTGACTCTCCTGCTGGCCATTGAGCTGGCGATCGCCCAGTTCAGCCCCACTCCGCTGCCCATGCGGCTCTTCCTCAGTACCATGGTGTTCTGGTACACCCTTTCTTTGTTCTACGTGCTTTTGCTCTCGTTGTGGCAGGAACACCGCCTGCAAGCCTCGCTGCAGGTTCTCACCGATCTGATTCTGGTCAGTCTGGTGGTCCATGAAACCGGAGGGTGGGACAGTTCGCTGAACTTTCTCTATCCCCTGGTCATCATCGTTGCCAGCGTGCTGCTGCCGCGGGTGTGGGCGCAACTGGTGGCCGCCCTGGCGTTCATTCTTTACGGGACGGTGCTGGAACTGAACTACTATGCGGTGGTTCCTTCCTATAGCAGCACGCATCCCGCGCTGAAAGCGCTGCAGGCCATCATCTTCGTCAATCTTTTCGGCTTTCTGGCGGTTGCATACCTGGCCGGACTCCTCACCGCGAAACTGCGGCAGGTGGGCGTGCAACTGAAAGACACCAGCGGCGCGCTGGAAAGCCTGCAGGCGCTGCACGAAAACATCATCCATTCCATCAGCAGCGGGTTGATCACTACCGGCCTCGACGGGCGAATCACGCTGGTCAACGCCGCGGCCCAGCGTTTGCTGGAGCGGAGCCCGGCCGGACTGCTGGGTGCGCCGGTTCATCATCTGTTTCTGGATCCGTTGCCCACTGTCGAATCCCCCCAGGGCCATGGCGAAGTGCGGTTCGAGCCGCCCACGAAATTCCGCAAAACGGTTCGGGTGCGGGTCGCATCCTTGACCGTGCCGGAGCGCGGGGAACTGGGATTTGTATACGTCCTCGACGATCTGACCGAGATTCGCCGGCTCGAACGCGAAGTCCGGATGCAGGATAAGCTGGCGGCCGTCGGCCGGCTGGCGGCGGCCATCGCGCACGAAATCCGCAATCCGCTCACCTCCATTGCCGGGTCGGTCAGCATGCTTTCCGGCGTTCCGGAGATGAACGAGGATCACCGCCGTCTGCTCGACATCGTGACCCGCGAGTCGCAGCGGCTGAACAGCATCATCACCGATTTCCTGGCCTACTCCCGCACTAAGCAATATCACTTCGACCGGGTCGACCTGGTCCAGTCCGTCGAAGATACGTTGACCCTCATGGATCACCGCATGACGGCCGAGAAAACCGGCATCACCATCGAGCGCCGGTTCAGCGTTCGTCAGGCCTGGGCCATCGCCGACGGCGACAAGCTCAAGCAGGTGTTCTGGAACCTTTGTGAGAACGCGGTGCGCGCCATGAAAGATGGCGGAACGCTGACCGCCGCAGTCGAATCTCTGGGCGATGATTGGCAGGTTTCTTTCCGGGATACGGGAACGGGCATGACGCCGCAACAGATCGAAAAAATATTCGAGCCCTTCCAGTCCAATTTCGAGGGCGGCACCGGCCTGGGGTTGGCCATTGTCTACCAGATTGTGCAGGCGCATGACGGCAAAGTTTGGGCGCGATCCAAGCCGGGGCAGGGCACCACGCTCGTCTTGCGGCTGCGCCGCCTGGATGCCGAGCGCCCAGCTTCCACCGGCGAGGGCGTGCCCGAAAAGGCGCAGGGGAAAGCCCAGGTAGTAGTCGCGGCCCGGCCGGTTGCGGCCGCAGCCGGAGGAGGTTTGCGTGGCTAACATTCTTGTCTGCGACGACGAACGCTCCATTTGCGAAATGCTCGACATCTCCCTGCGCCGCGAGGGACACCGCGTAGAAACAGTGCAAGCGGGGCAGACGGCAAAGAACAAAATCGACGGCGCCCTCTACGACGTCATCATCACCGACATCAAGATGCCGAATATCGACGGCATCGAAGTGCTGCGCCACGCGCACCGGGTTTCGCCCGACTCGGCCGTCATTCTAATTACTGCGGTCGACGACTACGAGGCTGCTGTGCAGGCGGTAAAAGCTGGAGGCGCCACCGATTACATTCGCAAGAGTCCCGGGCTGGTGGATGAAATCAAGCTGGCCCTCAATCGCGCGGTCGAGAAACTCAACCTGAGCAAGCAGAACTTCGCCCTGCGCCGCGACGCTGCAACCCGCAACTCGCTCGACAACATCATCGGTTCCAGCGCCGCCATGGAGAAGCTCAAGCAGACGCTGCGCACCGTCGCCTCCACCGCCTCGACCGTTCTGGTCAACGGGGAAAGCGGCACAGGCAAGGAACTGGTCGCCCGCGCGCTGCACGTGTGCTCGCCGCGCGCCACCGAAGCTTTTGTTTCCGTCAATTGCGGAGCTTTTCCTGAGACCCTGCTCGAGAGCGAACTCTTCGGATATCTGAAAGGCGCGTTCACCGGAGCCAACCAGAACAAGCGCGGCCTGTTCGAGGTCGCCGACGGCGGCACCATCTTCCTCGACGAAATCAGCGAAATGACTCTGGCCATGCAGGTCAAGCTGCTGCGCGTGTTGCAGGAGCGCACGGTGCGTCCGGTGGGCAGCACCAGCGAAATCTCGATCGACGTGCGCGTCATCGCTGCCACCAACCGCGATCTCGACAAGGCCGTCGCCGAAAACCTGTTTCGCGAGGATCTGTACTACCGGCTGAACGTGATTCCCATTCGCGTGCCGCCGCTGCGCGAGCGCCGCGAAGACATTCCGCTGCTGGCCAACCATTTTCTGAAAAAGTATGCCAGCGCCGCCAGCCGCAGCATTCTGCGCGTGAATGCGCCGTCGCTCGATTCCCTGTGCGACTACGAGTGGCCGGGAAACGTCCGCCAGCTGGAGAACACCGTCGAGCGTGCCGTCGCTCTCGAGGTCAGCGAGGAACTGCATGTCGAACTGCCCGCGGAACGCCCGAAAGCGCGTGCCGCGGCCGCCGCGGCTGGTGGCGGGACTCTGCCCGAAGTCGGGGCCGACGTAACCCTTCCCGAAGGCGTCGGCATGGAAACCTACGTGGCCGGCATCGAGCGCTCGCTGCTGCAGAGTGCGCTCAACCAGAGCAGCGGCGTGCAAACCAAAGCCGCTGACGTCCTCGGCATCTCCTACCGCTCGTTCCGGCATTTGATGAAAAAGTACGGATTGTAGAAAAGAAGCTGCTAGCTGCTGGCTCCTCCCGCGCCTTGCTGGTCTCAGGCGGCGTCCACGACCTTTGGCTCCGGTACGTCGATCGAATAAAGGGGCGGGCTCTGTGCTGGGTTAGCTAGAAGCTAGAAGCTAGAAGCTAGAAGCTGCCCTTCTTCAACTGCGCCTTCCACCCCAGCACGCGCGCCTTGGCCCCCTCGGCCTCGGCCTCGGGCACCATTCCCTTCTTCTGATACAGCACCGACAGGCTGGTGTGCGCCAGAACGTCGTCGGGATCGATTTCCGCCAGCCGCTGCGCCACCGCGATGGCCTCATCGTAGCGTTGCAGGTCCTGCAGAGCGCGCGCCAGGCCGTGCATGGCCTCGGTAAACGTCGGGTCGGCAGTTAGGGACTCCTGATAGGCGGCGACAGCCTTTTCCAGGTGACCGTCGGCCATCAGGTCGAGCGCGGCATAGTAGTGGTCTTCGGCCTTCTGGCGGGCGTTGGCGTCAGGCATGCGGGAAAATTCCTGGCAGAGACTGGATTCTAACATGCGCCTCGCGGGTGTCTAAATTCAAATCCCTTACCACGTAGCACACAATGTCACACGTAGGAAGACCTTGCTGCGGAACCTTCGCGATACTTCGCGTCCTTCGTGGTTCATGATTTGCCTTGCCTTCGCGCCTTGACTGGGCGGTATGATGGCTGCATGGTCTACAAGCTGCGCTTTCTGTGGAATGCCACCAAGGGCCATCGCCTGGCCCCGTGGCGGAGTCCCTATCTGCTGTGGCGCATCGAAACCTATACCGGCGTGAAAATGACGCAGATCGGCTTTCTGGAATTCTGGGAATTCATGTGGCGCGAGCGCTACGAGCTGTGGCGGTTTCTCAAGTGGACGGGAGAGATGGAGCGCTACGTCCATCCCAAACCGAAGAGTTCCTAGATCTACGGTACGCCGATTTACGGTAGCGCCGCCGTCCCGGCGGCTGTCGTGGCGGCGTCTCGCCGCCACAGCGCGGGCGAGACGCCCCCGCGACAGCCGGCAAGTTGCCGGCGCTACTCAACTACGCTCCCTTGCCGGCCGCCGCCGCTTCTCCTAAAAAGATGCTGACCTCGCTGCCCTTGCCGGCGCCCGAAATCTGCGCTGCGGCTGCGCGGTTGGCAACGATCTCGAGATATCCCATGCTCCCGACAATGCCAAACACTTCGCCGGGTGTGCCCTGAGCGTAGGCCTGGTGGATGGCAGTAATCTCGCGGCTTCCCACCACAATCTTGAACGGGCCGGGCTTGGCTGCAAACAGCGCGGGCACGTCTTCGGGCGTGATGTTGGTGATGAGGTTGCCGAAGCGGTCGACCTTCAGTACCACCGCGCGCAAGCGGCCCTCGCCAGTGGCCTTCGGTCGGGGCGCAGCGAAACGCACGTAATCTTCGATCTCGTCTCCGAATTTGTGCGAATCGACCATCTTTCCGAGATACGCCGCCACCGGAGCAAACACGTCGCGGGCATGAAACGTGCTGCTCACCGGCGTTCGGAAATAATGGTCGGAAGTGATGTGCCGCACGTGAATGCGTTCTTCCCTGGCATAGACCATGGAGAGCACACCGTTATCGGGCGCGACGAAATGATATCCGTCGCTCGACGCCAGAATCGGCCGCCGCTCGGTGCCCACGCCGGGGTCCACGACAACCAAATGGACCGTGCCATTCGGAAAATACGAATACGCCTGGGAAATCGCCAGCGCGCCATCGAGCACATCGAAGGCCTGCACGGCATGAGAAATGTCCACGATCGCGGCTTCGGGCACAATGTCGAGAATGACTCCCTTCATCGCGCCCACAAAATGATCGTTGGTTCCAAAATCGGTGGTCAGAGTGATGATCGGACGATGTGGCAACTTTCCCTCGCTGGAAGACAAAATTCTAGGTACAGCGAGGGTAATTGGACGGGAATTTGTGCGTCAAGGCACGGAGGTAATAGGATGCTGACGGCGAAAAAGAAGGCCATCGGATCTCACCGGCTCCGCACACTATCTGCGCGCCAATTTCGGATTCGAATAGACCTAAGAGCAAGGTTCGGGTAAAATAACGCTCCGAGTAACCCCCGGCCCCGTCCCGGAGATGGTATGCGCCTCTTAAGCCGGTCCTTCCCTCATCTGTTCGTTTTGTTTCACTCAGACACGCGCTGTCCGCTTCGGATGGGTTGTGACATCGATGTTCGGTGGGCCCCTACGAGTGAGCGTTAGGACTAACGCCTAACCCGCGAGATATCAGTTACGGTGCGGCTTCTACTGAGGAGGTGAATATGTCACATGAGCTTGCGTTGGGTGCTTCGGGCCATTTGGTGGAAAAACTGATCCATGATCTGAACCGGGTAAGTCCAACCGGGTTGCCACTCCTCTCAGGGGACAATTTCGATGTTATGACGATGGCCCGTGTGATGGAGTTTCAGTTCTACCAGAATTTTCCTGTGGACGGCGTGGCCGGTCCAAAAACCCTAACTCTGCTCCGACACCTAATTTCTCGATCCCATAACCTCGAAGACGCGAAGCCGGACGGTCGCGTGATTGTGGTAAACCTCATCGCGGAACCCCAGTGGCTCACCGCCTTTGAAGACGGCAAAGAAATTCCGGGTCTGGCGAGACTACGGTGTCACGGCGGCTCGGTTGAGTTTCCGTCTCGGCGCGGCGTGTTCCCGCTGACTTCAAATCGTTTTCCACATCACACCAGCGATGTATACCCACAGCCGCCAGATAACATGGCGTGCTCGCTGTTCTACACAGACGCTGAGGCCATCCATCAGGGACCGGCTGACGTGCCATCCCACGGATGCATCCATGTTGGGGTTGGATGGGCCGGCAAGCTGTTTTACTGGGTAGGAAGTTCAGATGTTTTAGTAATCGTTCTGGGTAAGCATGCAAAAATCGGGCGCGGTCATACCTATCCCCCCGAGCTCCAGAGACAGATCGACACTTTGAGGGCGGATTTGAATACGCGGCTCTAAACCCTGGGATGTAGGTCTTGTCTGGCGACGCAAAGGCAGACGATGAAATCGAGTCTAGGAGGCAACTCCTACTCGTACCGCAGCGCCTCAATCGGATTCATCCGCGATGCCTTCAAAGCAGGGAAGAAGCCGGACACGATTCCCACCAGCGATAGGATCACGAACGAAACCATCATCACGCCCATCGAGGCATGCAGGAAGATTGCGCCTTCATGGTCGGTGGTTTTGTAGAACTCATCGTACAGCGGCATGGGAGGAATTGCCCAGGTCAGGAATTCGGCGACCGCCATGCCGATCGCGCCGCCCACAAACGTGAGCACCAGCGCCTCCAGCAGAAACTGCACCAGAATGTGCCGGGGCCGCGCTCCAATCGCTTTCCGCAAGCCGATTTCGCGCGTGCGCTCGGTCACCGACACCAGCATGATATTCATCACGCCGATGCCGCCCACGGCCAGCGTGCACACCCCGATCAGTCCCAGCACGGCCTGCAGCCCGTAGGAAAACGCATTGATCATGGCGCGGTCTTCAATCGTGTCCCACTCCGGCGTGGCCTTGTCGTCCTTGGGATCGAAGTGATGCCGCCGCGCAATCACCTCGCGCACCGCCATGAGCGCCTTCTTGTTCAGTTCGGGCGCGGTCGGCTGGATGATGATCTCGTCGGGATCGCGAACGTTCTTCAGATCGCGCATCAGGGCGAAGGGAATGAATCCATTCTCGTTGTCCGGCCCCTGATACATCGAATCCTGAATCTTGTTGCGCATGCTGCCGATCACTTCAAAATCGAGCCCGCCAATTTCGACATGCTGTCCCACGGCGGGCGCGCCCTGAAAGACCTTCTTCGCCGCGTTGTAGCCGAGGATCACGACCCGCCGGTGGTCGGCGAAATCGCTCTCGTTAAAGTAGCGCCCGTCCGCGATTTCGATCTTGCGCATCTGCCCGTAAGGCATGTCCACGCCGCGCACCTGGATCGACACGACCCGCGTGCCGATCTTGAACCCGAAATCGCGGTCGATCTCGCCGCTCACCGCCCGCACGATCGGCACTTCGTCGCGAATCGCTTCCACGTCCTCAAGTTCGTACTTGACCGCCTTGCCCGCCCGCTGGCCGCCGGCCTGCATGCTGGTCTGCCCAGGCCAAACCACGATCACGTTGTTGCCCATGTTCAGAAAGGCGTGCAGAACGCATCCGCCCAGGCCCTGCCCATAGGCCAGCAACAGCACGACCGAGACCAGACCCCAGCCGATGCCCAGCATGGTCAGCGCCGAACGCGTGCGATTGCGCATCAGCGACTGCCAGCCTTGCGAAATGAGCTCTTTCAGGTACATACAATAATGTACATATAAGTGCGTTCGATTCCTCTGTCATCCTGAGCAAAGCGAAGGATCTATGCACTTTGCTGACTGCGAGAGAGTGCATAGATCCTTCGCTTCGCTCAGGATGACAAGGCCTCGGTTCGTCCTACTGAATGTGTATATCGCCCGAGCCCGTGCGCACCCGCAGCAGCTGTCCTCCGCCGCGGACCTTGCCGTGAATCTGCTTGTGCGAATCTCCGATGCGTCCCTGCACAGTCATCTCGATCGGCGACTCAACGTCGACCGTGCCGGAACTCGTGGAGATGTCCGCGTCGAAGGCGGCATTCGCCTGCAGGCGCACGTGCACGTTGCCCGAGCCGGTATGAATCTCCCACGAGCCGCCCTGCGTGCCCTCGGCGGTTACATCGCCGCTGCCGGTCTCGCCGCGGAATCCGCCCTCCACGCCACGCGCGGTGATGTTGCCGGAGCCGGTATGCAGATCGATGTTGCCCGCTGCGGCTTCCTCAATCTCGACATCGCCGCTTCCCGTGCCGCCGCGCACCGGGCCCGAAATCTGGCGTGCCCGGATGTTGCCCGATCCAGTCTGCAGGTGAACCTCGCCGGTCAGGTTTGCCAGTTTCACGTCGCCCGACCCGGTCTGCGTGTCCACGTTGCCATGCGTTCCTTCGATGATCTGATCACCGGAGCCGCTGTGGGTGCGGACGACCGTGTCTGTGGGCACCGTAATCTCATAGTCCACTGAAATGTTGCGCACGTCCACGTAGTCGATGTGAATCTTGTTGCCCTCCTGGCGGATGGGCGGATTTTGTGCGATCGCCTGGACGTCGGCCTCGCGGTTGCCCATCAGCCAATGGTCGCCGACATAAATCTTTCCACGGATGGTGACTGATCCCGATGAACCGGCGCGCACGGTGACGTCGCCGGAATGCGTGAGCACCTCAAGATCGACGGGCCCGCTGACCTGCAAGGTTTTCTCGAACCTGCCTTGCGGATTGGAAGCAAAAACAGCCGTGGTGGAGAAAAGCACGACCAGCGCGATCACAAACAGCGGAACCAACCGGCTGGACACGAGGGTTGAGCGAAGAGAAGTTGAACGAAGAGAAGCTGAGCGGAGAGTGCGAGTGTTATTCATAGCGTAGTGACTCCACAGGTGTCATATCCGCGGCGCGCTGGGCCGGATACATGCCCGCGGTCACGGTGATCAACGAAAGGGTGAGGATCGAAGCAACAATCGAAATCCACGAAACGATGGGATGGGGAACAAAGTCGGGCAGAGGCAGGGCTTCCATTGCGGCGCAGATGCCGATTCCGGCCGAGAGCCCGAGAATGCCGCTGACCACGGTCAACATAGCGGATTCGGCGAAAAACTGCCGCAGGATATCGCGCTTGGTGGCGCCCATCGCCTTGCGCGTGCCGATTTCGCGCGTGCGCTCGGTGACCGATACCAGCATGATGTTCATCACGCCGATCCCGCCCAGGCATAGCGTCACAATGGCAACGCATCCAAAGAAAATCGTGATCACGCCGAAAATCTTGTCCAGAAGCTTGGCCCCGTCCATGGTGTCCCAGATGAACAGCGCGTCCTTGTCGAGCGCGTCAAAGTGGTGCACCCGCGCCAGAGTGCTCCGCACCTGCAGAACCGCGGCCTCATGTTCCTCGGGATCGCCGACTTCGAAGACAATGTCGTCCAGATATCCGCGCAGGATTCCGGCTCCGGGCTTGGTGGGCGGCGGGAAATCGCGCGACACAGCCGAATACGGCGCGAACAAATAGTCGTTGTCCGGGCCGCTGTAGTTCGAGTTCTGCTTTTTCTCCTGCAGGACTCCAACCACTAAATAGGGAATACTCTGCACCAGCACACTGGCGCCAATGGCGGGCTGTCCGGGGAACAGCTGCCGGTAGGCCTTTGAGCCCAGCACCAGCACGCGCCGGCCTTCGCGCTCGTCGTCGTCGGAAATCAGCCGGCCTTCGGAGACTTGCAGCGACCGGAAATCCTGATATGACGGCCACATGCCAACCACGCCGCGGTTCGCCAGATTGTACTGGCTGACTTCAGGAATCGTCCGCCGCAATTCCGGGCTGACGTTCTTGACCGTATAGCACTCGTCGCGAATCAAGTCGGCATCGTCGACGCTGAGATGAATCTCCCTCCCCGCCGCGCGCCCGCCCACCTGCGAACTGGTGCGCCCGCCCCACATGATGACCAGATCCTTGCCCAGGCTCTGCATGTGCTTTTTCTGATCGACGCTGAAGCCGCGCCCCAGTCCCACCAGGATGATCACTGACGCGATCCCCCAGACAATCCCAAACATGGTCAGGAACGTTCGCATCTTGTGGGCCCGGAATGTGGCGAACGCCTGGCGCAGGATTTCGGAGAGAGTCATGGAATCGGACCTCAGACCTTGGACCTCAGACTTCGGACCTTGGACCTCAGGCCTCAGACCTTGAACTTCGAGCCTTCACTTCATCCGTCAGACCTATACAACTCGGACCTCGGAACGGCTTTTTGCTTGGCCGAAGTCCGAGGTCCGAGGTCTGACGCCGTGTGCTACTGCAGTACGACCTGATCGCCTTCCTTCAGCCCGCTCAGCACTTCGGTCTTCGCGCCGTTCGAGATTCCGATGTTGACGGCAACTTTATCCTTGCCTTCTTTCCCCTTCGGGTTCGGAACTTCAACCGAGGCTTTCTTATCCTTGTCGTACAGGATCGCGCCTTCAGGAATCTGCAGCACGTTCTTGTGTTCTTCCAGGATGATTTCCGCGTTGGCGGTCATCTCGGCTTTGAGTTCGCCGCCCGGATTCTGGATCGACACGCGCACTTCAAACGTCGTGACGTTATCTTTCTCCACGCCCATCGGAGAAATCTTTGTCACCTTGCCATCGAAGGTTTTGTCCTTGAACGATTCGACCTTGATGCGAGCGCGCTGTCCCAGATAAACCTTGCCGATATCGCTCTCGTCGACCTTGCCCTTCACATACACTTCACTGGTATCGCCCAGCGTCATGACCAGCGTAGCCGACGAACCCAGCACAAGGATCGAGCTCACCGCGTCGCCCATCTGCACATCGCGCGACAGCACAATGCCGTCGATCGGCGAAATGATGTCGGTATAGCTGAGCTGTTCTTCCAGTTGCTTCAGGTTGGCCTGGTCCTGCGCCACGTTCGCCTGGGATTGCGCGATCTTGGCCTTCAGCACGGTGACCTGCGCCTTCGACACGTTCTGCTTGTTCAGGGCCATCTCGTAGTTTTTCTCTGCGTCATCCAGCGCCGAGGCGGAAACCACTCCGTCTTTCGCCATGCCGGTGGCCCGGTCGTAGGCCCGCTTCAACAGCGGCACATCCGGACCTTCCGCATCGACCTTGGCGCGCTCGAAGTCGGCTTGCGAGCTCTTCAAATTCGCCTCCGCTGCCTCTAGCGCGGCGCGCGACTGGTCCACCTGCGCCTCGATCTCGATCTTGTCGAGCTGCGCCAGGAGTTGTCCCTTCTTGACGTTGTCGCCGTAATCCACCAGGAGCTTCTTCACGATGCCGCTGGCCTTCGACTTTACCTCGACCTTCGTGATGGGCGTGACCTTGCCGGTCGCCACCACGCTCTTGGCCAGGTCGCCCTTTTCCACCTTGGCGAGTTTCGACGGATCAATCTTGGTGCCGCCACGCGTCGCCGCGAAGACTCCCACCGCGATCAGCAGCACGAGCCCGAGTCCCACGCTGCCCCAGATAATCAGTTTGCGACGCTTTTTCTTATGATTCCCGTTACCGTTCACAACGCCTCCTGTATTTGCTCTAGATTGACACCGCCCAGTGGAGTTAAGGGAGCCGTTCCGCTGCCCTCACACTCATGTACGCGGTCCGGATTGCTTTTGTTCCTGAGAAAACACTCTTGTTCTGGAAAACTTATGATTTCCGATGTGAAGTTCCGATGTGAAGCTTAAAAGACCGCCGTCACCGCTAACCCATCTGCCGCCTGCCAGTTAGACCCATGACTCTTTAAAAGGATAGCGCATCACAGCCTGGAATTTTGTGACCCAAGGCACATATATAAAAGCCCATGTGGGGACAGCCGCCCTCGGCTGTCCTCGGGCCGCAGGCTCGATTCTTTGGCCAGTTCGCCAGGCACCCACGAAAACAAGGCGCGCCCACATGCACCACCGGCCACTGCCTACTGCCTTTAAAATGTTAGAATTACCCTTCCATGATCGCCTTTGTGCTGCTCCGGGTCTTTCTGATCCTTCTCCTGGTGGCGGCCAATGCTTTCTTCGCGGCAGCCGAATTCTCCCTGGTGAGCGTGCGCGATACCCGCATCCAGCAGCTCATCTCAGCGGGCCGCATCGGTGCGCGCATCGTGCAGCGCCTTCACCAGAACCTCGACCAGGTCGTCAACGGGGTTCAGCTCGGCATCACCATGGTTAGCCTGACCCTGGGCTGGATCGGCGAGCCCATGGTCGCGCGCTTAGTTGAAGGCATGGAGTTCGTCCACAAAGTGCCGCATGCAGCCGTCTACGCGCACACCATCGCGATCGCCATCGCCTTCAGCCTGATTACCTATATGCACGTAATCCTCGGCGAACTGGTCCCGAAGACGCTGGCCCTGCAGCGCGCCGAGCACGTCGCCCTGGCCGTCGCCGCGCCCATGGAGGCGTTCCTCACCCTCACCCGCCCCGTCCTCTTTTTTATGCGGCGCTCCGGCGGCCTGGTTCTGAGGATGTTCGGAGCGCAAATGACCCGCCGCGGAGGGGCCATCCACTCGCCCGACGAACTCAAACTCATCGTCACCGCCAGCCGCCAGTTCGGACAGATTCCCGAGTTCCAGGAAGAGATGATTCACAGCGCCATCGAGCTCGACAGCATCACTGTCCGCGAAGTCATGGTGGCACGGCCTGACATTTTTTCTCTGCCCTCCGATCTCCAGCTCGACGAATCCCTGGCCCGCGTGGTCGAGGGCCAGCACTCGCGCATCCCGGTCTACGACCCGCAACGCGGCCCCGAGCACATTGTCGGCGTGCTTTATTACAAAGACCTCATGCGCTGGATGCGGCTCCGCCTGAGCAATCTCGGCCAGTCGACTTCGACCCGCATCTCGCGCATGCAGATCAGCCAGATCATGCATGACGTTCTGGTCGTCCCCGAGACCAAGGTTCTCGCGGAGTTGCTGGCCGAGTTCAAAGAGCGGCGCCGCCACCTCGCGGTCGTAGTCGACGAATTTGGATCGACCGCCGGCGTGATCACCGTCGAGGACATCCTCGAACAACTGGTCGGCAACATCGAAGACGAATTCGACGTCTCCCCCAGCGAACCCGCGCTGGAAGATGAATCGGTCATCGTGCTGGAAGGCTCAGTCAACATCCGCGACCTCGAGGCCGAGTATGGCCTGACCCTGCCGCGCGACGCCGGTTTCGAAACCCTGGCAGGATTCATTCTCGCCCGCCTGCAGAAAATCCCAGACCTGCGCGACTCCTTCGAATACGAAGGCCGCCGCTACACAGTAGAAGAGCTGGAAGGCCACCGCATCGCCCGAGTCAGAATCGAGACGACCGCGAAGATTGAAGGCGAAGCCGAAGCCGCAAAGCAAGGCGGAGATTGATGGAGGCGCCAGTGATCTCCGAGAGCCCATATGATTGTCATCCTGAGCGAAGCGCGACGGCGAGCGCAGCGAACCGCCGCGCGCAGTCGAAGGACCTTGTGTCCGCGCATCGAGCGCATCCGAGGGACACAGGATCCTTCGACTACGCGAGCGCATGCGCGCTCGCTCCGCTCAGGATGACACCATAAGAAAACTGCGAATCGAGAACCCGAGAACTGAAACCCGTACTCCAACGCGTCCTCTACACCCTCCCGGTTATCTGGCTGGTCGTGAGCCTCGTCTTCCTGCTCATCCACCTGGTCCCCGGCGACCCCATCGCGCAGATGCTCGGCGAAGGCGCGCCAGCCGCAGACATCGCCGCCACCCGCCACGCCTACGGCCTCGACGCCCCGCTCGGCGAGCAGTATCTCCATTACTGGAAAGGCGTCCTCCACGGCGACCTTGGACGCTCCATCCGCTACAACAAAAGCGTGACTCTCAGCCTTGCCCAAGCCTATCCCTACACGCTGCGGCTCACGCTGGCATCGCTATTCGTGGCCATCGTCCTCTCCATCCCAGCTGGCGTGCGCTCGGCACAGCGCCGCAACCGCTGGGACGATCGCCTGCTGTCGGTCGTCAGCCTGTTCGGCCTGTCGTTCCCCAACTTCGCGCTCGGCCCCATCCTGATCCTGCTCTTCGCCATCAAGCTCGGATGGCTCCCGGTCTCCGGCGCAGGCTCATTCGCGAATCTCGTGCTCCCAGCGCTCACCATGGGCAGCGCGCTGGCCGCCATCCTCACCCGCATGGTGCGCACCTCGATGCTCGAAGAGCTCAGCCAGGACTACATCCGCACCGCCCGCGCCAAAGGCCTCCCCGAGCGCACCGTCGTCTACCGCCATGCGTTGCGCAACGCGATGATCCCGATACTCACGGTCCTGGGCCTGCAGTTCGGCGCGCTGCTCGCCGGCGCCATCGTCACCGAAAAGATTTTCTCCTGGCCCGGCATCGGCCGCCTCACTGTCGACGCCATCTCCAGCCGCGACTATTTCCTGGTCCAAGGCTGCATCCTGGCGATTGGGATGACGTATGTCGCGGTGAACTTCCTGACGGATGTTCTGTACTCGGTGGCGAATCCGAGGATTCGGCAATGAGGCGGCGCATTCATCACGTTTCCAAAATGGTCACCGTCCGGTAAGGTTTTCTCTGCTTTCAACCCACAACCTGTCATCCCGAGCGTAGCATTGCAATTGGCAGAGCCAATTGCAATGCGCAGTCGAGGGACCTGCTTTTCTGGAATCATCCGTGAGAGATCATTGCTATAGCGTATACGTTATCGCCAGCAAGTCGCGCGTGATCTACATCGGGATGACGAACGACCTGAGCCGACGAGTGTTCGAACACAAGAATGGGCTCATTGAGGGCTTTACCAAACAGTATCGATGCCATCGGCTGGTGTATTACGAATCGTTCGACGACGTGGCGAAGGCAATTGACCGCGAGAAGCAACTCAAGCGCTGGAGCCGAGTGAAGAAGGTCTGCTTGATCGAACGCCGAAATTCCACCTGGGAAGATCTCGCCGCTGAGTGGTTCACCCGTCACATGTATCAGCCAGAAAAGCAGGTCCCTCCACTCGCCAGTTGACTGCTTCGCAGATCAACTGACTCGGTCGGGATGACAGACGTTTCGGAATACTTAATCAGTCAGAGGCGTCTGTCCTTCGCGGCCAGCCCTAAAATCTGTCATGCCGACCGGAGCATTTGCGATTGATTTTCCAATCGCAACCGTCAAACTAACTCAATCACCACCCGCAGCCCCACCAACGCCGCAGCCCGCTGCAAACTCGACAGCGTGATGTCGCGCTGCGGATCGAGAATTCGATCCACCTGCGACCGGCTCGTCTTCAGCAAGGCCGCCATGCGCGCCTTGGAGATTTTTTTCTTCTTCATGGCTTTGGCCAGTTGCCAGGCCACCACTTCCCTGACGGCGTGCGCCTGCGCTTCCTCAAAGATGTTTCTCTTCTTCAGGAAATCGTCAATGCTCGATCCCAGATTCTTCTTGCTCATTACTGAGCAATGTACCATAAAAAGTACACCATCGGTGCCCTAAAGGCGCACTTCATTCGAGCCGACGGATGAATTAGATTCTGTATGCGAGAATCGAGGCAGGCAAAATGGCTGTCACCACATCGATCCGTTTGGATACCCGTTTGGCCGACGAGGCCGTGAAAGTGCTGGGAGTCAAATCGCGGACAGAAGCAGCTCGCGTGGCGCTTCGAGAGATCGTGGCGTTGAAGCAGCCCAAAGCGAAGAAGCGGGCACGCTCCTAAACCACAACCCATGTCCAGCGCCGCCATCTCGTTTCGCCGCAAGGTCGCCGGAAATGCCCGCCACAATCCGCTCGCGGCACTGGGCGTGGTGTTGGTCGTGGTTTTCGTGATCTTTGCCTTGTTCGCGCCGTGGATCGCGCCACAAGATCCCGCTGCCATCAACCTGCCGGCGCGGCTTAGCACTCCCTCCTCCGCGCACTGGTTCGGCACCGACGAACTCGGCCGCGACATTCTCTCGCGCGTCATCTACGGCGCGCGCATCTCTATGCTGGTCGGCAGTTGCGTCGTGCTTACATCGCTCGCCCTCGGGCTCATCATCGGATCCATCGCCGGATACTACGGCGGAGGCATCGATCGCTTCGTCAACGTTGTATTAATGAATGCGTTTCTTTCTTTCCCCGGAATCCTGCTGGCCATCGCCTTCATCGCCTTCCGCGGTCCCGGCATCTTCAATCTCGTTCTCGCTCTTTCGCTCGGCGGATGGGTCGGCTATGCGCGCCTGGTGCGCGGACAAGTTCTCGCCGCCCGCGAACGCGAGTTCGTCGAAGCTGCCCGCGCGCTTGGCGCCTCCGATTTACGAATTATTGCCCGCCACATCCTTCCCAACATCATTCAGCCAGTCGTCGTGCAGGCCGCAATCGGCATGGCCGGAGCCATCCTCGCCGAAGCCACCATGAGTTTTCTTGGACTCGGCGTTCCTCCGCCCACCGCCAGTTGGGGAGCGATGCTCAACGACGGCCGCGCCCACCTGTTCGACGCCCCGCATCTCGCCCTGTTTCCCGCGCTCGCCGTAATGCTTGCTGTGCTGAGCTTCAATTTCATCGGAGACGCGCTGCGCGATTATTTGGATCCCCGCTCCCGCATCGAAGCGGGACTCTGAATACCCGCCCGAAACCCGCGCCAGTCAAGCCATTTGACCTGTAAGTGCTTCACCCCAAACCACATAAAAACTTCGCAACATTTCTTGACAATATGTGTTTCTTCCTCGTGTGGCCACAAAGTTGTGCAAATGCAGGTAAATCAGACCAATGGGAGAGTTCCTATGAAGAGCACCATCAAGATTACGTTTTTGAGTACAGCGCTCGCTATGTTTGCGCTGCCAGTTGTGGCCCAAACCACCAACCCGGCCCCGGTCACCGGCGAAAGCATTCAAGACCGCAAAGAGAACCAGCAGGACCGCATTGCCAACGGCGTAAAGAGCGGCGAGCTGACTGCCGGCGAGACCGCCAATCTCGAAAAGAAAGAGTCCAACCTGAACCACGAAGAGAAGGACATGCGTTCGCTGGATAACGGCAAGCTGACCGCGGCCGACAAGACCACCTTGAACCAGCAGCAGAATCAGCTTTCCAAGCAGATCTATCAGGACAAGCACAACTCCGCGGTGCAGAACACCGACCCGAAGAGTGAAGTGGGCAAGCGCGCCGAGAACCAGCAGGACCGCATCGCGCAAGGCGTGAAGAGCGGCCAGTTGACGGCCGGGGAGACTGCTCACCTGGAGAAGAATGAAGCGAAGATCAACAACGAAGTCCGCAACGATCGCGCCGCCAATGGTGGCAAGCTGACCGCGCAGGAGAAGAAGCAAGTCAACCGGCAGCAGAATAAGATGTCGCGCCAGATCTACCGCGACAAGCACAACGGCCGCCGCCAGTAGTCCGGGTTTCGACCACAAACACAAAAAGACAAAGAAGCGCCCCTGGGCTGACCTGGGGGCATTTTTGTTTTTCTAGGGCGCTCCCGCCGGACTCTGGCTGTAAGCCCCTGAGAATGCTCCACATAGGTTTCTTGACAAACATCGCAAATTGCAATATAACTATTGCGAACTGAAATATACCTCAGGGGCGTGGCCGGTGAAGCTGGGCGAGAAAATTCGGTACCTGCGCGAAGTCGAAGGCTCGCTGCGCGGCCTCGGGCGTCCCATGACCCAGCTCGAGTTGGTGCGCGCCATTCGCGAAGAGCTGGGCAAAGGCCGTGGAAGCACAAAAGGGGCTTCCATCAGCCAGTCCTATCTTTCGCAGATCGAAAACGGAGCGCGCCCGCACATGACCCAGTCGTCGCGCGCGCTGCTGGCCAAGTTTTTCAAGGTGCATCCCGGATTTCTCGTGGATGACCCCGACGGCTACCATGCCGAGCTGACTTCCGACCTGCGCACCACGGAGGGCCAACTAGACGTCTGGTTGCTGCAAGGTTCGGAGAAATTCGCGAGCGATCCGGAAGTCAGCCACGTGCTGATCAAGGCCGCGCGCGAGAAGGACACGCGCCGTTGCGTGCTGTTGTTGGGAGCAATTCTGGACACGCCGGGACTAGCCGACCGCCTGCTGGAAGCGCTGCGTCCCGAGCTTGCGGCCGCCAGCGGCAACCATTCTCGAGCCAGCCAGGGCCCATCTCGCGCCAGCCAGGCCGCGAATGCGGAGGGGAGGCGAATCCGATGACGTCGACAAGGTTCGATTGGTCAGACTTTTATTTGATCTGTTTCGCGGTCGGCTTCTGCTTCAGTTTCTTTTCGTTCATTTTTGGCAGTTCGCGTCTCGGCCGTCTGCATCTGCCGCACTTTCACGGGCACGGCGCGCCGCATCTGCCGGCTGGGCATGCTCCCATGGGACACGCTCCGGCCGCGGGCAGTCACGCGCCCGCAGCAGCACACGGCCCCACGGCCCCGCATGCGCCAGGCGCGCATTCTGCGCCCCGCAGCAGCAGCGTTTCGCCGTTCAATCCTCCGTCGCTGGCCGCGTTCCTGGCCTGGTTTGGCGGCACGGGATATCTGCTTACGCGCTTCTCTTCGCTGTGGGTGGGCCTGGGCTTGACGCTTTCCGTGCTGAGCGGATTGATCGGCGGCGGAATCATTTTCCTATTCCTGAGCCGAGTGCTGATTTCAGAGGACGAGAACATGGATCCCGCCGACTACGAAATGGTGGGTGTGCTCGGCCGGCTGTCGGTTTCCATCCGCGAAGGGGGCACCGGCGAAGTTATTTACTCGCAGGTGGGAACGCGCCGCGTGTGTGGCGCTCGCAGCGAGGACGGCAGCGCCATCGCCAAAGGAACCGAGGTTGTGGTCGAACGCTACGACAAGGGAATTGCCTACGTTCGACCGTGGAGCGAAATGTCGGGAGAAGACGAAACCGCTGCCGACGACTCAATCAAGCGTTGACTTGCTCGTATGAAATTTGTGCCGGGAAGACACCATGAATCGAATTGCTTACAAGACGCTGGTCGGGCTGATGTGGCTGGCGCTGCCGGTCACGACGCTGGACTACTGGCGAAATTGGGACCGCCTGCCGGTGCGAATGGCGGTCCACTTCGACGCCAACTGGCAGCCCAATGGCTACACGTCCCGCGAAGGCGCTCTGGACCTGGGGCTCGGCATCATGGTTTTCATGCTGGTCGTGTCCACGGTCGGATTATTGATCGCGCACGCCCTGAAGCCGGCCGCGGCCTGGCCGCTGCTGCTGGTTTTTTACGTGACGATCGGTTTTGTCTGGTTTGGAAACCACTCGATCATCAAGTGGAATCTGAACCCGCCGCCAGCCCATTCCGAGTTGATGGGCTCAGACTCCCCCGCGGTGCGTGACTCAAGCGGAGCGAAGTTTCTAACACTGCATTCGTAACAGGAGGCGTTATGTTCAGTGGGATCTCGAACGTAGTAACGATCTGGATCTTCGTTGGGCTGGGTGTCATGGTCCTGCTGTTCCTGATGAGCGGAATGGCCAGGCTCTATCGCAAAGCCGGGCCGCACGAGGCACTCATCGTGTACGGTCTGGGCGGCACGCGCGTGGTGCAGGGCCATGGCACACTGGTGCTGCCCATGGTGCAGGTCTGCCGCGATCTGTCCCTGGAACTGATGTCGTTTGACGTGGCGCCGCAACAGGATTTGTACACCAAGCAAGGCGTCGCGGTGACGGTCGAAGCCGTGGCGCAGATCAAGGTGAAGTCCGATCGCGAGTCGGTGCTGACCGCGGCGGAGCAGTTCCTCACCAAGTCCGATCAGGAGCGCGAAGGCCTGATCCGGCTGGTCATGGAAGGCCACCTGCGCGGCATCATCGGCCAGCTCACAGTGGAAGAAATCGTGAAGCAGCCGGAAATGGTTTCTGACCGCATGCGCGGCACGTGCGCCGAAGACATGAACAAGATGGGACTGGAAGTCATCTCGTTCACCATCAAAGAAGTTCGCGACAAAAACGAATACATCACCAACATGGGCAAGCCGGATGTGGCGCGCATCAAGCGCGACGCCGACGTCGCAACGGCGGAAGCCGACCGCGATACCGCCATCAAGCGCGCACTGGCGCAGCGGGAGTCCGCCGTCGCCAAAGCCCAGGCCGATCAGGAGCGCGTGCTGGCTGAGACGTTGTCTCTTGCCAAGCAAGCGGAATCGCAGCGCGATCTGGAAATCAAGAAAGCGCAATACCTGGAAGTCACGAAGCGCCAGCAGGCGCAGGCTGACAAGGCCTACGACATCCAGAGCAACATCATGCAGCAGCAAGTAATTGCCGAGTCGGTGAAGGTGCAGCAGATCGAGAAAGAGCAGCAGGTCAAGGTGCAGGAAGCCGAAATCAACCGCCGCGAAAAGGAATTGATCGCAACCGTGTTGAAGGGGGCGGAGATCGAGCGTCAGCGGATTGAGACTCTCGCTGCCGCCGAGAAGCAGCGCCTGATCGCCGAAGCCGAAGGCCAGGCATCTTCGATTCGTGCGCAAGGTGAAGCCGAAGCCGAAATCATTTTCAAGAAAGGCGACGCCGAGGCCCGCGCGATGAACGTGAAGGCCGAAGCTTTCCAGGAGTACAACCAGGCGGCAGTGATCGACCGGCTGTTCGCCAGTATGCCGGAGATCGTGAAAGCGTTGGCAGCTCCACTGGCCAATGTCGACAAGATCACGATCGTCTCCACTGGAAACGGAGCGGAGTCAGGAATGAACAAAATCACCGGGGACATCACCAAGATGGCGGCGCAGGTTCCGGCGTTGTTCGAGACGCTCTCCGGCATGCCGCTGTCGGAGTTGATGAGCAAGATACGGCTGATCGGCGACAAAGCCCCGAAACCGGGCAATCCGCCGAAGGCCTAGCGAGGGGTCCGGGAACGAACCGGGGTTCGTTCCCGGCTTCCGGCTCTCGGCTTCCGGCTTTCGCAAAGGCGAATACCAGGGTAGCCCGAAAGCCGAAAGCCCTCCGGAGCACGGTTATGACGAACAAATCAAAACACGCAGGATTAGGCATCGCGTTGGGAGCGGCGTTGGGCGCCGTGTTTGGGGTTGCAGCCGGACACATGGGCGTCTGGCTGGCACTCGGAGTGGCGATCGGCATCGTCATCGGCGCGTCGTTCCGGCCCAAAGAAACGAATTGTCCGGAGTGCGCGCAGATTCACCGCGTACACGAAATGAGAAATCAAAGGGCAACAAGCTAGCAGCTAGTAGCTAGCAGCTAGAAGCTAGAAGCTGAAGTCAAAAAAGGAGTCCATCATGGCACTACTGGAGCGCGTTTCCACATTAGTCCGGGCCAACCTCAACGACCTGATTGACAAGGCCGAGGAACCGGAAAAGATGATCAAGCAGGTCATTCTCGACATGCAGAACCAGCTTCTGCAGGTCAAGACGCAGGTGGCGATTGCGATCGCCGACCAGCACCTGCTGGAGAGAAAGCAGAAAGAAAACGAAGACAAAGTAGCCGAGTGGATGCGCAAGGCCGAGCTCGCCGTCGACAAAAAAGAAGACGACCTGGCGCGCGCCTCACTGTTGCGCGTGGAGAGCTATCGCGAACTCAGCGAGAACTTCACGCAGCAGGTCTCGGACCAGAAGGCGCAGGTGGAAAATCTGAAGTCCGCCCTGCGCCAACTGGAGCAGAAGCTGACCGAGGCGCAGGCCAAGGCCGACGTGCTGATCGCGCAGCATCGCCGCGCCCGCGCCGTGGGCAAGGCCAGCGACGCGCGCATGGCCTCGGGCGACGGCTCGAAGATGGCGGCTTTCGACCGCATGAAGCGTAAAGTGGCGCACTCGGAAGCCGTGAGCCAGGCGAAATCGGAAATCGCCGGCGACAACCTCGACGACCGCCTGGCCGCGCTCGAAAAAGAAGACCGCATCGAGCAGTTGCTCGCGGAATTAAAAACCAAGCGTGGCGCATAGGCACGTGTGGCGCGGGCACTTTTGCCCGCGGACGCTGGATGGCATGGATCCCCGTGTGCCCAGCTCTGCGCAGACGGAACAACAGGATCTTGTTTGGGAGGCTGCATGACTCGCAGTAGGAATAGTTTGTCTACCGCGGCAGGTTCGTTGGCCCTGGCAGTCGGCCTCGGTCTGCGAGTCTGGACCCACGGCAACTTTGCACACTTCGCCAGCGGCTTTTTCCTGGGCGTGTCAATTGCTCTGCTGATCCTGGGCTTGGCACGCCCGTCGCGAGATATCTCCCGATAGATCGCGGATTTCATGTCGGCATGAACCCATTGGTGTAGGGGAACAAAGGAAAGCCGATGCCGGTCCTGAGACTACTATCGTCCTCTGCCAACTTGGCGTATTTTGCTGCGGCCATGATATTTGGGGGAATCGCCAATGCTCTCTTGTTTCTGGTCCTGTTGCGTATGCGTTCGGCGGGTGAGCGCATCGGCTTTTGGCGAACTCATAAGGACTGGGCGCTGTACCGGCAGTATTGGCAGATCGCGCCAGCGCGGAACTGGTCGAGGGCTCCGATTATCCTCTCGTTGATGAGTCTCGTTCTGGCTCTTTCTATGATGTGGATGTCGATTCAAGGAATACACATTCCACGATGATGACGCCAAAGGTTGCCCTTATCCCGCCTTGGTCCAGTCCTCAATCTTCAAATGCTTCACGCGGTGGAACACTCGATCATGCGTGACCAGCACCGCGAGCGCAGCCAGTGCCTGGGCTGCGATCATCATGTCGAGGTTTCCCATGGGCTCGCCGGCACGCTCCAGAGCGGAACGCAGCGCCGCATAGGATTTCGCGGCCGCCGAATCCCAGGGCAGAATCTCCACTCTAAGCAGGAATTCCTCGACCGCCGTCTCGAGCCGCGAGGCCTTGGGTTTCCGCGCGACGCCAAACCGCAGCTCCGCCTCCGTGACCACGGAGATTCCAACCTCGGCCATGGGCACCTTGACCAGCCTCTCCCGCACGCGCGGAAGATTGCCTTTGATTACGTAGCTGGCCATGTTGGTGTCGAGCAGGTAGCGGACTGGCATTAAAAGAGCTTTCGTTTCTGCGGCGGCCCATCTTTGCGGTTTGACAGAAAGTCTTCAGGTATATCGAGGGTGCTGGTCAAAGCGAAGAAATCCTGCCAGGATTCCGGCCGTCGCGAAAGAATGACGTCGCCTGTTGCCGGGTCGCGGCGGACGTAGACCTCGGAGCCCGCGAAGCGGAAGTCCACGGGCAGGCGGACGGCCTGGCTGCGGCCATTGCGAAAGAGTTTTGCAGTGGGCATGGAGTCTTCCCGATGATATATACCATGATATATCACCATTTGCCCTCGGTCAAGAGATAGATCCGAAACTCAATTCGGCGCGGCCGGACCTTCTTGCCCCCGGCAGGCTGCGTTTCGGACGCTCGGAAGGCCCTACGACTGTAGGACTTACAACCAGCAGCAACCTTTGCGCGCGGCTCGGGTTCTTACCCTGAAGACGAGGCATTAACCGGTTTCTTGCATCCTTGCGCAATCAAACCGGCATCCTCCTCATCTGCGCCGCTTCTGGGTCCAAGAAAAATGCAGAGGAGCGATCTCCCATGAAAAAAATCACCGCAGTAGCGTTGTTAGGCATGATCCTGATCTTGTCAGGATGTGCGACTTCCCACGCGACCGGCAATATCAATGGCATGTGGACGGCAACGCTGTCGAACTCGACGACCAACACATTCAGCTTTATGACAGACTTAACCGTAAACGCCGGCGGATCTCTGGGAACGACCAACTTTAACCTTACCGTGAACAACACTCCGTGCACATTCCCCACTTCTACCGAGAGCGGCACATTTACGATCACCGGGAATTTCAACGGCCAGGTATCGGGCAAGTTTCACTATGTCATCATGTCCATGGGGGTAGAGGCGAACATCCTCACCCTGGACGGCACAGTGAGCGGCGGGCAGATCACCGGCACATGGACGGTCACCGGAGCGATCGGGACCTGCACCGGCAACGGAACTTTCACCATGAACCCGGTCTTAACGCCAGCGATGCAGTAGGGCTGGGGCCTCTGAGGAAGCGCCCTCAGGAAGCGCATCCGAGGAAGCGCACCGAGGAAGCCTACCAACACAACGCCGCCCGGGAGGCTTCCTCCACGGGCGGCCTGCTAGCATCCATTGACGTGCCTGCCCGCATCTCTCTATCCTGATACGGGGCTATCCTGATACGAGCTATCACAAATACGGACCCTAAATTCAAGGACGGTACATGAAGAAGTTTGCAATCCTGATGCTGCTGGCGCTGGAACTCGCGGTTTGTGGCTGCGCCAGTAACACCCTGAACAACTTCAACACCAATACGGCGAGCACCGCGCAATGGGAGGCCAATCTGGTCGGAGGCACAGGCCCAGCCAGCGCCCTGACTTTCCTGGCCACCTTCAACGTGCAAGACAACGGGACCGCTACTGTTCCCCTCGACATTCCAAGTACGGGCATCAGCTTCATCAACGCCGGCGCGTGCTTTGCCAACGGCGTGAATGTTCTAAGCGCGGCTGGGAATGCCACATTCTCGACGAATACCGGGACGGGCCAGGTCACGGGCCAGCTGAACTTGACCGTGACATCGGTCACGCCAGCGGGCAATGTCCTTGCGCTGACCAGCTATCAGGGTGGCCTTACCGGCACGTCAAATGGAACGACGACCACGACTGGCACGCTGACCAATGGAGTTGTCGTTGGCACCTGGCAATTGACCAGCAGCGGCAACATCGATGGTTGTACGGGCAGCGGCACATTCGTCATGTGCCAGAGCAAGAGCACCTGCTCCCCTCCTTAGAACGGGAGCATCTCCTGAACGGGGCGCCTCTCCCACATTCTTCTCCAACCAGAGTGTGGTTTTTCCCGCCAGAGGCTACACTCTTCCTTCCTCCGACCCCACTGCTATACAGTGAGAGCCATGAAGCGCTCTCTGCAACAGATCGCTGAGGCGGTCGGAGCCCGCCTGATGGGCGAGGGCCGCGCCGAAGTGAGTGCCGTGGCCAGCATCGAATCGGCGACGCCGGGGGACCTTGTCTTCGTCGAGGATGAAAAGCATCTGGCCTCGGCTCTGCAGTCTCGCGCAGGTGCGGTGATCGCTGGCGAATTCGCCGCCTCTGGGACGGGCACGCGCCCGATCCTGGTCACCGACCATCCTAAACTTGCCTTTGCACGGGCCGCGCGGTTGCTGCGGGAGGTCCCGCCACTCAACGGCGCATCACAGCAGGGAAGCGTGCACTCTACGGCCGTGCTGCATGCCTCTGTGCTGCTCGGCCCCGGCGCAGTTGTGGAAGAACAGGCGGTAGTCCGCGAGCAGGCGCAGATCGGGGAGAACACGCGGATTGGCGTGGGTTGCTCGATTGGCGCCGGCGTGCGCATAGGGCGCGACTGCGAGATTTATCCTAACGTGACGATTTATCCGGGCACGACTCTGGGCGATCGCGTGATCGTGCATGCGGGCGCCGTGCTGGGCAGCGATGGCTTCGGCTATGTGCGCGACCGCAAGACTGGGCACTACGAAAAATTCCCGCAAGTGGGGCGCTTGGCGATCGAGGATGACGTCGAGATCGGGGCGAATTCCACCATCGATCGGGGCGCGCTCGACGAAACCCGCATCCGACGCGGAACGAAGATCGACAACCTGGTCCACATCGGACACAACTGCCAGATCGGTGAAGACGTTGTGATTGCGGCGCAGACGGGCTTGTCGGGAAGCATTGTGATCGAGAACGGCGTCATACTGGGCGGCCAGGTGGGTATCGGGGAGCACGCCCGCATTGAAGAAGGAGTCATGCTCGGCGGCCAGGGCGGCGTTCTGCCCAACAAAGTTCTGCGCGGCAAAGGCGTGGCGTTCTGGGGGACCCCGGCGCAACCGTTGCGTGAATATCTGAAGCAACTGGCGACTTTGGCGCGGCTGGCAAAAAAGTAATGAAACAGACTTCGGACGTCAGACCTTGGACCTCAGACCGTGGGCTTCACAGTTTGCTGAAAAACTCGGGCCTGTCGGTCCTACCGTGGAAGAGCGGCCCTTTAGGGCCGCGTAAGCCGTTGAAAATTAATCTGGGGCTTCAGCCCTCGTCGTCGTTTTTTCTTCGACCAACTGAGTTTTTCAGCATACTGGTCAGCCCCGGCCTCGGAGTCGGTGCAAGCTAATGAAGCCCGACACGTCGAAGGCTGATTGGTCCGATGTCTGAGGTCCGACCCCTGAGGTCCGGCACTTATGGCAATCATCGTCATCGGCGGACACTCTCGCAGCGTGGGCAAGACCAGCGTGGTCGCGGGCCTGATCTCCGCGTTGCCCGAGTTCCATTGGACCGCCGTCAAGATTACGCAGTACGGCCACGGCGTCTGTTCCGCGAACGGCCAGGCTTGCGACTGCGCGACCGCCGATCACTCGTGGGCAATTTCCGAAGAGCGCGACCGTTCCGGCAAGTCGGATACCTCCCGGTTCCTCATAGCCGGGGCCGCGCAAACCTTCTGGGTGCGGACGGAACAAGGCCGACTGGCCGAAGCGATGCCCGCCTTGCGGCAGCGCCTCGCGGACGCGCGCAACGTGATCATCGAGTCGAACAGCGTGTTGAAGTTTCTCAAGCCGGATCTGTACTTGACTGTACTCGACCCCTCGACCGCGGATTTCAAGAATTCAGCGCGGGAATTCCTGGACCGCGCGAGCGCGGTAATTCTGCACCAAACTCCCGACAGCCTGGCGTGGCAATCCGTATCTCTGAAGCCGGTGGCCGGACGCCCGGTTTTCCGCATCACGCCGCCGCCCTACGTCACCGCAGAGATTGCAGACTTCGTCCGCTCAAGCCTCGGCGAGCGAGTGGCAGGCAGACCGTGAAGTAGAGATTCCCTCAGCGGCTTAAAGCCGTCATTCATCTCGCACGTCTCACGGCGCGGCTGGAAGCCGCGCCCTTTCAAAACTCTCAAAACGCGCCTTTCAAGACGACGTCAGTCAGGTCCTCACTGGCAACTGGCAGCCGGCAACCGGCAACTGGGTACTGGCAACTGTCTTTTGCTATCCTTGCCCGTGCGGCAAATTCACTTCAGCGCCTGGCTGCTGGTCGGGTTGTCGGCGATTCTTCAGGCCATCATCTTTCCGCTTCCCGGCGTTTATGTTCTCTCCTGGTTTGCGCTGGCTCCTCTGATCGTGGCCCTGCTTCGCGCGCGCTCCACGGGTGAACTCGAGGTTGCCGGTTCCGTCAGACTAAGCCCGGCCACGCCCGGGCAGGGATTTCTGTTGGGCTACGCTTGCGGAATCCTCTGGTACGCGGGCACGTGTTACTGGATCTACGACACCATGCGCCAGTTCGGCGGCCTGAGCACGCCCGAAGCGCTGCTGGCGCTGTTTCTCTTCTCTTGCTATCTCGGGTTGTATCACGGTTTTTTTGGTCTTTTAGTTAGCTTGCTGGCAGGGTCGGCCCGGGATTACCGGCGCCCGCTGGTGATGGCTCCGTTTCTGTGGGTCGCGGTGGAACTGGCGCGCACCCGGATCACGGGCTTTCCGTGGAACCTGCTCGGAATCGCGCAGGTTGACAACGTCGCGCTCTGCCGCATTGCGTCGGCTACCGGCGTCTACGGTATTTCGTTTGAGATTGTGCTGGTGAATGTCGCGTTGGCCGCGGCGTTTCTGGTTCCGCGGGAGAAGCGATTCCCCCTGCTGGCCGCGGCCCTGGCCGCCGCCGCCGTGCTGCAGGCCGGGAGACTGGTCGAAGCCCCTCCCGCGAAAGCCGACCATGCGGCGCTATTGGTGCAGCAGAATATTCCGGTTTCGTTCGACTGGACGCGGCCAGGGTCCTTGCAGCAGACAATGAATGAACTGACAGAACTCACGGTGAAATCGGCCGCAGAAAGTTCGGCGGCGAAAATCGATCTCATCGTCTGGCCCGAGTCGCCGGCGCCGTTCTTCACCAACGACCCACGATTTCGCGACACGATGAGTGAGTTGGCTCGCGACACCAAGACCTGGAACGTGGTCGGAGCGATTGGAACTTCATCGTCGGCGGCCGTCGGCGGGCAGACTTCGCCGTTGTACAACTCCGCGGCATTGATCAGCCCCAGCGGCGAATGGACGGCGCGTTACGACAAAATCCATCTCGTGCCCTTCGGCGAGTATCTGCCCTTCCCGAGCGTGTTCTCGTTTGCCGGGGGCCTGACCAAGGCAGTCGGCGAGTTTCAGCGGGGCACATCGCGCCGGCCTCTGGACGCGGGCGACGCGCGCCTCGGCGTCTTCATCTGCTACGAGTCCATCTTCCCGGATGAAGTCCGGCAGTTCGCCGATCAGGGTGCGCAAGTATTCGTGAACATTTCGAACGACGGATGGTACGGCGACAGCGGCGCTTACGCGCAGCACCTGAACCAGACCCGCATGCGCGCCATCGAGAACAACCGCTGGCTGCTGAGCGCAACCGACACCGGGGTCACGGCGTCGATCGACCCCTGGGGACGCGTGGTGGCGCAAATCCCCCGCAAGCAGCGGGCGGCCCTGGTCGCGCCCTATGCCCTCACTTCCGTCACTACTTTCTATGCCCGCCACGGCGACTGGTTCGCGTATGGGTGTGCGATAATTTCATTGGGAGCGCTGCTCGCGCGCTTTACACTCCCCGGGAAACCGCTCCAAAAATCGCAAAAAGGCTGACGCGTCCTCATGAATCAAGAGTTGGTGCTGGAATACGAAAAACTCAGCAAGAAGGTCCACGAACTTCGGGAGTATCTTTGACGCGGAGAAAGTCCGTCCGCAGCTAGCCGAAATTGAAAAGCAGTCCGCCGACCCGAATCTGTGGTCGAATCCGCAGCGATCCCAGCAGGTCATGCGCGAGAAAAAGCGCTTGGAGCACGTGCTCGCCACCGACGCCGATCTCGCCCGCCGCGGCGACGACATTGCCGCATACTTCGACCTGTCCAAAGAAGGCGAGAACGTTGACGCCGATTTGCAGCGCGAAATCGGCGCCCTGCGCGAGTTGCTCGACCGCCTCGAAACCGAGACGCTGCTCTCGGGCGAGAACGATGCGCGCAACGCCATCGTCACCATCCATCCCGGTGCGGGCGGCACCGAGTCGCAGGATTGGGCCGACATGCTGCTGCGCATGTACTTGAGATGGGCCGAGCGGCAGCGGTTTGAGACCGTTCTCTACGACTACCAGCCGGGCGAAGAAGCGGGGCTGAAGTCGGCGACGTTCGCGGTCAACGGCGAATACGCCTTCGGACTTTTGCAAAGTGAAATTGGAGTCCATCGCCTGGTGCGCATTTCGCCCTTCGATCAGGCCAAGCGCCGGCATACGTCGTTTGCCAGCGTTTACGTCTCGCCGGAGATCGACGAGAGCATTGAGATTGTCATCAAGCCGGAAGATATCCGCATCGATACGTACCGCTCCAGCGGCAAGGGCGGACAGCACGTGAACACCACAGATTCTGCCGTGCGCATCACGCACATTGCGACGAACCTGGTCGCCAACTGCCAGAATGAGCGCTCGCAGCACAAAAACAAAGAGCGCGCCATGAGCATGCTGCGTTCGAAGCTCTACGAATTCGAGATGGAGAAGAAGCGCGCGGCTACTAAGAAAATCGAAGACTCGAAACTCGACATCGAATTCGGATCGCAGATCCGTTCCTACGTGCTGCAGCCCTACCGGATGATCAAGGATCACCGCACCAAGACCGAGGTCGGCGACGTCGATCGAGTGCTCGACGGCGATCTGCAGCCATTCATTCGGGCGTATCTGCTGGCGCGGCGCGGAGAGAAGCAGTAGGGTGCGTAAACCCTTGTCATCCTGAGGCCCGCGTTCTTTGCGGGCCGAAGGATCTATGCAACTCGCGTGAGGCTCCGATGCTGTAGGCAGACTGCATAGATCCTTCGAGACGCACAGAACGCGTCTCTCAGGATGACAAGGCTAGAAATCTCGGACTATGCCTAAGCAGCCAAAAGTTCGAAGTCGCTCAGTAAAACTCGGGCCTCGCTTTCTGCGTGCCATCCAGTTCGCGGCCGAGAAACATTCCGGTCAAACGCGCAAGGCTTCGACCATTCCCTATATCGCGCACCTGATGGGCGTGGCGTCGCTGGTGCTGGAGGCTGGCGGCGACGAAGATCTCGCCATCGCCGCGCTTCTGCATGATGTGGTTGAGGATTGCGGCGGGGCGCCCATGCTCAAAGAAGTTCGCCGCCGTTTTGGGAGCCGCGTTGCGAAAGTTGTCGACGGCTGCACCGATGCCGACACCTACCCCAAGCCGCCGTGGCGCGATCGCAAGGAAAAATATATCCGTCACCTGAAAAATGCCGATGCCGACACCCGCCTGGTTTCGGCTGCCGATAAGGTCAACAACGTCCGCTCCATCCTCAGCGACTACCGCGCCATCGGCGAATCTGTCTGGTCACGGTTCAACGGTGGACGCGAGGGCACTCTTTGGTACTATCGGACTCTGCGGGATGTGTTTCTCCGGTACAAGCGGAATCGCATCACCCGGGACCTGGAACTAGCCGTGAACGAGTTGGACGCGCTCGCCGCAGGGCAAGCGATTCCCGGCGGCAGAAAATCCCAACCCTTCGTCGAGGCCTGACGCTATGGCGCGTACGATCGATCAAATTCGCGCTTCGAAGCTGCCGTCTAACCTGATGCAATTCGCCGCCCGTGGCGCCCTCCAGGTCTCGCCGGCCGAGAACATCGAAATCCTCGTATATCTGGCGCGGCACAACCCGGTCTTCGGCCCTGTGGCTCGCATGACTCTGGCGGGATGGGACGAAAAGGCATCGCTCGTGGCCGCCGCCGATCCCACCACTCCAACAGAAGTGCTGGAATACTTGATCGCCCCCGACAATTTGCGGCCGCCGTTGCTGCCCGCCCTCCTCGAGAATCCTTCGATCTCCGAAGCGCAAGTGGCGAAACTGGCGATCGGCGCTTCCCGGGACTCGATCGAAGTGATGCTCAAAAGTCCGCGGGTACAGTCGCTTAGCGGAGTCCTTGAGGCGCTTCGGGCCAATCCATATCTGGCGAAGGAAAAAGCCGACGAAATACGGGTGTTGTTGACTAGCGCCCGCCAGACGGCCGCCGCTGCTGCGCCCGGCGCGACTTCTGAGGTCGAGCACCCGGAGGCCGCGACCGAAACGCCAACGCCGGTAGCGGATTCCGGGACCGGCGACGAATGGGCGGACGACGAAGCTCTCGCCGCCTACCTCAAGGAACACGAGCACGACATCGCCGCGGAGGGCGACAAACCCTTTAAGGCGATTGGCGGAATCGTCGAGCTGTTAGGATCGGACTATTTTCCGGTCGACGACGTTGCGGACGCGCCCGCCCCCGCCGAGCCCGCCGCGCCAAAACCTGCCGCTGCAGTCAAGAAGGCCCCGGCGGCGCCCATCCGTGAGAACGCGCTTCAGAAGATCAGCCACCTCGACGTGAAGGGTCGCATCCAGCTGGCGCTGAAAGGCAATAAAGAAGAGCGCTCGCTTCTTATCCGCGACGGCACAAAAGTTGTGGCGCTGGCCGTGCTGGAGGCTCCCAAGCTTTCCGACGGCGAAGTTGAAAAATTTGCCAGCCAGAAGAACGTGCTCGAATCCGTGCTGCGCCAGATTCCTCTGAAGCGGCGCTTCATGAAAAACTACAAAGTGGTGCGGAACCTGGTGTCGAACCCGCGCACTCCTCTCGATCTGGGACTGGGCCTGATGAAACACCTGTTAGTCGCGGATTTGAAGAACATCTCCGCCAACAAGGAGGTCTCGGAGACGATCCGCAAGCTGGCCTTGAAAATGTTCAAACACAAAGAGGAGCAATCGAGTAAGAAGTGAAGTAAGGCGGATCGCCCGCTTCCATGACAGAATCGGATTCCATTGCCGAACTGCTGAAGCGCGCCAAGACCATTGCCGTGGTCGGCCTTTCCTGTAATCCCTTGCGTCCCAGCCACGGGGTCACAGCCTACATGCAGAGCCACGGCTACCGCATCATCCCGGTCAATCCGCGGATAGAGGAGTGCCTGGGCGAAAAAGCTTACGCGTCGATTCTCGATATTTCGCAGAAAGACGTGCCCGAGAAAATCGACATCGTGAATATTTTCCGCCGTCCGGAGTTTGTGGAAGAGATTGTCGACCAGGCCATCCAACTCAAAGTCCCGGCCATCTGGATGCAGGAAGGCGTCGTCCACGAGAAGGCTGCGGAAAAGGCGCGCCAGGCCGGGATATTCGTCGTGATGGACCGCTGCATCCTGAAAGAACACCGCCAGCGATTCCGCTGAGCGGCAGTGTCGGGCGGACACTCCTGTCCGCCGCCTTTGAATTTGATTTTGATTACGATTTTGTTTTCCAAAGAAGACAGTTCGGCGGTTTTCCTGACCAAATAAGCAGGATCCAAGTCAAAGGCGGCGGACAGAAGTGTCCGCCCCACACGAACTACCGTCCGACGCCCACAAAAACCACGCTGGCATCGTCGCGCACGCCCGACCCGTTGGCAAACGACCGCACGTCATCCACGATGCTCACCGCCGACGCCCCCGGCTTGACCGCGTGCTCGGCTAGACGGCACGCGCCATATTCCTCTTCACTGGCATTGACTGCCTCGGTGATGCCGTCGCTGTAGAAAATGAGTTTCGATCCCGCGGACAACGAAACCTGCGTCTCGGAATAATCTCCGCAACCGAGCCCCAGGGGGAGCCCGCGTTCCGTATCCAGAAAGTGTTCGCCTCGATCGTCAATGAACAGCGGCAGCAGATGTCCGGCGTTGGCAAAAACCACGGTGCGGGCTGCGGGATCGAGCACGGCATAGACCATGGTCACGAATTTCCCGGCGGGAAAATCGTCGACCAGCAACTGGTTCAGCCGGGTCAGTACCTCGCCGGGCGTGCAGCGGGCCTCCGCCAGCGAGCGCAAAACGCCGCGCGTCGCCGACATCAGCAGTGCGGCAGCGGTGCCTTTGCCCGAGACGTCGGCCAGCACCAGTCCCCAGCGCCCGTCGGGGAAGGGAATGAAGTCGTACCAGTCGCCGCCCACAGCCCGCGCCTGCACGCTGAGTCCGGAAACCACATACCCGGGAATGTATGGAGAACTCTTAGGCAGCAGCGCCTGCTGCATGGCGCGCGCTTCCTGGGCTTCGCGATCCAGAGCATCGCGCTGCGACCGTTCATGCTTAAATTGCCGCGCATTGTTCACGGCGACAGCAACGTGATCGCACAAAGCCTGCAGAATCCTCACTTGCTGACGAGGAAAACCGTCAACCTCAGGATGAGAAGCGGTGAACACCCCAACCAGGCGTTCGCCAACCCGCAGCGGAATAGCCACCTCCGAGAGCGTCGATGCCTGGCATCCCACGTAGTACTGGTCCTCGCGAACGTCAGGTGCATAGTGAAGCTGGCCGGTGGAAGCGACGTATCCGACCATTCCCTCGCGGCCGATTTTCAGGCGATGTCCTTTGCCCGGCGCGCAGCATTCCAGGCATCCCCGCACCCCCGCCAGCACCATCTCGCTGTGCTCTTCGTCGTGCAGGTAGATGCTGGCCTCGATGCATCCGAAGGAATCAGCTACCTCGTTGACCACGCTGTCGATCAGTTGGTCGAGGTCGAGAATCGAGGTGATCTTATGCGCAGCTTTTTGCACGCGCTGCAGGTCTTCGATGAGATCGACGGGCAGAGCACGGACGGGGACAATTTCGTTGCTGGCAGCGCTCGGAATCGTAGCCATTGAAACCAATCCTTCTTGCCGAAGGCAGGCCTTTTAGCAAACGTTTAAGGTTGCTCTATAAGATGCCGCGTGGGGCGTTACGATTCTTTCTTTGGCTGCGCGGGCCCGCTCTCTGAGGCCCGCGAACGCTGGCGTTTGATCTCTTCCATGCGCTCGCGGATGCGCTTTTCAACGCCTTCATTAGTAGGGTGGTAATAGACCCGGCCGCTCAGATTGTCAGGCAGGCATTGCATGTCGGCGACCTTGCCTTCGAGGTCGTGCGCGTACTGGTATCCCTGCCCGTAGCCGAGTCCCTTCATCAGTTTGGTGGGCGCATTGCGCAGATGCAGCGGCACCGAATCTGCCGCAGTCTGCTCGACGTCTTGCTGAACGTCGCCGTAGGCCGTGTACAGGGCGTTTGACTTAGGCGCGACCGACAGATACACGACGGCCTCCGCCAGCGCCAGGTTGCCTTCCGGCATGCCAATGAAATCGACCGCGTCGCGGGCCGCCATGCACAGCGAGAGCGCATTGGGATCGGCCAGCCCAATATCTTCCACGGCCATGCGCACCACGCGCCGCGCAACATAGAGCGGATCTTCTCCCGCCTCCAGCATGCGTCCGAGCCAGTACAAAGCCGCATCGGGATCGCTGTTGCGCACCGACTTATGCAGCGCGGAAATCAGGTTGTAGTGTTCTTCGCCCGACTTGTCGTAAAGCAGAGTGCGCTTCTGCAGCGCGTCGCGCACGATCTCGTCGGTGATCTCGCTCGGCCCGGGTGCCCCATTCTTGCCCTGAGCGGAGTCGAAGGGTCTCGCGTCCTTTGCGAGAAGTGGGGGTTTTGCCAGTCCCGCCGCAACTTCCAAAACGTTGTAGCCACTGCGCGCGTCCCCGCTGGTGTAGCTGGCAATTTTCTTCAGCACGTCGTCGGAAGCCGCTAAATTCATGTTCCCCAGCCCGCGCCCGCGGTCCGTAAGCGCCCGCCGGAGCAACAATACGATCTGGTCTTCGGTAAGCGGCTTCAGCACATAGACACGGCAGCGCGACAGCAATGCGGAATTGATTTCGAACGACGGATTTTCCGTGGTCGCGCCGATCAGCCGAATATTGCCCTTTTCCACGTGCGGCAGAAACGCATCCTGCTGCGCTTTGTTGAAGCGGTGAATCTCGTCGATGAACACGATGGTCCGCGTGCCATACTGCCGCGCCCGCTCGGCGTCGGCCATCACATGCTTGATCTCTTTGATCCCCGCCAGCACAGCGGAGAATTCGATGAACTCCGCCTTGGTCATGCTCGCGATAATCTTCGCCAGCGTCGTCTTTCCCGTGCCCGGAGGGCCCCAGAAGATCAGCGATCCGGTATCGTCGCGGTCGACCTGCGTGCGCAGCGGCTTGCCGGGACCGATCAGGTGCTCCTGGCCCACATATTCCTCGAGCGTCCGCGGGCGCATGCGATCCGCCAGCGGCCGCGTCGCATCGGCCGCGCTGCCGGCATTCGGAATAGGTTGAAACAGGCTCACGGAACCCCTTTATGCAAAGGTGCAGGCTTCCAGCTTAACCCAACTGGCCGATTGACACCGATTCGCGCCTTACCTAGACTCCAGAGTAGGCGTTTCCCGAGGTCCCAAGCATGGGTTGGCTGCAAAACAAGTTCGAAAAGAATTTCATGATCAGCACAGTTGATTACGTCTTCAACTGGGCACGCAAGTCCGCCGTATGGCCGATGACCTTCGGCCTGGCCTGTTGCGCGATTGAAATGATCGCCTCCTCCACCTCGCGCTTCGACATCGCGCGTTTCGGTTCGGAGGTTTTCCGCCCCAGCCCGCGCCAGAGCGACCTGATGATCGTCGCCGGCACGGTGACTCTGAAAATGGCGCCAGTCGTGAAGCGCATCTACGACCAGATGCCCGATCCGAAGTGGGTCATCTCCATGGGCGCCTGCTCGTCCGTGGGCGGCCCGTTCAATACTTATGCGGTGTTGCAGGGCGTCGACAAAATCGTCCCGGTCGATGTTTACGTCACCGGATGCCCGCCTCGCCCCGAGAATCTTTTCTACGCGCTGCTCAAACTGCAAGACAAGATCGACACCATGACGCTGGCCAAGAAGCCCACCGAAGTCCGCCTCGACCCGAACATGGTCGAGAACTTCAAGCGCCAGGTAATGATCGCGCAAACTTTGCAGCCGAAATAGAAGCCAGGACCAACGAAGTCCGCGAAAGGCCATCGGCTTTATCTGTACGACCGAGCGAGGCTCGGCACCATTCCTGATTCGAACGGCAAGATGCCTTGGACGCCGGTGACATCATCGCTATCTCGGAAGGCGTGCTTCTGGCCGGAACCTGGGTGTGGGTTCTTCGCGCTAAACGGGGCTGGTCAGGATGGAGAGAAAAAGCCGCTCTTTGGGGATTTTTGTGCGCCAGTATCGCAATTCTGGCTGACCTAATTCTAACCGTGGTCATGCACTTTCGCGGCGAGAGCAGCTTTGCTGCGGTGCTGTTCCTGGCTACCGTTGCCGCCGGCATTCTGTTGGGGGTAGCTGGCATTGTGTTAGGGATTCTCGGCAAAGGCTCACCCAGGTTCGCCGGTTTGGCTTGGTCCTCAGTCACTCTGATCTCGGTTGCCCTCACAGCCGTTCTGGCAGCTTCCCAGTAGTGCGGATTTTGGTGAGAATCCAATTCAGCAACTTCCAGTCGCCATGCTCCCGTTCTAAGCTAGGCTAGTATTCACCGAACCTACTATGGCCTTCGTCAAAATCATTCCCCAAGCCCATCTGCCCTACACCAACGAAGCGCGAGACTTTCCCTGCAACGGAAAAGTAATTTGCATTGCCAATATCTGGGGGAAGATCAGCGCCATCGATAACGTGTGCCTGCATCAGGGCGGCTCGCTCGGACAGGGAGTCGTCGAAGACGGCAAGGTGGTTTGCCCCTGGCACGGCTGGCGATATGATCCCAAGACGGGCGTGGCCGTGGATCATCCCGATCAGAAGTTGAAGACCTACCCCATCAAAGTCGAAAACGGCGAAGTCTTTATCGATCTGGACTAGAGACTAGATCGATCTGGACTAGGCCGATCTCTGATTAGTCTCCTACTTTGTCATCCCGAGCGGAGCAGAATTGCCGCCTTTCGGCAATTCTGTGGAGTCGAGGGACCTTGTGTTTTTCTCTTACGATATTTGATCAGAGCCTCCCTAGGCCGACATCCGAAGGACCGTCGAGGTCGCGCTCAAGCTGCTCGGCGCATAAAGGCGGAGAGAGATCGCCCTATCCCAGCACCCTCAGAAATTTCCCCGGCTGATTATCGTACCCCGGGAAGACCTGCGCCAGATTCTTGTTGCCCATGTGCCGGGCGACCGCCTCTCCAATCACCTGTCGGAAGTCCGTGGTCAGGGCCAGGTCGCGGCCCTCATAAAGTTGCGATTGATCCAGGCCGGGCCAGCGTCCGTATACTTTGCCGCCCTTGACCGGGCCGCCCAGCACGAACATCACGTTGGCGTGCCCGTGGTCGGTGCCGCGATTGCCGTTTTCGCGTGCCGTGCGCCCGAACTCCGACATGGTGACGACCACCGTGTCTTCGCCCAGATCGCCGAGATCGGTCCAGAACGCGGCGATCGATTGCGAGAACTCCGTCAGCACGTTAGCCAGTTGACCTTCGGTCGCGCCTTCGTTCACGTGATGGTCCCAGCCACTGATATCGGAAAACGCCACTTGCACGCCGAGATTCGCCTTGATCAGTTGTGCCAGCTGCCGCAAGCCGTCGCCCAATCGGCCCTTGGGATAATTCGCGCCGGGAGCGGGCGTGTACTTTCCGGGATCGGCGGCCTTCAGCATCTTTACCGCGTCGAAGGTTTCTGCTCCCGTGCCGTGCAGCACGCTGTCGGAGGAGTGGTCGTACATCGCCTCAAACGCGGTCGCAGCCGGTGACGCTTTGGGATTCTTCCCACCCACCGAAAAGTCGTTGATGTTATTCATCGCGACAGCCGGCTCGGAGCCGCCTAAAATGCGGGGCAACGACGGCCCCAGCGCAATCGCGCGAAAAGCAGAATCCTGCGCTGCCCGCGGCATGCTGTGCAGGGAACGGTTGAGCCATCCGTCGTCGGTGGCTTTCACGCCCGGCGTGCCGGTCTCCATGAAATCCTGCGCATCGAAGTGCGAGCGCGTCGTGTCGGGCGATCCCGCCGCGTGAACGATCGCCAGATGCTTCTGCTGCCAAAGCGGCTGAAACGGCGCGAGCGACGGATGGAGTCCGAAAAAACCATTCAGATCAATCACCGACTTCCGTGGAATATTGATGCTCGGCCGCATCGCGTAGTACTGTGGCTCGGCGTGCGGAACAACAATGTTCAGCCCGTCCGCCGCGCCCCGCTGAAAAATGACGACCAGCCGCTTGTTGCGCCCGCCCGCCTCGACGGCGCCAAAAGCCGCGCGGGTCAGAAAGCTCGGCACCGCCGCCGTCCCGACGACGGCCAGCGCGCTGTTGCGAAGAAAGATGCGACGCGTAATGGACATGTGAACAGCTCCCGGCTTTTGGCTCTTAGCTCTTGGCTTTTAGCTCTTGGTTTTTGGCTTCGATCCCACCGATCTCTATAGAGTTGCTCCACTGCCTGTAGCCGTGCGATTCAAGCCAAAAGCTAAGAGCCAAAAGCCAAAAGCTATCTCTTCTGAAACTCCGGCGAGCCCAGCAGCAATCCCGCGATCGTGCTCGCGTCCGGTGGACGTGCCACGTCCCCCGGCTTGCGTTGCGGAGCTCTCTTATCCTGCGAGCCCTGATCTTGCGGCCCTTTTCCTGGCTGATTGGCCGCGGCGCTTTTTGCCGGAGCTTCAATCTGCGCCATGATCGAGTCGTGTGTCTGCTGCGATACGTCGCCCGCAAGCAGCTTCGCTTCCATGGTCGACAGCGCAACCGCCGCATCCGCTGGCTGAGGCGGCCCGCCCGCCAACTGCACCGCATCCACCTTCACGCCTCGAACTCTTCCCGCAGTCAACCCCAGCGCGAAGTTCATGCGGTTCAGCAGCGCGGACGAACTCACCCAGGTGTCAGCCTTCATCGAATACCCCGTCGGCGGCTGCGCCGAGTACAGCGGCATGCCCATGTTGCCGATCTGGCGCGCGAGCGGAAGTGCATCGTCCACGTCGGCGCCGGTGGCGCGCACGGCCGAGGCCACAAACTCGAGTGGCGTTTTTACTTTCGCGCGATAGGTGTCAGCCGCCCAGAATTCCGGCGACTGAAACAACGTCGTCAGCACTTCGCGGATGTCGCCTTTCTTTTTCTGAAAGGTTTTTGCCATGCGGTCGACCAGCGCCGCCGGCGGATCATCCGACACAAAACGTTGCGCCAGCTTCAACGAAATAAAGTGCGCGGTCTGCGGACTGGTTGCCAGCATGTGCAACACTTCCTTGCCCTCGTCCTCACCCTTGGGCTTGATGCGATGTCCCAGAACAAACTTGGGCCCGGGCTCGTGCATGCGCGGGTCATACTTGAATCCCAAACCTTCGTACGGCTTCTCGATGGTCCAGCCAGTGAAGACCTTCGCGACCTCGGTCACATCGCGCTGCGAGTATCCTCCATTCACGCTAAGCGTGTGCAGCTCGAGCAACTCGCGGCCATAGTTCTCATTCAAGCCGCTGTTCTGCTTGCGTTTTGCGTTGGGATTCGGTGGCGGAAAACGCCGCGGACCATAGGGACCGTACGGCCCCGGATGAGCCGGAATCCCCAGCGCCTGCATGGAGTTCGGACCCACACTCATCCAATTGTCGAGATAAAACAACATCGCCGGACTCTTCGCCGTGGCCATCAGCAAGTCTTCAAATTTTCCCAGCGCGCGCGGGCGGATCACGTCCTGCTCGTACGCGGTCAGGAACAGCCGCTCCGGACCCTTGCCCACGAACACGTTGAAGTGATTGAACCAGAAATCGGTCATCACCTGTTCCAGCTGGCGGTCGCTGTAAATAGCTCGCAGCAATTTTCCCTGCATCAGTTCATCGTGCACGATGCCCTGCGGGTTATTCATGGCCATCAGCGTTTCCTTCTGCTTCGGGTCCATGCCCGCGACGAAATCCTGCCCCTTGCCGCCGCGCAGAGAGTCGGCGAACGCCACTTGCTCGTCGCTCGACATTGCCATTACTTTTTTGTAGCGCTGGTCGGGTGGAAGGTCGATGAGTCCCTGCACCTTCAAATCGGCATAGAGACGATCTTCGCGGCGGCGCGCTTCGGCCTCGTCCGCGGGCGAGAGTTTCACCTTGGCCGGAGGCGCCGCGGCCATTTCGTTAGCCGGCGGGTTGGAGGCACTCATCGAGCTCGAACTCGTCGGGTTCATGCCGTTGCCGTCCGCGGCCATGCCGGGCGTTGAATCCGGGCTGGCCGCTGCCGCCGCGGCCAATTCTGCTTCCGTCTTGGCGGTGTCGCTGGCGGCCGGTCCAGTGGGAACCGGAGCGGGGGCCGGCGCAGCGGCTGGCTCGACCCGGTCATTTTTCTGTTGCTGTTTCTCCTCGAGGCGCGCGATCTGCACCTGATACACGGCGCGCTTCGCGGGATCGGAAGGCATAGGCCGCTTGCCGTCCTTGACCTGCTTGATCACCCCGTTGTCAGGAAAGTTGTCGACCAGTTCCTTCGAACTCATGCGCAGCGTGCGCAAGGGCGCCAGGCGGGCTTCGACGGCGTTGTCTGGAATTTTTTCCGGGTGCAGCTGCAACTCGATCCAGCGGTCGACGCCCATGGCCGTCACTTGCTGAATATCGCCCGGCCGCGGCCCAAACGTAAGCCGATTGAGCGCCTGCACCGCTCGCTTCTGTTCGTTCGCGCCAGAGTCGGGCGCCTTCTCTTTTTTCTTGGCCAGCAATTGCGGGACCGCAAAGGCGAGGCTCAGACACAGCAGAAACAGCGCGAGCTTGGCGCCAAGACTGGATCGCCCAAAATTGGATCGCCCAAGACTCGATCGCCTAAGACTGGATCTCATTCAGAACTCCCCGGACGGAGCACGTGTCTTCATTATGAACCCTTGCGGGGAAAAAAGTTGCTGTCAGACGAGATTCCAGGACGGCTTGAAAGTGATTGCAGGGCAAGGGTTTCGGAGCCGAAACCCCGCGGCAGCAAGGTTCTAGTGGCCGCTCTCTGTGGTCAGATACATCTTCCCGCGGGAAACTTTGTGCTGCAGAGTGGCGGCGAGGTGGTCGATGTCGGCCGCCGCAATGTTCACCGCCATGCCGTGCAGCAGCGGCGCGCGGTTGCTCCCCACCGCGTCACGGCGCACCTGAATTAGCAGTCCCTGCACCACGTTCGCATCAAACTTATCCGGAGCCATCCGCACCAGATCGCTCAGCGCGCTGCCTACCGAAAGAGGAGCCCGGTACGGACGCGTGCTCGTCATGGCGTCGAACGAATCGGCCACGCCCACAATGCGCACCTGCATCGGCAAGTCATCCTGTCCGAGCTTGTCGGGATATCCCGAGCCATCGCTGCGCTCGTGGTGCCAGCGCACGGTCTCGGGAATCTTGGGCCAGGGAAACTGCACGCTGCTGACGATCTGGTGGCCGACGGTGGTGTGGTCCGCCATCTCGCGAATCTCATCCGGATTGAGCGCCCCGGGCTTGCCGAACAACCGGCGATCGACCGCAACTTTTCCAATGTCGTGCAGATACCCCGCGCTGCGCAGCGCCGCAACGTCGCTCGACTCCATCCCCATCGCCTCGCCAATGGCCGCGGCGTAGCGCCCCACACGAAGGGAATGTCCGTGAATGTTCACGTGCTTGACGTCGATGGCCGTCGCAAAGGCCTCGAGCGCGTTGTCGTAGAACCCGTGCAACGACGCCATGAGCCGCAGGTTTTCAGAAACACGCTGCGCGATGCTTTGCGTCAAAGCATGATTCTGCACCGCCAGCGCGATGTAGCTGCACAAAAGTTCCAGCGCGTCGAGTTCGCTGTCTTCATACAGCGCGTCGCCCGGACGGCGCCCCAGCGCGACTACTCCGGCCAGCCGGCCTCCCGCTTTTAACGGGGCGAGGCACTTGAAAAGTTCAGGCGCGACGTTGCCATTGGAACTCAGAAAAACAGAATATGTCGAAGAATTCAGCACGATGGGCCCACGCGCCGCGCTGATCGCATGCACATGTTTGGGCAGGAGAGGAATGAAGGCAGGATTCGGCATCAGGGCGAATCCCTGCGCCGTGGCGGAGGTCAGCATGGCGGGCTTGTCGTTGAACAGAAAGAGCGCACCTTCGCGCGCGCCCGCCGCTTCCATGATGGCCGACAGCATCAGCCGCGAAGTTTCCGAGAAGTCGCGCTCCGCCGTCAGCGCGGGCCCGAGCTCGGAAAGCGCCTCAACCGTATGCAACAGCCGCCGTAAATTGTGGGTCTGAATCGCCACTGACGAAGTGGGAGCCAGATCGCAGAGCAAGACGAGGGTACCATGCGGGAAATACTCAGCGCGAGAGCGCGTGTTGGTTAGTTTGATGCTGTAGTGACCAACATCAAAACATAGTGACGAGCCTGATTCCGCCACCAGCGGGCTATTGCGGCGGATTCATGGCGAATACTTTCACAGCGTAAAGCTGAATCACCGAGGACACAAAGTCACACAGGCTTCATCTCGTGGTGCTGCTCTGTGTTCCTCTGTGTTCTCTGTGGTGAAGCTTCGAGATTTAGAAGTGCTCGCGCAGTTCGGCAAACCGCCCGACGATCAGCAGTTTCTGCCGCGGAGGAGCCGGGTTGATCTCCTCGTGCTCCAGGATCCAGGTGTCGCCGTGCGGCACAAAAACCGCGTGCAGCCCGGCAGCCATCGCGGGATTGATATCCGACTTCGGGCTGTTGCCCACCATCCACGTGGAATCGAGCGCCAGCTTATGTTTTTCCACCACGTGCCCGTATGCAGCTGGATCTTTCTCGGCGACAATCTCGACCGCCGCGAAATATTCCTTCAGGCCGGAGCGCTCGATTTTTCCCGTCTGCTCGGCGATCGCTCCCTTGGTCATCAGGATCAGCCGATGGCGCTCCGACAAGTACTGCAGCGTCTCCGGCACCTCAGGCAACAACTCCACAGAATGATCGGCGATGCTATGCGCAAAGCTATGAATCTGCGCGTGCAACTCCGGCGTGACCGGCTTCGCGCTCAACCGTTCAAACGTATCGACCAGCGCATGCGAAAAGCTGTGCAGTCCGTAGCCGTGTTTCACAATGCATTCGCGCTCCACGTCGTTGAGCACTCCGCGCACCTGCTCGGCAGAAAATTCGTGGTGATTCAGAAACGAAATGAAGCGAGCAATGGCCCGCTCGAAATAAATGTTGTTCTCCCAAAGCGTGTCGTCGGCGTCGATGAGGAGTGTTTGGGGAGGCAAGCTTTTGGCTCTTAGCTCTTGGCTGCTGGCTTTTAGCTAAACCGCAGCCCCTGGTCGAATTGGGCTATGAGTCTCCATCCCTGAGTTCTTAGATGACGATTCGGCGGAAAATCGAAGCGGAGCGGAAGGCTCCAAGCCAAAAGCTAAGAGCCAAAAGCCAAGAGCGTCCTACCCCACCCAGTCCACTCGCGCTTCCGGCCCGATAATCCCCGCCTTGTGCCCCATATCGAGCAGCCGGCGGACAGCTTCGCGCCCGTCGGGGCCGTAGTCGAGTGTGCGCTCGTTCACATACATGCCGATGAACTTATCGGCCGATTGTGTATCGAGATCGCGGGCGAACTGCATGGCGTACGACAGCGCTTCTTCGCGGTGATCAAGCCCATACTGGATGCTCTCGCGCAACGCGGTAGAAACTAGAGGCATCAGTTCCGGGCCGAGCGCCCGCCGAATCGCATTACCTCCCAGGGGCAAAGGCAGGCCCGTCACCTTCTGCCACCACCGGCCGAGATCCACAATGCGGTGCAGGCCCAACTTGTCGAAGGTCAACTGTCCTTCGTGAATGATCAACCCAGCTTCGAATTTCCCCTCGAGCACCTGCGGGATGATCTGGTCGAACGGCACAACCTCGGTTTCCACTCCCGGAGCAAACAGATGCAGCGCCAGATAAGCCGTGGTGAGCGTGCCCGGCACAGCGATGCGCTTGGTCTTGACTTCGCTGGCGGTGAACGGGCGCGGCGAAACGATCATCGGCCCGTAGCCCTCGCCCACGCTGCCGCCGCAGGCCATCAGCGCGTATTTATCCTGCACGTACGGATAAGCGTGAAACGAAATTGCGCTGACGTCATAAACGCCTTCGCGCGCCTTCTGGTTCAGCGTCTCGATATCGCACAGCGTGTGGCTGAAGCGCAGGCCCGGCGTGCGCACCTTGTTCGTGGCCAGGCCGTAGAACATGAAGGCGTCGTCGGAATCCGGGCTGTGAGCCACCGTAATCTCGCGTACCTGACCGGAGGCATTGCCTCCCGGCGCTTTGGATGTTTCGGATACTACAGTCATTATGAACTCCAGAAATCTACGGCTGGACTTACTGCTGCACTGCGCCCCGCCGAAAGCGCGTGGCGATGGCCGCGGCCAACATCACCTTGATAATCTCCGCCGCAACGAACCAGTACACGCCGAAATATGCGGCCTTGGCCAGTGAATGCGTGTACAGGTAAAGCCCTGTCAATCCGACCACAAAAAGCAAGATCTCAGCTAGCAATCCGGCCACCGCCGCGCGCCAGAAACTCTTCGTCCCGCGCTCAAAAACATAACCAGCCAGGAAAGCGACGAACGGATACACCATCAGAAATCCACCGGTGGGCCCGAGAAGATGCGCGATTCCAACCAGACCAGTAGCACTCGGACTGAAAACTGGCAATCCGACCGCCCCTTCAACCAAATAAAGCGCCAGCGCCGCAAAGCCGCGCCGGCTGCCCAGCACCATCCCGACCAGCAGAACGCCCATGTTCTGTACCGTCAGCGGAACCGGCGTAAGCGGCATCAACGGAATCGTAATTCGCGCGCACAACGCTACCACCAGGCTCGCGCCCACCACGAGCGCAACCTGCCGCGAAGCCTCAAGGGCCCGGTCCTGCGAACTTCCTAAAGTTTGAATTGCCGGCTTTGCCATCAACTGGACCTCCCGATCGCAACTGCAACTTTCAGCGCTGCTCTGTCTGGCGGTGGCGCTCCGCTTCACTCAGCGGTCCGTCATGCGAAGCGTGCGCTTTCTGCAGATGCCGCCGCAAGTGCACGTACAGGGCGATGGCCACGCACACTACCACCAGCGTGCTTACGCCCAGGATCAGAAACCACCAGATCATCCGCACAGCCGTCTAGGATAACAGATGCGGTCGCGCAGGAACTGATTGCGCTCACAGGAAATTAGCCTAACGACGAGGATTTCACCGAGGCCCTGTCATCCTGAGCGAAGCGAAGGACCTATGTAGTTTGCTGCGAGAGTGGCGCCCTAGCTCGCCTTCTGCTCGGCCCGCCTCTGGCGCAGCATCTCCACGCGCTTGACCATGAAGGTCAGGCGGTCCCGGCCCCACTTTGTGTGGGTGATGACTTTCTCGAGGTTGAGGAAGAAATGCGGGTCGCCCACTTTTTCTCGCAGTTCCTTGATGAAGGGATGGATTTTGGCGAAGATGAGGAACATCTCGCCGCTCACGGACGGCTGCAGAAACAATTCTTCATTCAACGCGCCCAGCAGGACGAACGCCGCCGCCATGTTCCAATATCCGGCGACCTGGCGAAACCAGTTGTTCTCCTGCGATCCCATCATGAAGGCGACTTTCATGACATCGTCCACGCTCTGGGGAAAAAATTCACTACCCCACCAGTTGCGCGCCTTCCGCATCTCCGCCTCGCGGCGCAGATCGTAGAGTTCCAGAATCAAGTGGGCATCGGCAGTAGTCGGCTTCTTTGCCATTTGAATAATCCTCCTGGGCTGTAGAAAGCTACGAGCAAACGGTGGAGAAAGAGAAATGGAATTGTATCCCACGCGGTCCTACCGCGTGTTCGACAACTAGATTACATCATCAGTTCAGGCCGAGGTGGCGGCCGCGTCCTGCGGCGGCGCTGGCCGCTCAAAGTCGCACTCTTTATTCGGACAAGCGATCACCGGCCCAGCCTTCAGGTTCTTCTCGACCAGATACTCGCTCCCGCACGACGGGCACTTCTCCGGCAGCGGCTTGTGCGCGGACGTGAACTTACAGTTGGGATAATTTCCGCAACCATAGAATGTGTTCCCTTTGCGCGCCCGCTTCTCGACCAGATCGCCGTCCTTGCACTCTGGACACTTCACCCCGATGTAATTCTGCTTCACATACTTGCACTCGGGATACCCGCTGCAAGTGGTGAACTCCCCGTAACGCCCGTGCCGGATCATCATGTTCCGCCCGCACTTCGGGCACAGTTCATCGAGCGGAATGTCAGGAACCTTTTTACCCTGGTCCAGACGACGTGTTGTCTTGCAGTCGGGATATCCCGTGCAAGCCATGAACTGCCCGAAGCGCCCGCGCTTCAGCACCATCACTCGCCCGCAGTTTTCGCAATACTCTTCCTGCGTCGTTTCCTGCACGTCGGCCGAATCCAGGTCCGGCAAGTTGATCGGATTCTCTTTCGTGAACTTGCAGGTGTTCGGGTCTTCTTTATCGAACGTGCTGCAGGCGTAAAAAGATCCGTGCCTGCCCCACTTGATCACCAGCGGCGCCTTACAGAGCTCGCACTTCTCGTCCGTAGGCTTCTCCATCCGCTTGATGTTCTCCATATGCTTTTCGGCATATTTGAGGTCTTTCTGGAATTTCTTGTAGAAATCGGCCAGGGCGTCCTGCCACCTCTCTTTGCCCTCTTCGATTTCGTCAAGCTCCTCTTCCAGACGCGCCGTGTATTGCAAATCGAAAATGTCGCGGAAGTTTTCCACCAGCAGATCCGTAACCACCAGCCCAATCTCCGTGGGCGAGAATTTCCCGCCCAGCTTCTGCACGTACTGCCGCTCTTGAATGGTGGTGAGAATCGCGGCGTAAGTAGACGGCCGCCCGATGCCGCGCTCTTCCAACTCTTTCACCAGCGACGCTTCGTTGAAACGCGGCGGCGGCTCGGTGAAATGCTGTTCCGGCTTAAGCTCCTTGAGCGTGAGTTTCTGCCCGGCTTCGAGCGCGGGCAGTTTGTGCTTCAGTTCCTCGTCTTCTTCGTCCTTGCCGTCCTTCGACTCTTCGTAGACTCGCAGAAATCCGTCGAACTTCAGCACCGACCCGGTTACGCGGAACCAGAAAACTTCGTTGCCATTTTTCGCGTCGATGTCGACCGTGGTCTGGTCGAACACCGCGGGATTAATCTGCGAAGCCACGAAACGCTGCCAGATGAGCTTGTAGACCTTGAATTCATCCTCTTTTAAGTATTGTTTGACCTGGTCGGGATGCCGCATCGCCGAAGTCGGGCGAATCGCTTCATGGGCGCCCTGCGAGTCCTTCTTCTCTTTAAAAGTATTCGGCGTCTCGGGCAAGTATGTCGGACCATATTCCTTGCCCACATATTCGCGGACTTCCTGGATCGCCTCAGGCGCAACCCGGGTCGAATCGGTACGCATGTAGGTGATCAGGCCGACCAGTCCTTCTTCGCCGAGTTCCACACCTTCATAAAGACGCTGCGCGATCATCATGGTGCGCTTCACGCTGAAACGCAGCTTGCGCGAAGAATCCTGCTGCAGTTTGCTGGTGGTGAATGGCGGCGCGGCATTGCGGCGGCGCTCTTTCTTGTCGACCGAACGGACGACCCAATCGGAGGTCTCCAGCGCGGCGCGAATCTTCTCGGCGTCTTCGCCGTTGGTGACTTCAACTTTCTCTTCGCCCTTCCCCACAAACCGCGCGTCGAACGCGGGCGGCTTGCTGGCGGCGAGGTGCGCGTCGATCGTCCAATATTCTTTTTTCTCGAACGCTTTGATCTCGCGTTCGCGTTCCACAATCAGCCGCAGCGCGACAGTCTGCACACGTCCCGCCGAAAGACCGCGGCGAACTTTATCCCAGAGCAGCGGAGAAACCTGATATCCCACCAGCCGGTCGAGCACACGCCGGGCCTGCTGCGCATCCACCAGGTTCTGATCGATGGCACGCGGATGCTCAAACGCCGCCTGCACCGCACGCTTGGTGATTTCGTTGAAGGTAACGCGCTGAATCCGCGGCGGAGGTGCTTCCTCGCCCTTCTTCAATTTGATCTTCTTGGCTTTTTTCCCTTTGCCGTTCTCCCCGAGTTCACTCGCGAGATGCGCGGCGATAGCTTCGCCTTCGCGGTCCGGGTCGGGCGCCAGATAGATGAAGTCCGCCGAGGCCGCCAGCTTCTTCAGCCTGGCCACAACCTTTTCTTTGCCGGGGATGACGACGTAATCCGTTTCGAATTCGTTGCTGGTATCCACACCCAGCGTGCTCTTGGGCAGATCCTTCACGTGGCCGAGCGATGCCTCGACCGTGAAGCCCTTCCCCAGATATTTCTGGATGGTCTTCGCCTTGGCCGGCGATTCGACAATGACTAAACCTTTAGACAATGTATCCTCAATTTCCTTGCGCTCCGTTTTCGAAGCTAGCACGAATAGGCGGAAAGCAACAAGTTACGGGAAGAAAGCTCTTGGCTTTTGGCTCTTTGCTCTTGGCTCAAAACCACTATGCCGCCGAGGGATTCCTTACTTTTGACGAGAGCGCTGACAGCATCCTCATGATCCTCTCAAGATTTGCGTTCAGCTCGGAGTGTTCTTCGTTGTTCACGAAGCCCAAGTCCCTTGCGAGCAACAGATGATAGGAAAGTTCAGCACCTGACCCCATCGCGATCTGGACGAATCGTCCCATCTCCCCGTCGGATCGTCTGCCGCAACCTTCGGCCAAGTTCGCCGGAATGGAAGCCGACGCACGTCGAATCTGACTGGTCAAACCGAAGCGTTCTTCCTTCGGAAACGCCTGCGTGACCCTGTAGACGGAGAGCGTTAACCTGTGGGCTTCGTCCCAAACGCGCAAGTCCTTGTAGTTCCTCATCGCCCCCCCAGTACCACTCGATTCAAGCCAAGAGCCAAGAGCCAAGAGCCAAAAGCTAGAAGCTTTTCACAAAATTCTTCCCCGGCATCTGCCTCACCTTGCCCGCCAGTTCCAACTCAAACAGCGCGGCAAAGATTTCGGAAGACGACAATTCGTTCTCCAGCTTTTCGACAATTTCGTCGATGTGCGTGGTCTCGTCGGCTTTCAGCAGGCTCAGGATTCGCTTTTCGTGAGGAGGGAGCCCTTCGTCCGGGAATAGAGATGCGGACGACGAGCCTGGGGATTCAGGCGAGGCGGGCGGAGTCAATGCAAGTCGTACTTCTGTCGGGAGATCTTCCCACACGTCTTCCCAGGTTGCCACCAGCTTGGCGCCCTGTTTAATGAGTGTGTTCGGTCCCCAGGAATTCTTGTTGGTGACGTTGCCGGGCACGGCGAAAACGTCGCGATTCTGCTCCAGCGCGCAGCGCGCCGTGATGCGCGTGCCGGAATATTCGGCGGCTTCGACCACCAGCACGCCCACCGACATGCCACTGATAATCCGGTTGCGAATGGGAAAATTTTGCGGCGCGGCAAACGTTCCCAGCGGAAACTCGGAGATCAGCGCGCCCCCCAGAGCCAGAATCTGTTCCGCAAGCCGCGAGTTCTCCTTGGGATAGATCACGTCAACGCCCGTGCCAAACACCGCGACCGTCTTGCCTTTCGCGGAGATCGCCCCGCGATGGCTGGAGGTGTCGATGCCCCGCGCCATGCCACTAATAATGACCAATCCCTGCGCCGCCAGATCGCAAGCCAGCCGCTCGGCCATGCCCGTGCCATACACCGTGGGATGGCGCGTTCCCACCATGGCAATGCCAGGCCTGGTCAGCACCTCGGGATTACCGCGCACCCGAAGAATCAGCGGCGGATCATAGATTTCCTTCAGACGCGGCGGGTACGCGGGGTCGTCCATCGAGACCATCGTCACGCCGGCCGCGGCGGCCTGCGCAATCTCTTCCCGCGCCAGTTCCGCCGATTTGCCCGTGGCCAGCGATTGGGCGGAAACGGCTTGAATTCCCGTGCTCTCGAGTTCGGTCAACGACGCCCGGAATACGGCCTCGGCCGATCCAAAGTGCTCGACCAGTTTGCGCGCCTTGGTCGGCCCCAGGCCGGGGGTCAGCGAGATCGACAGCCATTCCAGCAGATGAGTTGCGGCCGGGGATACTGCGGTGTTGGACAAAAATGCACTCCGAGCGGACTGTACTGAGCCGGGAAGAACCGTGTCAAGGTCATGCGTCACAATGGGTTTGATAAACTTGTGGAAAGAATGAGACGTTTACGTATTTCCGCCATTTCCTACCTGAATACCGCCCCCCTGATGTGGGATTTCGAGCATGCCGGGCTAAAACACGGGGTGGAGCAGAAGGCTAGCCGCGACTTCGACATTTCTTACACCCTGCCCTCGTCGTGCGCCCGGTCGCTGGCCGACGGAACGGCCGACATCGGCATCATTCCCGCCGCGGCCTATGCCGAAATCCCGGGATTACAGGTACTGCCCGAAGTCGCGATCGCCTCACGGCGGGCGGTACGTTCCATCCTCCTGGTCAGCAAGGTTCCCATCGAAAACGTCCGCACCGTAGCCCTGGATACTTCTTCCATGACCTCGGTGGCGCTTACAAAAATTCTGTTCGAGAAGTGGCTGGGCGGCGGAAGGACATTCACTGCGATGCCGCCCGATGTCGACGCCATGCTGGCCAGTCACGATGCCGCCTTGCTCATTGGAGATCCTGCGCTGAAGGTTGATCGCCTCCGCTACCATACGCTCGACCTGGCGGAAGAATGGATTCGCCATACCGGCAAGCCCTTTGTCTTCGCCTTCTGGGCCGTGCGCAGCGACGCCCTGCGCGAGGCTCCCCCGTCGCTCGACCTGCCATCAGTGTTTCAGAATTCGCGCGACCACGGTCTGGAACCCGCCAGCATGACCCAGATCGCCCGCGAATGGGCGCCCCGCCTGGACATCAGCGACGCCGAGGTGCGGAATTACCTCACCCAGAACATTCATTACCAGCTCGACGCCGGGTGCCTGGAGGGATTGCGATTGTTCTACCAGTACGCAGCCGAGATCGGCGCCCTGCCGCCAGCGCCGGAACTACAGTTCGTAGACGCGTCCAAGGCCGTGGCGTTGTAGCGCGTGTCTGCTTTACGTACAAAGTTAATCAGTTCTCTTCTCTGAAGGCCGATTATCGAGTCCGGATCGTCGTCCACAGTGCCCTTTCCCGGGCCGGAAACCTGGCAGCAATGATCGGCGTCGAAAGGACACGGCTTCAGAGGCTGCGGAAAAACTCACGATGCTGTCTTGTCTTGAAAGGGCGCGGCTTCAAGCCGCGCCGTAAGTCGAAACGAATCAATGCCGGCTTTACAGTTTGCTGAAAAACTCGGATTTGTCGGTGCTACCGTGGAAGAGCGGCCCTTTAGGGCCGCGTAAGCCGTTGAAAATTAATCTGGGCTTCAGCCCTCGTCGTCGTTCTTCTTCGACCAACTGAGTTTTTCAGCAGACTGTTTAGCCGCTGAGGCAATTCATGTTTCAAGCCGCCTCAACTCCCAAGATCTGTGCGGTATCGGCTACTCCACAATATGCCTCAGAATGCATAGGCCGTCGAGTCGATAACCGAAAGGCGTCAGCGCCGGCAGCATCGCGCCATCGGTTGCCACGGGATGAAAATCGCGCCCAGTTCGGTCATCTCCGAGCCTGCGCTTGGGAGGATTCCCTGCGGTGAAACCCGGCGCTGCTGGCGGCATCTCTGCCCACCCTTGCAAAAAGCGCAAGGATGGGGCACCCTCAGTTTTTATGGTTTCCGAGGAAAGGCTGGCCAGCCGCCATTCTTCAGTTACATTTTTTGCAAGAATCAGCCGAGACGTCATTCTTTATTCGCGTCATCCCAATCGCGCGAGGAGGTCTCATGCGATATGCCATCGCTCTCGCTTTGTTTTTCTGTCTCTGCGTCCCATCAGCGTTCAATCAGGCCGCGTCCACTCAAGCGCAACAATCAACGGCGGCGACGGGCGTCCAAGGCGACACCAGCGCGATCGAGGCCATTGAAGCCGACTTGCTCAAGAGCGAAGCGTCCACCAACATTGCTTTTATGGAGCGGACGTTGGCGGACGACTATGTGAACCTCCTGCCCAGCGCACCTGGTCCCGGCAAGAAAGAGATCATCGAGGGTATGAAGCCGCATGCCGGCCAGGCGCCGCCTTATTCGGTCGAGATGCACGACTTGCATGTGTACCTGCTGGGAGACACCGCGGTCGCGGTTTTCGTGAAAACCTATACGGGGAAAGAGAATGGCAACATGGCCAACGAAGACCTAACTCATGTCTTCGCAAGAGACCATGGGATCTGGAAGCTGAAAATCTCCCGGGCCAGCGGATGTCAGATGAATTAAGTACGGGCTGCGCTACAAGCTACTGCGTGAACTTGAACACCGCGGGTGGCGCACCATTTTTACGCGAGCATAAATCCTGGGTTGCCCATCCTTTCGCGCTTTTTGCGAAAGGGTGGGATTCGCGAGAGACTCCCCCTCGGGTTTTCCACAACCCAATGTGACATCTGACCTTGACCCCAAAACTCAAACAGCAGATCATGGTCAAGGCGGAGGCGGTGCCCGCAGAAATCCCGAGCCAGACTCTAACTCCTTTGTTCTCAAGATTTTGACCTCTAAACCCTTGGGGCTCAAGATTTTGCAGACCATTTTTGCAAACCGGTAATAAACTAGTTGACACACATGTGCGCTTCTGGTATCGTTTTCTGTATGGACGCACCGAACAGCCTTCCCGAGCCGAAAACGCTCCAAGAAGCGATTACATACTTTGCCGATCCTGACCGGGCTTTCCAGTTTGCCAAGGGCCTTCGCTGGCCGGATGGAAACGTGGTCTGCCCGCGCTGCGGAGTCGCTAAAAACTCGTTCATCAAAACGCGCCGCCTGTGGTTCTGCTACGCCTGCAAGAAGCAGTTCACGGTCAAGGTTAAGACGATCATGGAAGATTCGCCTATCGGTCTTGACAAGTGGATGACGGCGTTTTGGCTGCTGGCCAATGCCAAGAATGGAATCAGTTCGCATGAACTGGGCCGCGCTCTGGGAGTAACGCAAACGACGGCATGGTTCATGCTTCAGCGGATTCGTGAGGTTATGAAGGGCCGCAAGTTTGGTAATACGACCAAGATCGGCGGATCGGGTAGCGAAGTCGAGGCGGACGAAACCTTCGTCGGCGGGAAGGTTCGCAATATGCATAAGGCGCGTCGGCAACGATTCGTGAAAGAGGAAGGATTCGCTGGAGCCGCAACGGGAAAGACTGTGGTGCATGGGATGCTTGACCGGAATCTGCGTCAGGTCCGTGCTCAGGTTGTGCCGAATGTGAAGCGCGAAACGCTGCAAAATATTCTTCTGAAAAATATCAAATACGGCACCAAGGTCTATACCGATGACGCCGTAGCTTACACGCGAGACATGAACTGGCGATTCGTGCATGATTTCGTGAACAAGACTGAAAGTTATGTAAAGGGCCGCGTGCATGTGAACGGCATGGAAAATTTCTGGTCGCTGCTCAAGAGAGCACTGCGCGGAACCTACGTTGCTGTTGAGCCGTTCCATCTTTCACGCTACGTTGACGAACAGGTTTTTCGGTACAACAACCGCAAAGACGAGGAAGGCCGAAAGATCACCGATGCAGAGCGTTTTGCCACGGTCATGTCGGACGTTCTCGGCCATCGTCTCACCTATAGCGATCTCACGGGCAAGAGTGACTCGCCACATCACGCGCCGACAGGGACGGGGACGGCGCAAGTCAAAGAACCGCTCTAATCCCTGTCGGATCTCGGCGCTTTCTTTCCAGAAGCAGGTTTCTTAACCTGCTTCTTCTTATTTTTCGGATTCGCCTGTAGAATTGCGCCCGCAAGCGCCTTGAAGCTCTCCAGCGCTTCCGGTCCTTCCCTGTATTCGGGTGTTTTCATAGGTCTAGTAGCCTCTCAATCGCATTATGGACGAAATAGATGCTAACGGCCAGCAGCATGATTCCGATAGTCGGCTGGACCTTGCCGGAAAAGGAATCGAACACAATCCACCACCCCAACAAACTAATCCCCAAGAACAGCCCAAACAAGGCAGCGGCAAGCTCCAAGAGGCGAAGATTGCGATGAGAGACTGGCTGTGGGCGCATTATCAGAGCTGGAAAAAAGAAGAAACGCACGACAAGCTGAATACCCTCTTCACCTTTGCTATTGCCACAGCAACGATTGTGTATGTGATTGTTGCCAGTTGCCAACTGGGAGAGATGAAGAGAACTACTGATTTGATCCGGCATCAACTGGCAAGCGGCATACCTGCAATAGTAGTTCCCAATATTTCCTATGAGAAGCCGAATCAAATTCAGGTCTCTTTGACCAATAGCGGAAAGAGCGTTTCCAAAATCGCAACACTTGAATTGGTTGTTACCAGAATCGACCCGAGTTCCAACAACCCAATGGGGCCATCGCAGTTGGAGACCTACAGCAGACAGCAACTTCTTCCCGAGAAGCCCACCAGTCCAACTCTTATAATCATCCAGGGACTGGACGATTCCGGATTGGAATCTATTCGCAAAAACAGGGAAACGATAGTCATAAAAGGGAAAAATGTTTTCGACAACGGATTTGGTGACATAGTAACGGTCGATAACGAAGAGGATACCTGCTGGCAACTTGCAGCAAATCGCAGCATCACCGACGGAAAACGTATAGCCGTGGTTGGCAATCTTACGACTTGCAGATTGGCCCGAGAAACTATCCACTCCTACCAAGAGGAGGACAAGAAAAGCAATGATTGGCAATAACCATAGACACACTGCTGCCCCGTCACCAAGCCAATCTAGCGTAAAAAGTACATGTGCGTCAACTAGGTTATTGCCTGCAAACCCCGCGCCAGTCGCGGCATTCAAAGGGGTGGGGGGAGGGGGGTACCCCTCGAACCCCGCGATTTTCCCAAAACGAACTCGCCAAAAAAGGGCTCATGAACGCCTCTCCACCAGAAATTTTTTCTGCAGGTTTCGTTACAATGAAAACAGGTTTCTGTGAGTCCCAAATGTCCCTGACCAAACAACAAGCGCTCGACATGTTCAACTCCGATGACCTGATCGGCATTGGGATGGAGGCCGACGCGGTGCGGCGCAAGCTGCATCCCGAGGGCGTCGTCACCTACATCATCGACCGCAACATCAACTACACCAACTTCTGCACCGAGTACTGTACATTTTGCGCGTTCTACAGGCCGCTGAAGGGACCGGCGGCGAAGGAAGGCTACATTCTCGCGTTCGATACGATCTACGAAAAGATTCGCGAGACCGTCGAGCTTGGAGGCACCGGCGTGCTGATGCAGGGCGGGCTGCATCCTGACCTGAAGATTGACTGGCACGAGAAGATGCTGCGCGGGATCAGAGAACGATTCCCGAAAGTTCATCTGCATTGCTACTCCGCGTCCGAGATCATTGCGATCGCCGAGTACAGCGCGCTCTCGATTCGCGACACGATTCTGCGCCTCCGCGATGCCGGCCTCGACTCCATCCCCGGCGGCGGCGCGGAAGTGCTGGACGACGAGGTCCGCTACAAGATTGCGCGGCTGAAGTGCTTAACTGACGACTGGCTCAACGTTCACCGCACCGCGCACCAGATCGGCATGCGCACCACCGCGACCATGATGTTCGGCGTGGGCGAGAACTACGAAAATCTGGTCAACCACTTTCAGCGCCTCTACGAACTGCAGGAAGAGACGGGCGGGTTCACGGCATTCATTCCGTGGAGCTTTCAGCCGCAGAACACCGCTCTCGGTGGGCGTCACTGGGACGAAGCCACTGCGGTCGACTACTTGAAAGTGCTGGCCATCTCGCGCCTCTATCTTTCGAACTTCCTCAACGTGCAATCCAGCTGGGTGACGCAGGGATTGAAAGTCTGCCAGATGGGGCTGCGCTTCGGCGGAAACGATGTAGGCTCGGTGATGCTCGAGGAGAACGTGGTGCGTGCCGCGGGCGTGACCAACTGCACGACCGAAGAAGAGTTGCGGCGCATCATCCGCGACGCCGGCTTCCGTCCCGTGCAACGCGACACCCTGTACCGGCAGTACTTCCTGAACTAATCAAGATCCTGGGTGCCCCATTTCTCGCGTTTTGTGCGAGAAGTGGGGACTTTCTTTTTCGTCATACCGGTAATGCCATTCGGTTTTTCGCGCGAGCGAAAATCCCCACTTCTCGCAAACGGCGCGAGAAATGGGGCACCCGCCTCCCTGTAACGTTCTTCATCAGAATTTCCCGCTGATTACCGAAGTCATCGCGATCGCTATTTTCCTTTCCCATTTTGCCGATGGACAGTGGAGGATCTTCTTTTAAGGAGTTTTGAGGAGACTGTAATCATGAAGAACCCCCACGAACACGTTCCCTATTGCCAAACCAGTTCGTCCATCGCCGGCACCTGTCCGGCGTGTCAATGGGCACTCACGCGGCAGAGCAGGCCGTTGCCTGCGCCGAGCTTCGAGACGAAGCTGACGGAGGCAGACGAGCAGTTCCTGACCGAGCTGGCCATCTCTTACTAGAGGACAACCAGTTGTTGGCCAACGCGTGCCTGGATGGCCCGCTCTCTCGTCGCGGTCTTCCGTCCTCTTCCGTCCTCTGCGCTTCCTTGCGGGACCCAGCGATTCGCGCCCACCTCTCCGAAATGATTTGATCCGCGGCTAAATTCTTAGTACCTTGCTGCTGAAGCCGTTCAGCCCACGAGGTGCACGTTGCCCACTACCGCCGCGGATTCGATCACGCTCGCCCTGGCACACACCAAGCAGCAACTGTTCCAGCGCTTCCGGATTGCGCAATGGACGAAGCTGGCTTTTGTCGGGCTGCTGGCGGGAGAACTCGGTTCTAATGCATGTAACCGCTCCAACTTCAACCTTCCCGGCCATCCCGAGACTACTCCACACCTTGGGGTTCCGGGCTCTGGGTTCCCGGGCGCTGGTTTCCCGGGCTCTCTGGGAATTGATCCTGCCCTGCTGGCCGCGCTGTCCGCCATGCTGGGGGCAGTGTTTATCGCGGCGCTGGCACTCGGAATCATCCTCACGTATGTAGGCAGCGTGATGCGCTTCGTCCTGTTCGACAGCATCGTCACCCGAGAGTGTCACATCCGCTGGAGTTGGAGCCGCCGGCTGGGCAACGGATGGCAGTACTTCGTGTGGAAGCTGGGTTATTTTCTCCTCGCCCTGGCTGGGATCGGGGTGCTGGTGGGAGTCCCCGTGGCCCTGGCTTTCGCCAGAGGGTTGTTCAGAGAGCCGAGAGCTCATCTGCCCGCGCTGGTGTCGAGCGGGATCGTCCTCTTTCTGGTATTCCTCATTTTCCTCGTGGTCACAGCCGTGGTTCTGGTGCTGACAAAAGATTTTGTCGTTCCCCAGATGGCTCTGGAGAATATTGGCGTCACGGAGGGATGGCGGCGACTGTGGGCCATGATGCAGGCCGAGACGGGTGCGTACGCAGCTTATCTTGGGATGAAGATCGTGCTGGCCATCGTGGCCAGCATCGCCATTGGAGCGGCCACGCTCATTTTAGGGTTGATCTTCGTCGTACCCAGTGTGGTATTCGGCATCCTGGCGGTTCTCACCGGCAAGACGGCCGGGCTGACGTGGAACGCGCACACCATCGCGCTGGCCGTAGTCCTCGGGTGCATTTTGCTGGGAACTTTTCTCTACCTGGTCTCGCTCATCTCTGTGCCCGCCATCGTATTCTTTCCCGCGTATTCCCTGTATTTCTTTGCGGCACGATACCCGCGGCTGAGCGCTGCGCTCTATCCGACAACGCCTGCGGCTTACGGTCCAGCGGATGCAGCGTTGCAGAAGCGCTGACTCAAGGCAGAATTTCGATTTGAAAGTTCGAGCAATTCCCGGCGAGCGATGTTGAGGCATCCCAAATTTGGCCAATCCGACGTCCCCAACTGCCGAGCAGGATCGTCCAGTTCCCCTGCACGGAATACGGATCGCCTTATGCGTGGCGCTGCTGGCCGGTTGTGCCTACTGGCTCTTAGCATTTATTTCGGACAAGCAATGGCATGCACTGCATCCAGGGGCGATGCCGAGCGGCGTCCCCGATCCGCTCGCAATCTTGTGGTTTGCTCTGCCGCTCTTGCTCTACGCGGTTTCCGGGCTGCTTCTCTCCACTCGCAGCGAGGATCTCATCATCGCCGGCGCTGGTATGGCTGCGGGGCTTGCTCCCCCCGCGGCGTTGTTGGCAGTCGCCACTCTCCTGGGATCCATGTTTTTCTCGTTCTATCCTGAGCCTTACTTCCTGCCCATGGCGATTTCACTCGTGGCTCTTTTTGCCGGAAGCGCATGGACTCTCGTTTCAGCCTTCAGGATGGGGAAAGCAAATTGGGGCGTATTCCTGCCGGCCGGAGGCGGGACGTTTATTTGCGTGGCTATCTGCGTGACGAAAGGAATGAATTCTTGAAAGGCGCGAAGCTACTGAACCGAACCGTGCGCGAGCAGGTAGTCGATGACAGGCTGAAATGAGTCGGCGTTCTTCGGAGCCGTGCGGTATACCCTTTGCTGTTGCCGGGCCACCGCAAGCGCGGTCTCGCCGCGCTCGTTCTTCACGTTTACATCTGCACCGCTCTCCACCAGCAGTTGCACGCTGGCCAGATTTGCCATCGATGCGGCACTCATCAGCATGGTGTGTCCTGCGTTCGTGACGGCATTGGGATCCGCGCCTTTTTCCAGGAATAGCTTCACAATTGCGGGATCGCGCCAGGCAGCCGCGACGGCGATGTTGTTATCGCCTTCGCTGGACTCGATTCGCCAGTCCGCACCCGAATCGAGCAGGGCCCGCGTCACCTTGACGCTTCCGAACCGGAGCGCCATCTCCAGGAAATGCTGGTGCGAGTCGTCGAATCCGTTTACATCGCCGCCGTTGCTGGCGAGAATCCGGATCACCTCATCGGCGTTCCACATGATCGCGTCCTCCATCAACTTCGGCATATGATCGGAAACTTTCCAGCCATGAGCGATGTCAGAACGCAGCTCCCTTGGGTCATAGACGACCCAGCGCCAAACCTGGGCTAGCGATTCAACCTGGTTCATCAGTTGCTCAACCGCCGGCGGCGCACCACAGGTGCCGAGCGACTTCTCGCGGCCGTCAAGCCGAACCCGCACGCCACCCGCTGGGCTATCGATGGCTGAGCAGGGCCCATTGTCGTAGGGACCGGGCAGATCAAGAAATCCTGATGCTCGGATTTCGGCGGCGAGCTGCTCCACTGCGGCGCGGGATATTCTGCCGCGCCGTTTGCCCATCGCGTGCACGTTGGCGTAACCGCGGTAGGTGATCCGTCCGCTGCCTGCGATCTTGATCGAGTATGCCGGGCTTGGGAAGAATCCGGTCATGCTGTCCACTTCGATTTCGAACGAACCCACGCCTGTACGATCCGCCGCCAGCGCGGGGGAGAACGACAGCATCACTGCGCCGCAAAGGACAAAGAGTCTCCCCAGATGGCGCATGTGAGAAGATCCGGCGATCGTCGGAATCGGAGCGCAGGCCATTCGGCTATTATCCGCTGCCTCCACCGGATGTTTCCGGCGAGAAAACTTTGGATACGTTACCGCCGTGCCAACCACTGTCGGGCCATTATCAAGACGCCTTGCTTACGGCAAACTGCATACATCTTGGCAACGGGAACACACCTCATGGCAAGCGAATCCACGACGCGCAAAGACACTTTGAAAGTCGAGAAGCTATCGCTCCTGGTGTTGGCTCTCTGCATCGTCGCGCTGGTCTACGTGATCGTCGCCCGCCCTTTCTAAGCAAGATCTCTAAGCAAGATCTCTAAGCAAGATCTCTAAGCAAGCCTCCTCGAAACCCCAACTTCACCTGAACACCCGAATCGCTTCAGATTGACAAAAATTGACAAGGCCCATGCCGTTCGCTGGCAGCATAGGGTTCTCCTGGCAGAGCAAGAACGCGCAAATGGCCCCACGTTATTGAGAATAAAGGCGGTCCTCCGTAACCCGCACAGTCGGGTTTTTGGCATAGCAGATGCAACATACATGCCCGACTGAGTCATTCGTGACCAGATGAGTTCAAATTCAATTTAAAACAGCTTGGGGGAAATTAAAGATGCGAAAACAAAAGGGTTTCTCACTGATCGAGCTGCTGATCGTGGTGGCCATCATCCTGATCATCGCAGCGATTGCGATTCCGAACCTGCTGCGCGCCCGCATGGCGGCCAACGAGTCGTCTGCTGTCGCCTCCATCCGTACCGTTACCACTGGCGAAGTGACCTACCAGACGGCGTATCCGACGGTGGGCTATTCGAAAGATCTGGTTTCCTTGGGCGGCGCGTTGGGCGCAGCTTGCGTCCCCGCCTCGACCTCGGCGTGCTTGATTGACTCCGTGCTTGCCAACAACGGCAACCCGGCAGCCAGCGGCAAGAGCGGCTATTCGTTCACCACTGCCCCGGGCACAGTTGTGGCCGGCGTCTACGCGGGCTATGGTATTCAGGCAACTCCGCTTGCGAAGAACCAGACCGGCATCCGCGCTTTCTGTGCGGAAGAAGATGCTGTGGTTCGTGTCGACCCCGCGGGCGCTTGCTCGACGGCCGAAGCGACCATCCTCACCTTCAACCCGCTCAACCAGTAAGGCAGGTTTAACTCTGGCCAATACCCGGGGAAGGGTATAAGCCAAAGGGCAGCGAGCTTCACGCTCGCTGCCCTTTGTTCTTGGATGGGGACTGGAGTTGACGGAAGATTGGAATATCGCTCATCGACTCGATGACAGCAGATTTTCAGTGTAACGGCCTTGCTTGCGACAGTTATGCTCAGCCGATCAGTTCCTGGGATGCGAAGTGCTGAACTTTGACCAGGCAACAAACCACCTTCCCTCGTCTGGATCCAACTGGTCTAGTTGAAGAACGAACCCGGTACTGATGCCGACCAAGCGAGTCCTGAAATAATAGGTTTCGCCTGGCTCTGCCTTCAATGAATGCACCGAAACTCGAGGGCCTCTCGCTGGAAGAGAGGATTGCAGCATCGCGCAGACATGGTGTTCACCGGGGTCGATTGGCACGAAGAAATACCTTCCACCGCTGACGCCACCGTTGACGGCACCCACCCACATTTCGTCAAATCCGAAAATGCTGGTGAGGTGGCCGTCCGCAACGACATAGATCATCGCCTTGCCATCTTTCGGCGTGGGTGTCGGATGTTGCGATTCGTCGGTCTTCACTTCGAATTTCTCGTCCTGCGGTCCGCAGCCTACTTCCGCTCGAGAAATCGCCCTCTTATCTTGGGCGAGCGCACAGCACGACAGTAGAACGATCGCGGCGACCTTCTTCATGATTGCCTCCTGTAGGAGCTCACTATCCACAACTCGGTAATCGCCGGCAATTCTATGCTCACTTGATATTTGGCGTCACATCCATTTCACGCACTGAGAGAGTCTTGCGGGAATCGGCCTCCTACAGGAAATACCTGATTCACTGTCTGCGGTTGTACAGGTATCTTTCGCTCCGTTCCGGCACTCCTCACATGACAACGAGTCCCATGGCTAGAGAACTACTCTGGCTGGAAGATAGCACCTTTGCGGCTTGGGGATGTGCGGAGTGCGATTGGATCGTACCCAATCCTGGTCGCACGGTTTCTCACAAGCCGCCCGCAAGAGTGAAGCAAGCGTTCGACCAACACGAATGTGCCCAATATCCTCGCCTACCAGCAGCGCAAAGGCGGAAGCCTGAACGAGAATAGTTCTCGCATGCTCGGGGGAACCAAGGCCGCACAAACAGATGGTTGGCGAAAAAATCCCCATATCACTCATCGTGCCGCCGTAGGGATCTTGAGTGCTATGGCTTGCTTATGACAGTTAAGATCGATCATTGCTTTGGGACAACGATGACGGATTTTCCCGTCGGTACCATTCTTGGCGGTGCCGGTTGTTGACGCTGGGGAGGTTGGGGCACCTGTCCAACTCCGTTAGCTGGAACGTCCGGCACCGTTGTCCGATACCCGTTCCCCTGTTTCCGCAGATAGTTGTCGTAAAATCCCATAGCCCGCACTGGCCAGTGCAGGGAGTTCTAAGTGCTCTGGCCTGACTAACGTCAGTTGAAATTGGGATTGCGACAGACAACGAAACGGGAAGCAACCCGGTAACGAAGATTAGAAAATCTTGAGTCGGAGTTTCGCTTGCTCTTGCTCACCGTGGGCATAGTCGAGGTAAAGGGTCCGGCGGGTAAACCTGCCTCATCGGCGGGCGAGCAATTCTCAAATGGCCGTGCGCCCTCCGTCGACGGCGAGTTTTGCGCCGTGAATGAAACTGGAACGATCCGTCGCCAGGAAAACGATGGCCTCGGCGATCTCGTCTGCCATAGCCGGACGACCCGCCGGCGCCTGAGCGGCGAGTTGATCGAGGGCCTTCCCCATCGCGTCCGTGCCTTCCGTGCGCGTAGGTCCAGGGCTCACGGCATTGACGCGGACCCCACTCGGGCCATATTCAGCCGCCCACGCTTTGGTCAGGAGATTGATGGCGGCCTTGCTCGACCCATAGAGGCTCATACCGGATGCTCCGTAATCGGCAACCATGGTCGATACATTCACGATTGCGCCTTTGCCTCTCTTCGCCATCAGCGGAGCAAGTTCCGCAACCAGGAAGTACGGCGCCTTGACGTTGAGCGAATACACACTGTCAAACGCTTCCTCTGTCATTTCATGAGTTGGCCCGAACGGGAAGATCCCCGCGTTGTTGATCAAAATATCGACTTGGCCGTTTCCGAGTTCGACCGCCCTTCTCGCCACTGCGCGCGCGCTTGACGCGTCTCGAAGGTCAGAAGGGATAAAATCTGCTTTGCCCCCTGCTGCGCGGATTTCGGCAACCGTCTTCTCGCCGCGCTCCACATTGCGGCCAACCACTAGGACATGGACACCAAGCTGCGCCAGTTTATTAGCCGCCGCTCGGCCAATACCGCTCGTTCCTCCTGTAATAAGTGCTGTCGAGCCTTTGATACTCATTTGCGATTCCCCTTCAAGGGATATTGATGCCTGGTCTCGGACATTCGAACCGGAATCGTTCTGAGCCGGTAGACGCGATAGCCACCCCCTTCGCTGAGGGCCAGCTGAACGCCGGAACCGATAGATATCTCGCGCGGGATTCCGCGAATAGATAGCAACCGCTTGAGAACAGAAATACTGCTGGCGGTCGACGCCTGTTAGCGCAGTTAGCCCAGACGCTCCAGGTTAGGCGTGGGCCACATTCCCGGATAAATGCCCTTCAATCGCCTTCGATTACGCTTCAGTGGGCGACTAGCCCCTTCAAGACCTTCGACGGCAGCCAAAGCAACTACCTTAGCCAAAAGTGGGGGCTTTCCGGGCGCGTAAAGGTAGTGATCTGCGACCTCGCCAATCTTGTTCATCTCAGCGTCACTGAGAGTCAGGATGCAAGCAGCAAGTTCGTCTTCGCCGTAAGTTCGGAGATTGGCCTGAAGCAGTTCGCGGCTGGTGGATACGGGCACCGCAGGATCGTAACGCTGTTCACTCTTAGCTGTTGAAATATCCCGATTTCACGCATTGAAGGTCAATTTAGCGTTCCACCGATCGCGCGGCCGCTGACACCGGTGGTGCCGCCGGCGCAGCCGGTGGTTTGGAAGCGAAATAGCGCACCGTAACATCTTCCCCGAAATCGACCTGCCTCTCCCCGGCCCGCCTTTGCGGCGATGCCGGTTTGGTCGTGAAACGCCGTATGGTTACATCTTCTGCAATGTAGTCGACTTCATTCTGCCCGACCCGGACCCGCTTGAACGCGGAATCGGCAACCTTCCTTTTTTCCATTCCACCTGCTGCGGTCTGAGGCTTGGAGATGCGACTGCTTGCCGGCGACGGCCTGGCGGGTACGTGCTGCTCGGTGGCATTCGATCGCTGTGGCGCCGAGCCGTCCACGGGCGACGCCGCGCGGTGATCGTAGGCAATCCAGCTAACCACCACCAGCAGGGCAACAACGCCTGCCGCGGCAACGTTCCACCGGAGCTTGTCCTGGGCAACACGTTTCACTGGCTGGGTAATTGTTGTCGCAGCGTTCACGGGCTCGCGGGAACCGGCCTCCGCAGTCGGCTCAATGGCATGCGGCACGGTCGTGAGCTGTGTTGCCGGAGATTTTTTCTGGTCAAGCCGGGCTTCACGGAACATCGCCTCCTCGACCAGTCGGGCCATCACTCGATAGGTGCTCACCTCTCGATCCTGGAAAGTGTGCGCCTCGCTAAAGAAGACCTCCAGAACCCCTGCCACCGCCCGCTCATGGTATATCGGCACGATCAGGAGGGCATTCGCTCCGAACACCCGGCAAACCGCCGCCTCAATTCGCGTGTCACCTTGGGCATTCTCGACGCGCAGAATCTCATCTCTTGCCTCGTTGTGCGCTGAGACACTCAGCACGGCGGTCACCCGCCGGCCGACATAAGCAGCAGCACTTCCACTACCGGCCCGGTACACCAGGTGGTCTGCTTTCAGCAGCGCAACCGCGATTCCAGTAGCGTTGGCCACATTTCGCGCACGGTCGGCGACCATGTGCATGGCTCGATCCAAGTCGGGCTCGCCCGTCGCAATCGAGAGGTGGAGTTCGACCAGAGCCGAGAGCGACCGGCTGTCCAGCCCGCTCTCCTGCACGGCAACCGCGCTGGCCAAAAACTTTTCGAACGATGCGCGATCAAGGCTGGAATGGGTACTCATACTTATACCCGAGGGCGTCGCAGGTTTGCGGCAGGATTGCGGAATGGGTTTTCGGCGGACCAACAGTCCGAAACAGTTCCGCCGGCCGGTAGCCGCAGTCTCTCATCGACGCAAACGCACTGTCAAGTCTAGGTGGTCGCTAGTAGCTTACCTTGTTTACAGCCACTGGAACCTGTCAGTTGTTATAGGAGGAAAACGAGGGGCGCGAAGCGGGTGATGCCAATTGTTGACGTATGATCGCCACAGCACCCATTGACGGCCGGGTTTCAACAGTCACGTGCGCAATAAAGATTGGCACGGTCGTCTGTCGCACAATGCTTGCTTCCCAGCTTTTGAATATTTGGTCGTAATGAGCAGCAAATTCGTCGTAAGAGTGCGTGGAATCGGCCATGATGCATTCTAACTGGTGAAAAATCCCCATAGCACTCATCAACCCCGAGCGGCCGATTCTTGGTGAAGGCTGTCGCCCGGCATCAGCAATCCGGTTTAAAGCAAGGATCACCACATGCTCGCGCCCGATGACGCCAAAGGTTAGCGTCCGGGCTGCGGACCAGCCTCACTCACGTGATAGTCCTTGTACTCGATGGTCAGGGTGGCGCGTCCTCCCAGACGGATGTAGCTGACCGATTCATTCCGGGCGGGCAGCCAGAAGGCTCCAACCTTCTTGTATTCGTGACGAATCTCACTCTTCTTGGTCCAGAACGACGGGTTCTGGCCGGGTTCGACTTCGATGTGGGTAACGGCGAAGTCGACTCCGTCCACCCACACCTTGCCCTGATAGACATATTTGCTGCGGGATCTCGGGCTCACCTGCAACACATATTGCCCGCCCGTGCTCGAGGGCTCGTAGCCCACCAGTTCGAAGGTGTAATTATCGCGATTCAACTGGGTCCGCGCGCTGATGGCGGGTTGTGCGGCTTCCTTCTCGCCTTCCAGGAGTTTCTTGAAGACGCGATTCAGAATCAGCTTCGATCCGCTCTCGGAAACCACTTTGAACTCTTTCGAGGATGGGCTGTCGTAGGTGGCCTTCACGGTCATTTCAGCGTCCCGGTCGCTGGGAAATCCGCGATAGGCGAGGCGGTACACCCGAGTTCCCTCGGAGTGCATCAGGGCCCGCGCGCGCTCTTGATTCTTGCGCACCAGGTTGTCCACCACCTGGTCCAGGGACAGAGATGTGGTCGAGGTCGACGGTGGCGTTCCCGAATCCAGGGCAACGAGATTCGATGCAGTAATCAGAGCCACCGAGCTGATCAGGACGGCTACGGTACGAATCGTCGGGAGAATGGTCGGGAGGAAGGCCGCGCGGGGTCTCAGATAAGCGTCTCGGTCGCGATACTTCAGATGAGCAAACGACCGGTGAGGTTGCATAGACCTTTCACGCCCCATTTTCCTGCGAAGTTACAACGTGGCTTGCTGGAGTGTCTGTTCAAATTTGCACAGTTCTTAAACATCCGCCATTCTGGGCAAGGTTCAAGGGCCGGAATGGGAACGAGCTGGATCGTCGAGAGAAAGGCCGCGGCGGATTGGCCGACGAACGGATTCCCGCGCGGGTGCGTATCGCTCCACTTTTCGAAGACGAAGACGGTTTGGGAATGCGATACTTCTCACCAGCAAAAATGTAGCCGGCGGGCTACCGCCGAAGTCATGAGCCGGGTGCGACCGAGGGTCCGGCAAGGAGCGTGTGCGTTGAAATGTTTTTTACAAGAAAGCCTTCTGCAAGAATCTCTTCTGCAAGAACGACCGCGCGCCCAGCGGCGATGCTGATGACGTTGGCGGCTTTGGTGGCGGGGATGGCAGCGATCCCGGCGCGGGCTCAGCAGCCAAGTATGGAGCAGCCGGATAAATACACCTGGCTGGAAGACATACACGGCGATCGGCAACTGGCTTGGGTGAATTCAGAAAATGCGCGTACCGCGGCCGTACTGGAGAAGGACAGTCACTTTTCGCCTCTGCAGACCGAGGCACTGAAGGTGCTGGAGTCTCCGGAGCGGCTTCCAGAGCCGGAGCTTCGCAATGGCGCGGTGTACAACACGTGGCGCGACGCCGAGCACGTAAGAGGAATCGTACGACGCACGACCCTCAAGGATTTTCTGACGGCCGAGCCGAAGTGGGAGACGGTGCTGGACTACGACGCGCTCTCCAAAACCGACCAACAGAGCTGGGTCGGGAAGGGACTGACGTGTCTCCACCCCGACGATGAGCATTGCCTGGTGTCGCTGTCGGCTGGCGGCGAGGATGCGGATACCCTGCGCGAGATGGACCTAAAGACGGGCAAGTTTGTAGAGGGCGGTTTTGTCCTGCCACGTGGCAAGCAGACTGCGGCCTGGGTCGACAAAGACACGCTGCTGATTGGGCGCGATTGGGGTCCGGGAACGATGAGCGAGGCCGGTTACCCCATCACGGTTCGGCTGTGGAAGCGCGGCCAGCCCCTGGAGAGTTCCGTCGAAGTTTTTCGGGGAGACGTCAAGGACAACGGCTACGGCGATGGCGCGCGAGTGTTCATCGACGGACAGGGCCACGTCGCCAAGATCGTTGAGCGCAATCTGAGCACCTTCGCGCATGAAACCTATCTGCTGTTGCCCGGCGGACCGAAGAAGCTGGCCCTGCCCCTCAAGGCCCGAGTGGAGGGCATACTCGACGACCAGTTAATCACAGAGCTGGATGAGGATTGGACGCCCGCTGGACAAAACAAGATTGCCCAGGGATCGATGGTTGCGCTCGACTTGTCCGCGCTCGAAAAGGATCAGACGCGCCTCAACCCCGTCGTCGTGTTTGCCCCGACTTCGCAGGAGTTTGAACAGTGGTTCTCGAGCACGAGGAATCACTTGATCCTGACCACGCTCGAACATGTGCAGCAGCGGGCCTATGTATACACCTTGGGCAGCGACGGCAATTGGACGCGGAAGCCGCTTCCGGTGCCCGACAATCTCACCATCAATTCCGTGACGACGAGCCGCACCGACGACCGTTTTTTTCTCGGCATGGAGGGTTTCTTAACGCCAACTTCTCTGTGGCTGGGCGACGCCGGCGATGGCTCGTTCATTCTGGCCAAGTCGCAGAAGCCACAGTTTGACGCCAGCCCCGATGTAGTCGAGCAGTTGGAGGCAACCTCCAAGGATGGAACCAAGGTGCCCTACTTTGTGGTGCACCGCAAGGATATGCGCTACGACGGGTCGAATCCCACGCTGCTGAACGCCTATGGCGGATTCCAGGTCGCGAGCACGCCGCGCTACCGGGCGGTGGCTGGCAAACTCTGGCTCGAGCATGGCGGCGTGTTTGTGCTGGCCAATATTCGTGGCGGTGGCGAGTTCGGTCCCGCCTGGCATGAGGCCGGGCTCAAGACCCACCGGCAGCGCATTTATGACGACTTCTACGCGGTGGCCCAGGATCTGGTCGCCCGGAAGATCACCTCGTCGCGCAGGCTGGGGATCATCGGCGGATCCAATGGCGGCCTGTTGATGGGCGTGGAGTTTACTCAGCACCCCCAGATGTGGAACGCGGTGGTGATCCAGGTGCCGCTGCTCGACATGCTGGCCTTTGAGCATCTGTCGGCCGGCGCGTCGTGGGTGGGAGAGTACGGGTCCGTCTCAGTGCCCGAGGAGCGGGCGTTTCTGGCGTCCATTTCGCCCTATAACCAACTGAAGCCGGATGTGCAGTATCCGGAGCCCCTGATCTTTACCACCACCAAGGACGATCGCGTGGGCCCGGTTCATGCCCGTAAGTTTGCGGCGCGCCTGGAGGAGTTTCACAAGCCGTTCTTCTATGACGAGATCACCGAGGGCGGACACGGCGCCGGCGCGGATAAAAAGCAGGAGGCAAGGACCGACGCCGAGTACTTCACCTATCTGATGATGAAGCTGATGGATTCACCCGGCCCCACGCGGACGGATTGAGGGGCCGACGTCCAACTCCGGGTCGTCGGCCAACGTGGGGCCACGATTCTCCTCGGCATCACGGCAAAAAATAAGCCGCCCGTACAAGGGGCGGCTCATAGCGAAACGCTTTGGTTCGGTGTTTATGGAGCCGCTACGCAGCCGGGAAGCAGCGGCCCGGGAGAAAGCGATGGCAGCGTCGTTTCATCCGGGAAGCTGTAGGCCCCCAGGTTTGCCGGGGACGGCGACTCGAACGCAAACCATGGGAACAGAGCCATGTTCTGTGGGTGATAGGTGAGTCCATTCCCCGGAATCGTCGAGACTGGGTTCAGGGAGTCGAGAACCTCAACCACATCGCCGACTTCGAGGTTGTTCTGACAATTCCCACCACCGGTGAACGGATCCACACTCAACCACCACGGCGTCGCGTTGTTGATGAAGGGGTCATTGAAAGTCTCGGCCATTTCATGGCTCCAGGGCGTGATGTCCTCGAAACCAAAAAGGAAAAGACCGGGCGATAGCCAGCTGGAATAGTTCAGCACGTAAAGCCGCGGAAGATTTCCATTCTGCGGGATTCCGGGCTCGTAGTCATAAGTGTGGTAGCCGATGATGCAGCAATTTTTGATGTTGCCGCCGTAGAACAGTACAGTGTTGTTGAAGAGGAACGTTGACATATCGTGGGTGGTGATGTCGCCCGCCAGTTCAGCGGCTCCGACAGGAGTGCTGCTGTCGAACGGGTAGGTCGCGGGGAAAAGCAGGTTCCCGAAGGTGTCGTAGTCGATGGCTCCCAGCACGGGCTGCCCCGCTGCATTGACGAAGTAATACCACGCGTTTGCCCCGTTGGCAGTGAGGAATGGCACCTGGATGGTTCTGCCAGTTCGGAGCTTGGGATACAGGATGGTGTGCCAGCCGTCCTGGTCGTCGCGCTCGCCGTCGCCGTGGTGGTGGTGGTGAAGACGGTCGGCAAACGCGGCCCGCATCATCTGGTCGTTGAATTGACCGATACCATTGGTGTAGATGAACGGCTCAAACTCGGGAGACGAAAGAGCATTGTTGACGACGTTTCCGTCGGGACCGAAGGTTAAGGCCACGCTGCCATCAGGACCCAGCAGTTCCACCGTAACCGGAACAATCGGAGCCTTAATCGACGTGCTCTGCCCGGATTCGGGCGGGTTTCCGACCATCGTGTAAGGCCAGACCGACTGCGCATTGCCGTTTCCGTCATACCCGGCATAGTTGAATTGATCGCTCCAGTTGACGATGCTGTCGATGCCCGGGATTGAGGAAGACTCGGCGGTTTTGAGCCCCACAGAGTTCTTGGTGGTTCCGTATCTCTTCAAATTCTGGCTGGAATGGAGGGTGCTTGGCTTCATCGTACGCAGAGTGCTGGCTTGCAATTTTCGGCTTTGAATGGCTTGTTGGGCAAAGGCGGTTAACGTCGATGCAGCCACGAGTAGAGTGGCCAGACCGACCAGAGTGCACACTTTTCTTAACATCCTTCTTAACATCGAACTCTCCTGTGTTTTGAATGTCTAGTTTTGAGCCTCAGGGAAGGCGGCGGCAATATTGTCCGGAATTCCTGGTGGTGTCAATGTGAAAGATTTTTCACTCAGCTGCGAAGAGCATGTTCTTTCGTCGCGGGTGGCGATCAATCGCCGTCACGTTTATTGATCGCTGGAGTCCCCGTCGTCGAGATTGTCTCCCACAGACTTGGCCAGAAATCCGAGGCCACCGCATACGACAGCAAGGCCGATGCCCTCCCCTTCGGCCAGCACCCGTTCTGTCTTGCTGAAGATACTGATGGCTCGACCGCCCACAAGAAACGACAGGCCAGCAATGACAAACAAGAGCTGAGCCAAGCCTCGCAGCAGAGTCTTCATCTTCATCATTGCGTGTGGATTGTTATCATAGTAGAGAAATGGCATTTCCTATCAAAGTCTGCGCGGTATGCTCCGAGGAGTTCGAACTGAAGCCGGGGAAGCCCGGCTTTGCCAACCGCTGTCCGGCTTGCAGCGAGCCTGAGAATGCCGACCCCGCGCCGAAGCGGACCGTCGACAAAGAAGCGAACGAGGCGCGCCGGGCCGCGATGCGCAATCTTCTCTACCGCAAAGACAGCTGAGCGTGCCTGGATTGTGGTTCCGACGTCATTTCGTTCTTCGACCCACTCCGGCGGCGCGCTGAGTTACACTTTGGGCGTGGTCCGCATCGGGTCCATCGCGCGTTGGATCGAAACTCTCGGGCAGGACGTTCGCTACGCGGCTCGCGGACTGCGCAAGGCGCCCGGCTTTACTCTGGTGGCCGTGCTGACGCTGGCCCTCGGGATCGGCGGCTCGACAACGATTTTCAGCGCGGTCGATGCACTTCTTCTGCGTCCTCTTCCTTATCCTGATCAAGACCGGCTCGTGTCTCTATCGAATACCTATACGAAATATCCGCGCGAGCGCGGACCGGTCTCAGGCACGGACGTGGCCCACTGGAGAACCGACAACCAGGTATTCGAGCAAATCGAGTGCGTGTCGTGGCCGGACATGGTGGCCATGTCGGGCGCGGGCTCTGCGGAACGCGTCGGTGTGCAGCACGTTAGTGTGCGGCTATTTTCGCTGCTGGGTGTCAAAACTTTCTTAGGCACCATCCCCACGGACGCCCTGTCTGAGAAGAAGGGATCGGACGGTGTCGCAATCAGCTATGAATTCTGGCAGCACCATTTCGGGGGTGACCCGAATGTGCTTGGGCGCACTATCTTCGTCGACACCGCGTCAACCACGGTGATAGCGGTTCTGAATCCTGGATTCAACCTCTTTGGCACAGGTGTCCCCGAGGCTTACTACATCCACGGCATGGCAGATCCAGCGGACTCCGGTTTCGATGATCCCCGATTTCTGGTTGGCATTGGAAAGTTGAAGCCGGGTGTTTCCGTGGAGCAGGCTCAAACCGCCATGAATGTCACGGCGCTTCATCTGGCCCAGGTTTTTCCCAAAGTCTACACAGGCATGGGAGTGAAAGTTGAGCCCTTGCAGAAGGGGCTGTTCGGCTGGTCGGCGGAGGTCATCTACTTGCTCTTCGCAGCGGTGGGGTTCGTTCTGCTGATTGCATGTACGAACGTCGCCAACCTGCTGTTGGTTCGCGGGGACGGGCGGCGCAGGGAAATTGGAGTGCGCGTCGCTCTGGGCGCAAGCCGGAGAAGTCTAATCCAGCAACTCTTGACCGAGAGTGTTTTACTCTCCCTGGCCGGCGGGGCAGCGGGTCTGATTTTGTCTTTCGCGGGCGTCCGGATTCTGGTTGCGCTGTCCAAATACCTGCTTCCGACAGCAGGAGTTTCTGTGAATGGCCGGGTTTTATTCTTTACGTTCGGCGTCTGCGTTCTGACCGGCCTGGTGTTCGGGCTGATCCCGGCTTACCGGGCATCGAAAAACGACCCGAATGAATGTTTGCGAGAGGGAGGCCGGAGCACAGCGACCAAGTCCCGCCATCGCACGCGAAACATCCTGGTGGTGGCGGAGATTGCGGTGGCGTTGGTCTCGTTGATTTGTGCGGGGCTGATGATCAATACGGTGGCTCGTATCCTGCGCACCAGTCCGGGTTTCAATTCCGACCATCTGCTAACGGCAGAAGTGCGGCTGACCGGGGAGAAGTACATGGACGCCACTGGTCAGGATAAAACAGGGTTTAATGTGATCCAGCCGGGAGTGAAAATTTTCTGCCGGCAGGTGCTCGAGAGGGTTCGAGAAATACCCGGCGTCGAAAGTGTGGCTTTGGTCGACTGGCTTCCGCTCGCCGATAACGCCCAACATGCTTTTCCGGACTTCACGATTGTAGGCCGGAGTACGGATCTTTCGGCAGAAAAGCCAAGCATAATCCTGGATGGTGTGAGTGCGGGTTATTTTCAGTTGATGGGCATTCCGATCGTGCGCGGCCGCGGCGTCACCGAGCAGGACACGGAGACATCTGCGCCGGTGGTCGTGATTAGCGAAGCGATGGCGCAAAAGTTCTGGCCCAACGAAGATCCCATCGGGCGGGAGATCACGTTCGATTCCTCCCCGGAGGAACGGCCGCGACAGATCGTCGGCATCGTGGGAAACGTGAAACAGTTTGAGCTGATCCGCGAATCGCAACCCCAGGCGTATGTCTCGTATTTGCAGTTGCCAGCGCATACGGTGCCGGGCTGGACGGAGAGCCGGGTTCACAAGAGCCTGGTTATCGGCACTCGATCTACCTCCGCGGCGCTGATCGAGAACGTTCGGAGAACAATCTCGAGCCTGGCACCAGATTCAGCCGTGTCCGGAGTCACGACGGTGGAGAAGACGGTCTCGAATTCGGCTCGGCCCTGGACGGTTCTCTCTGAAATGCTGGGACTCTTTGCCGCGATGGGCTTGATTCTTGCCGCGGTCGGAATTTACGGGGTGATTTCGTACTCGGTCAGCGAACGCAGCCATGAGCTTGGCCTGCGCATGGCACTGGGAGCGCAACGCGGACACGTGGTCCGACTGGTGTTGGGACAGGCCATGATGCTGTCGGTCGTCGGCGTCGTCATTGGCGTGGCCGCATCTTTTGCCGCGGCGCCCTTGCTGGCGGAATTCCTCTACGGGGTGAAACCCCACGACGTGCTGACTTTAGTTTTGGTTTCGTTGCTTCTGATCGCGGTGACGTTTTTCGCCAGCTATATCCCGGCTCGGCACGCTACTCTGATTGATCCCATGGAGACGCTGCGGCACGATTAGTTGTCGAAAGGGAGTTTCCGTTTCAAACTCAGGCCTAAAAGCCGCGCTGCGCGCAGCGGACGGACGAATGCGTCCGTCCCTACATAGGCCTTGCTACTGCTTGGCGATCCAGGTCGCCATTTTGTCCAGCGCGACCGGCGACATGGTTTCCTGAATCTGTGCGTATTCGGCGGGGGAGCCGGTCTTGGCGCTCTGGAATAAGTGGTTCAGGCCAGTCAGTTCGTCGACCTCGACGTGTTGATTGCCGGATTCTGCCAGTGCTTTGCGGATGGCCGAAAGATTCTGGCTGGGCAGCACCTGCTTGTCGAGGGAGCCGTTGATGGCGAGCACGGGGCAGGTGACTTTGCGCAGCGCGATGGCGGGATCGTAGGTCAGGAAGTAACGGAACCACACCGAGGTGAGCTGCTTGATTTGAAGGCCGATCTGGCCCTCCGGAACGTCGCCGGCCATCTTTTCTTTCAGTTTCTTTTCTAAGATGATCGCGTCTTTTTCGGTCTCGACCAGGGTGAGCATCTCTCTAAGTTTGGCCGCGTTCTTGGCGGCCTCTTCGGGACTTTTGCCGCCGGCGACCTCGATTGCCTCTCCTTGCGCCGGCAGTATCTGATCTCCCGGAACGCCGGTGCCGGCCATCATCACGATGAAGGCGACGTCTTTATTGCGGGCCGCGATCATGGGGGCGATGACTCCGCCCTCGCTGTGGCCGATCAGGCCGATTTTGTGGGGATCGACTTCGGCGCGCGTTTTCAGATAGGCGATGCCGGCTTCAGTGTCAGTGGCGAAATCGGCAGTGGTCGCAGTTGAGAAATCTCCCGTCGATTTAGCGGTGCCGCGGTCGTCGGCGCGCAGCACGGCAATCCCGTGGCGAGTCAAATAGTCTGACAGAACCAGGAAGGGCTTGTGGCCGAGCAGGGTCTCGTCACGATCCTGCGGGCCGGAGCCGGTGATGAGCACGACCGCCGGAAACGGGCCCTTGCCCTGCGGAATGGTCAGGGTTGCGGCCAGCGTGACGTTCTGTACTTTGTTGTCATAGGCGACGTCTTCGTCGCGGTAAGGATAGGGCTTCACCGGATTCTGGGGGCGTTTCAGTTCCAGCTCCGCTTCATCCTTCACCCGCTTCAGGACGAGGGGATGAGTGCCACCCATTTGCGTGAAGGTTCCGTCGATGGAGGACACGTCGGCAGCGATCTTGCCGTCGAAGGCTCCTTCGATCTTTTTCACTTCAATCTTGAGCGATGAGCCGTCGCGGGTGACGGAGGAGGTGGGGATGTCTTTTGCGCCCTGATCCGGACTGTCCAGAGTCGCGGTCAGGCCGTCTTCAATGCTGACGATGTGGAAGACGACGCGCAGCTTGATGGATCCGAGATCGAGTGTTCCCATCCAGGCGCCGTCGATGTCGGAAGGTTTGACAGCCTTCGGCGCGCCGCGTTTGAAATCGAGCGGAAAGCTCTGACCTTGCTGCGTCCACGTTCCCGAAAGTGAGTTTCCGTCGGCGGCGACCTTGGCTTCGTACTTGCCCTGGATGATGGCCAGTTCCAGGCTCAGCTTGGCATCCTTCAGCGAAATCGAGCTCACCGGAATACCGTTTGCGCCCGCTTGGTCAAGGCTGTCCATGGTCGCTTTCAGGCTGCCGTCGGGCGCTTTGGTGACGTGCAGGACGAGGCGGAGCTTGGCGCCAGCGTCGAGGGTGCCTTGCCAGTCGCCGGTAATATCTTGCGCGTGAGCCAGGCAGGCGATCAGAAAAAAAACTCCCAACAACATCCATCGCTTCATAACGTCGTCACTCCTTAAATGCTCACTGCTGTATGCGCGGCCTTCACTGCTTGGGCGCATCCGCCGTAGCTGGCTTGGAAGCCTCCGGGCTGGCCTCTTCTTTCGTGCGCTTCAGGCTCAAGGCCCGGGCCGGGTCGTCGCCCTGGATCCAGTCGCCGGTCATCGTGTCCAGTGCCTTGTTGATCTTGACCTGGACAATCACGTTCACTTGCTTCAGGTTGATTTTGATCGAGTTCCCCTTGCGAGTTACGGCGGTTGCCGGCCATCCCTTGATGCCCATCATTTCGGGCAGATCGGCGGTCGCCGTCAGTCCATCCGCGGTGTTCTTGATGTGGAAGGTCACATGATTTTTCTCGATGCGCCCACCTTCCCCGTGCGTCTCGTAGATGCCCTCCCACATGCCGTCAATATCGGAGGGCGGAGCGGGATCGTGCGTCATCTTCATGGGCGTCGTAGTCTTGCTCAGAGTTAGCGGCATCTTCTGTCCGCCGGTGCCCTGCGTCCAGTTCCCGCTGATCGAGCCGTTCCCTTTGAGCGCACCGTCGAAGACTCCTTTGATGATGTTCACGGTGAAATGCACCTTGGAGGCGTCGAGGACGATGGAATCGACGGGGGCGCCGGCGGCCGCCTGGTCGGGGCTGTCCATCGTGGCCTTGAGAGTTCCGTCGGCGTTCCTGGTGATATGCAGGACCATCCGCAACTCGCCCATGGGAGTGGTCAAGGGGCCTTGCCAGTCACCGGTGATATCTTGCGCCTGGGCCGCGCACCCGGCGGCCAGAACGATCAAAGCAAGCCCGAACCCCTGTTTCATCCGGGTGTTTCCTTTTCCATTGCTGCTCGTTGCCATTCACAATCCTCCCTGTCGTTCCAGCTGTTTGTAGAACACGAGAGAGTATATGACGGGAGCGAGCGCCGCAACGAGAATCGCCGCGATTGGCAGCCAGAAGGGCGCGCGCAGAAGCACGGCGACCAGACCCAGCAGGCCTCCGGCAAAAAAAGTTCTGGCGGCGAAACGGTGGGTGGCGTTCCACACTTGTTCGCTGGCAATGGTCCACGGGGTGCGCACGCCGACGTAGAAATTTCGCCGCACTTTGCCCAGAACGTTTCCCAGCAATGCAATCAGAAGGCTAACGCCGCCTTCGAGAGCGCGGCTTACGTCGATTGCAACTCCCAGGGCTGAAGCCAGGATGAGCAGCTGAACGTAGGCCAGCAGGGCGACGATGATGATCATGATGTAGAGGTAGGTCGCGCGGAAGGAGTCCACTTCGAACTTCTTCGGCGAGAGCCAGGGCAGAGCGGAAAATAGCAGGACAATGCCGAGCATGAAGCCAGGGCCGTAGACGAATAGCGACCACTTCGGGCCCCAGCCGTCCACCTGTCCATGAACGTCCCAATGTACGGGGACGATGTTCGGGAGCTGGGGGTACGCAACGATCGTTCCAACCAGCGTAGCGAGAATTACTGCCGCGGCGCCCAGGTAGTATTTCTGATTGATCGTCATCTTGTTGATCGTCTTGTTGGCAGTCGGATTCGTTGTCATTTTTCGTCTTCTTCCGGGGACCTGTTCGTCCCGGACTTATCGTCTTTCGGCCGAGCATCTTTCTGCGGCGCATTCTTTGGCCGAGCTTCGCTGCCGCGCATTAAATCCATGGCCCAGGCCATCAAGTCCTGCACCACGGTGGTGTTCAGGCCATACCAGATCTGCTGGCCGTCGCGGCGGCTGGTGAGCAGATCGGCCTCTTTCAACACGGAGAAATGGTGCGACATGGTTGGTTTGGTCATGTCGAAGCGCTCGGCTAAATCGCCGGCCGTCATCTCGCCGCGGCGTAAGAGGCGCAGAATCTCACGGCGCGTGGGATCGGCGATTGCCTTGAACGCTTCGTTGGAGGACGGTGCCATAGTTAGATCGACGTGTAATTAGACAACCATCGAAATATAAGACGGGGAGCAGGGTTTGTCAAGGGCTGTCGCGAAGGCGCGAAACAGCGCTTGGGGCAGGCCGTTTGCCGGGGTAGAATGACCTTGGATCACTGGCCGACCCCTCACGGCCCGTAAGTAATGCCGCCATTCCAGTTTGAATCCATGAAGCTGAGTTCCACGAATACATCCATGAAGCTCAATTCTCTATGTCTCGTTCTACTGAGCGCCAGCCTCGTGGCCCAGGTCGCGGGCAATGCTGCCGGGAGACCTGCGAGCCGCGCAGTGATTGAGGGCATCGTCACCAGGGAGCCGGGCAGCGAGCCGGTGAAGAAAGCGCTGATCGAATTGATTGCCGAAAACCAGGCGGAGGGTGGAGACTACACGGCGGTCAGCGGGCCCGACGGCGGCTTTCGTATCGAAGGGATTGTGCCGGGCCGCTACCATCTCTTTGCCGAGCGCACGGGATTGCTCGAAGTCGACAAGCACCACGCGCGCGCCGATGGTCGCGTCCTGACGCTGGCGGCCGGGCAGGAAGTGAAAGATCTGCGGATTCGGTTGCAGGCGGCGGCGGTGGTGCGCGGACGCGTGACCGACGAAGATGGGGATCCTTTGCCCAACGCACAGGTCGCGGTGCTGCGGCAGACCTTCGCATCGGGGCACAGCCGGTGGGAGCAGGCCGGTGCCGAGCGCACGAACGACCTTGGCGAATACCGCGTGGCGGGACTGGCGGCGGGGAACTATTACGTGTCGGTGAGTCCGCCGCCGGATTTCAAGAGCCTGATCGAAGGGGCTGGCGTGGCCGCGGATACCCACAAGGGTGGCGCGCCGGATAACTCAGCGGCTACTTCATATCAGACGACATATTATCCGGGCACCGCTGATCGCAGCCAGGCCTCGCCGGTGCAGCTGCACGCCGGCGATGATTTTCCGGTGAACTTTTCTCTCACGCCGGGTCCGAGCCTGAGCATTCGCGGGTCGGTGGTGAATCTCCCGCCAAGGTCTTCGGCGGTGATCATGCTGCAATCGCGCGATTTCAGCCTGGTGCTGAATGGAGCGGAGATGCATCCCGACGGAAGCTTTGTGATTCGCGATGTCGCGCCCGGAGCCTACACAATTCTGGCGACGGTAGAGAACGCTCCAGTGCCGATGATGGCGCGCCAGGCGCTGCAGGTGGTGTCGAACAGCGTTGAAGATCTGCGGCTGTCGCCGCAACCCGGGGGATGGATTCACGGGCGCCTGCGGTTGGAAGGCAAGAGTGGCGGCCGGTTTGACCCCACCCAGATCTTTCTCACCTTGCGCTCGGCCGACGGAGACGATGAAGCGCTCAGTGAGTTCACCATGGGAAATGGATTCTCGCACCTCGCCCATGTTGCGGCGGACGGGACGTTTGAGTGGAAGAGCGTTCCTCCAGGAACTTACTACGTGCAGTTCGCCGGCGAGGGCTCAACGCCTTATTCGCCCACCGGCGGCAACGCAGACTGGTATCTGAAGTCGGTAGCGGCGGGCGGTCGGGACGTGGGTGATGCGGGCATCAGCGTGAATGGCGGCGCTGCGGTGCTCGACCTGGTGGCGAGCGCGAATGGCGGGGTGGTCGAGGGAGTTGTGGCTGACTCCAAGGGCGAGCCGGTCGCGAACGCGGTGGTAGTGGCTGTCCCGGAGATGCGGCTGCGCGCCCGCGCCGAGCGCTATCGCAAGACGGTCAGCGATCAGAGCGGACGATTCACACTGCATGGCGTTGTGCCCGGGGAATACACGGTGCTCACCTGGGAGAGCGTGGAGGGCGAGGCTTACTACAATCCTGAATTTCTGAAGAATTACGAGGGGCAGGGAAGCGGCATGCGCGTGAGCGAAGGCGAGCGCAAGAGCGTGCAGGTGAATGTGATTCCGGAGAGTGACGAACGGCCCTAGGGAATCTCTGATTAAGCTCCTACTTTGTCATCCCGAGCGGAGCAGAATTGCCGTTTTTTGGCAATTCTGCGCAGTCGAGGGACCTGGTGTTTTCTCTACGGTACTTGATAAGAGCTTCCCTAGGCGGCGCCCGTAAAAGTCAAAGTCCCCACCCCTTCGGGAGGCCCAGGGCAGGCTCTGTCGCAAAAGACGCGACAAGGATGGGGCACCCGAAAAGCAAACTTTATCCTGGGATGGCCGTCATACTAGAATGACTCAATTCTTCGTAGGAGGTTCCGTCATGCGTTCTCATTCGAAAACGCTTCTGATCGTTTCGTTTCTTCTGATCTCGCTCAGCACGTGGGCGCAAGAAACCGATCACCACGAATCCGCTTTGCTGTGCCGCATCGGCAAGCTGGACTCCCCGAGCCCGCCTCGATATGGGCAAGACACTGGGGACTCCGATGGGACAAGGGATATTTAATTACGTATGACGAGTTGCCGGAGGGCGGTCCTGAGAGGCCCACCGTCGTGCTCTATGACCGCAGCGGACAGGTCGCGAGAGAAGCCACTGTATGGTTTAAAGACGCGCGCACTGTCAGTATCAGCGATGCGGCGGTAAGCAAAGCGGGGGAACTCGTCGTGTCTGGGGGAACGGAGAACGAAGCTGGCGTGATCGCAAATTTCATTGCATCCATTGGGTCCGACGGTCGCGTGAGCCGAGTTGTTCGAACCACGCCCTTTCTTCCTCTCCACCTGTGCGGCTCCGGTGATGGTACGGTGTGGAGCTATGGCGTGGACCGAGACTCGCCGGGCCGACGAGTCGAAGATTCCCTGATGCTGCGCCGCTACGGTCTCAGCGAAGGCCAACTGGCTGCCATGCTAGATCAATCGAAACTGAATTCGTCGGGCTGGTCGTTGGTGGATGGAGTGTATCCCGGCGCGATTAGCTTGAGGTGTACTTCTACAAAGGTTGCGCTGCTGAATGTTGGCAGTAGTGAATATGTAGAGGTTGACATTCCCACGAACACTCTGAGAATTCGAAAACTGAATCCGCTGCCTTCTCCAAAAGAGATGCGTATCACTGGGTTTGCTCTCACCGAGTCAGGGGATGCCTTTGTGAGCCTGCATGACCGCACGAGCCAGCCTCCTCGTTCGGGAGTTTTCAAGCTAACATTCGATGCTGCCGAAGTCGGATCCTGGAGTCCCGTTGAGAACACCGTGGGGCCCTACCTTCATGGGGGGCCGATCGAACGCCTGCTCGGCGCAGACGGCAACGACTTGGTTTACACCCGCGACCTCAGCGGAACGGCGTTTTGGTCGCAGTATAAGAGTCGTTGAAGGAGCGACAGTGTAAACCAGAATCCCCACCCCTTCGGCAGGCTCAGGGGAGGCTCTGTCGCGAAGTACGCGACAAGGATGGGGCACCCGAACAGCAAACTTTATCCTGCGATGGCCGTCATACTAGAATGAAGAATGATTCAATCCTTCGCAGGAGGTCCGACAGTGCGCTCCCATCGAAAAATGCTTCTGACTGTTTCGTTCCTTCTCGTCCCGCTTGGAATGTCGGCGCAAGAAACGGGTCACCATGATTCCGCCTTGCTGGCGCGGCTTTCTTATGAACGCTCCGGTGTGGTGGTGCAGGCCGACGGGGTGCGGCACGTTTGTGTGGCGGTCACGCGGGACGGAGAGTATCGGATCGTCCGCACCGGGCCCCTCGGACTGACGGATCGGCTTCACGGGAAAATGCCGAAAGAGCAGTTGCAGCAGTTGACGAAGTTGCTCGCATCGCCAGAATTCCGAGCTGTGTCTGGCGACCATAGTGGGCTGATTCGCCAGGATGCGGAGAGCTTTGCAGCGGAGATTCCGGGCCCCGTGCGGGATCACGCGGATGGAGCTCGGCAGTGGATCGAGCGGGATGCTTGGCGCTTGCAGTGGTTGAATGCCGATGGCGAGAGTCCGTTCCCGGTTTCGGTCGCGAAGGTGGTTGACTGGCTGCAGCAGTTTCAGCCTAAAGATGGGAAGTCTTTCTTGTACGCCGAGTTTCCCGATGTGTGTCCGTCGAGCGGACTGCGTTTGCTGCAGCCGACGGTGGCCGGCAATCAGGGGCCGTGATTCGTTTGCCGAAGTCAAAATCAAAGGCGGCGGACAGGAGTGTCCGCCCCACACGCCGCGCTGCGCGCGGAGGACAGCCGGGGGCGGCTGTCCCCACATGAGTCTTTCCTGCTCACTTCAGCGGCGGGGAATTTTCATCCGCGGCTTTGGTTTCGTCGGCGTGGATCTTGCCGTCATCCTCTGCATAAAAAGACCGGTGTTGAGCGTCCAGATTCTTCGGGGTCATGGTGAGGACGTAACTGTCCTTCGTGCCTTTGAAGCCCGCGGTGTAGTCGCCGCGATCGGGGTTGACCATGCGCTTGGTGAAGGATCCGGAGTGCACCAGTTCCGCCAGCGTGGTGGCGAAGTGATCGTATTGCTTGTTGAACTGGCGCTGGGCGCGGATGACGACGAGCATGTAGCGAATCGCCAGATCTTCGGAGTCGGAGCGGGCGGGAATATTGGGCGACTTGGGTTTGTACGCGGGCGCAGTCTGCTCCGGTGCAGGCGGAGCGGGCGGGGCGTCCTGAGCGGATAACGTGCCGGCGGTGAGAAAAAGCGCGGCGAGGATGGTCGACAGCAAAATCGGTCTCTTCATATGGGTCACAATATGAGTCACGATATGGGTCACGATTCGATTGCTCATACGAGCGGTTTCTCCCGGTATTTCGGTTCGACGCGGTGACGCGTGCTGGAACTGGCCACGCGCGCGGCGTGAACTTCGGTTGCCAATGTTAAGTTCAAGCTCATTTTTCCATGTTACTCCCGTAATTTCCCTTCGGTCACCTTCTCTTTGCATCGCGATGAATTATCACTATGCTGGATACAAGAATTCAAACCCTACAGGGAAAACTATGAAAGCAGCCGTCGCCAGAAAACCAGTCATCAAAATCGCAGTGGTGGAAAGCGACCCATTGCGCTTTGTTGGGTTCCGCGCGTTGTTCGACTCTGAGCCCGAGTTCGAACTCATCTCCGCGGCACTCCCCGAGATCAGCATGCTGCAAGGCATTGATCTCATCCTGCTCGGCAACCGTAACGGACAAAACCTGTTTGACGTGATGGCCAGCCTGAAGGCCACACGGCCGGATTTGCGGATCATCGTGACCGGGTCCGGAATTGACGAGGAAACCATTCTGAAAGCGATTGCGTCCGGGGCCAAGGGCTACGTCGACGAGGCTGCCACACCGGCGGAATTCGCGCAGGCGATCCGCATTGTGAATCAAGGATCGGTCTGGGCTCCGCGCAAAGTTCTTTCCATGTTTATCGAGCGGGTGTCGTCGGCTCCGGGACGGATTTTCCCGGCGGGCCGGGTGACATTCACGGACCGCGAGAAAGAAGTGCTGGAGATGCTGGTAGCCGGCCGTTCCAACAAAGAGATTGGCGGCCAGTTAGGGATCGAGGAGCGCACCGTAAAAGCGCACGTGGCGAAGTTGATGCGCAAGGTGGGCGTACAGAACCGCATTGCGTTGTCGGTGCATGCCATTACGCATTCGCTGGTGACGGCGAAATAATAGCTCATCGCTCGCCGTAACTTGGGGACACTTACTTTCGTAATCTTGTGGGGCCTGAGGGTGTACGCCATACTCGCCTCACCTACCACAGAACCTGGGAGACGGGGTTGAGAGTGGCGATTAGGGTCACTACTTTCAGCCCCGCATTTTTTTGTCTCCATCATTCCTTGCCATCCTTAATTTCCGCTTGTGCCCGAAGGACTTCATTTGCAGGGGTTTCCTTTGTGTGACTTCGTGTCCTTCGTGGTGAAGCCTTTAAATTGAGTCACAGCTGAAACCCCAGCCTGCCCTTTCGTGAGCCCAGACTTCATTTACAATTTGGCTACGGGATCCCAGTCAATTCTTGGTGTGGTGAGGGCGCATGAAAAAACTTGTTCTGTTGACCCTAGTGGTGACGCTTTGCAGCTTCGCTTTTGCTGCGGATGACCAGCCGAAGGAATCGAAGGCTGTCGATCGTGTGCAAGCCGCTGCGGATGTGTTGAATGAGATTCAATCGGCGCCGGACTCCGGCATTCCCCAGGAAATTCTCGGCAAAGCGGAGTGCGTGGCCGTGGTCCCGTCGATGCTGAAGGGCGGGTTCATTGTGGGAGCGAAGTACGGGCGCGGGCTGGCCACTTGCCGCACTCCCAAGGGCTGGAGCACGCCGGCGTTTTTCATGCTGGAGGGAGGCAGCGTCGGATTTCAGATCGGCGGACAGGCGGTCGACCTGGTGATGCTGATCATGAACAACGATGGCATGCAGCATTTGCTGTCTTCGAAGTTTGAATTGGGGGCAGATGCCTCGGTAGCCGCGGGCCCGGTGGGTCGTCACGCTGAAGGCAATACCGACTGGAAGATGCGCGCCCAGGTGCTCACCTATTCGCGCGCCCGCGGAGTGTTTGCCGGCGTGAGCCTGAACGGAGCTGTCATCAAGCAGGACAAAGACAGCACCCGCGAGTTCTACGGGCACATGATGACTACCAAGGCGGCATTGACCGGTGAAGTGGAGCCGCCGCCCGCCGCGAACGCTTTTCTGACAACGCTGGCGAAGTGGGCGCAGGAGGCGGCGAAGTAGGGCGGCAGACCGACTTCAGACCTCCGACTTCCGACCTCGGCCCTTACGCTTCCCTGATGCGGCGAAAACTCGAATACGCAGCGGCCTGGCCGTTCATTAAGATCCTGGGTATTCTGCCGCGGCCCCTCTCTCGCGCCTTCGCCATCGCTCTCTCCCAGTTGGTTTATCTGCTGCACTTCCGTTTGCGCCAGGTGGGGATGCGCAATCTCGCGATGGTGTTTCCGGAAAAGAGTAACGCTGAGCGCGCGCGTATTCTGCGCGGGGAGTTCACGTCCCTGGGACGCCAGCTGGCGGAACTGTGCCAGTTTCCCCGCTACACGCCGCAGAATATCGACCAGGTCGTGGTCTATGACGGTCTGGAGAATTACGAGCGGGCGTACGCGCGAGGCAAGGGAGTGCTATTTCTGACCGCGCACTTCGGCGGGTGGGAGCTTTCCGCGTTTGCCCACTCCCTGCATGGCCATTGGCTGCACGTGGTCATGCGTCCCATGGACAATGTTTACCTGGATCGTATGATTCGCCGCTACCGGACGATGCACGGGAACCAGACCGTCGACAAGGATGATTTTGTGCGCGGCTTGCTGGCGGCGATGAAGGCGGGCGAAGTCGTTGGAATATTGATGGATACGAATATGACCCCGCCGCAGGGCATCTTCGTGAACTTTTTCGGCATTCCCGCCTGCACGGCGAGCGGCTTGGCCCGCATTGCTCTGCGCACCGACGCGGCAGTGGTGCCGGGCTTCACGATCTGGGATGCGGCGTTGGGCAAGTACCGGCTGCGGTTTGATCCGGCGCTGGAGTTGATTCGCACCGGCGAACTGGAGGCGGATATCGCCGCTAACACGCAGATGTTCACCAATGTGATTGAGGACTACGTACGGAAGTATCCCGACCAGTGGTTGTGGGTGCACCGGCGGTGGAAGACGCGGCCGGAAGGGGAACCACCGCTGTACTAATGTGAAGATCAAATTCCCCACCCTTCGGCTTCGCTCAGGGCAGGCTTTCTCGCAAAGAACGCGAGAAATGGGGCACCCGGCGGTACTCGAGAACCTCGTCCCCGTCCGATCATGGACACCTCCCGGCGAAATCGGACAGAACAAACTCTCCCGCACACGTTGTTGCTCCCTGAAAATAGAACGACTTTGAGTGGCCCACGATTGGTGACTGAAGTGCCGGTTTCTCGTCCATCTTCTGAGGGACAACGATGCAGACCCTGCTGCAAGACATCCGCTTCAGCCTTCGCCAACTGTTCAAGAGTCCCGGATTCGCTTTGACCGCGGTCCTGTCACTGGCGCTGGGAATCGGCGCGACCACCGCGGTTTTCAGTGTGGTCTACGCGATCCTGATGAATCCCTATCCGTACGCGGCGTCGGACCGCATGATCCATATGCGGTTGCTCGACGATTTGCAGCAGGAGCGAGGGTTCGGGCTGACCGGCGCGCAATGGCAGCAGATGCGGAAGTCGCCCGTAGTGGAAGACGCATTCATGGAGGATGATTGGAGCCTGACCGTCACCGGGCGAGATCTGCCGGAAGATGTGCAAGGCGTCTACCTGAGTTCCAACGGCTTTTCTTTCATGGGTGTTCCGCCCGCGCTGGGACGGGGATTGCTTCCGTCGGACGCGATCGATGGACAGGATCCGCAGCCGGTCGCGGTGCTGAGCTATAAATTCTGGCAGCGTCATTTCAATGGGGATCCGGGCGTGTTGGGCCAGAACCTGCAACTGGTTCGCAAGAATTACACGATTGTGGGCGTGGCCGGCCCGCGTTTTACCTGGGGTGATGGCGATGTCTACCTCCCGCAAAAAGTCACACAGGATCCCACCAAAGCCTTTTACGTCGGCATTCGGTTGAAACCGGGCGTGACCCACGAGGCGGCCAACGCCGCGTTGCAACCGTTGATCGAGGAGTTCGCGAAGGAAACTCCCAAACATTTTCCCTCGGATCATTTCCGCTTGCACGTGGTTGGGCTGAATGAACAGTTTGTTCACGATTTAGGGGGGACTTTGTATCTGCTGTTCGGCGCAGTGGCGCTGTTGCTGGCCATCGGATGCGGAAATGTGTCGATCCTGTTGCTGGCCCGGGGCACGGCGCGCCAGCATGAATTCGCGATACGCACGGCGATTGGCGCCAGCCGGGGCCGCATGATCCGGCAACTGCTGAGCGAGTCGTTGCTGCTTTCGCTGACCGGGGCCGCTCTAGGCGTGCTGCTGGCGTACCGGGCGCTGGCGCTGATCGTGGAGTTGCTGCCGAAATATTCCTTTCCGCATGAGGCGGCCATCCGAATCAATTTGCCGGTGCTGGCCTTCAGTGTGGCGGTCGCGCTGTTCACCGGGATTCTGTTTGGCCTGTGGCCTGCGCTGCAGCTCTCGCGGCCCGAGGTGAGCCAGGTGATGCAGTCCACGACCCGCAAGATCGCGGGCGTGGTGGGCGGGCGCACTACCCACGGCGTTTTGACGGCCGTCCAAGTCTCGCTAACGCTGGTGATGCTGGCAGGAGCGGGCGCCGCGATGGAGGGATTTCTGCGCCTGATCCACACGCCCCTGGGTTATGACCCGCACAACGTGATGTCGGTGGGCATTCCGGTGCATGATGGCGCGTACCCGACCTGGGCGGCGCGCAAGGCGTACTTCGAGCAACTGCGGAATAAGGCGGCGACAGTTCCCGGAGTAACCATGGCCGCGATTTCGAGCAACGCCACTCCTCCGTCGAACGGATGGCAGACCGGCGTCGAGATCCTGGGCAGGCCGCAGCGCGACGGGCAGAAGATCCGCGTCAACTTCGTGAGCCCTGGGTATTTTCCGATCCTGCGAATTCCGCTGAAGCAGGGAAGGATTTGGGATGAAACGGAAAACCACAATGCCGCCCATGTGGCCGTCATCAATGAGACCATGGCGCGGCTTTACTTCCCGGATGGCGATGCACTCCAGCGTTCCCTAAGAGTCCCGGATGTGAAGGACGAGCCGCCCTACACCACGGCCGCGTCGGGCGCCGACACCTGGCTGCAGATTGTGGGCATCATGGCCGACAAGCGCGATGACGGGTTGAGAAATCCGATCCTGCCCGAAGCCTTCGTGCCCTACACGCTGTCGATGCGGGTGTGGACGCAAATCCTGGTTCGGTCGGACGTGCCGCCAATGACATTGCTGCATGCCGTGGGACAGCAAGTAAACTCCATCGATCCGGACCAGCAGATCAGCGGGAGTGTTCAAGACCTCGACCACTGGATCACGGGCCAGCAGGAATATGAGCAGGAGCAGCTGGTGGCGTGGTTGTTCGGGGCTTTCGCGTTGCTGGCGCTCGCGCTGGCGGCGGTCGGGCTGTATAGCGTCGTCTCTTATTCGGTGGCGCAGCGGACCAACGAATTCGGCATTCGGATGGCCCTGGGCGCGCAGCGGACGCATGTGTTGCGAATCGTGTTTGCATCCACGGTGGCGAGCGTGGGGAGTGGAATTGCCGTGGGCCTGGTCCTGACGCTGGCGCTGAATAGGATCCTGGCGCGCTGGGCGGAGGGCAGTTCCCGCGATCCGCTGGTGCTGCTGGCGGTGACGGTTCTGTTGAGCGTGGTCGCAGCGATAGCGTGCTCTGGGCCCGCGCGCCGGGCGGTCAAGGTCGATCCGATCACGGCGCTGCGGTACGAATAGGTATTCCCGCGAGGCCGTGACGATTGGAGGCTCGTCGTTACTTCAGCACCATTCTCGATCGGGTGCGAAAGAGACGGTAGTGCGAGTACCTATGGCGTTCGCGCAGAGTCGATCCGTCCAAGTTTGCCGTTACCACAACTTGAATCGGCAGCCATAAGGGCGAGGCCACATCCGCTATGGAAGTCTGCGCAAACCGAATATCGGCGGTCAGTTGGCGCAGCGGAAGTCCGGGTGGAACGGAAAGAACGTCGGACCGCAGGCGCACGATCCGGAGGTCGTAAGCATCCACCCAGGCCACGCCCTGCATGAAAACTGGATAGGTCTTGTGGTTATAGTCGATCACCGTTGGGAGCTGAACCAATCCGGGCTTCTGCGCAAAGGCCACGACCAGCGTCTGGTGGCCGTCCATCTTTTCCTGGCCCAGATAGCGGAACTCCAACTGCCGCCGGTTGGCGGGGTAGAAATAAAGCCATTCGCTGACGAAGCCCCGCGAGGTGGGTCCTGTGGATTGCGGCACAATCGGGAGGGGTGATTTTAAGTCCAGCAGAGACGGAGGTGCGGGGGGTGCCTCGGCTTCTGGGGTTCTCTCGGAAAAGTCAGTTTGGAGTTTCTCGCCCGTAGCGACGTCTACGCGAAATTCGTCGAGTACTCGGCTATTCGGACCCATTGCGTGTTGCAGGATGAGAAAGGAAAAGTTCTGCCGCGTGGTTTGATCGCGTTGCTCGGAGACGACAGCCTCATGCGAAATGAGGTCAGGCGTTTTCCCGGCGATCTCGACCGTCTTAGCTCCAATCTTGTCCAGAAGCGCAGCAAGTTGCGTCTGATTCTCTGCCACTTTAAGATGCTCTAACTCTGGGACTGTGAGCCGAAGCTCGGCCATCGAACAGGTAGCGAAGTTCGGAAACTTGATTTCAGGAAAGGCAGCAGGAGCTTTCGGCGCAGCAGGAGTTTCCGTGGGCGGCAGTTGCAGGGGAATCTCGATCGTTTCGGGCTTGGGTGCGGGGGGCGCAGTTTGCGTGCTGCTATCGGGAGGCTGAACTGGCTGCGGGGCAATTTGCGCATGCCCTACTTGCGCCAATGCGGCGAGTGCAGCTGCAGCGAACCAACGTCGTCGCCGAAACACGGTGTCTCCTCGAACCTAATCGATGTTACACCGAACGGGGCCGGTTGACGTGGGGAGCCCGCGAGGACCCGCTTCCACATCGCATTCCGGCAGAATCGAATTTCCGGTGGAGGTTTTAGGGCCACGTCTGTTGTTTCGACCGCTGGCGGACGCGCCGGGCGGTCGAGCTCGATCCGATGACTGCGCTGGGTACGAATTGAAGGCGTTCACCGATTTCGTTTTCAGCGCATGTGCTGCTTGGCAGTGAGCATCTCGGCTGCGACTTGATCCCGCGCTCGAATGGAGCGGTCTAAGGCCGAAGGAGGTCGTCAAGGAGTGCTATCGCTGTTATCGTCAACAATTGTTGGCGATCTCTCAGTTAACAAAGAGAGCATCAAACGCTTTGGGCAAATCTTGAAGTGAAGATGTCTGTGCTTGGGCTTTGGGAGCTGCCTCGACCTTAATCTGACCAACCCTCGTTTCAACATCGTGCTCACCGAGAGCGCCGTCGAGTAGCAGAAACGCGATTGCCATATATGCTTTCCGATCTGCTTCGGAATAGTTCGGGATGAAGACGGTAAGATCGGCGAACTGCCCGTTTCGGATTAGCTGAACTGTGACCGATGTAGCTCGCACGGAAATGCCCTCATAGTCGACATCCATCGGCTTTCGTCGAGGGCGAAATTTAACAAACTTCCAGCGGGATAGTGAGGGAGCCGCTGCGTACAGGGCCTCTACCTGTGGGAATGCTTCCTTAATCCCATCAGCGCTAATGACGAACTCTCGTTTTCCATCCTCAATTGGGCCGAACTCAAACGTCAGGCTCGGATTGAGCTTGTGCATTTCGGCACCTAACTTGTCGAACGTTTGCTCCCGATTTTTCTCGAAGTTAAATAGCGCGTCTTCATTGCTTTGGAACCATTTCCAGAAGTCTTCCGGTGTAGCTTGAGCGCGTTTGCAGGAAAGTGCGAATCCAGCTATGAGGCTTAACACCACCACGAATGGGCGCTTCATCCAGTATGCCTTCGTCTCCGGAAAGGCATTCTACCGCGTAATCGGCGAAACATCGTTACATCAACGATCCAGCTTTTCCTAATAGCCCCCGACGGATCACTGCCGGTTTGCCCTGTCGCTCGGGGGTAATCCCGCGATGCTCGAATGTTTTTCTGAGCTTCCCTGACATCTTTTGACAGTTAACCAGCGGACAGGGCGCTTATACAATTGCAGGCCGAAGGAGCGTAACCATGCACGGTTCAAAATTAAGCGCTGGAAGAGATCAATTTGACCGCCGGGCCTTTTGCAAGGCCGCCGGCATTGCAACCGCGGTTGGCGTGGTGCCCGCAAGCCTGGGAAGCGTGTTGGCTCACGCAGACCTCACTCAGGAACAGCGTGACAAGATGACGCCGGACGAAATCATCCAGCAGATGAAAGCTGGCAACGAACGCTTCCGGTCGGGCAAACCACAGCATCGCGATCTCATGCGCGAAGCTAGGGCCACGGCGAAGGGACAGTATCCCGCTGCGATTGTCTTCAGCTGTGTTGACTCGCGAGCACCCGCCGAGTTGATTCTCGATTTTGGTATCGGCGACATCTTCAGCGGTCGTGTGGCCGGCAACATTGCTGACGAGGACATAATGGGCAGCATGGAATTCGCTTGCAAGGTGGCCGGCTCGAAGGTTGTGGTGGTCATGGGCCACACCGCCTGCGGCGCTATCAAGGGTGCCATTGACGGCGTGCAGCTGGGCAATCTGACGGCGCTGTTGGCGAAGATTCGCCCCGCAGTGGAAGCTACGCAGTACACGGGGGAGCGCTCGGCCAAGAACTACGCGTTCGTAGATGCCGTAGCGCGCAAGAACGTGTCGCTGACGATCGCCAACATTCGCGAAAAGAGCTCTGTGCTGCGGGACCTCGAAGCCAGCGGTGGCATAAAAATTGTAGGCTCGATGTACAACCTCGAAACTGGAGTCGTTGAGTTCCTCGCGTAGCGGTCAACCGAGCACGCCCGCAAACTCGCGCGTTGTGCCCCTCGAGTGGCGTTGTTCTGCGTAGCATCGCTTGCAGGTGTGCGGGGCCAACTGGCGTGATGTCTCCATAACACTCGGTGACCTCATTCTGGATGTACCCGCTCGTTTCCACTGCTCATTCCGGTAAAATCGAATCTTCCTATGGAGGTTGCCATGAATACTGCTGCTATTTCTCCTGCTGCCCCTGCTTCGTCGGCTACTTTCGAGCAAATCGCCGAACTTGAACGCAAATACTTGCTGCAAACTTATAACCGCTATCCGGTCGTGTTCACCCGGGGCAAGGGCGTTTTCGTTTACGACATCGACGAGAAGCGCTATCTGGATTTTGTTTCCGGCTTGGGAGTGAACGCGCTGGGGCATGCGCATCCGCGGATCGTCAAGGCGATTCGGGAGCAGGCGGCGAAGCTGGTGCATGTCTCGAATCTCTACTACCACGAATATCAGGGACCGCTGGCGGAGAAGTTGTGCGCGCTTTCGGGACTGAATCGGGCGTTTTTCTCCAACAGCGGCACCGAGGCAATCGAGGGGTCGATCAAACTGGCGCGGCTGGCGGGACATCGCGCGGGCGGAGAGGCGAAAAGCCGGCTGGTGGCGCTCGATGGTTCGTATCACGGGCGCACGTTCGGCGCGTTGTCTCTCACCGGGCAGGACAAGCATCGCAAGGGATTCGAACCGCTGCTCGAAGACGTGACCTTTGTGAAGCAGAACGATCTGGAAGGGCTGCGAGCCGCCGTGAATGACAACACCTGCGCGATCGTGCTGGAGCCGATTTTCGGCGAAGGCGGAATCTACGAGTGCTCGGTGGAATTTCTGCAGGAGTGTCGCGCGCTGGCGGACCGTTTCAAGGTGGCGCTGATCTTCGACGAGATTCAATGCGGACTAGGCCGCACCGGGACGATCTTTGCATTTCAGAGTTTTGGCGTGACGCCCGACATCGTGGCGATTGCCAAGCCGATTGCCGCCGGGCTGCCGCTGGGGGCGTTCATCGCGAAGGAAGAATTCGCGACGGCAATTTCGCCGGGACAGCATGGGACGACATTCGGTGGAGGTCCGCTGGCCTGCCGCATTGCCCTGGAGTTTCTGGCGATCGTGGAAGAAGAAAAGCTGCTGGAGAACGTGAACAAAGTTGGAGCGTATTTGCACCAGGAGCTTCAAGGGCTGGTGGAGAAACGCGCGGCGGCGACGGGAGTGCGCGGCAGGGGATTTATTCAGGGAATTCAGCTGGAGATTCCGGCGCGTCCGATTGTGGATGCGGCGCTGGCGGAGGGCGTGCTGTTCAACAGCACGCAGGATACGGTGATGCGGTTCCTGCCTCCGTTTTTGATGGAAGAGAAGCACATCGACAAGGGGATTCGGGTGCTGAAGAAATTGTTGGGGAAGAAGAGGAAATGAAGTGATTAGTGGTTAGTTACTGGTGCAACCGGGCTGCCTTGCTGACCACTGACCACTAACCACTAGCCACTGGGTCAAAAAAAAACGGGGAGCCGAAGCTCCCCAAGTGAAGCGACAGAGGCGTTCCCTTAACTAGAATCCGGCAATGTGGAAAGAGTTGTCTGGGCGAGAAGATACTTGTGACGAACGACATGCAGGAGGTCGCGGCGGGAGTCGCCTCCACGGCGGGCCAGGGCCAGGGCCAGGGCCAGGGTGTCGAAGAGTGCTGGATGGACTTCGATGGCGCCCGCATGCGCTACCTGCGAGCGGGTTCCGGGCCGCCCCTGATCTTGCTGCACGGGTTGCTGGGATATTCGTTTTCCTGGCGGTATACCCTGCCGGCGCTGTCACCCTACGCCACCGTGTATGCCCCCGACCAGTTGGGAGCGGGATTCTCGGACCGGCCGCGCGGGCTCGACCACTCGATGCGCGGGACGGCCTTGCGTGTCGTGAAATTTGTAGAAAATCTGGGGCTCGGGTCGTTCGATCTCCTGGGAACGTCCCGGGGCGGGCCGGTTGCAATGGCTGCGGCTGCGGAGTTGGTCAGCGCCGGTGGCTCCAAGCCCAAGTTGCGGCGACTGGTGCTGGTGTGCCCGGTCAATCCATACTCCTCGCATGGGACCTGGCTGGCGCCTTTTGTCGGTACCCGGTTTGGGGCGGCGGGGTTTCGTTGGGTAACGGATCACATGCCGTTTCTGTTTCCCTACTGGCATGGGCGGCTGTATGGCGATCGCAGCAAGATCGCACCAGGAAGCCTCGAAGGCTACAAGGCGCCGCTGGCAATTCCGGGATTATTCGAGCATGCCCTCAGCATCGTGCGCACCTGGACCGCGGACCTGCGGGAACTGGAAGCGCTGTTGCCCAGGCTGTCAGCAATTCCCACACTGCTGATGTGGGGAAGCAAAGATCCGGCAGTGTATGCTTCGTCGATGGAGCCGCTGGCCCGGCACTTCGCGAATGTACAAACGGTGGTGTTCCCGGGGATCGGGCATCTGCCGTATGAGGAATGTCCAGAGGAATTCAATCGAGCGTTGATTGAATTCTTGACGCGATGAGACTCTGAGTGCGCGGGCGAGACGCCCCCGCGACAGCCGGCGGGACGCCGGCGCTACTGAAACATCAACATTAAGAAATCATGACCCACTCCATTCTCGACCTGCTGCGGAATGCGGTGGTGCATTATGGGTACTGGGCCGTGGGCGCGGCCCTGCTGCTGGAGAATGCCGGCATACCCGTGCCGGGCGAGACGGTTTTGTTGCTTGCGAGTTTCCTGGCGTATTCCGAGCACGATCTGCGGCTTCCCTGGATCATCGTGGTGGCAACGGTAGCGGCGACGGCGGGCGATAACCTCGGCTTCGCGCTGGGCTACTATGGCGGGCGTCCGCTGCTGCAGCGCTACCAGGCTTTTTTCAGAATCCGGCATTCGACGGTGGCGCGCGGAGAAGAGTTGTTCGCGCGCTACGGTGCGGTGACCATCTTTTTCGCTCGCTTTGTGTTCGGCATGCGGATCATCGCGGGACCACTGGCGGGAGTGCTGCGCATGCCCTGGCGGAAGTTCTCGCTATTCAACTTTCTCGGCGCCGGGCTTTGGGTGACCGTGATTTCGAGCGTCGGCTATCTGTTCGGCCGGCATTGGGACCGACTGGAACGTGTTCTGAGACGCTTCGACCTGACCGCGGCAGTGGTGGTGCTGCTGGGGGCGGCATTTCTGTGGTGGCGCAGCCGGCGCGCGAACTAACCGGAGCATCTGCAAAGTAAACTTTTTGCACAGCCGGATGTCTTGTGTGAGCGGCTATACTGTGCGGGTGTCGCGGGCAGGTTCGGGTGGCGTGGGGGTCTCCGTGACAGTGACAGTGGAAGATCAGACCGGTTGCGTCCGAGCCGTAAGTCGGACGAGGAGGAATACATGAAAAAGATTGGGTTCTTGACTCTGCTCATCATGGCAACACTTCTCTTTACGCTGGCCTTCTCAGCCGCGGCAGCCGGACCGAAAGCTCCTGCCCCCCCGGTGGTGGCTGCGGCTCCCGTGGCCCCGGCAGCGGTGGCGACGCCGGAAAGACATCCGCATATCGATGAAGCACTGGAGCATATGCGGGCTGCCAAGCACGAACTGGAAATCGCCGAGCATGATTTCGACGGTCACCGGGCAAAGTCGGTTGAACATCTCGACCGCGCCATCCACGAAGCCGAGATCTGCATGGGGATGCACTAGACATCCAGCAACCAGGAAATTAAAGGCAGCGTCCGGCGACGCTGCCTTTTTTATTTGCTTCCTAATTTCTCAGCGGGAAGCTTCCTGCCGGCCACGGGCTCGATCTTAATCCGTGTGGAAGGTGTAGCCCACCGAAGCGCCGAGTCGTACCACGTTATCGGAGTGGAAGGTGTTATTGAAGATGCGGTAGTAGTTCGCCTCAGGGCGGATAAAGAAATTTCGCCACAGGCTGTAGCGAATGCCGAAGCCTGCGTGCACCAGGAATTGATTACTGTTCAGATGGGTGTTGCAGGCAGAGAACCCGCAGTTGCCGAATTGGTTATAGAAAATCACGCTCTGGCCACCCACGCCGGCCATCGTGACCACGCTGATCCTCTTGTCGAGGCCGGTCGGGAACACGCCCTTGAGCCGGGGCGCGTACAGGGCGTTGACGTCATACAAGAAGGGGCGGTACGGCTGGTACCCGTTGTAGGATCCCTCTTTGTAGCGAAAGGCAATTTCGGCGCTGTAGCCGAAACGGTTCTTGTAAATGCGGTCGATGCTGAGGTTGGGGTAGAGTCCACCCTTCTCCGGAGGAGACACGTACGCCCGGGATGCGGTGCTGTTCTTGGTGGAGAAAAGAGTGCCACCGCCAACCGCAAAGTCAAATTGCTGGGCACGGGCAGAACCGGCAAGCGAAACCAGCGCACACACGGACATGAGCCACGCGAACTTTCTCAAATACATCCCCCTTTTTCGTTTCCTCTAGCATCTCGAAGTGTGTACGCCGGAGTGGCAGCGTCCTGGCGAAGCGGCCGCGAGCGGTTGGGCCAGGCGGTCGGAACTGGCCCGCGATGAAATTTCCGACCGCCGCCCAAGGAAGGCTAGTCTGGACCGATAGTGTATCCGATTGAGGCCCCGACGTGGAAAACGTTGTCGGAACTGAATTGGTCGGTATTGTTCAGGATGTGGTAGTAGCGAACCTCGGGGCGGACGAAGAAGTGTCCCCAGACGTAGTAGCGGAGCCCGGCTCCAACATCCACCAGAAAGTGATTGCTGCTGGTGTAATTGTTGCAAGTGAACTGGTTGGTGCAGTAGGGCAGATAAAAGCGGCTGGTCTGCCAACCGATGCCCCCCATAAGATCCGCGCCGACTTTTTTGCTAATCCGGGGCTGGTACACACCGTTGAAATCGAACAGAATCGGGCGGTAGGGCTGGCCGAAGTAATTCCCCTGTGAAGTTCTCCAGGTAGCATCAAAGGCGAAGCCGACGCGTTTGTGGAAGATGACGTCAGCGCCGATGTTGGTGTACAAGCCCCCTTTTTCGGGGCAGAACGAACCGCACGATTGATTTGAAACGAGCGTACCGAAACCGAACATAGCATCCCCCTGCTGGGCGGAAGCGAGGTTGGGCAGGGCAAAAAATGCGAAGATGGTCGCAAGGAAGGCAAGCTTTCTCAAGAGAAACCTCCTGTGATTATCTTTATTGGCGGTGAGATGCGACCGCCAAACCATTTGGATGCAAGTGCATGGGTGACCCAATCATCATAATTTCAACAGCGCCGGAATTCAATTGTGCCAGGCTGCGGGGGTAGCCGCCTGGCCAACCGGGTCCGATCCACACACGAACAGCCGCACAATCAAACCCGAAGTATCAGAACAAGTTGCGCGCGCTTACAAAGCAGTTCAGGATCGCTTGGACGCACCGCCGCCCCCGCCGCGAAGCACGTGGTCGAAGGCGATCGGGCCGCCGCCAAAGAAGATCAGGGCGACGGCCAGTGTGGCGGCCGCAAGAGGGAACTCATATCCCGGACGGTCGGGCGATCCTATCAGTCCATTGTGCAAGTGGACTTTCCAGATGGCCACAACCAGGTCGATGCAGAGGGCAAATGCAGCCGCGCGGGTGAAGAATCCAGCGAGAATAAGCAACCCGCCAACAAACTCGGTGAAGGAGGAGACGTAGCCCAACCAGGCAGGCAGGCCCAGGCCGCCGACCATCTGCGCATGGTGGTGCAAACCCCCAAAGACTTTGTGATAGCCATGTACGACCATAATGGCGCCCAGCGTGAGGCGCATGAGAAGAAGGGCAAGCGGCTGCAAACGATCGAGATAGCGCAAAGTGTTTCCTCCGGACCGACGCAATAGATTACAGCAGCGCGGCGTCCCGAGGAAGCGGGGGCAGCGTCTTAACACATTGTTAAGACTCTACCGAATCCAGAAAAACGATTGCGCCTGCAGAGGGGTTTTTGATAACGTTGCTCCGCCGCAGGGATGCAGTCTCGGCGCTCCGAACGCGCCGCAGCGGTTTCCTGTTGGCCTTCTCCCCCGGGCCCCAGAAAAATGATCGGAACAATCTCGACGGTCCTGGGTTTGCACGCTTGAGCTGGCAGTCGGACGAAACTTTGAGTCAGGAGCCTGTAATGAATTTCACGACGAATGAAAATGCCCTGCGCAAGCAAGTTTTGGTTGCGCTCATGATGGTGGTTCCGGTTTTCGTCTGGGCCCAGCACAAGCCTGCGCCGGCGCCGCATCCGAGCGCCCCGGCGCCCCATGCCAGCGCTCCCGCGCACAACTCCGCGCCGAGCCGTCCGTCTGGACCGACGCAGCATACGACGCAGCATACAACGACACCCACCCGCACGAATACAAATACCCGCACCACGCCCGGTTCGACGAGCCACACCAGCACCATGAACACGGGCAAAACTGGCACCAGCACGACTGGCAAGACGGGCACCACAACAAACACCCGCACGAACACGACGTTGAATGGCCGCACGAATACGGGTACAGCCGGAAAGCCCGCCGGCACGAATACCGCCGGAAAGACTGGCGGCACTGCTGGCAAACCGGGGACGACGACTGGGGGCAAGGGAGTCACAGCCGGAGGGCGTGGAACGACCACCGCCAGCAAGGGGAACATGAGCCGTACTCCTCCTGGCCGCACCGTTGCCCTGAAAACCGGAGGATCAGCGAGTATTCGCCCCAACGGGCAGATCCGCTCCGTGAACCGGAACGGAATGCAGATTAACCGCGGAATACACGGCGGGCGCACCGTCGTGACTACGCATAATGGCGCTCGCGTTGTGACGACAGGCGGGCATGGCGGCTACGTGCAGCGCTCCTATGTCACCCGCGGCGGCCGTTCTTATTATTCGCGCACTTACTATTACCACGGCGTCTACCGGAGCGGAGTTTACCGCGGCTACTACTGGGGAGGCCGTCCCTACTACGGCTACTATCACCCCTACTGGTACCATCCTGGATTTTACGGATGGGCCTACAACCCCTGGCCGGCGCCGGTGTATTGGGGATGGGGATGGGGAGGCGCGCCGTGGTACGGATACTACGGCGGGTATTTCGCACCCTATCCGGTGTATCCGACGGCCGCATTCTGGCTTACCGACTACTTGATCGCCGCGAATCTGCAGGCGGCCTATGCGGCTCAGGCGGCAGCCAACGGAGAAGCTGAGAATGCGGCGGCGGCGGATAATCAGGTAGCCAGCAATGGACCGCCGGCAGCGGCCCCGAGCGGCGACGTGGCGCTCTCGCCAGAGGTCAAACAAGCGATCGCCGACGAAGTGAAGGCGCAAATCACCGCTTCCCAGGCCGAGGCCGCCAAGGGCGGGTCGTCGAGTGGCTCGTCCTCGGGTGCTTCCTCGGGTGGCGGACAGCCGGCAGCGGCCAGCAACGAAGTGCCGCCAGCGTTGGATCCAGCGCGGCGCACATTCGTGGTCTCCGATGAAATCGACGTAGTGGCGGACGGACAGGAATGCGCGCTCACGCAGGGAGATGTACTCACCCGGCTGACTGACACCCCCGACGCCGACCAGAAAGTGAATGTGAGCATCGCCAGCAGCAAGAAGACCGATTGCGCCGCAGGCAAAACCGTAGCGGTTTCAGTCGACGACCTGCAGGAGATGCATAACCACTTCCAGGAGCAGTTGGAAGCGGGGATGAAGACGCTGGCTGCCAAACAGGGAACCGGAGGGCTGCCGAAGGCTCCGGACACCGGCACCGTTCCATCTGACGTGCCGCCTCCTGCGCCGGACAAGACGGCGGCCAAGACGCTGGAGGATCAGGACAAAGCTGCCGACCAGACCGAATCGGACGTGAAGCAGGAAGCGGGCTCTTCGAGCGGCGGCGCTCATTAGGTCAGCCGGCTCGGCGATTGGCAGGCGGTGAAGATTTCGAAGGGAGAGTTGCAACCATGGGGCAGAAGTTCGAGCAAAGGTTCGAGCAGAAGTTCGCAAGGATTCCGGCAATCGTCATTGCGGCCATCGTAATTCCGGCCATCGTCGTGGTCGCGTGCACGATGTTCCCGTTGTGGCGCGCCAGCGCGCAGGCGGTTTCTTTGCAGGAGCAGCTGGTGGCTCAGTACAAAGCGGTGAAGATGGGATCGGACACCAGTGGCTACTCCGTGATCGAGGAGGGCACACTGCTCGCGGTCCAGAAGGGCGGACTGCTGGGCGTACCATATTCCGACAAGACGTCTCTTACGAATAAATATGAAGGCGGCGTCGTGCACGGGCCCAACAATTTGATGGTGTCGGGGAAGAAGGCCTTGTTAGGACATTTTTCCCAGACCCAGTCGCAGGGCCAGACCACGAAATTGTTCGCCAAAGGCGACAAAGTCTACACGACCAAGATTGAGGTGAACGTAGAGAAAGATATGGTGACGATGGGTATCGTCGCTTGCGACACCTGTAACAAGACGGACCCGACGAGCTACAACAAGGCCAATGTGGTCTTCCAGTTTCCCAAAGGCTCCTTGGCCAAGGCCAGCGCCGGGGACGTCGAGGACACGATCGGGCAGTTGCTCTCGATCAGCGACGATTCCCAGCAGGGTCAGGGCGGTGACCAGAGTGGGGATCAGGGCGGACAACAAGCCGCGCAGGGAGGCCAGGACCAGCAGGGTGGGCAGCAGCAGGCCGCGCAACCAGCCGCTGCGCAACCGCCCGCAGCCGAGCCGCAGACCATTGAGAAGGGGCAGACCACCGACCAGGTGCAAGGTTCCCTGGGCAAGCCGGACAAGATCGTCAACCTCGGCGCAAAACAGATCTGGGTCTACAAAGATCTAAAAGTCACGTTCTTGAACGGAAAAGTTTCGGACGTTCAGTAACAGAGCCGCCACCAAGGAGATTCCATGCGTCAGGCCTGGCGCGTTCTTTTCGTCGCCGCGGCGATCGCGGCCATCCTTCCATCCTTCGCGGCCGCGCAGGCTCCCGTGACCCTGCAGGAGCAACTCAACGCGCAGTACAAGACCGTCAAGATAGGACCCGACGGCGAAGTCGCGGGCGATCCGGGTACCCTTCTGGCGATTCAAAAAGGCGGAATCATCGCGGTACCGTGGACCGCGCTGGCCTTGTGCCCGGCGAAATTTAAGGACAACGTTCTTCATCTCTCGACCGGTTTCTGCGCGGGCATGATGCAGAATGTTTCCGGATATTTCAAGAAGGGCGCCAAGGTCTACCCTCTAAAGCTCGATGTCAACGTGGCCAAGGAAAAGATATCGTTTCAAGTGGTCGGTTGTAAGGTGTGCAATCACGCCGATCAGCCCTTCCCATTCAAGGCAGAAGTGGTGTTCGAGTTTCCCAAGGGATATTTGGAAACAGCCAGCGCCAGCCAGGTGGAAGACACCATCGGGCAGGTGTTCCCGATCACTACTGAAACGGAAAATGATCAGCAGGCTCAAGGTGAAGGAGATGCCGGCCAGCAACAGCCCGCTCAGGAGCAACCCCCCGCCCAGCAGACACAACAGTCACAACAAGCGGAGCCGCAGACCGTGCAGGCAGGCATGACCACCGACCAGGTGCAGTCGATCCTGGGTAAGCCCGACAAAATCTTCAATGTGGGTACCAAACAGATTTACGTTTACAAGGACGTCAAGGTGACGTTTCTCGACGGCAAAGTTTCCGACGTGCAGTAACTCATCCATCTCTGGAAACTGGTTGCCTTAAACCCGTGCAAATGCGGGAAGTTGAGCGAGCGACATAGTACCTCCGTACCGTGCCTAGTACTTCAGTTACCGGTCTGCGAGTGACTGGGTGTGATCTGCACACGTACCCCTCCTAATTGCGCCCATTTGGCCATATACCACAGCATATAGATATTGCCCTCGGGCGACCCTATCCCCAATTCCAAGAAACAGGCCAAAAACCCAATGAAACGCGGAGATACGCTCCCAGCCGGGGTTTTTCAGGGTTGAGATATGCTCGGAACACCGAAAGCCCTCGGACAGGCAATTGAGGGCAAGGCAGTCTCCCGAAGGAAACCCGCGGGCCGATGGAACCGGAGCGGGGACAGTGGTGGAAAAGGTAAAGGGATCTATGGCTGACTCGCGAGAAGTGATGAACATCCGGCAGGCGTCGCAATATCTGGGCGTGAGTCCGGACACGCTTTACAAGTACGTGGGCGAGCAGAAGATTCCGGCATTCAAACTGGGCAACCGCTGGCGCTTCAAGAAATCGCGGCTGGACCAGTGGATGGAAGAGAAGTCGAGCGAGATGGAACCGCAGGCGAAACGCAAGGCGAAGGCGGCGTCGAAAGCTGCCGGGTCACAGTAGGAAAAACTTAGGGCCGGCGAGACGCCGGCGCTACAAAGGTGGGCACATGTTTGGATTCGGATCGAAGTCCATTGTTGGCCTGGATGTAGGTTCTTCAAGCATCAAGGCAGTTGAGCTCAAGAAAAAGGGCGGGCAGATTGAAGTCGCGCACCTCGGACTGGAGCCGCTGTCTTCCGACATCGTGGTGGATTCGATGATCGTGGACTCGGGCACGGTGTCGAGCGCGATTTCGAAGCTGTTCCTCGACAACGAGATCAAGACCAAGGCCGTGGCCACCGCGGTAAGCGGGCACTCGGTGATCGTGAAGAAGATCTCGCTGCCCTCGATGAGCGACCAGGAACTGGCCGAGACCATCGAGAAGGAAGCGGCGCAGCACATTCCCTTCGATCTGGCCGACGTCAGCCTGGACTACCAGATTCTCTCCGACGAAGTGGGCAGTCCGCAGATGGACGTCCTCCTGGTGGCGGTGAAGAAGGACAAGATTCTGAACTACACCAACGTACTCTCGATGTCAGGGCGCACCCCCGCTATCGTCGACATTGACGCGCTGGCGCTGCAGAACTGCTACGAGTACAACTACCAGCCCGCGCCGGGCCAGGTGGTGGCGCTTCTGAACCTGGGCGCCAGCGTAATGAACATCAACATCGTGAAGGGTACGACGCCGCTGTTCCCGCGCGACGTCAGCGTGGGCGGGCATCAGTACACCGATTCGCTGCAGAAGGAACTGGACCTGAGCTTTGAAGACGCCGAGTCGCTGAAGCTGGGCAACAAGGTGGGCACGGTTAGCGAAGACGCCAAGCAGCCGATCCTGCAGCAGGTGACCGAGATCATCGTGCTGGAAATTCAGAAGACCTTCGATTTCTTCCGGGCCAGCGCGGCCGGCGAGCATATCGAGAAAATCTACCTGGCGGGCGGGTCGTCGAAAGTGCCGGGCCTGGTGGAAGCGTTGCGGCAAGAGTTTTCGATGCCGGTGGAATTGTTGAATCCGTTCCAGCGGGTCACGCCGCCAGTCGAAGGACACGGAGCGGAACTGGTGGAGCAGAATCCCGGCCAAATGGCAGTGGCAGTCGGCTTGGCCCTGAGGAGCTTTGAATCTCTATGATCAAAATCAACCTGCTGGAAAATTCCAAGGGGAAGAGCAAGCGCGGTGGCGGCGGACCGTCGATGCCCACGATGGAAATGGGTGACATGGGCTCGCCCAAACTGAAGATCCTTGCGGTGCTGGTGATCGCCGGGTTGTTCAACCTGGGCTACTGGTACCGGCTGGATCATCAGACGAAGGCCATCGCGACGCGCATGAAAGTGGCGGAGCAGAAAAACCGCGAGCTGGCCGACGTGAAGGCGCGGTTCCTGGAGCGCCAGACGCAGGCCAACAACTACAAGCGGCGCGTGGATGTGATCGACGGGCTGCGCCAGAGCCAGACCGGTCCGGTCAATCTGCTGGCCATGATGGGCGAGACGGTGAATAACACCGAAGCGGTGTGGCTCAGCAAGATGGACGATCAGGGCACGAGTGTGAACCTGGAAGGAACGGCGTTGAGCACCGACGCAGTCGCCAACCTGATCGCGAACCTGCAAAAGACCGGTTTCTTCAAGACCGTCGAGATCAAGGAAACTTTTCAGGACGACACCATTAAGGACATGCAGGCGTTTCAGTTCACGCTGACCTGCGAGAAGGGAAAGTCGTAGAGGCGGACCTATGGCGAATTTTAACGAACTGTCGGGCATCAAGCAGTGGGGTGTAGTGATCCTCGGGGGAGCGGTGGTGACGGCGGCTCTGTATTTCACCCTGTTCAAGAGCCAGAACGAGCACAACGCGGCCGCGCAGCATGCCCTCGAAGACAAGATTCGGGAAAACAACGAGCTCGAGTCCTACCGGCCCAAGCTGAAGCAGATGGAGCAGCAGCTGGCCGAGCTCAAACAGCAGCTGGAAATCGAGCAGCGCATTGTTCCCGACGAAAAGCAGGTGGATGGTTTCATCACCATGCTCGACGCCGAGGCCCAAAAGGCGGGCGTGGAATTGCGGCGCTACGCGGCAAAGGACGTCAAGGCGCAGCAGTACTACACCGAAGTGCCGTTCGACATCGAACTCGACGGACCGTACTACTCGGCACTCAATTTCTTTGACCGGGTGAGCAAGCTGGAGCGGATTGTCAACATCGGCGGCCTGCTGGTGGCCACGACGAAGAATCCGAGCTTGGCGAAAGTCAAGCACAACTACCAATACGCGCCCAACGAGAGCATCATCGCGAGTTTCACGGCGACCACATACTTCAGTCACGATTTGACACCTTCAGCGGCAGGCGCCGGGACGAAACCGGGAACGCCGGCGGCGAAGTAGGGATGACTATGAAGCTGACGATCAGGTTAACGACAGGCATTTTGGCAACGGCAATGATGGTGGGCGGTAGCTGGGCCGCGGCTGCGGCACAGAACCCGGACGCCATCGACAACGCGCGCAGCACGGCAAAATCGCTGCAGCAACAGCAGGCCAACCCGGCTCCCAAGCCGGCACCGGGCGCTCCGGCACCCGCGGTGAAACCCGCCGCGATTCCGGGGTCCAAGCCGGTGGCGGCGGCGAAGCCCGCATCCACGTCCTCTGCGAACAACCAGCTCCAGAAAGTGAGTGTGGTTCCAGGGGCAGACGGAGTCCAGATCGAAATCAGTTCCAGCCAGGCGGTGACGCCGCGGGTGACCAAACTGAGTTCGCCGGCCCGTTTATTGGTGGAGCTGCCGGAGACGGTGGTGGCCAGCGCGCAGAGCAAGATTCCCGTGGGCAGCGCCGGAGTGAAGGGCGTGCGCATCGGCATGGACGGCAAGACTCCTCCCACGACCAGCGTCGTGGTGGATCTGGAGAAGCCGTTGGCCTATGAGTTGACTCCCGGATCGGCCGGAAAACTAATCCTGACGTTGCACTCCGATGGAGCTGCACCCAGCGTCGCGAAAAACAGCGCGCCGCCGGCGGTGAAGACTGCTCCAGCGGCGAAGCCAGCGGTGACCGCCACGAAGGCAGCTGCGGCGCCCGCACCTGTAAAGGTTGCAGTGGCTAAGGCGCCAGCCGAGAAGCCAGCGGCATCGGCTTCCAAGTCCGACTCCAAGCAGCCCGCAAAGTCTGCCTCGGTGGCAGCGAAAGTCGCGGCTCCTGCAGTGAGCGCGCCCGAACCTCCGGCGAAGAGTGCGGCTGGGACCCCGGCCAAGCCCAAGCCGGAGGAAAAGAAGTGGGCGATGAGCGGGAAACGCGATCCCTTCTTCAGTCCGGTAGTGCAGCAGAACGGCTCGGGTTGTTCGACCGGAAAGAAGTGCCTGGAGATTGGCGCGATCAATCTGCGGGGCGTGGTGAAGTCGGACAGCGGCTTCATCGCGGTCGTGACCAACAACCTGAACAAAGCTTATTTTCTGCGGGAAAACGATCCTGTGTTTAACGGCTACGTGGTGAAGATCACGGGCGACTCGGTGGTGTTCCAGGAGACGATTCAGGACAAGCTGGGCAAGCCGTTCACGCGGGAAATCGTGAAGAGAATCTTCACGCCGGCAGTTTAAATGCAGGACGGCGCACCCGGAGGCGGGAGCGCCGAAATCAGTTTTGCGAGAAGGACACGCGGGCCAGGCCCGCGGGTGGGGAGAGGCGAAATGCGAAAGCAACAAGTGACAGTGACAATTTTCGTATCGTTGCTGCTGTTGGTGGTCGCTGCGGCCGCGCAGACACCGAGCCAGCTCGATCGAGTCAACGTAGTCCGGAGCACGGACGACATCCGGGTCGAGATCAGCTCCCGCGGCACACTGACGCCGAAGCTGAGCACTCTGGACTCGCCCGCTCGCGTGGTGGTGGATCTGCCGGAAACCGTAATGGCGACCGGCCAGACCCGCATCGCCGTGGGCGCAGCCGGGGTCAAGGGCGTGCGCATTGGCATGGACGGCCAAACGCACCCGACCACGCGCATCGTCGTCGACCTCGACAAGGCTTGCGCCTACGAGTTGACGCCGGGTTCGGCAGGCAAGCTGGTGCTGACCCTGCACGCCAACGCGGTGGCCAAGGCTGCTTCCGAGACCGTAGCGGCGAGCTCGCCGGCTCCGGCCAGCAAGCCCATGTCCCCGTTCGCGCCGCGAGTGATGGACGCGCAATCCGCGCCCAAAGCGCAGACTACGCCCGCGACCAAGCCCATCGCCAAGGATTCAGGCACGCCCACCGACTTTGTTGTGGTCGAGCCTACCTACCAGGCCAAGAGCCCGGTGGCGAGCGATTTGAAAAAAGATGAAGCTGCGGACGAGCCCGCGGTTCGCGCCCAGGAAGCGGCGGCGCGATTCTCCGACAAGACTGCCGCGGAACTGCTTCCCGTCAGCGCCCACTCGGCCCAGACTCAGAACCCGGCTCCCACTATTACTCCTGCGGTCAACCTGGCCGCGGAGCAAAAGGCGCAGAACGCTCAGCAACCGGCCTCGACCGGCCCGAAGTACACGGGCGAACCGATCTCGGTCAACCTGAAAGATGTCGACCTGAAAGACTTCTTCCGTCTGATTCACGAAATCAGCGGACTGAACGTCGTGCTCGACCCCAACGTGCACGGCACGCTGACGGTTGTGCTCGATGACGTGCCGTGGGATCAGGCGCTCGACATCGTGCTCAAGAACAACGACCTGGCCCGCGAACTGGAAGGCAACGTTCTGCGCATCGCCACCGTGGAAACTCTGAAGCACGAAGCCGACGCGCGGCGCGCCCAGATCGATTCCGAAATGCTGGCCGTGGAAAAAGTCTCGGTCACGCGCTTCCTGAGCTACGCCAAGGCGAAGGACGTCATCGTCACGGTGAAGAAATTCCTCTCGCTGCGCGGCGATGTGGTGGCCGACGATCGCACCAACGCGGTCATCGTCAACGACATTCCGAAAGTGCTTCCCATCATCGACCGGCTGCTGACGCAGCTCGATCGCAAGACGCAGGAAGTCGAAATCGAAGCCCGGGTAGTGGCGGCGACGCGGCAGTTTGCCCGCGACATCGGCACGCAGCTCGGCTTTGGCTGGGGCAACGGCCACAGCGCGATCGGTGGAAACCAGCAAGCTGGCTTGACACCGACCACGGTGGGCGGATTGACCCCCGGCTACATCACCACGCCGGGAAGCGGCGGCGGCACCGGATCGACCATTCCATTGTTCTCCAACCTCGGGTCCACCGCGCCTACCAGCGGCTTGACCTTTATCAACGCCAGCAACACGGTCCGAATTGACGCAGTGCTCTCGTTGGCGGAATCGCGCGGCTTGCTGAAAGTGCTGTCCCGTCCGCGAGTCGTAACCCAGAACAACATTCAAGCTCTGGTGAAGCAGGGCGTGCGGGTGCCAATCGTGACCCAGGCGCAGTTGGGCGGTCCTCCGACCGTGACCTACGTCGACGCTTTCCTGCGCTTGACCGTGACTCCGCAGATCACGTCGGAAAACACCATCTTCCTGAACGTGGACGTGGAAAACACCACCCCGAACTTCGGTCAGGAAGTGCAGGGCAACCCGGAACTGATCACGCAGCAGGCCACCACGCAGGTGCTGGTGACCGATGGCGGGACGGTGGTGATCGGCGGCGTCATTCAGACGCAGAACTCGATCAACATCACGCAGGTGCCGTTGCTGGGCAACATCCCGTACCTGGGCAACCTGTTCAAGCACACCCAAGTCACCACTTCCAACCAGGAGCTGATTTTCTTCATCACGCCGCGAATCATTCAGACGTAGTGCGGCTGATGTTTAGTCAGACGTAAAGTCAGAAGCAAGCAGCGAGTTCGAAGATTGAAGCCGCCGTCCTGAAGAACCTGTCAGGACGGCGGTTTTGCGTTTGGGAGGAATAGAGAACTGAGAACTGAGAACTGAGAACTGAGAACCGAGAACTCAGAACTGAGAACTGAGAACTGAAGAACTGACAACTGACAACTGACAACTGACAACTGAGAACTTCCTCCCTCTCCTGATAAACTCAGCCCAATGGACTTCCAGGCGCGCCAGAAGAAGCTTCGCGAGCATCTTGCCACCACCCGGTTCGATGCGCTTCTGATCAGCCATCTTCCCAACATCCAGTATCTGTGCGGTTTTACCGGCAGTGCTGGATTGCTGCTCGTGGAAGAAGCGGACAGCGTCTTCTTTACCGACGTCCGCTACGACACGCAGGCCCACGACGAGGTCAAGGGCGCGAAGGTGGTGATCGCGCGCAAGGCGGTTCTTCCGGCACTGGGAGAATTTCTTGGGCGGCGGCGCAAGCGGGCTCGGGGATGGACGATCGGTCTCGAAGCGGAGCACTTTACCATCGCCGACAAGAATCGGCTCGCCGAGGTGCGCCCCGCCGGCGTCCGACTGAAGGATGCGCCGTCGGTGGTCGAGCGGGCGCGCATGGTGAAGGACGCCGACGAGTTGCGACTGATTCGCGCTGCCGTTGCCTTAGGGGCGAAGTTGTTCGATCGGGCGCTGGAGGTGCTGCGTCCGGGCGTGAAAGAAACCGAGGTGGCCGCGGAGATGGAGTTGGCGGCGCGCCGGGGCGGGGCAGAGGAGATGTCGTTCCCCACGATCATCGCGTCGGGAGCGAGGTCGGCGCTGCCTCACGGGCGGGCCTCCAACCAGCCGATAGCGCGGGGTGGATTCGTCGTCTGCGACTTCGGTGTTATACTCTCGGGTTACTGTTCCGATCAGACGCGCACTGTGTGGGTAGGACCTGTTTCTGAGGACGCACGCCGGCCTTACGAGGCGGTGCGCGAGGCGCAGCAGGCGGCGATTAATGCCGTTCGGCCGGGCATCCCGGTCGGCGAGGTCGATGCGGCAGCCCGTAAGGTGTTGCGTAAGGCGGGGTTAGGGCGTTATTTTACGCACTCGACTGGACACGGGGTGGGACTCGAGATTCACGAATCCCCGCGCGTGGCGGACGGGCAGCGCGAGATTTTGCAGCCTGGGATGGTCATCACAATCGAGCCGGGAGTATACTTCCCCGGCAAATGGGGTGTGAGGATCGAGGACATGGTCGCGGTCACCGCCGGCGGTTGTGAAGTGATGACTCCGACGGGTAAGGATTTTCTGGCAGTCTAGTCTTCTTGACTTTGCTTTTCAGCCGGGCAGGATCAGCGCCCGGCTTCTTCGCGCGTGCCACGATTGGGCTGGCGGGTTGGGCTCGCGGGAGTTGGCGAACCGTCCCACCGGACGTCATATCGACTTCATAACGAAGATCAGAATGAATCAAAAAGAGCTGAAAGAACTAATCGAGTTCTTAATCGAAAAGGATATTGCCGAGTTCGAGTTGGAGCGCGGCGATGTCAAAGTCCGGATCAAGCGCGCCGGGGAACACACCCTTGTCCACAGTCACGGGGAGCCGCGATTCTATGCGGTGCCTCCCGCCCCGGGGGCCGGCCCTGAATTGGGCGCCGCGCCTTTGACGCCCGCAGCCGCGCCTGCGCCGCCAGCCCCGCCTGCTCCTGAAGAAGGACTTCACATGGTGAAGTCTCCTATCGTGGGGACATTCTATGAAGCTCCCTCGCCGGGGGCTCCTCCGTTCGTGAAGCCCGGGGACATGGTGGAAGTGGGGCAGGTACTGTGCATCGTCGAGGCCATGAAGCTGCTGAACGAGATCGAGTCCGACGTTGCCGGGGAGATCGTCAAAAACCTGGCGGTGAATGGCCAGCCGATCGAATACGGCCAGGACTTGTTCGTGATCAGGCCGAAGAAGTGAATTTGGATTCCCCATCAGGGCGCGCCGATTCGCGCCTTTTTTGTGTCTGCGGCATGAGCAGGCAGCGGGACTGCGTCCCGCGGACGGCCGAGGGCGGCCGTCCCCACATTTTTCAAAGCTCGCAGCTAATGCCTACAAGCTGGAAGCTAGGAGCTAGAAGCTAGAAGCTGTTCCCCATGTTCAAGAAGATCCTCATTGCCAATCGCGGAGAGATTGCACTGCGCGTCATCTGCGCGTGCAAGGAGCTGGGCATCCGCACGGTCGCCATCTACAGTGAGGCCGACCGCAATTCGTTGCCCGTGCGTTTTGCGGATGAGGCTATCTGCATCGGCCCACCGCAACTCGCCCTCAGCTATCTGAACATTCCAGCGGTCATCAGCGCGGCGGAAATCGCCAACGTCGAGGCGGTGCATCCCGGTTATGGACTGCTGGCGGAAAACGCCAACTTCGCCGAAGTGTGCGAGACCAGCGGCATTAAATTCATTGGCCCGCGACCCGAAGTGACTCGCCTGATGGGCGAGAAGGAAAAAGCCCGCGCCGCGATGAAGCAGGCGGGCGTGCCGATTCTGCCGGGGTCGGACGGCATCATTGCCTCCGACGCCGAGGCGGTCGAGTGGGCGCGGCAGGTCGGGTTTCCGGTAATCGTGAAAGCTTCGGCCGGAGGCGGCGGGCGCGGCATGCGCATCGTCCGCACGGAAGAAGAGCTTCCGGCGCTGTTCAAAGCGGCGCAGGCGGAAGCGGCCGGCGCGTTTGGCAACGGCGATCTCTACATGGAGAAGTACGTTGAGCATCCCCGGCACATCGAATTCCAGGTGCTCGCCGACGAGCACGGCAACGTGGTAAGCCTCGGTGAGCGCGAATGTTCCATCCAGCGCCGTCACCAGAAACTGCTGGAGGAATCGCCCTCCACGGTGGTTACCCCCGAACTGCGCGACCAGATTGGCGCGGTACTGTGCAAGTCGCTGGCGGCGATCGGCTACAGCAACGCGGGCACGATTGAGTTCCTGATGGACCAGGACCGGCGGCTGCATTTCATCGAGATGAACACCAGAATTCAGGTCGAGCATCCGGTGACGGAAATGGTCACCGACGTCGATCTGGTGAAGAGCCAGATCATGATCGCGGCCGGAGCGCACATGCGGGACGTGCTGCAGGGGCCGATTGTCCATCGCGGACACGCCATCGAGTGCCGCATCAATGCCGAGCATCCAGAGAAATTCACGCCGTCCGCGGGGAAGATTACTGCGTTTCATCCTCCGGGTGGGACGGGCGTGCGCGTCGACACCGCCGCTTATGCCGAGGGCGTCATCCCTCCGTATTACGATTCGCTGATTGCCAAGCTGATCGTCCGCGGCAAAGACCGCAGCGAAGCGGTTTCGCGCATGGCGCGGGCGCTGGAGATGTTCATTGTCGAGGGTGTCTACACGACGATCCCGCTGCACCGCAAGATTCTGGCGGATGAGGATTTCCGCGCGGGGAAGATCGATACCGGATTTATTGAGCGGTTCCTCAAGAAGAATGGGAAGCCGGCGTAGCCCGCGAGGCAGCCGCGAAGCGGCGTCAGATTGCAGCCCACGGCGCGAGCCGTGGGTGAACGCGGGGCAGTTGACCGAGCCCCGGCGGGGCGGAAGAAGCGCCTCATGACTCATGTTCCCCGTCTCTATCCCATCGTGGACGCCTCGTTCTTTCAAACCACCGCCGAGCTGATCACGTTCTCCGAAGAACTCGCCGTCGGCGGGTGCAGGCTGCTGCAGTACCGCAATAAATCTGGCAATGCGCGGGTAATGCTGGAACAGGCGCGGGAATTGCGTCGGGTTTGTCGGACAGGAGTGTCCGACCCACATGTTCGGTGGATCATGAATGACCGGGCCGACTTGTGTCTGGCGGCTGAGTTTGACGGGGTGCATGTGGGGCAGGAGGATTTGTCTCCCGACTCCGTGCGCGGGATCATCGGGCCGGAGCGCTGGCTGGGCGTATCGACGCATAATCCCGAGCAGCTTCGCGATGCGGACCTCACGTCGGCGGACTATGTCGCCATCGGGCCGGTGTTCGCCACTTCCAGCAAAGACAGGCCTGATCCCGTGGTGGGCCTGGATGGCGTGCGGCGGGCGCGGCAGTTAACGCGCAAGCCGGTGGTGGCCATCGGAGGCATCACACGGGCGAATGCCGCCTCCGTGATTGAGGCTGGGGCCGACTCCGTGGCGGTGATATCCGATCTGTTACGGGCTCCACGTAAATCAGCAGAGGAATTTTTCCGCATTCTGAGGTAAAGTTCAGGGCATTGTGAGTATTTGCTTTTCGGGTTGTCATCCTGAGCGAAGCGAAGGACCTATGCATTTTGCCGGAACCGGCAGACTGCATAGGTCCTTCGTCGGGCAAAGAGCGCCCTCCTCAGGATGACAAAATGAGTGGCCGACGAAGAAGGCGAACGACCAACGACTAAGGACCAACGACTAACGACCAACGACCGACTCCGGAGGCTTCCTGAGTACAACTTCTACCGAGCCGTCTACGGGCAGCGACTGGGACATCCACAGTCATCAGGATAAGGAACTGGTACAGGGCCTCGGCCTGACCAGTGCCACCATGCTGGTCATGGGGTCGATGATCGGCTCCGGCATCTTCATCGTGTCGGCGGAGATTGGCCGCGAAGTCGATTCTCCGGCGTTGCTGATCGGGGCCTGGGCGGTTGCCGGATTCATGACCATCGTGGCCGCGCTCAGCTATGGCGAGCTGGCCGCCATGATGCCGCGGGCCGGAGGGCAATATGTTTATTTGCGCGAGGCGCTCGGGCCGCTCTGGGGATTCCTTTACGGCTGGACTTTATTCCTGGTGATTCAGACCGGGACCATTGCCGCTGTCGGCGTGGCGTTTGGCAAGTTTCTGGGCGTTTTCTGGCCATCGATTTCTTCGACGCACTGGCTGCTGCTCATCTGGAAGGTCCCGCCCATTCGCATCGGGCCCATGGTGCTGGGCAACATGGATGTTGGAATCAATACCCAGAACCTGATGGCGATCCTGCTGGTGATTTTCCTTTCTGTGGTGAACATCTTCGGTGTGAAAACGGGCGCTGCGATTCAGAACATCTTCACCGCGGCCAAGGTTTCCGCGCTGCTGGGATTGGCGGTCTTTGGTTTCGCTCTCGGACGAAACGCGACGGCAGTGGCCGCCAACTTCGGGGCCAATTTTTGGCACAACGCGGGACTGACCGCGCAGCATGCCGTGCAGGTCGGGGTGGGTGGCCCCATCGTCATGGTTGGGACGCTGACCATCCTTGCCGTGGCTCAGGTAGGCTCGCTGTTCTCGGCCGATGCCTGGAATAACGTGACCTTCACCGCCGGGGAAGTAAAGAATCCCAGCCGGAACCTGCCGCTGTCGCTGGCTTTGGGCACGGGTGTGGTCATCGCGCTCTACATTGCCTGCAACTTTATTTATCTGACTGCCCTGCCGCTGGATGGAACTGCCGGCGCAACGACGATTCTGGGACGAGGAATCAAGTATGCCGCGGAAGAACGCGTGGGCACAGCGGTTATGACGCAGATGTTCGGTTCCGTCGGCGGCCTGCTCATGGCAGCCGCGATCATGATTTCCGGCTTCGGCTGCGCCAATGGGCTGATTCTCTCCGGCGCGCGCGTCTATTACGCCATGGCAAAAGACGGTCTCTTCTTCCGCAACGTGGCCAGACTGCATCCTAAATACAAGACGCCCGCGGTTTCGCTGATGGTGCAGATGGTGTGGGCGTGCCTGCTGTGCGTCTCCGGCAGCTACGGACAGCTTCTGGACTACATCATTTTCGCGGTGCTGGTGTTCTACATTCTGACGATTGTGGGATTGTTCGTGTTGCGGCGGACCCGTCCGAACGCCGTGCGGCCCTATAAGGCCGTGGGATATCCCGTGCTGCCGGTCATTTATATTGTGATGGCTTTATTCATCGATGTCGTACTATTGCGCTACAAGCCGCAGTTCACGTGGCCGGGGCTGATTGTGGTGCTGCTGGGGATTCCGGTCTACTATGCGTGGTCCAGGAGGTCGCGACGTGGCAACACAAGTGAGTCCGCCTAAGATCCAGGGAGAAAGCAAGGGGCCAAATCTGCTGGCCACCAAGCCGCTGAACCTGCTGATGGAAGAGGCCCGCGAGACGGGCGAGCACAGCCTGAAGCGCACGCTCGGGGTTTTCCAGCTCACCGCGCTGGGTGTGGGCGCGATCATCGGCGCTGGCATTTTTGTCATGGTGGGGCTGGGCGCGCAGTATGCGGGGCCGGGACTCACTTTGTCGTTCGTTTTGTCCGGACTGGGATGCGCCTTCGCCGGCCTTTGTTACGCCGAATTCGCGGCCATGATTCCGCTGGCGGGCAGCGCTTACACCTACGCCTACGCCACGCTCGGCGAACTGCTCGCGTGGATCATCGGCTGGGACCTTACGCTCGAGTATGCCATGGGCGCCAGCACGGTCTCGTCGGGGTGGTCCAATCACTTCATCGAACTGCTGAACATTTTTCACATCAAGATGCCGCTGTGGCTGGCCTACGATCACTGGACCGCGCTGAAGATCGCGGAGAATATGATTGCGCGGCAAATGGCGCAGGCGGCAGACTCCTCGCTGGTGGCGGGCTCGCAGGCGTTTCTCGATAAAGTAAGCGCCATTACCAGCACGCAGTCTCCGGAATTGCTGCAGCGGGCGCACCAGTTGCTGGGTGCCCCGCACATGTTTGGAATGGAAGTCGGGCTGAATCTTCCCGCCTTTATCATAGCTTTGGTAATCACGGCGATTCTCGTGGTTGGCATCAAAGAGAGTGCGCGGTTCAACGCGGGGATCGTGGTCATCAAAGTTTCGGTCGTGCTCTTCGTAATCGCGCTAGGTGCTCGCTACATCAATGTTAGCAACTGGGGTACCGACTGGCACTCGTATGCGCCCAACGGCTTCGCAGGAATTGGCGCAGGTGCTGCCTACATCTTCTTCGCCTACATTGGCTTTGACGCGGTCTCGACTACCGCGCAGGAGGCCAAGAATCCACAGCGCGACCTGCCCATCGGTATGATCGCTTCCCTGGCCATTTGTACTGTCTTGTACATCGCCGTGGCTGGCGTGCTAACCGGGATGATGCACTGGCAACAGATCAACATCGAGGCGCCGGTAGCGCGCGCATTTCTGGACCGGGGTCTCACCACCGCGTCGCACATTATCACGCTGGGTGCACTCGCAGGACTGACCAGCGTGATGCTGGTAATGCTGCTGGGCCAGACTCGAGTTCTCTACTCCATGGCCAACGACGGCCTGCTGCCGAAGAAATTTTTCGCGGCCGTCCATCCCAAATTCCGCACGCCGTGGAAGAACACGATTCTGGTGGGCCTGCTGGCGGCGATCGTCGGCAGCCTGACTCCGATCGACGATATCGGCAGGATGGTGAACATCGGGACCCTGCTGGCGTTCGTGATCGTGTCGGTTTCCGTGATGGTGTTGCGGCGCACCAATCCAAATCAGCCGCGGCCCTTCCGCACCCCGTGGGTGCCCCTGATCCCGATCCTGGGCGTGATCGCGAACGGTTACATGATGCTTAGGCTGGGAATGTGGAATTGGATCCGTCTGATTGTCTGGCTCGCCATTGGCTTGGTTGTGTACTTCGCCTACAGCGTGAAGCACAGCCGCGTGCAGGCAATCGCTGCGGGACGAACGCCGGAAGCCTGATCGGCCTAGACTCTCAGGCCCTCCGCACAGCGCGGAGGGCCTTTTTGTTTTATAGTCGGTGAGTCGGTGAGTAGACACACATGGCTATGATTCATGAGTTTGTCTTGATTTCCCGAGATGACTATGATCTTCGGAGTACTAGCTCGTTCTATGAACGCTTTAAGCAACTTCGCCGAGGGACTTACGTAAAACTTCATGACAGTCTCATCCACTATGTGGCCGATTCACTGCCGTGGTTCAAGTCCTACAATCCTTCAACAAGGAAAGCCCAAAGAGGCCTCAACTTTTGGGGCGTAACCGTGATTAGCCGGCGTGGAGCGCAGTCTGCCGCCGAGGTATTCGAAGCCTGGGCTGCACTGTTCGAAAACAGTCCCCCGACCCTGCGACTAACCGGGCCTTATTCCCGAACTGATGACAGAGAAGGATACGAGGCGCTCAAGTACGATCGCGACTCGACCGTGAGGGCCTTCAGGCGGCTAGCCAGGATGTGTCGCAAAGCCTCGGAGTCTCGCGGGAGACTCTTTGTACTGCACTTCGGAATTTAGCTCCCCATGAAGGCTCTCCGCAATCTCCGCACCATCGGCGCGCTCCTGCTGCTCGTCATGGCCGTTGGAACCGCCGGCTATCACTACATTGAAGGCTGGTCGTGGTTCGACGGTTTCTACATGGTGGTGACCACGCTGACCACCATCGGCTACCAGGAGGTGCATCCACTGTCGCATGCGGGGCGCACGCCGGAGGCATGATCGGTCCAGACTCTCAGGCCCTCCGCACAGCGCGGAGGGCTTTTTTGTTTTATAGTCGTGGGCGGTATGAAAATTGTCACGGCAGCGGAAATGCGCGCCATCGACCGCGCCACCAGCGAGCGCTTCGGCGTGCCCTCGTTGACGCTGATGGAGAATGCCGGATCCGCAGTGGCGGAACATGTGCTGGCGCATTACAGCGCTGCGCAGAAGATTACGGTTTTTTGCGGCAAGGGCAACAACGGTGGTGACGGATTCGTGGCCGCCCGCAGGTTGCACGAGGCTGGGAAGACCGTGCAGGTCGTCCTGCTGGCCGATCGAGTAGATCTTCGCGGCGACGCGGCCGTCATGTTCGACAAGCTGCCGGTGGCTGCGACGGTCGTCCACCGTAGCGAGGACTTGAAGGACGAGCGGGTGCGGCTCGCCCTTTCTGCCGAGTTGTTTCTCGATGCGATTCTCGGCACCGGCTTCAGGCCACCCGTCACTGGCATGTATGCCGATGCCATCGCGATCCTGAACGCGAGTTCGGCGCCGGTGGTCGCCGTCGACATTCCTTCCGGGGCCGACGCAGATGCGATGGGTCCGCAGACAGGAATCATGGCGCGCGCAGATTCGATCATCACCTTCACCGCGCCGCGTCCGGCACACGTTTTCGGCGCACTTACGACAGGGCCGACTTACATAGCAGCGATCGGTTCACCGCCAGAGGCCATCGTTTCGTCACTGCAGCTGAACGTGATCACCGCCCGTGATTTCGCGCCGCTGATTGGGCCGCGTCCGGCGGATTCGAACAAAGGGAAGTACGGGCACGTGCTCGTCGTCGGAGGATCGGTCGGCAAGGCTGGATCGGTGGCCATGGCCGGGATGTCCGCGCTGCGAGCCGGCGCGGGACTGGCGACGGTGGCGACGCCGAAGTCTGTGCTGCCGACGGTTGCCGGATTTCATCCCGAGCTGATGACCGAACCTCTGACAGAAACGCGCGCAGGCACGATTTCAGCAGGCGCCGAAGCGCGGCTGGACGCGCTGGTCCAAGGGAAGAGCGTGCTGGCGATCGGACCAGGAATATCGCGATACCCGGAGACGGCTGAACTGGTTCGAACTCTGGTGGGCAAGAGCGACATTCCCACCGTGCTCGACGCCGATGGGCTGAACGCCTTCGAGGGGCAGACGATTGAATTGAGCGGCAAGGGCCGGGTGCTGGTCATCACTCCGCATCCTGGGGAAATGGCGCGGCTTGCGGGGTGCTCTACCGCCGACGTGCAGAAAGACCGGCTGGGCGTGGCGCGGCAGTTTGCCCGCGACCACGAATTGATAGTCGTGCTCAAAGGCAACCGGACGCTGGTGGTACAGCCGGACGGCGAAGCCTGGGTCAACACGACGGGAAATCCTGGAATGTCGACTGGCGGGACGGGCGACATTCTTACCGGTATGGTTGCCGCCATGATCGCGCAACATCCGAAGGATGTGCTGCCGGCGGTGTGTGCTGCGGTGCATCTGCATGGCCTCGCCGGCGATGTGATGCGCGAGAGTGTGGGCGAGCATTCGATGGTTGCCACGGATTTGTTGCGAGGGTTGCCGGAGGCTTTCTTGCGCGCCCAGAAAACCGCGCGGGAGAAGTTCGTGGGTTGGAACGGCTGAATGGAAATCTGTGATGCCGTGGAAGAGCGGCCCGCGGTGTCGTGGAAGAGCAGTCCTCGATGCGCCGTGGAAGAGTGGCCTTTTCAGGGCCGCGTTAAGAGCGGATACGCCGAGGGCTTTCAGCCCCGGTGGTTGCCTTTCATCATGTCGCCGGTGAGAGCTTCACCGGGCTAAACAGAGTGCTGAAAAACTCATATGCCTTGCACAGGAAAATAGGGTAAGAAAGCAGGCATGCGCGGAGACGATCAGCAACAGGATGGGGTGTTCAGCTATGTCAGTCTGGAACAGCGGGT